>SAMEA104315427__coassemble_913_pt1 | contig 18773 bp, 14 predicted proteins | sample SAMEA104315427__metabat2_low_PE_034 | metagenome-assembled genome bin SAMEA104315427 (sample SAMEA104315427) | gut metagenome | biome: Monkey gut; feature: monkey-associated habitat; material: faeces | place: China | collected 2013 | reverse complement strand
ATTATCTCACATCCTTGGGTGAGATGCCATGCGGGTGGTTATTGTGCGCTTACGAACGGCTGCCGTTCGGCTGCCGTTTCACGCCAATCTGTCAAAGGATCCCTGCTTTCACTTTCTGAAAGCAGGGATCCCGGTATAAACAGGGCAAAAGCAAAGACTGGATATTACGCCAGTGCAGAATTGACCTGATCCACCATCTGGCGCACCGTCCAGCTATCGCTGCGCAGCATCTGAATCAGAATCTCCTGCCGCTCCGGGGACAAGCGCTGCGCGGTTATTCGGCGAAATTTATCTGCCAACCAGCCATAGCCGATGTTTTCGCAAGCCTCACCCCTTGGCTCATGGATGCCGGAAACAAAGCAGCGGCCATCTTTCAGCGCTACGGAAGCCCGGCACAGGCGGCGAGCCGGAAACTGAGCATCCAGCTCCGGGGCACACACGAAGGAAAGACGGCCCATCATGTCAATAACCGCGCTGTCACCGGTATTTTCCACCTGTTGGATGGAAAAGCCATTGTTGACGATAGCGGCCGCCACCGGGTAGGCAATATTATACTGGGCCGCGTCGGCGCAGGATGGGATATCCTTGGAAAGCTGTGTGGCCTTAAAGAAGGTTTCGATCGTCACGGCCTCGATATCCTCCGCTGTAATGTGATGCTCCGCCATCAGAGACAGGCAGGCGTCAATGGCGGGATGGCCCCAGCGGCAGCAGGGATAAGGCTTAAAATAGAGCGCCATGACCTCATGATTCTGCCTCAGGTCGTCCAGATAGTGCCGATACTCGTCGGCCTCCAGCAGGTGCTTGTTGCCGGTAAAGCCGCTCTGACTGGCCAGCAGCGCCAACGCGCCGGCCATTACGCCGAAGGGGACGCCATCCTTGTTCATAGAGGGATACTCGACACTGCGGATGCCTGGTACCAACGGTGCGTTGAACTCGGCAATAGACAGCGCATTATTCATCTCCTGTTGATCAAAGCCATAGATGCGTCCCGCACCTGCCGCCACGCCCACCGCGCCAAAGGTACCGCTGGAATGGGCATACTGGTAGTAATCCATAATGGCTTCACCCATGCGGATCGTGGTCTCGTAGGCCACATATAGTGTTGCCAGGAACTCATGGGCGCCAATATCCTTGTCATATCCCGCCGCCAGCAATCCTCCAATGAAGGATGTTCCAGGATGGGCGCGGATAATGTTATGTCCATCGTCGATGTCATAGGCGTTGGAGGCATGCCCCATAGCAGCAGCCGCCCCCAAAAAATCAAATGTGTCCTTTGTGCCGATCACAGCAATGTCTCCGCGGCGGAAGGCCCGTCGAGCCAGCGTCAAACCAGCAGCAAACTGTTCGCTTCCACTGCCGGCTACCAACGCGCCCAGCAGATCCAGCATACAGCCCCGCAGCCGTTCCTGCACTGGTGCAGGGATATCATCCCATTTGGTCCGCAGGATAAAATTCTCCAAACGGTAGTCCGTGATAAAGTTCATGGTTGTTTCCTCGCTTTCATTCCGGGACGCAGTATGATGTAACAAAACCGGCCAGGTAAGGTATCAATAAATCTGTCAGCGGCTTCGCCGGTCACTGTGCCGCACACGCCATCCGGAGAAAATCTTCCGGTTAAGCCGGTGTCCGTAACATGGCAGTGATACGTTTCCTGAAACAGCGCATCATCGCTGCATAGCACGATATCACCGGGACAGAGGTCGCAAAAGCGGATGGTACGGGTACGAACGGTCTCGTCTGTCATCAACTCCGGCGTGATCACGCCGACACCACCGAAGTAGCCGTATAGGCAGCCGTCCCTCCGCGGCTCCTGCGGCTTGCGCCACAGCACGTCCGTTTCTGTTTCCAATGCGTCGTAGTGGGCAAAAAAGTCAGTCAGGATCCGGCTTTCAGACGAGAGCTCCCATTGACCCCCATCATTTGCATGCACCAGCAGGCGCTCCGCCCAAAGGGAAAAGCCATTGACTGACACGGCAGGTGCACCAACGATGCCCGGTGCATCCAAAGACACCGTCAGGGTAAAATCTACCTGAACAGCTTCACCTGCTCCAACAGTCACCCGCTTTTCTCCCGCTGCCGTCAGCGCAGTACCCCGCGCAGGGACAAATCGGATATCCGCGCTGGCCGGCGTCGATCCGTCGTTGATAATCTCAACCGTATAAGCAGCAGTACCTCCAGCCATAGCGCTTTTCCCACCAGGATGGGAAGAATAGACGCTGCAGCAAAGATCTTTTACCTCACGTACACGCGCCATAGCCGCGGCTGTTGGTTCTCCCATTCGCTCCAGCGGGCGGATCACGCAAAAACGCACAACATCATCCGCCATAAGGCAGCAGCTATCCTGCGGGTCAAAAAGCTTCTCCACGGATTCCTTGAACACGTCGCCGCAGATGGTGGGGCAGCTGTGCCGCGCATCGTAGTGATAGCTGTCTCCCCCCATCGTGTTGGTGCAGTGATAGAACCAACCCGGCTCTCCTGCCAGCAGGATATGACCATACCCGTTTTCTTTGAAAAAAAGCAGTGCGTCACCAGGCTGCAAATGTGAAAGCACCTTCTCCCGGAGAGCGGCGCGCTGATCGGCGGTCTCATTCTTGGTGGGACAATATGCAAAGACCAGGGGCTTTACCAGCTTGGCAATGTTCCATGTGACATCCCCCTCTAACTCACATCCAAAGGTATTGTAATATACGGCGTTGACGAAGCAGGCACAGTCCTCATAAATGGTATGCTGCTCGGTAGCCGCTTCCGGAGGGGCATACCTTTGGTGGCGCGGCGTTACCCGCAGGATGCGATCCATGCTGAGCTGATCATATTGAATCGCTTTTCCGCGGCGCAGATATGCCTGCGCGACAGTCAGAAGAACAGCAGCCTTATCCTGTCTTGTCATCTTCGGCCCTCCGCCAGATCGCAGAGCAGCAGCCACGCAAAGCGCAGGTTTGGCTCAATTGTGGATAGCTCCAGATATTCCCTGTCGCTGTGGTCATAATCGCCGGAAGGACCCAGACCGTCCACACAGATCGGTCCGCAGGCAGCGATATGATTGGCGTCGGACAACCCGCCCCGCCCTTTGTGTCTGAAGGGAATGCCATTGCCCTCAGATAGGGCACGGATATGCTCCACATAGGCAAGCACACGTGCTGTGGGCTCCAGGGGCGGCACATACTCCTCCGTAACGAATTCCACCCCAACATTGGCCTTTGCAGCGTGCTGCTTCAATTTTTCGATGGTCATCAGGAGCATTTCGCACTCTCCCATGCTTTCGTACCGGGACTCAAACTCCATTTCAGCAAGATCCGGGACAACATTCACACCCTGACCGCCTTTGATCACGCCAATGTTGACGCTGGTACCAGTGGCGGCTGAGCAATGCTCGTTCAGCCTTGCGGCCCAGTAGACCAGCTCGTTAACGGCGGATACCATACCGCCCTCCAACAGGTATCCGGCGTGTCCCGCCTGACCGTGAAAGGCAACATGGGCGGTGTAGCGTCCCTTACGCCGCACACAACGGGAACCGTCTGTGGAAGCGGCCTCAAACACATAGGCATAATCGCAGCAGCGGGCATAGTGATCGATCAGCTCTTTTGACCATTTACTGCCCACCTCTTCATCAGGATTGAAGACAGCCACAATGTTCAGCGCGGCATCGACCTCTGGCGGCAACTGCTCCAAAATATGCAGAATCGCCAGATCCCCTTGCTTCATATCGATCACGCCCAATCCATAAGCACGCCGCTCGTCACGTCGGAAGGGGCGTTTGGCGGTTTCTCCGGCAGAAAATACGGTGTCAATATGTCCCACCAGCAGCGCATCATAGTGTGCGGCTTCCCGGTTTTTTACCACCAGGCAGTTTCCGGTTTCGCTGCCTACATCCACCAGCTCTGTGATCCATCCCATCGCGTCAAAACGCGTCTTGAACCATCTGGCCACCGCTGTGATGCCATCTGGATTGCCCTGTCCGCTGTCCATGTTGACCAACAGCTCCAGCTCCTGCAGGAACCGTTCCACATCGATTTTGATCATATTATCGCTCCTTACAGTCTGACAATGATCTTGTCGCCGCTGATTTCCAGCTTTGTGCCAAATTGGCCGCAGGCCTTCTGAAGGCCCGGCAGGATAACGCCAGGGTCACAGGGCCGAGGAAAGCCCTTGATGCCGGGAACACCGTTCATGTTAAGTTCTATAGGAAGCAGTTCCAGCCGGGTCAGCTTGTCGTCATCCATCTCCCAGTAGGGGATCACAGAACGATAGTATACGGGATCAACACCCAATGCGGCATCATAGCTGACCTTGGACGCCGCCGCCAAGGGCCCGGGCATCAGATAGGGAAGGCTGCAGGTTTCCATATACTCGGAGGGCAGGCGGAAGTACATATTGCCCACAGTGAACACAAAGTTCCCCAGAGAATAAAAAATGGGCTTTCCCCTGTAAATTTCAATTCCCCGCAGCTGATGGCAGCCGGAACCGATCACGGCATCCGCACCGGCATCAATGCAGGCGTGCACAAATTCCTCCAGATAGTAGTCCGGCTCCGTCTCATCAATATAGCTTTCGATCAGCTTATTGGCGTGAGCATGCATTGTCACGATGACTCTGCCCGCAACCTCCCTGGATGCCTTGATCTGATCCGTAATGCGACGCATATCAAAAGCGTTGGGCGTGGTATAGCGCCCTACCCTTTCGCCCTCTCTGGCAGGAAGAATGGTGTGGCGATTGTCGATGCAGTAGCCGCCATCTGCCGTTTTGTACGCGCCGGCCATCTCTGCGATCTCGCTATAAACGCGAAATTGCTCCTCTGTCACATTGATAAAGCAATTGCGGCGCAGCATGTTCAAACCGGGACGTCCTGGCAAGCCATCATGAGAATCGCCGGCGCGGGCGCCGTCCTGATGCTCATACAGGCATCCCACGGAAATAGCCGCCACGCGGCCTTCCGGCGTCTGCACAAAGGCGGGTTGAGACGCCAAAGACAGATTTTCACCGATACCCGCGTAGAGAAGACCTCGGGCCTTCAAATGACGGATGGTACTCAAAAGCCCCTCGTGGGCGTAGTCCATGGCATGGTTGTTGGCGCAGGCATAAAAGTTGAAATTCAAATCCTGCAGATCGTCCAGTACGGCAGAGGGTGCGGTAATCCAGCCGCCCCCGCTGAATGTGTTTGCGAAATGCGGTTCGTCGGCGATCACAGTTTCCAGATTGGTCATGCGTACATCAGCACGATTGATATGCGCCTTTATGGCTTCATATCCGGCGTCACGCCTGGGAAAATGCTCCAGGATCAGCGCATCGCCTGTGGCGGTAAAGCTTGTCATTGTACTACTCCCCCTTATCTGTTTTCGTGATATTCTTCCCGCACCGTGCGAGAAATGAAGCTATGCAGCAGCGCACTGTAAAGCATACGGAAGGTGATCTCTGATCCCACTGGATACGCTGTGTCGCAGTCCTCAATATCCAGCAGCAGGTGGTCGCTGCTGCCGCCCAGCACTTTGATGCGGTCATCCATCGGCAACAGCTTCATCACATCGCCCACATCTGCGGCGCCCAGCGCCACGATGGCGCGGCGGCGGCTGCCGCGATCCGCATAGCGAACAGTATTTCCCGCCCAGTTGGTACTTCCCGTGCCAAAAGGAACGGTGGGTTTCACGCTGTTTTCAATAACTTGACCATGGAGGGAAAAAGAATCCTCTCGTATGCCCTCTATGGTGAAATTTCGATTTAGCCGCATAGAAACAGGGTTGGCTATCAAGCCGCCAATGCGGAGATGATTGATTTTTTCCGGTACGTCTCGCCGCAGCAGTGGTATCATCGTACTGCTGCTGCCGCCGGAGATGGTTTCCAGGGGCCGTCCAATGGCGGACTCAACCAGCTCCACGGCTTTCGCCAATCGTGTCAGATTCGCCTTGGTGGGCAGGATGCCGCCATAGCAGCAGAAGGTGCTGCCGATACCCCGCAGGTAAAGGTAGGGCATATGCCGTTCTACTTCACAGGCCAAACTGCATAGCTCCTCCTCGGTTATAACACCTTCCCGCAGATCACCAACATCCATCAGCAGGATGACGTTATGGATTTTGCCGGCTATGGCGGCTGCTTCATTCAATGCCTGCAGCGTAACCAGCTCCGTATTGAGGCTGGTATCGCACCAGAGGACTGTATCTTTTACCTCGCATAGCATAGGAAGACGTATCAGTAGATTTTTTATGTATGGATATTTCTGCTTGATGGCGATCAGATGCGTGAGTCTGGAGGATGCCACTTCGACGCAGCCGCCATCCCAATAGGCTTTCGCAATATCTGCCTGGCCATCGGAAAACTTGATAACACCGGCCACAGAGACTCCGCTTTTCCGACAGCAGCTGCATACCACCTCCGCGTTGTGGCGGATCGCATCTAAATCGATGCTTAAATAGGGATATTCCTGCATGATATTTCCTCCCATACCGGATAATCATTCGTAAGTCCGCGCAGAAAGCTGCGGAGAAAATGCTATGCGGCATTTTCCCCGCAGCCTGATGTATCGTTACAGTTTAATGAAATTGGTGCTGCGGGTGGTGGTGGCAGGAGGCGCGGGATCCAGCTGGCGATCCGCAATGCCCAGAATGTCCTCGGGACGGATCCAGGGCTTTCCCTGGATGCCGCTGGTCTCCTCATGTGTCAGATAGCCCTTGTAGCACGTCAGACTGCGGCGGATGAAGCCGTCACGGACACAGGCTTCCGCCAGGCCATTATTCATGATGTTCAGCAGCATGGGGAGGGTCTCTGCTGCCAGAGAAACAGAGGTAGAGTGGGCCACAGCGCCGGGAATGTTGCTGACGCAGTAATGGACAACACCATTGACCACATAACGCGGGGCATCATGATGCGTCTCATGGCTGGACTCGATCGCGCCAGGATCGTCATTGGAGATATCCACCAGCACAGAGCCTGGCTCCATCAGCTTCAGCATTTCCTTGGTAATCAGGAAATCCTTGCGCTGCTTGGGCCACTTAACGCAGTTGATGACCATGTCCGTCTGGGGCAGCACGGAAGCAATGGTCTGCTGGTTGCAGAACATGGTGTTGATGTGGCCCTGATACTTGTCGCCCAGTTGACGGAGAATACCCACATTGATGTCCATAACCGTTACGTTGGCGCCCAGTGCATGCAGCACGCTCAATGCGCCCTGGCCTACCGTACCGCCGCCCAGAATCAGCACATTCATACCGGGAGCGCCAGCAAAGCCGCCGACAAACTTACCCTTGCCGCCATTGATGGTCAGCATGGATTCCAAGCCGAACAGTGCGCCCTGTTTACCGGCTGCCTCGCAGTTAGGAGAACCATAGCGGTGACTATCCTCTGCGGTGATGGCAATGCACTTGCTCTTCAACAGAGCGTCCACTTCTTCCGGATGGCCAGCGGGGTGCACGCAGCAGTACAGCATCTGGCCCTCACGGGGCAGGCCGAACTCGGATGGCTCGATCTCCTTGACCTTGGCCAGAAAGTCACAGCGCCGCCACATTTCGCCGGCCTCCACCACGATCTCGCCGCCAGCGGCGGCGTACTTCTCATCGGAGAAGCCAGCGCCGATACCGGCACCGGACTGCACCAGCACAGTGTGTCCCGCCGCGCGGATGGAGGCCACCTCCACCGGCGTGCAGATCACGCGGTTTTCGCCTTCTTTGATGTCCTTCAAAATACCAAATACCATATCCATATCCTCCAGACTATGTTGATGTTTGGGCAGGGTGTGCCTCTATTAAGTTTATTTGCAAAATGCGTGCCAGCTTTTGGCAGCATTATCTGGTGGTGCGGCGAGGAAAAACACGCAAAAATCACTCTGCGGTGCAAATATTGCACCGCAGAGTGATCAGCAGAGGAGGGTATCGTATGTCAGTTCAGTTCACCCAGCCGGGCACAAGCCACAAAATGTCCGGGCTTGGCTTCCACCAGCTGAGGCACGCCCTGTTGACACTTGTCACAGGTATACTGGCAGCGCTTGCAGAAACGACACTCATCCGGCAAATTGATGGGTGAGGTGATTTCGCCCTTAATGGGGATCCGTTCCTTCTGCGCGCCCAGCTCAGGGATAGGAATGGCCGAGAGAAGCGCCTTGGTGTAGGGATGCATGGGATTGGTAAACAGCTCTTCGGCGGGTGCTTTTTCTACGATGCCGCCCAGATACATCACGGCGATGTCATCAGCGAAGTGGTTCACAACAGCCAGGTCGTGCGTAATAAAGATATACGACAGCCCCAGCTTTTCCTGCAATTCCTTCAACAGATTCAGGATCTGAGCCTGAATGGATACGTCCAGTGCGGAAACCGGTTCATCACAGACGATGAACTTTGGTTCCATTGCCAGGGCACGGGCGATACCGATACGCTGGCGGCGGCCACCGTCCAGCTCGTGGGGATAGGTGTTGAACAGACGCGGGGCCAATCCAACGATCCCCATCAGCTCCTGCACACGCCGGTCAATATCCTTCTGATTTTTCAGGATATGGTTGGCAATAATCGGTTCACTGATAATTTGACTGACGGTCTTTCGGGGATCCAGAGAAGAATAGGGGTCCTGAAAGATCAGCTGCATATCCTTGCGCATCTGGCGCAGCTTTGACTTGGACAGCTTGCGGATATCCTTACCCTCGAAAAGGATCTCGCCGCTGGTTGGCTCGATCAGTCGCAGGATCGTGCGGCCGGTGGTGGACTTTCCGCAGCCGGATTCGCCCACCAGGCCCAGTGTCTTGCCGCGCTCCAGCGTAAAGGAAACACCGTCCACGGCGTGGAGCATACCGCGTTTGGTTTTAAAATGCTTGACGAGATCCTTGACCTCAAGAATAATTTCAGCCATTATGCTTTCTCCTCCCGCTCAATGTGGAAGCCGGGCCGGTCATAGGCGCAGCAACGGATGTAGTGGGTATCGGACACATACTTCTTCTCCTGCGGCTTTTTGCAGTTCTCGTCTGCGTACTGGCAGCGGGGATAGAACGGGCAGCCCTCGGGCAAGTCGGTGGGATCGGGCATCAGGCCGGGAATGGGCTTTAGCTTGGCCTTGCGGTCATTGACATTCGGCAGGCTGTTGAACAAGCCCTCGGTATAGGGATGCATCGTATGGTTGAACACATCCTCCAGCGTACCCTTCTCTACCACGTTGCCGGCGTACATAACGGCAACTTCATCGCAGATCTCTGCCACAATGCCCAGATCGTGGGTGATCATGATCAGAGAGGTCTGGTACTTCAGGCGCAGGTTCTTCATCAGATCCAGGACCTGTGCCTGAATGGTCACATCCAGTGCCGTGGTAGGTTCGTCCGCGATCAGCAGCTGAGGATGGCAGGCCAGTGCAATGGCAATGACCACGCGCTGCTTCATGCCGCCGGAAAACTGATGGGGATAATCGCCGGCACGCTCACCGGGAATACCGACCAGCTCCAGCATATCCAAAGCCATTTTCTGAGCCTCTGCCATAGAAACATTTTCGTGGAGATGAATGGACTCGGCAATCTGATCGCCCACAGTGAACACCGGGTTCAGTGCAGTCATGGGATCCTGGAAGATCATGGACACTTCCTTGCCGCGTACCTTTTCCAGCTCCTTGATGGGCATGGTCATGATCTCTTTGCCGTTCAGCTCCAGCTTGTCGCATTCCACAACGCCGGGAGGATCAGGGACCAGACGCAGGATCGATAGCGCTGTTGTTGTCTTGCCCGCGCCGGTCTCACCCACCAGACCCAGGGCCTTGCCTTTTTCGATTTTAATATCCAGCCCGTTCACAGCGCGAACAACGCCGTCTTCCGTCCGAAAGCGTACCACCAGATTTTCAATATTCAGGACGGGCTTATCGGTAGTTTCAATCGTGTTTTTCTTTTCCAGTTCGTTCATAGGCCCCTCCTTACTGCTTTAACTTAGGATCCAGAGCATCGCGCAAGCCGTCGCCTATCAGGTTAAATGCCAAAACAGTGAGCATAATGGCAATGCCCGGGTAGGTTGTCAGATAGCTGTAGTCGCGGATAAATTCACGGCCGCTGGAGAGCATGGCTCCCCATTCGGGCGCAGGCACGGGGACGCCAAGGCCCAGGAAGCTAAGGAAGGAAGCAGACAGGATTCCATTTGCCACACCCATGGTCACCTGCACAATAATAGGACTCAGAGAATTGGGCAGCACATGACTGAAAATGATCTTGAAGTCGCTAACACCGGTGACACGTGCCGCCTCAATATACTCCTCATCACGGACGGGAAGCACGGCGGCACGCGCCGTTCGCGCAAACATTGGCACATAGACGAGGCCGACCGCCAGCATCAGTACCACTAAGCTCTGCCCAAAAGCAGCCATGATGGCGATGCCCAGCAGCACACTGGGAATCCCCATAAACACTTCGCACACACGCAGAATGACGTTTTCGATGATACCGCCATAATACCCGGCGATCAGCCCCAAAGTGGAACCGATCAGGCAGCTGATGGCCACTGCTACGATACCGACGGACAGAGAATACTTAGCGCCGTACAGCACGCGGGTCAGCTCATCACGGCCATACTGGTCGGTACCCAGCGGATGGCCGGGCGAACCGGGGCGCTGAAACCGCTCCATAATATGCTGCTGGACAATATCGGTATCGTAGTTGTAGATAAACTGCGCCACGATGGCGACGACCACGATGATGGCAATAATGATCAGGCCGATAAGGGCGCTGGGACTCTTCTTGTAGTTGCGCCAGATCTCCTGCAAAAGAGATCTCTTTTTGTAGATTTTGGCAGCATCTATGGTTTTGTTTTGCTTATCCATCCTGAGACCTCCTTACTTAGAATACTGTGCCTTAATGCGGGGATCCACAAAGGCATATGCAATATCCACCACAAGCATCGTGACGGTCAAAATAACCGTAAACATTATGATGCAGCCGGTTGCCAGAATGGTATCGCGCTGGTTCACGGCGGCCACCGTCAGACGGCCGATGCCAGGTAGAGAGAATACGGTTTCAATCGCTACGGCGCCGCCCAGCAGATTGCCCACGGTAGAGCCGAACACCGTAATAATGGGGATCAGCGCGTTTTTCAACGCGTGCTTACGGATCACCTGCTTTTCGCTGACACCCTTGGCGCGGGCGGTACGCAGATAATCCTGCCGGATCACATCCAGCATAGAGGAACGGGTAATACGCGTCAGACTGCCCGCCTGACCCGCGCCCAGTGCAATGCCGGGCAATACATAATAGATAAAGCCGCCACTACCGCCGGAGGGGAACCAACCGGTACCGAGAGAGAACCACAGGATCAGCAGCAGACCCAGCCAGAAACCGGGCATGGATACGCCGATCATAGCCGTTACCATGGAAAAGCCGTCCAAAACGGAGCGGTGATGGGTCGCGGCGGCAATACCCAGCGGTATGGATATGACCATTGCTACAACGGTGGCGAATAAAGCCAATTTCAGTGTGGTGGGAAAGCGCTCCAGAAAGACTTCCATAACGGGCCGCTTTAAAGACAGCGATATGCCCAGATCGCCCTTGAGCAAATTACCTAAATAGCGGAAATAGCGTTCAATCAAAGGTCCGTTGAGTCCATATTCTTCCCGCAGCATTTCGATTTCCGCTTCAGTTGCATCCTGAGGCGCCATAGTAGCGATGATATCGCCGGGTGCCAGATCCATCAGGAAATATACGACGAAAGAAACAGCGATCAGAACAGGGATCATCATCAGAATACGCTTCAAAATATAGCGAAACATGATTTCCTCCCTTTTTCGTTTAGGGTGGGATTTCCGGATCGCTACCGATCCGGAAATCCCGTGGGTTAGTTAGCTTGGATCTTAGCGCTTGTCAGAAGCCGCCGTGATCAGATAAGGCGCTCACAGTACTTGAACTGGTGCACCAGGCCGGGATGCAGCAGCGCACCGGTTACGCCCTCGGCAGCACCCAGGGTCAGGGTGTTTTGGGCAATGGGGATCCAGGGAATGATCTCGCAGGTCAGTCTCTCCTGCAGCTCCTTGTACAGCTCCGCACGCTTGGTGGTGTCGGTCTCACCAGCTGCGGCATCGATCATCGCGTCGATTTCGGGATCCTTCAGGTGAGAGTAGTTACGGCCGCCCTGAGAATGAATGGGATTGCGGAACATATAGTCGGCGTTCTTGCCAGGCGTCCAGGAGGCGATATACATTTCAACGCCGCTGGTAGTGCCGTCGCCGGTATTCAGCTCGGTCAGGGCGGAGTTCTGCATGTACTCGACGTTCACAGTGATGCCGTAGGCGGCCATCTGGCTCTGGAAGTTTTCGGCCATCTTCACGCGGTGGGCAGCATCAGAGGTAACCAGCTTAATGGTCATGCCGGTAGCGCCAACCTTGTCGAACAATTCCTTAGCTCCATCGGGATCATAGGGAACACCCTCAATATCGGCATAATAGCCCATATCGCGGCACATCATGCTGGTGGAAACCTGAGCGTAGCCGTCCCAGGCAGCAATGATCATTTCTTCCTTGTTAATGGCCTTGGCCATAGCCAGGCGGAACTCCTGATTCTGACCCAGGAAATTGGCGTTCTCCAGGTTAAAGCCAACAAAGTGCTGGGTACGGCCAGTCTCGGTGATGAGCTGCATATTGTCGCTCTCGCTCAGACGGGCATAGTCCGTGGCGGCAGGGCTCATGATCACATCGACCTCACCGTTCTCCAACGCAACCATACGGGCAGAAGCCTCGGGGATCATGCGGAAAGTCAGCACCTTGGTATTGGGCAGCTTGTACAGGGTGCCTTCCTCAAAGCGCTTCAGGGTGACGTGGTCACCGGAAACGAACTCATCAAAGACCCAGGGACCAGTTCCGATCTTAACGGCTTCCTCTTCTGGCATGGTTTCAAAGGCCTCTTTGGACAGGATGGCCAGAGAATTGGCAGCCAGAGTGTAGTTGAAGTCAACGTTGCCCTGATTCAGGATCAGTTCAAAGGTCAGATCGTCGATCTTCTTGAACTCCTTGATCATGTTCATGTAGTTGGCGGTGGCAGCATGCTCCTTGGCACGCTCGAAGGTAAACTCCACGTCGTCAACATTCAGGATCGTGCCATCATGGAATGTAACATTTTCCTTCAGCTTGAAGATCCAGTCGTCAGGAGCGACCATTTCCCAGCTTTCACACAGCTCTCCTTCATTCTGCATCGTGGCAAGGTTAGTGTCGGTCAGCAGGTCATGGGTGCAGTCCTGTACGATCTGATTGGTCTCGGCCGTTGTCTCCATGGGATCGATGGTGGTGAACTCATCAGCCATGGCAATCACGATCTCTTCCTTGTAAGTGGTTCCGGTCTGGCCGTCACCGCTCTGTTCGGGGGGCGTCTGGGTGCCGCAGCCCAGCAGGGTGAATACCATGATCAGGCTCAGCAGCAAAGCGACAAATCTCTTGCTCTTCATTTGATGTCCTCCTTATAATTCTTGGGGCACTTGCCCTCACTAATTGTATTTGCAAAATCTGTGCCAATTTTTGTCTTTTTCACTCAAAAGGAAGAAATCGGTGGATTTCTTGTGGAATACGCGGTCAACGGCGCATATTCCATGGAATAGTGGAATAAGCGGCGGTGGCCGCGTATAAAAGCCGGATGCTTCCGGTCACGAAATAGGAAGGAAAGCTTGCGCCTATGGGCAAAATTTGCACCGTCAGCGCAAAATGTACGCCGGAAGAGACAGAACGCTCCCTTCAGTCGTCCTCGCTGGTTGGGGTGCCTCTGTCGGTGATACCATATTCCTTCAGCTTGTTCAGCAGCCCCCGCTTGCTGATGCCCAGCTGCGCGGCTGTGGCCACTCGCTTTCCGCCACAGCGCCGCAGCGTGGCCTCGATAGCCCGCTTTTCAACATCTTTCAGGCAGTGGGTCGAAAGGTACTCGTCAACGGAATCTCCACCAGCAGCGGCACCATCAGAGCGGGTGATGTATTCAGGGAAATCCCCTTTGTCAATGACACCGTCCTTGCAGAGGATACAGGCGTATTCCAGAATATTGGCCAGTTGCCGGACGTTGCCGGGATAAGGAAGATGCTCCAGCATCTTCCTGGCCTCCGGCGTGATGGCGCGGATAGGCTTGTTCAGCTCGACAGAGAATTTCCCCAGCAGGTAATTGCTCAGAATGGAAATATCGCCCTGCCGCTCCCGCAGCGGCGGCAGCATGATCTCCATAACATTCAGTCGGTAGTACAGATCCTCCCGGAAACGCCCTTCAGCAATCAGGGCAGGGAGGTCCCGGTTGGTGGCCGCCAAAATGCGGGCATCCACCTTCACCGAGGCGCTGCCGCCCACCGGCGTGAACTCCTTATCCTGCAAGGCGCGCAAAAGCTTGCTTTGCAGCCCAAGCGGCATGTCGCCGATTTCATCAAGAAATAGTGTGCCGTTGTCGGCCTGCTCCAGCTTTCCCTTCTTATCCTGCATGGCGCCGGTAAAAGCGCCCCGCTTATAACCGAAAAATTCCAGCTCCAGCAGGTTTTCCGGAATGGCCGCGCAGTTGACCACCACAAAGCGCTCGCGGTATCGCTTTCCGGCGTTGTGGATGGCACGTGCCACCAGCTCCTTGCCGGTGCCGCTCTCGCCGGTGATCAGTACGTTCGTATCGATGTCCTTGACCCTGTCAATCAGCATATAGACCCGCTGCATGGGAGCGCTTTCACCGATGATGGCATCGAAGCGGCTTTTGCTTTCCAGCTGGTCGGACAGGTAGTAGATCTCTTCGTTCAGCTTGCGGATATTGCCCGCCTGCTGCATGATAACCTTCAATTCCTCGATATTGATGGGCTTGGTCAGATAGGTAAACGCACCCCTCTGCATGGCGTTGACAGAGGTATCGATGGAACCAAACGCCGTCATCATGATGACCTCGGTGTTGGGGTCGATCCTTTTAATGCGCTCCAGAACTTCCAGTCCGTTTTCTTCCCCCAAGCGGAGATCCAGCAGAACAATATCGGCGCCCTCCGTTTCCATACTGGCCAGGGCAGGCAGAGAACTGGTAAACGTCCTGACCCGGTACAGGTTTTTCAGCGCCAATTGCAGCGATACGCAGATGGACGGCTCATCGTCAATGATGTATACGGTTCGGTTCATTCCTGAATATCCTCCTTAAACAGCATGGAGACCTCTGTGTACATGTTCAGCTGACTGGTCAAATGGAATCGGCCAGCGTTTTCCGTGACGAACTGCTTTGCCAAAGAAAGTCCCATCCCGGTGCCGGTTTTCTTTGTTGTGTAGAAAGGTTCAATGCAGTTTTGAATACTTTCCTCACTCATGCCGGTGCCTTCATCCCGGACACTGATGCGGACGATCCCGTTTTCTTTTTCCACCGCAACCAGAATGGATGGGCGGCTGTCCGGATCCAGCGTCAGTCGTTCCTCTACCGATTCGATACTGTTGATCAGCAGATTCAGCAGCGCCTGCTTGATCTGGTCACGGTTCACCAGGATATAGGCGGAAACGGCGTTGTCGCAGGAAAAGGTGATCTGCTTGTTTTTGACCGACGCACTGACCAGATAGACGCATTCATTGGTCAGCCGCTGGACATCCACCCGTTCCTTGATGCCGCTGACCGGTTTGGCATAGTTGATCAGCGACTCGATCAGGCGGTTGATGCGGCCCACCTCTTGGGGAACATACTGGGCAAAGGATTCCTGGAAGTCCTTGTCATTTCCCTGCTCCCGGATAATGGAGGCGAACGCCTGAATGGACATCAGGGGATTTTTGATCTCGTGAGCGATACCGGCGATGAGACGATTGAGGGTCTGGTTCTTGTTGGCCTCATAGATCTCGCTGCGGCGGTTTTCCTCCTCCGTCACATCCTCTACCAGCAGCGCACAATCCTTCTGATCATTGAGGGTGAAGTACTGATAGCGGTACTGCTTCCGCTGTCCATCCTTGTTGATGACCTGCAGCACGGTGGAGCTTTCCATCTCTTCCGGACCGTTTTGTCCGCCGATGTCCCAGATGTCCCGGAATACTGCCAACGACTCCATATAAACGGGTTCGTGGGACTCATCCCATACAACGCCGGCAATACCGCCCACCCGCTCGGCGCGTGGGTTCATCATCAGCACCTCTCCGTTCTGCCGCAGCAGCAGAATACTGTTGGGAAATTCGTAGATCAGCAGATTCCGCAGCCGGTTTCCGGCTTCCAATTGCAGCATTTGCTGCCGGATCTCCGCTGTTTTTTCCTGCACCACCTGCTGCAGCCGGCGATTCCAGATGTTGAAAAATAACACAATGCAGCCGGCGGTCAACAAAAGCAGCGTGCTGATCACCAGCAGCTTCTGGATACGCCGTTGGGCAGCTTCCAGATTTTCGTCGACGATCCAGCGCTCCAGCGCCGAGTCGTACTCGCCAGAGTTGCGCAGGTGTGTAATGCCCCGGTTCAGCTTTTCATACAGCATGGTATCATTCTGCCGCACCATAATGGCATACTCCACTGTGCCCATGTAGTTATTGATCACGGTAAATGCATCCCCATATCCGCTGAGATCCTTCATTTGGTAGAGGAAGCTTTCTTTAACCGCAGCCACCGCACTCACGCTGCCGGAGACAACACTGCCAAACAACTGCATTTGGTCACCGGCCACCACGGTATACTTGGCTTTCAGCTGATTGAGCTGGGAAAAGGGAATGGTGTCCAGCTCAAAGGCCACAGGATAGCGCAGATTGTCTTTGCTCTTACCATTGATCTTATCGACCATGTCATTCGGCGCGATCAGCGAAATGGTACCAGAAGAGATCACGTTGGTCAGCCGCGCCCCGTCAGGGCACGTCCCGGATAAAACACCCAGTACCGCATCGACCTCACCGTTCAGCAGTGCGGCAGAGGCCTCTTCACTGGTAGCAAAGGGAACATATTCCACATTCAACCCTTCTTTTTCTGCCACCATCTCCAAAATGTCCACATCCAATCCGGCAGCGGTACCGTCATCCATCCAGAAGTGGTAGGGCGGGCACTTTCCCTTGACAGCCACCCGGATGTTTATATGGATGGCGTAGGCCCGCACCGGCAGCAGGGACAGCAGGCTCAGCGCGGCCAACAGCGCGGCAAAGCATGTTACAATCCAGCGCTTCATCGATAAATGCCTCCTTCGTCCTCAATTTCGCGGCGGTATTTGCTGACAGTGCGGCGGGAGATCTGGATCCCCTCCTCCGCCAGTTTCCTGGCTATGACATTGTCACTGGGACGTCGGCCGCCTTGATGGCACAATGCACGAATGCGGAACATGATCTCTTCTTTTGAGTTTCTGGCACAGCCGCCGGAGGTAAACAGTGCTCTGAGCGGTATGACCTTATTCTCATATTGAAAGTATTTATCATTAATGGCCCGACTGACGGTGGAAACATTCAATCCCAGCTCGGCGGCAGCCTCGCTCTGTGTCAGCCGCCGGAGGGGACAGCGCACCGGATCCATCAGGTGTTCAGCCTGCTGGCACACGGCGTAGCCAGCAACGCCAAGCAGCGTACTGCTCCGCTGCTGCACTGCGTAAAGAAAGCTTCGGGCATAGGACAACTGTTCCTGCAGATATTGCTTCTCCTGTAAGGCTGTCTGAGATATCATAGCAATGTATTGGGCATTCAGCGAAGGTATGTGGGGCTGGTTGATCAACGAGACGGCCAGTGCGCCGTCTTGAAGTTGTACAGCGATATCAGGAACGATAAACACAGTGTTGTCATAATCAAACGTACTGCCGGGCCGGGGATTCAACGATAAAAGCAGCGCTACGGCGGCTTCCACTTCCGTTTGACTGACACCGGGCAGAGAAAGCGTCCCACGAGCCAGCTCCTCCAGATGATCCCGGGCAATAAGCGCTGCCCACGGGTCGGGATCCCCCAGGGCCCGCAGCTGCAGACACAGACATTCAGAGAGATTACGTGCTCCTACACCGGCCGGCTCCAGTGCCTGTACTTGCCGCAGCGCTTCGTGATATAGTGCGGCGTCACAAGCAAAGTCCCGGCACAGGCTCATCTCATCTTCACGGAGATAGCCGTTGGTGTCCAAACTGTTGGCCAGAAGCAGGCAGACTCTTAGCAGCGCTGGGTCAGACAGCATCATCCGCAATTGAGCAGACAGATGATCTGCCAATGTTTCCCGATGGGCAGGAATAGACGCAAGCATGTCATAGTAGAAGTCATCCGCTTCCAACGGCTCCACCATGGGGTTGGACAAAGACAGCTCTCGGATGGCTCTCTGCAATTCTCCGGCGCTGCATGCCAGCAGACTGGCGGATTGTGCGGCCAATGCCGCAGGGACAGCCTGCGCACTGGGCGTAACAAGCACTTTGGCAAATCCGAAATCCATGTCGGCATCTCCTTCTGTACAAGGCAATAGAGCGAGCAAAAAGTGCCCCTTATCATTCTATATTATACAAAAATTACAAAAGCGTCAAGGATATAGCGCAGAAATTTCATAATATATGCAAATCGTTTCATGTGGCGCAAATTTTGCACCGCGCAAGACAAGGCTTTCCCTCCGGTGTATCTTCACATTTTTCTGTTAGTTGTCCTAATATCCGCTGTCATATTCCATAGCTTTACTTTTCCTGTTAAATATTCTACTATATCATCACAGAAGGAAAACAACACCAAACCAAACATAAAACATTCTTTAAGGAGGAACCTGCCATGAAGAACATCAACACTTACATCCTGACCGCTATCGTTTCCCTCGTTCTGGTGGTCGCTGCCTCTTTCCTGATGACCGCCGCTGATGAGCCCATCCGTGAAGCCGGTTACTACCTGCCCGTGGTGTTCGGCGCTGTAGCCGCCTGGGCCGCCGGTAAGGCTGGCGTGCTGGAGATCGACTACGAGGAGCGCGC
>SAMEA104315427__coassemble_912_pt1 | contig 18806 bp, 19 predicted proteins | sample SAMEA104315427__metabat2_low_PE_034 | metagenome-assembled genome bin SAMEA104315427 (sample SAMEA104315427) | gut metagenome | biome: Monkey gut; feature: monkey-associated habitat; material: faeces | place: China | collected 2013 | reverse complement strand
GACTGCACGCCGTCGCGGTAGTAGCGCAGATCCAGCACGGTGATGGTGTCGTAGTCCTTCACCAGGAAGGGCAGGAAGCTGTTGGCAAAGCTGTCCTTCACCACCAGCAGGGACCTGCCGGTATCCGCGCCGGTGTCGATGACCACCTTGGCGTAGTTGCCGCCCATAAAGATCTTGTAGTGGTCCTTCTCCTCCAGCGCCGCCAGACTGTACAGGCTGTCGGACACCTCACCGTCGCAGTCCATGGAACGGATGACGGCGTCGGAGGCGATGGATACCCTGTCGTAGGGGCTGTCCGGCAGCAGCACCTTGGAGTACAGCGTGCCCCGGAAGGTGGTGCTGGCGGTTTCCAGCGCCCAGCCCTGATCTGCGTGGCCGGTGGCGGCGCACCACGCGCCGTAGGCGGTCAGAGCGCCCTCGCTGGTCCAGTGATGGTCGGTGCGGTAGTACATGTCCGCCGCGTTGGGGGCCAGCGCCGGGCGCAGGTCGATGGCCTGCTTGCCGAACTCGTTCAGCAGCGTGCCGAAGCAGGTGTCCGCGTCAAAAAGGGGCGCGTTGGCCGGCAGGTCGTCACGGAGCATATAGGCGGGAGTGGGCACCATCATGACGCGGCAGTCCTTATCGGGATTGCTGTCGAAAAATGTCCGCACCTGCTCCAGATTCTTGTGGTACTGGTCGGTGTCGAAGGTGTCGGGGGTGACCTTGGCGAAGTAGCGGCCGGAGCGGCCCAGCCATGTGTCGTTGATCTCCAGCCGCAGCGCCGCCCGCTGCACCAGCGAGGCCGACTCCATCCAGGTGTCCCGCAATGCGATCTGGTCGGAGACATAATCCTCCGCCTTCTGGGTGAAGGAGCCGTCCATCAGCGTGGCCCAGCTCAGCTCCGGCTTCAGTTGGAGATAGCGGTTCTCGTTGGGGGAAAATTCCCGCTCCGGCGTCAGCAGCGAGGCCAGCGCCAGCCCCACCAGGATACCGAAGATGGCCAGCAGAGGAGCCAGCTCCCGGCGCTTGTGTTCGCTTTTCATCAGGCGCGCGCCGCCTTTATCAGGGTTGCTCATAGATGCGCCTCCTTAGAAACGGAAGTAGAGGAAGGGGTTATAGCTGTCGCCCACCAGAAAGGCGATGGACAGCAGCAGCAGCACGATAACGCCCACGGTGCGCAGCGTCACGGCGGCGGTGTCGGACAGCCTGTTCTCCACCCGGTTCCACAGCCGCAGGGGGCCGGTAGTGCAGCCGATGGCGGCGGCGATCAGCAGCACCACGTTGGAGCGCAGCAGGTACAGGGCCGTCCCGTCGGCGAAATGGGCGGTGAACATGGCGGAAAGATACTGCCCCAGCTGGCCGAAATCCGTGATGGCGAACAGTACCCAGCCCATGATGAAGGCGAAGATGGTGTAGACGTGCCCCACCCATTTGGGGGCCTTGTCCAGCCACCGCAGCAGAAACAGCTTTTCCAGGATCAGCAGCGCCGCGTAGTACAGGCCCCACAGCACAAAGTTCCAGCTGGCACCGTGCCACAGGCCCGTCAGGAACCAGACGATCAGCAGATTCAGGATCTGCCGCGCCTTGCCGTGACGGTTGCCGCCCAGGGGGATATAGACGTATTCCCGGAACCAGGTGCTGAGACTGATGTGCCACCGCCGCCAGAACTCGGTGACGGTGCGGGACTCATAGGGATGCTCGAAGTTTTCCAGAAAATGGAATCCAAACAGATGCCCCAGGCCGATGGCCATATCGGAGTATCCGGAGAAATCAAAGTAGATCTGGAACGTGAAGGCGACAGCGCCCAGCCACGCCGTTACGGCGGAGGGGGCGGACATGGCGCTGATCTGCTCCCACAGCGCGCCCACCTGATTGGCGATCAGCACCTTCTTGGCAAGGCCCACCACGAACCGCTGCATGCCCCGGCTGGCCTCGAACACGCTCTCCCGGCGGTACATCAGCTCGTGCTCCACCGTCTTGTACTGGACGATGGGACCGGCGATCAGCTGGGGGAACAGGGTCACATAGGCCCCCACGTTGAGGATGTTCTTCTGGGGCTTGACGATGCCCCGGTACACGTCGATGGTGTAGGACATGGTCTGGAAGGTGTAGAAGCTGATGCCGATGGGCAGGGCCAGTCCCAGGGCGGGGATGCCCGCGCTCAGCAGGCTATTGATGTTGTCGATGGCGAAATCCGTGTACTTGAAGAAGCCCAGAATGCCCAGATTGCCCGCCACGTCCACGATCAGCACGGCCTTGGCGGCCCTGGGCCTTCCGGCGTCCTGATAGTGGCCGATCAGCCGGGCGTTGGTGTAGTCAAACACCGTGGAGAACAGCATGATCAGGATATACTTCGGCTCGCCCCAGCCGTAGAACACCAGGCTGAACAGTAGCAGCACGGTATTGCGGGCCTTGCGGGGACACAGGAAATAGACCCCCGCCGACACGGGCAGGAAGATCAACAGAAAGACGGTGCTGCTGAATACCATAAGGCGTTCTCCTTTGGAAAGTTTACAGATCGTTTACGGCGCTTCTGCCGGAAAGTGGGACAGAGCGCCGCTCTGTCCCACAGGGGAGGATAGGTTGTATTATGATGGGGCAAAGCTTATCCGGACGCAGGGGCGATGGTGCGGTGCGCTATCAGGCGGCGGCATGTGGTCATGCCGCCCTACGAAAGAGTTCGATCGTCGGTGCGTAGGGCGGGGTGACCACGCCGCGAAGTAAGTACCCTTGGGGGACACCCCGCCGACAGCGGCAAAGGCGCAGTCGGCCGCGATCCGTTTCTTACACCACGTTGTGCAGGTAGCCCACCAGCGCCGTGGAGCGGATGGCGGACAGGTTGTTGACGAACAGCACGTCCTGCACGCCCTTATCCTGGGCGAACTGGCTGATGCTGCCCTTCCAGTAGCGATAGTCCAGCACATAGATGGTCTGGTAATGGTCTGTCAGGAACGGCACAAAGGCGTTGCCGAAGGACTCCTTCACCACGATGCAGCTGGAGCCGTCCGTCACGTCGGGATTGTTGATGACGGAATAGGCGTTGTCGCCGGTGATGAACGCGCCGTATTTCAGGCTGGCGGGGGCGGTGGATTCATCATAGATGATCTTGCCCCGGGTCAGGCTGTCGTTCTCGCTGTCGCCATAGTCCAGGGTGGCCTCGGTGCTGAGGGGGTGATAGGCCACCACCTTGTCGGGGTTGGCCCCCATGGCCGCGTTCTGGTTGGAATCCCGGTAGAAGGTGCCCAGGAAGCCGTCATACTCGTCCACCGTATAGCTGCTGATGGGCGTGGGCGTGATGCCCTTGGCCTTGCAGAACTGCTCGTAGGCGTAGTACGCGCCGGTGGCCGTCCAGTGATGGTCGGTGCGGAAATAGACATACTCGGTGCGGTGGGCCAGCAGCGCGTCGTACAGCGCCACGGACTTCACGTTGCCGTTCATATAGCCGATGATCTTCTGCTCGGCGTCCTTCTGGTCGGCGAAGATATCCTTGCCGTACAGCTCGTCCGGCAGGCTGACGCCGGAGCTGAGGGGGATGGGCAGCATATACACGCTGGCCTTGCCCGCCAGATTGTCCGCCACGGCGTTCACGTTGTCGGCGTACTTTTTGGCGGTGCTGTCCACATAGCTGTACATCTCATAGCCGGTGTCGCCCACCCGGTATACTGCGTCGTACTGCTGCTGGTCGCCCTTCAGCTCGATCTTCTGGTAGGCGGGGGCAGGCTCGTCCGGCGTATTATCGCCGTCGCCGCTGTTGGGGTCGTCCGTATTGCCGGGATCGGTGGTATCGCCGGAGGCGGGAGGCGTCGTATCATCGCCGGCGGGCTGCTTGTCCCTGCACAGATTGATGATGATCAGCGCCACGGCGGCAATGGCCACCACCAGCGCGATCAGCAGCATCAGCGGCGTTGTCCCGCGGCGGCGTCCTCTGTACCGGCTCATTTCACATAGCCCTCCACGATGGCGGCGGCAGCGTCGGTATCATCGCTGACGCACAGCGTCACCACAGCGCCGTCCTGCCGCAGCAGCGCGCCTGCCAGACGGGCCTCCTCCTCAGGCTGATAGAGGTTGGCCTCCCGGGTCAGGTCGTTCAGATAGGTCTGCATATTGGCGTACAGGGTCTTCGCGTCGTCGGCGCTGGCGCACTGGGCCGCGATGATCATGTCATAGGCGCTGCCGTCTGCCTGATAGCCCACGATGGTGGTCCCCTCCGGCGGGTCCAGCTTATAGCTCAGGTCGTCGGCGGAGGCGGCGGTCAGCGCGGCGCTGAAGGGGACGTTGTCCTTCAGGTCGTCGGCCAGCTTCTGCACGTCCACGGTCTTGCTTTCGCCGCCGCCGCAGGCCGCCAGCGTCAGCATCATCATAGCCGCCAGCAGGGCGGCGAGCATCTTTTTCATCCAAGATCCCTTCCTTTGCAGTCTGCCCGTTTCCGGGCGGTTCTATGTTTGTTCTTCTTGATGGATGGTATGGCCGGCGTATACCGCGCCAGTAAACACCATCATACCACAAGTATAGACGGATTTGAAGTGCAATTTGCTGCACCCGGCAAAATTTTTACAGTTTATTCATCCGTCTGCCGTCCCAGGCTCAGTATACCCGCTTTTCCAGCGCGCGGCACAGCGGCGCGAAGGTCATGGGCCACACCGCCCCGGCAAACAGCACCATCACGGCGTAGCGCGCCGCGCCGCCCGGTCCCGGGCCCAGCAGCGCCGCCAGCGGCGCCTTCAGCGCGGCACGGATGGCCATGATCAGCAAAAGCCCGCCCGCCAGCTTGATAAGCTGCACATACCACACGGCCCGTGTGTCGAAGCGGATGAACCGCAGGTCCAGCCACCACGCCGCCAGCAGGCCCGCCGTGGCTCCCAGCAGCTTCCACGCGTTCTCCACGCCGTGGGCCAGATTGTCCGCGTCCACATCGGCGGGGAACGGGTACAGCGACACGAACAGCAGATAGCCCGCCGCCAGCGCCAGCATCACGCCGATCACGGCGGCCATGAGACCGGGCCGGGCGGCGCTTCGCTCCATAACGGGGTGGAGCGCCAGCACCAGCACTGCCGCCGTCACGGCGGCCACCCCCACGTCCAGCGGCGTGTGGACCCCCAGATACATCCGGGAGAAGGGCACCAGCACCGCGATGACGATGCACACCACCCGCACCCATTTCCGGCGGGTGGACCGGGCGATGCCGCCGAAGGTGCCCACGGCGTTCTGGGTGTGTCCGCTGGGGAAGGAATAGCCGGTGGCCTGGGCGCGGGCGCTTTCCACAATGGTGAAATCGCTGTCCAGCACCCAGGGGCGGGGGATACGGCACAGCAGCTTCAGGAACTGGTTCAGCACCGTTCCGGCGAAGCCCACCGCCAGCAGGTAGTACCCCTCCTTTTTGCTGACGCACCAGAACACGAACAGCGCCGTGACCATGAACACGGTCTCCTCGCCCAGATGGGTGATCAGGGAAAAGACCGTGTCCCAAAACGGCGCACGGATGGCCTCCAAGGCGTATAAGACCTGCATATGCGTACCTCCCCGGCGTTTTTTTCTTCAGTATAGCCCGCTTTTGCCGCCATTGCAACCGCGGCGCGAAAAAAACGGCGTCTCCGGCCCGGAGCCGGAGACGCCGCCGCGGAAAACGGTCTTACTTGACGCAGATGGTCTCGATCTCCACCAGCGCGCCCTTGGGCAGCGCGGCTACCTCCACGGCGGAGCGGGCGGGATACTGGCCCTCGGTAAAGAACTCGGCGTACACGGCGTTCATGGCGGCGAAGTCGCCCATGTTCTGCAGGAACACGGTGGTCTTGACCACGTTGTCCATGGTCAGGCCGGCCTCGGTCAGGATGGCCTTGATGTTGGTCAGCACCTGGCGGGTCTGCTCGGTGATGCCGCCGGGAACGAACTCGCCGGTGGCGGGGTCGAAGGGCACCTGGCCGGAGGTAACGACGAAAGCGCCGCAGTCGATGGCCTGGGAATAGGGGCCGATGGCGGCGGGGGCGTTGGTGGTGGAAATGATCTTCTTCATGGGAACATCCTCCTTCTTTATACGGTACGTCCATGGTACACCACCGCCGGGAAAATGTCAACGAGTAACCAACAGCCCGGCCCCGCAATATACTGATGCAGGGAGAAAACCTCTCCCTGCATCGCAACACGCGAAAGGGAGGCGCATATGAACCAAATGATCACGATCCGGGACGCCGCCCTGACCTATCAGGCCCGCAACGGCGAGGTGGAGGCCCTGCGGCGCGTATCCTTCGACGTGGCGGAGGGGGAATTTGTCAGCATCGTGGGGCCGTCCGGCTGCGGGAAATCCACGCTGCTGGGGGTGCTGGCGGGACTTGAGACGCTGGATGGCGGCGCCGTGACGCTGCGGGGCGCGGCCATCTCCGGCCCCAACCGGCTGGTGGGCTTCATGCCCCAGCGGGATCAGCTGTTTGAATGGCGCACCATCCGGGACAACGTACTGCTGGGGCTGGAGATCCGCCGGGACCGGGACCCGGCCCACATCGCCCACGCCGACACGCTGCTGGCGCGGTACGGGCTGGCGGAGTTCGCCGCCCGGCGGCCCGACCAGCTCTCCGGCGGCATGCGGCAGCGGTGCGCCCTGATCCGCACCCTGGCCACGGAGCCGGATATCCTGCTGCTGGATGAGCCGTTCTCCGCGCTGGACTATCAGACCCGGCTGGCGGTGTCCGGCGACATCTGGCGCATCATCCGCGGCGAGGGCAAGACCGCCCTGCTGGTGACCCACGATATCTCCGAGGCGGTCAGCATGTCGGACCGGGTGGTGGTGCTGTCCCGGCGGCCCGCCGTGGTGAAGGCGGTGTTCGACATGGGGGAGCTGCGGCGGCTGGAGCCGCTGGAGCGGCGGGAAAGCCCACTGTTTCCCCGGTATTTCGACGCCATATGGAAGGAGCTGGAGCTGCGTGAATGAACCGGTATCCCCCAAGCGGGCGCGGTACCTGCGGGCGCTGGGGCGGCAGACCCGGCGGGTGCGGATCTGGCAGCTGTCCCTGCTGGCGGGCTTTTTCGCCTTCTGGGAGCTGAGCTGCCGCGTGGGGCTCAGCGACGGCTTTCTGGTCAGCTGCCCCAGCCGCGTCGCCGCGACGTTTCTGAACCTGTGCCGGGGCGGCGATGTGCTGGCGCATGTGGGCACCTCCTGCTGGGAGACGGCGGTGGGGTTCCTGCTGGGCACCGCCGCCGGGACGGTCATCGCCGTGGCCATGTGGTGGTGGCCCACTTTGAGCCGGGTGCTGGACCCCTATCTGGTGGTGCTCAACGCCCTGCCGAAAACGGCCCTTGGCCCCATCTTCATCGTGTGGATGGGGGCCGGTACGGGGGCCATCATCGTCATGACGCTGGCCATCTCGCTGATCGTCACCATCCTGAACATGTACGAGGGCTTCCGGGCCACGGACGCCCAGAAGACCCGGCTGATGGCCGCCATGGGGGCCAGCCGCGGCCAGATGCTGCGGATGCTGGTGTTTCCCGCCAACCTCGCCACGCTGCTGAACACCCTGAAGGTCAACGTGGGCCTTTCCTGGGTGGGCGTCATCATGGGGGAGTTTCTTGTCTCACGGGCCGGTCTGGGCTACCTGATCGTCTACGGCTCACAGGTGTTCAACATGGACCTGGTGATGACCAGCGTATTGCTGCTGCTGGCGGCCGCGGTGATCATGTACCGGCTGGTGCTGTGGGTGGAAAAAATACTGTATCGTTTATTGGGGGTAAAAGCATGAAAAAGATCTTCGCGCCGATCCTTGCCGCCCTGACGCTGCTGCCGCTGCTGTGCGGCTGCGGCGGCGGGACGGCGGAACGGGAACTGACCACCGTCCGGCTCAATGAGGTGACCCATTCCGTGTTCTACGCGCCGCAGTATGCGGCCATGGAGCTGGGCTTCTTCGCGGAGGAGGGCCTTGCCATCGAGCTGACCAACGGCGGCGGCGCCGACAAGGTGATGACCGCCGTGGTGTCCGGACAGAGCGACATCGGCCTTGCCGGGCCGGAGAGCTGCGTCTACATTTACAATCAGGGCAAGGACGACTATCCCGTGGTGTTCGGCCAGCTGACCGCCTGTGACGGCGCGTTCCTGATGGGCCGTGAGGATGTGCCCTTCGACTGGGAGCAGCTGCGGGGCAGGACCATCATCGGCGGCCGCAAGGGCGGCGTGCCGGAGATGACGCTGGAATACGTCCTGCGCAGCCACGGGCTGGAGCCGCAGGTGGACGTGATGGTGGACACCAGCGTGCAGTTCAACATGATGGCCGGGGCCTTTACCGGCGGACAGGGGGACTATGTGACGCTGTTTGAGCCGGCGGCCACCCAGGTGGTCAGCGCCGGGGCCGGGTATATCCTGTGCTCCATCGGCGCGGAGAGCGGCGCCATCCCCTATACCGCCTATTTCGCCTCCCGCAGCTACACGGCGGCGCATGACGACGTGATCGCCGCCTTCTGCCGGGCCATGGCCCGGGCGCTGGACTGGGTAGATACCCACACCGACCGGGAGGTGGCGCAGGCCATCCTCGGCCAGTTCCCGGACACCAGCCTTGACACGCTGACCGCCGTCACCGCCCGCCACCGTGAGATCGGCGCGTGGAACACGCCCCTGACCATGGAGCAGGCGTCGCTGGAGCGGCTGGAGACCGTCATGACCCAGGCGGGAGAGCTGACGGAGGAGCAGTGGGTGGATTTCGACAAGCTGGTGGATAACCACTGGGCGGCGGCCGCCCGGGCGGAGCAGCGCCGCTGAACCGCTCCCGCGGGGCCGGAGCTTCCGGCCCCGCGGTGCGGGACGCCGGAAAAAACGACCCATCTCCCGCCGTTTCCGGCCGTTTTTTCCGGAAAACCCCTTGCAATCTCTATATAAATATGATAAGATACCACATGGTAGCATGTGTTGACTGAGAGTGGACGTTCCGTCCGCTCTTTTTGTTGAGCAAAATCCGTTTCTTAAAAACCGGAAATTTCTGTGGAAATGAAGCGAGGAACGCTATGAAAAAAGTCACCGACATCGTGTGGGAGCTGGCGGAGCCGGTCGTGAAGGAGAACGGCTGCCAGCTTTGGGACGTGGAGTACGTCCGGGAAGCGGGCCAGTGGTATCTGCGGCTGTATCTGGACAAGGAGGGCGGCGTGGACATCCTGGACTGCGAGGCCGTCAGCCGCACCGTCAGCGACCTGCTGGACGAGGCGGACCCCATCGAATCCAGCTATATGTTCGAGGTGTCCTCCGCCGGGGCGGAGCGGCAGCTGAAGCGGCCTGCGGATTTCCAGCGGTTTCTGGGCCATCCGGTGCTGGTCAAGACCTATAAGAACCGGGACGGGCGGAAGGAGTTCGCCGGCACCCTGGCCGGGTACGAGGACGGCGCGGTGCTGCTGGACATGGGCGGAGCGGAGCCGGTGCGGTTTGAAAAGGCCGACGTGGCGCTGACGCGCCTGCGGGTAGAATTTTAACAACAAGTTTCGTTTTGGATAGAAGGAGTTACGACCATGAAATGTGATGAGATTTTCGCGGCGCTGGCCATGCTGGAGAAGGAGCGGGGCATCCCCCAGAACTTCATGATGGGCAAGATCATCCAGGCCCTGACCACCGCCTACAAGCGGGACCACGAGGGCGTGGAGAACGTGATCGTGGACGTGGACGAGGAGAAGCACGACCTGCGGATGTACGTCCAGAAGGAGATCGTGGAGGAGGTCATGGACCCCGCCAACGAGATCTCGCTGGAGGACGCCCGCAAGCGCAGCGCCAAAAACGAGCTGGGCGGCGTGGTGAACATCCCCGTGGAGAACGTGGAGTTCGGCCGCATCGCCGCCGGCAACGGCAAGCAGGTCATCATTCAGGGCCTGCGGGAAGCCGAGCACGGCATGATCTATGACGAGTGGGGCAGCAAGCAGCACGAGATCCTGACGGGTACCGTGGTGCGGATCGACCCCCGCAACGGCAACGTGATCCTGAAGATCGGCTCCGGCAGCGAGAGCACCGAGGCCGTGCTGACCATGAACGAGCAGGTCCCCGGCGAGGAGCTGACGGAGGGCCAGATGGTGAAGGTGTATCTGGTGGAGGTCCGCCGTACCACCCGCGGCCCCCAGGTGCTGATCTCCCGCACCCATCCGGGCCTTGTCAAGCGCCTGTTCGAGCTGGAGGTGCCCGAGATCTTCGACGGCACCGTGGAGATCCGCTCCATCGCCCGCGAGGCGGGCAACCGCACCAAGATGGCGGTGTGGTCCGAGGATGAGAACATCGACCCCATCGGCGCCTGCGTCGGCCCCCGGGGCCAGCGGGTCAACGCCATCGTGGCGGAGCTGCGGGGCGAGAAGATCGACATTATCAAGTACAGCGAGGATCCGGCGGAGTTCATCGCCGCCGCCCTGGCGCCCGCCGACGTGGTGGAGGTGCGCCTGGCCGCCGAGGGCAAGGCCTGCCGCGTCATCGTGCCCGACGATCAGCTGAGTCTGGCCATCGGCAAGGAGGGGCAGAACGCCCGCCTGGCCGCCCGCCTGACCAGCTATAAGATCGACATCAAGCCCGCTTCTCACAGCGAGGATTAACGTTCAGGAGGTGGCCGGCCATGGCTGTGAAACCCCGTAAGATCCCCCAGCGCCAGTGTGTCGGCTGCCGGGAGATGAAGGATAAAAAGGAGCTGCTGCGGGTGGTGCGCACGCCGGAGGGTGAGATCCTGCTGGACGGCAGGGGCAAGGTCTCCGGCCGGGGCGCGTATGTGTGTCCCGATGTGGCGTGCCTGAAAAAGGCCCGCAAGACCAGGGCGCTGGAGCGGGCGCTGGAAACGCCCATTCCCGAGCCGGTCTACGACGCGCTGGAAGCGCAGATGGAAGGCGGCGGCGCATGACGGAGCAGGTATTGTCCATGCTGGGCCTTGCCAAAAAGGCGGGCCGCGTGGAGACCGGCGAGGAGCCGGTGGGCGCGGCTGCCCGCGCCAGAAAAGCCAGGGTGATCCTGGTGGCCCGGGACGCGGGGCCATCCTCTCAGCGAAGGGCCTTTTCCTTCGCCCAGACCGGCGCGTGCCTGTGCCTGACCCTTCCGGCGGATAAGGACGCCCTGGGCCGCGCGCTGGGCCGCACCAGTGTGGCCATGTGCGCCGTGACGGAGATCGGCTTTGCCGGTGCCATCGTGAAGAAGCTGGCGGCCATGGACGGCGAGAAGTACGGCGCGGCGGCGGCACAGCTGGACGTGAAGGCCCGGCGGGCCATGGAGCGCCGTGCCGAGCAGCTGCGGCATGAGAAGAATCTGCGGCAGGGCAAGCGCCGCGTGCACAGCGATAAGCCGCCGGAGCCGTCTCAGGCGGCAGCGGAAGCGAAGCGCCCCGCGGCGTCAGGCGACGGCGCGAAGCCGCCCCGTCGGGGCGGCGGACGGGGCGGCGCGCCCCGCGGAAAGGCCCCGGACAGCCGTGGGCGCTTTGCCGGCGCTCTGCCGGTGAAGCGGGGCAAGGGCAGCGATCGGAAAAAGCCCGGCAAGCAGGAAGTTTGAACACACAGGCCGCGCCGCGGGCGGGCCGTTTACTAAGATGGAGGTGGCTTTATTTGGGTAGCGTAGCAAACAAATACAGAGTGCATGAGGTGGCCAAGGATTTCGGTGTCGCCACGAAGGATATCACGGAGATCTTGACCAAGTATGCCGAGACCCCCAAGAACCATATGCAGGTGCTGGAGGATCGGGAGCTGAGCCTGATCTTCGAGTATCTGACCCAGCATAACCAGATCGGCAGCATCGCCGCGGTGTTTGCCGAGGGCGCGAAGACCCAGGAGAAGAAGCCGGAGCAGAAGAAGCAGCCCCAGCAGTCTCAGCAGGCCCAGCAGAGCGATAAGGGCCAGAAGCAGGGCGCGCAGCAGGCGAAGCCTGCCCAGCCCCAGACCGGCAGCGGCAATACCAGTACGAACGCCCAGCCTCAGAAGCCCATGTCCCGCGTGCCCCAGAAGCAGGTGGTGGATACCCGCAAGGCCACCAATGTGAATCTGGACAAGTACGACGAAAAATTGCAGGATATGGCCGACCGCAGCAACCGCGGCGGCCGCCGTGACAAGGATCAGCTCCAGGGCAAGGAGAAGTTCCGCAACTCCAAGCAGCGCCAGAACGGCCCCATGACCAACAAGCGCAAGCAGGAGGAGGCCGACCGCATGCGCAGGCTGCGGCTGGAGGTCATCAAGAATACCCCCGTCACCGTGCAGATCCCCGATGAGATCAGCGTGGGCGAGCTGGCCAGCCGCATGAAGAAAACCGGCGCGGAAGTGGTCAAGTGCCTGATGAAGAACGGCGTCATGGCCGCGCTCAGCCAGATGATCGACTTCGACACCGCCGCCATCATCGCCGAGGAGATGGGCTGCAAGGTGGAGAAGGAGGTGGTGGTCACCATCGAGGAGAAGCTGATCGACGACCATCAGGATAAGGAAGAGGATCTGGTGCCCCGCGCCCCCGTTGTGGTGGTCATGGGTCACGTTGACCACGGCAAGACCAGCCTGCTGGACTATATCCGCAACGCCCATGTGGCCTCCGGCGAGGCCGGCGGCATCACCCAGCACATCGGCGCCTATCAGGTGGAGATCCACGGCAAGCCCATCACCTTCCTGGATACCCCCGGCCACGAGGCCTTTACCTCCATGCGCGCCCGCGGCGCCATGGTGACGGATATCGCCATTCTGGTGGTGGCCGCCGAGGACGGCATCATGCCCCAGACCGTGGAGTCCATCAACCACGCCAAGGCCGCCGGTATCCCCATCATCGTGGCCATCAACAAGATGGATAAGCCCGAAGCCAACCCCGACCGCATCAAGCAGCAGCTGACCGAGTACGGTCTGGTGTGCGAGGAGTGGGGCGGCGACACCATTGTGTGCCCCATCTCCGCCAAGACCGGTATGGGCGTGGATAACCTGCTGGAGATGCTGACCCTGACCGCCGAGGTGGGCGAGCTGAAGGCCAACCCCAACCGCGCCGCCCAGGGCACCGTGATCGAGGCCCGCCTGGACAAGGGCCGCGGCCCCGTGGCCACCCTGCTGGTGCAGAACGGCACCCTGCGTCAGGGCGACATCATCATCGCCGGTACCTCCGTGGGCCGCGTCCGCGCCATGGTGGGCGACAAGGGCCAGCGGATGACCGAAGCCGGTCCCAGCGTTCCCGTGGAGATCACCGGTCTCAGCGAAGCCCCCTCCGCCGGCGCTACCTTCAACGCCGTGGCCGATGAAAAGCTGGCCCGCGAGCTGGTGGAGCAGCGTAAGGCCGAGGAGAAGGCCAAGGCCAACGCCCCTGTCACCAAGGTCTCGCTGGAGGATCTGTTCAGCCAGATCCAGGCCGGTGAGATGAAGAACCTGAACCTGATCGTCAAGGCCGACGTGCAGGGCAGCGTGGAAGCGGTGAAGGCTTCCCTGGAGAAGCTCAGCAACGAGGAGGTCCGCGTCCGCGTGATCCACGGCGGCGTGGGCGCCATCAACGAATCCGACGTGATGCTGGCCTCCACCTCCCAGGCCATCATCGTGGGCTTCAACGTCCGGCCCGACGCCGCCGCCCGCGACAGCGCCGCCCGGGCCAACGTGGATATGCGGATGTACCGCGTGATCTACGACGCCATCAACGAGATCGAAGCCGCCATGAAGGGCATGCTGGCCCCCAAGTACCGCGAGGTGGTGCTGGGCCACGCCGAGGTGCGCCAGACCTACAAGGTCTCCGGCGTTGGTACGGTGGCGGGCTGCTATGTGCAGGACGGCAAGCTGCAGCGTAAGGACTGCCAGGTGCGTCTGGTCCGTGACGGCATCGTGATCCACGAGGGCATCCTGGCCTCCCTCCAGCGGTTCAAGGACTCCGTCAAGGAGGTCGTGTCCGGCTATGAGTGCGGCCTGAGCATCGAGAAGTACAACGACATCAAGGAAGGCGACATCGTGGAAGCCTTCACCATGGAGGAGATCCCCCAGTAAAACATCACACCATCAAGGGGCGGGCAGTGCGCCCGCCCCTTCTTTATCAGAAAGGAGCGAAGGTATGGCATCCAACCGTATCGGACGCATCAACGAGGAGATCCAGCGGGAGCTGTCCGGCCTGCTGCGCACCGTGAAGGACCCCCGGGTGGCGGACGCCCTGCTGACCATCACCCATGTGGACACCACCAGCGATCTGCGGTACGCCCGTGTCTACATCAGCGCCATGGACCGCACCGACGAGAAGGACCTCATGCGGGGGCTGAAATCCGCCGCGGGCTATCTGCGCCATGAGCTGGGGCAGAGATTACAGCTGCGCTATACGCCGGAGCTGCAATTCTTCGCCGACGATTCCATCGCCCACGGCGCCCACATTCTGGACATGCTGCATCATGTCAAACCCGCCAACCCCGCCAACGCGGACATCGTGCTGCCGGAGGACAAGTGATGGAACGACCCATTCTCTCCGCCCGTGAGACCGCCGGATATCTGGACGCGCTGGACAACGTGCTGCTGCTGACCCATGTCCGCCCGGACGGCGACACCATCGGCAGCGCGGCGGCCCTGTGCCGGGCGCTGCGGAATTGCGGCCGCACCGCCTATCTGCTGCCCAATCCGGAGATCACCGCCACCTACGCCCCCTATGCCGCCCCCTACTGGGCACCGGAGGGCTGGGAGGGGGAACACATCGTCAGCGTGGACATCGCCGACGTGAGCCTGCTGCCGGAGAACGCCAAGCCCTACGCCCAGCGTATCGAGCTGGCCATCGACCACCATCCCTCCCAGGCGTTCTTTGCCCGCAACACCTGTCTGGAGGCGGACAGCGCCGCCTGCGGCGAGATCGTGTATGAGATCATCCAGCATCTCACCGCCCTGACGCCGGAGATCGCCCTGCCCCTGTATGTGGCCGTCAGCACCGACTGCGGCGGCTTTCAGTACGGCAACACCACCGCCCGCACCCACCGCATTGCCGCGGCGCTGATGGACACCGTGGACGTGGCGGCGGTGAACAAGGCCCTGTTCCGCACCAAGAGCCGGGTGCGGCTGGCCATGGAGTCCCGCATGGTGGCGGATATGCAGCTGTTTGACCACGAGCGTGTGGTGGTGATGGAGATCCCCCTCCGCCTGCGGCGGGAGATGCAGGCCACCGACGCGGATATCGAGGAGCTGAGCGCCCTGCCCGCCCTGGTGGAGGGTACCGACTGCGGCGTGACGCTGCGGGAGCTGACGGAGAGCCGCATCAAGGTCTCCGTCCGCACCGGCCCCCGGGTGGACGCCTGCGCGCTGTGCCGTATCCTGGGCGGCGGCGGCCATCACGCCGCGGCAGGCGCCACGGTGGACGGCGCCTTGGACGAGGTACGCATGGCCGTTCTGGCGGCGTACCGGAAGGTCACAGGCGCGTAAGAAAACGGATTACAGCGGCGGCATGTGGTCATGCCGCCCTACGAAGGGTTTCCCGTATCATGCGTAGGGCGGGGTGACCTCACCCCGCCGCGCGGCAGCGCGCCCCTTACAGCGGCGGCATGTGGTCATGCCGCCCTACGAAGGGCTTCCCTGTACCATGCGTAGGTCGGGGTGACCTCACCCCGCCGCGCGAAACGCCCCCTAAAAAACCGGAAGGAGACACCATGGCCAACGGAATCATCATCATCGACAAGCCCGCGGGTTGGACCTCTATGGACGTGTGCGCCAAGCTGCGGGGCATCCTGAAAACCAAAAAGGTGGGCCATGCCGGAACGCTGGACCCCATGGCCACCGGCGTGCTGCCGGTGTTCGTGGGACAGGCCACACGGGGCGTCTCCTTTGCCGAAAGCGGCGAAAAGGAGTACGTGGCCGCCCTGCGGCTGGGCCTTGTCACCGACACTCAGGACACCTCCGGCCGGACGCTGGAGGAACGGCCTGTGACCGTCTCCGCGGCGGAGGTGGCGGCGGCGCTGCCCGCCTTCACCGGCAAGATCGAGCAGATCCCGCCCATGTACTCCGCCATCAAGATCGACGGCCAGAAGCTGTACGAGCTGGCCCGGCAGGGCCGGGAGGTGGCGCGCAAGCCCCGCACCGTCACCATCCACGCGCTGGAGCTGCTGGAGCAGCTGTCGGACACCGATTTCGTGCTGCGGATACGGTGCTCCAAGGGCACCTACGTCCGTACCCTGTGCCACGATATCGGGCAGACGCTGGGCTGCGGCGGCTGCATGGCGTCGCTGCGGCGCACCATGGCGGCGGGCTATACCCTGGCCGAGAGCCACACCATCGACGAGGTGCAGGCCCAGGGGGAAGCTCTGCTGCGGCCGGTGGACACCCTGTTCCGCCAGTATCCGGAATACCGCGTCACCCATCCCCGGGTGGAGCAGCTGTGCCGCAGCGGCAGCGCCTTCACCGTGAAAGCGCCGCTGGAGAACGGCACCTACCGGGTCTATGGCATGGAGGGGGACTTCCTGTGCCTGAGCCGGTTGGAAAACGGACAAATGACGTCCATCAAGAACTTTTTTGGAGCGTAAACTTATGAAGCCTACTGTCATCGCATTGGGATTTTTCGACGGCGTACACCGGGGCCACGGGGCGCTGCTGCGGCGCACTGTGGAGGTGGCCCGGCAGCTGGACGCCACACCTGCCGCCTTTACCTTTGACCGCCCGCCCAAGGAGGTGGTCACGGGAAAGCCGGTGCCTCTCATCAATTCCACCCGGGAGCGGCAGGAGCTGATGGAGCGGCTGTACGGCATCGAGCAGGTGATCGTGGCCCCCTTTGACCACGAGATGATGACCATGCCGTGGCAGGATTTCATCACCGAGCTGCTGGTGAAGCGCTATGGCGCGGTGCACCTGGTGGCGGGCCACGACTACCGCTTCGGCCATAAAAACGCGGGAGATCCGGCGCTTTTGCAGGAAAAATGCCGCGAATTGGGCCTGGGCTGCGATATCATCCCCAAGGTGGAATATGACGGCGTTACCGTCAGCTCCACCTACATCCGCCAGCTGGTAAGGGCGGGAGAGCTGGAGCGGGCCGCCGAATTTCTGGGCCACCGCCACTGTCTCAGCCAGACGGTGACCCACGGGTTTCGGTTTGGCCGCACCATCGGCATCCCCACCATCAACTTCACCGTGCCGGAGCATGTGCTGGTGCCGGAGAAGGGGGTCTATATCACCCGGGTGTACCTGCCCGACGGCGGCAGCTACGCCGGCGTTACCAACGTGGGCACCCGGCCCACCGTCAGCGACAGCGCCGACGTGTCCATCGAGACGTTCCTGCTGGACTTCGACGGCGATCTGTACGGCAAGCGCATCCGGCTGGAGTTCTGCCGCCGCCTGCGTGCCGAGAAAAAATTTGACTCTCCCCGGCAGCTGAAGGACGAGATCGAAAAAAATATCGCCCAGACCCGGGCCTACTTCCGGGAGACGGGCGAGGCGTAATAGGACGTCGGCATCTTTTCGGATGCCGATGTTTTATTTATTTATTCGTAGGGCGGCATGACCACATGCCGCCGCTGTAAGGGGCGCGTTTCGCGCGGCGGGGTGAGGTCACCCCGCCCTGCGCATGGTACAGGGAAGCCCTTCGTAGGGCGGCATGACCACATGCCGCCGCCGCAAGGGGCGCGTTGCCGCACGGCGGGGTGAGGTCACCCCGCCCTACGCATGATACAGGGAAGCCCTTCGTAGGGCGGCATGACCACATGCCGCCGCTGTAAGGGACGTGTTGCCGCGCGGCGGGGTGGGAAGCAACGCGAAAACCGGCCGTAAGGCCGGTTTTTTACGTGTCCTCCTCCAGATTTTCCAGCGCGACCCGCACCGCCTCCACCACAAAGGCGGAAAACGTGCAGTCCGTCCCGCGGATGGCTTCCTCCACCGCCTGGATAAGCTCGTTAGGAAAGCGGATGGATTTGTTGGTGGAGCCTGGCGGCTTTGGGATCCTGAATTTTGCCATAATGCACCCCGTCTTACAAATTGATACTAAAAATGTATTGCATTTTGCGTTGCATTGATGCATTATATTTTGTAGCACACACCGGGAGGTGACGGATATGGAAAGCTTGCCCCGCTATTATACCACATTATTCAATGCGGTCACCCGCGCGATCGGGCTTATCGCCGGAGACGAAGCGGCGAAGGCCATGGAATGCCTGATCGCGGCGCAGCAGGAAGCGGAGGAGATCTATATTTCGCAGGACCGGCCGTAAGGCCGGTTTTTTGCGGCGCAAATGCATCGCGGCATGACCACATGCCGCCGCTGTAAGGGGTGCGCTGCCGCGCGGCGGGATGAGGTCACCCCGCCCTACGCATGAGAGGAGGCACAAAATCCGGTATCCCCTCCATTTCCCGACGAAATGCGAGGGGCTTTTTCCCGTACAATAGGCCGTGTGAATATCGCCCTGTCCGCAGGGCGGAGGGAGGGAACCATATGAAACGGCTGACGATAGGGGACAAGCCCCTTCCCGACGGCTGGAAGCGCTCTGCCCTGTGGGGCGCGCTGACCTTTCTGCTGAGCGCGGCCCACACCGGCGGGCTGTACGGTCCCTGGGGACTGGCCGCCGTGGCGGCAGGCGGCAAACGGGGCCTGTGGCCGCTGCTGGGCGCGGCGGCGGGAGCGCTGCTGTTTTTCGATTTCCAGACGGGGCTGCGGTTCGCCGCCTCCGCCGTGCTGATCTGCTGCGCCAACGTGGCCTTCGGCGGCACAAAGCTCAGCGACCGTCCCGGCTATGCCCCGGCGTTGACGGCGCTGTCCCTGCTGCTGGTGCAGACGGTGTACTTACTGGGCCGTCCCGCGGCGCAATGGGCGCTGTGCGCCGCCGCCGCGGCGGTGGCGGCGGCGGTGACCGCCGCGCTGGAGCGTCCGGACGTCCATCAGCGGCTGCTGGCGGTGCTGACGGCGCTGGCGGCGGCCCTGTCCGCCATCCGGCTGGAGGGCTTTTCCCCCGGCGGCGTGGCGG
>SAMEA104315427__coassemble_844_pt1 | contig 20221 bp, 19 predicted proteins | sample SAMEA104315427__metabat2_low_PE_034 | metagenome-assembled genome bin SAMEA104315427 (sample SAMEA104315427) | gut metagenome | biome: Monkey gut; feature: monkey-associated habitat; material: faeces | place: China | collected 2013 | reverse complement strand
GCGCATTCGCACCAAGGTGGAGATTTTTATACGTTGTTAGATTTGACGGTTACATCACCTCTACGCTAACCGGCGCAGAGGTGATTTTTCATGTGATTCAGATGCCCTTTTCCGTCAGGAAATCGGCCAGCAGATTCATGCAGACGGTCTTGCGGTATTCCGCGCTGACACGGCCACGGGTCAGCACCAGCTTCTCGGAATAGGCCTTCAGCACGTCCGCCTTGGCGGCCTTCGCCTCGGCCACAGTCTTGCCGATGAGCATGGTCTCCAGCTCGCGATAGCGCAGCACCGTGTCGGCCACCGCGCCGAAGCCGGCGGAGAACTGGGTGATGACGCCGTTATCCACGCTGAGGATACCGGCAAAAGACACGCGGGAGATGGCCAGCGCGTTGCGGCCGCCTACCTTCTTGTAATAGTAGTCGCCGATACCGGCCTTGGGCAGCAGGATCTCCGCGATGATCTCGTCATTGGCAAGATCCAGCTTCTTGCGGCCCAGATAGAATTTCTCCACGTCCACCACGCGCTGGCCCCGGACAGACAGCAGCCGCAGCTTTGCGCCGGTGACGAACTCGATCAGCACGGAGTCCGCCTTGGCAGAGCCGTTGCCCAGATTGCCGCCGAAGGTGCCGGCGTTGCGGATGGCGGGAGCGGCGATGCGTGAGATGGCCTCCTTCATCAGCTGCGGGACAATGGGGCTGGCCAGCGCCTCGGTATAGGTGACCGCCGCGCCGATGCGGACAAACTCCGCGTCCTCGGAGATGCCCTTCAGCTCCGCCAGCTTGCCCAGAAACAGGTAGCTGACATTGGGGCGGTTCTCCACCATCAGGTCGGTGCCGCCCGCGTAGGGGACCAGATCATGCTGGCTGCGAAGCTCCAATGCCTCAGCCAGCGTTTTCGGTGCGTATCCGTTTACCATACCGTTGCCCTCCTTTGCCGCGTTCATGATGGCGTTTACAATGGCGTTATAGCCGGTGCAGCGGCAGAGATTGCCGGACATGCCCACACGGACGTCCTCCTCGGTGGGGTGGGGGTTGGCGGACAGGATGCTCTCCGCCGCCAGCACCATGCCGGGGATGCAGAAGCCGCACTGCACGGCGGAGACCTCGGCGAACGCCTTGTCCAGCGCCGCAAAGCGTTCCGTCTCGCGATAGCCCTCCAGCGTCACGATGGTGCTGCCCTCCACGGCGCCCATGGCTGCGCAGCAGGAATTGATAAGCTTGCCGTCCAGCAGGACGGAGCAGGCGCCGCACTCGCCCTCCTTGCAGCCGCATTTCACGGAGGTGCAGCGGAACGTGTCCCGCAGCACGTCCAGCAGGCGGTCCGCCGCGCTGCCGGCGTAGGTGACGGTCTTGCCGTTCAGGGTGAATTGAATATCGTTCATTACGCTTCCTCCTTTGCCAGAGCCTTGATGGTGTCCTCGGCGGTGAACGGCGCGTGGTGCAGCCGGATGCCGCCGCCCAGCGCCTGCTCGATGGCCTCCACATAGGCGGGCGCCGCGCCCACCAGCGGCAGCTCGCCCGCGCCCTTGGCGCCATACGGCCCGAAGGGATACTCCTCCATATGAAGCTGGCAGTTCAGCACCGGCACGTCCACGGCGGTGGGGATCAGGTAATCCGAGAAGGAGTTGTTGCGGATGCGGCCCTTGTTATCGTAGTTCATGAACTCGGTGGAGGCGTAGCCGATTCCCTGCAGGAAGCCGCCCTCCATCTGGCCCATGACGATGTTATAGTCCATGGGCGTGCCCACGTCGAAGGAGGCATACGCGCCCAGGATCTTGGCGATGCCGGTGCAGGTGTCCACCTCCACCTCGATGGCCTGCGCGCCCCACGCGTAGGTGGGGTAGGCGTCGCCCCGGAACTTGTCCAGATAGAAGGGGATCATGAAATCCGGCTCCACGAATTTCTCCTCCACGATCTGATCCTCGCCGTCCTTCCACTCGGTGCGCAGCTTGATGGCGGCGCGGCGCAGCAGCTCGCCCACGGTCATCAGGGAGCGGGACGCCACGGTGGGGCCGGAATCCGGCACGCGGGAGGTGTCGGGATGGTCATAAAAGACCTTCTCCAGGGGCAGGTTCAGCTCATGGGCCACGATCTTGGGGAATGTGGTGCGCAGGCCCTGCCCGATCTCGCCGTTGGAGGCCAGCACCTCCACGGTGCCGTCCTTATACTTGTGCAGCCGCGCCACAGCCTTGATGATGTCACGCTCGCCGGAGCCGGTGAAGCCCGCGCCGTGGAAGTGCATGGAGAAGCCGATGCCCCGGCGGTAGCGTCCGGTCTGAGGCTTGGCGTATTCCCTGTGCTTGCGGCGCAGATCGCAGGCCTTGTCCACCTCGTCGATCATGGCGGGCAGGGGAACCGGGAAGTGATACTTGCCGGAGGTGGAGGTAGCGTCGCCCTGCTTGACAAGGTGGGCCTCCTTAAATTCCAGCGTGTCCACGCCCAGATCCTTGGCGATGTGGTCCATGATCATCTCCACGGCAAAGAAGGTCTGGGGCGCGCCGAAGCCGCGGTATGCGCCGCAGGGCGTGGTGTTGGTCTTCAGCGCACGGCCGTGAACGTGCAGGTTTTCGATGTTGTACACGCCGTCGGCGCAGATGATGCCCCGCTGCAAAACCACGGCAGACAGCGTCGTATACGCGCCGCCGTTGAACTTCACGTCGATGTCCATGGCGGTGACCTTGCCGTCCTTCACCGCCACCTTGTAGGTGCAGAGGGACGGGTGACGCTTGGAGGTGAACTCCAGATCCTCCCGCCGGTCAAAGACGCAGCGGACGGGCTTGCCGCACTTTTTGGCGGCCACGGCCACCTGACAGCCCAGAATGGAGGGGAACGTCTCCTTGCCGCCGAAGCCGCCGCCGGTGACGTCCTGATGAACGTGGACGTCGGCGGGGCCGCAGTTCAGCGCCCGCATCACCGCGCCATGAACATAGTAGGCGCACTGCATGGAGCCGTGGACGAACATCCGTCCGCCTTCCTCCGGCTCGGCCATCATGCCCTGCGTCTCCAGATACGTCTGATCCTGATAGCCGGTCTCGAATTCCTCTTCGTAGACCTTGTCAGCCTCGGCGAAGGCTTTGTGGATATCGCCTTTTTCATACTCATAGTTGAAAAAGACTTCATCGGCCTTGCGCAGGTCCAGCATAGGCTCCAGCTCTTCGTACTCCACCTGGATGCGGCGGAGAATGTCCTCGCAGACCGCCTCGTCGGGGCCGCAGACCATGCCGATGGGCTCGCCGATGTACTCCACGGTCTCCCGTGCATAGACCGGCGTGTCGTCCATGACGATGTTCACATTGTTGTCGCCACATTGTTGTCGCCGGGGACGTCGTTGCGGTCAACATAGTAATAGCCGTCCGGCAGTTCCGGCACCTTGACGGACAGCAGCTTCGCCCGGGCATATCGGGAGCGGAGCATTTTGCCGCAGAGAACGCCATGCTTGTCAATGTCGCAGACGTAAACGGAACGTCCCTCCATCTTGGGCGCATGGTCCTTCTTCACGACAGAGTGGGAAATGGTATGCAATGCAGATTCCTCCTTTGTGTTGTTATCCTCGATACCGCTGCACGCAGCGGGAATATTGCGCGAATGTGTCCAGATCCGTCCAGCAGCCTACGTCGTCCACCGGCACGGTGACGATGGCGTCCTCGTGGAGCTTCCAGAAGCCCCGCAGCCCCTCCTGCCCCTCATAGCGCAGGATGTCGGGGATAAACCGGCTGTCGATCAGCGGCGGATGCTTGCGATAGCCCTCCAGTGTAGGAAAGGCGATGGCGGGCGCGTTCTCCGGCATGGCGGCAAGACCGATCTTCACAGACGCCAGCATATCGGTGGCGGCGAAATCGTCGTTGCAGGTCAGCGTCAGCGTGTCGCCCAGGTACCGGCTTTTCAGGATGGCCTCCATGTCCTGCCGCCGGTGTCCCAGCACCACCACGATGGGGTCAATGCCGCACAGCAGCAGGGAGTCGATGCTGTTTTCGATCAGCGTCTTGCCCCGCAGGGGCATCAGCGGCTTGAAGTCTCCCATGCGGCTGGAAAGTCCCGCCGCATGGATCAGCCCTCCAATGCGGCGGCTCACTGCACCGCCTCCCAGCAGAGGGTGCAGCCGTAGCCGGTACACCATGTGGTCAGTGCCGCCAGCACCGCTGGCAGCGGCAGTCCCTGCATGGCGGTCAGGAACGCGCCGGCGTTTTCCTCTGCGGGTACGCGGAGCTGCCGATTCTCCGCTCGGACGGTCAGCATGCCGTCCTCCTCCGTGCAGGCGGCACAGGGTGTCAGCACTCCGATAGGCGCGATCAGCTCCGCCAGCTCCCGCAGCGAGCTTTCCGCCGCGGATACCACCACGCAGAGCAGCAGCCGGTCATGGGCGGTCTCTCCAGACCAAACTCCCGGGCGCTGATAATATCCACAAAATCCGGATGATCGTACAGCTCCTGCAAAGGCAGGTCGTCAGTATCCATGGTCACCGGGACAAATACCGGCGCGGCATAGACGGCAGCCGGTGGACAGCCGTCTGATGCAAAGGTGCTGGCGCAATGAGCCACACCGCGTTTCTCCTGCATGGGCATCGTACTCCTTTATATAGAATAACGCTGCTACTATTGTAAACGCCCTTTTTCGCGCGTTCAAATACTTCCTGAAAAGTACACGCCGAAAAAGGGCATTTCTGTTTTGTGCAGTTGTTATATCAGGCCGGTGTCCCGGAACAGCGCGTCAAACCGCTGCTGGGCGAAGGCCCGCACCTCGTTCTCATAGTGCTGGAAGGCGTACATCAGCCGCTGACCCTTGTCCGTCAGACAGGTGCAGCCGCCGTTTTTGCCGCCGTGCTGCCGGGTGACCACGGCGTAGCCCAGCTCCCGCTCCAGCCGGTTGATCATGTCCCACGCCTTCTGATAGGACAGCCCCATGTGCAGGCACGCCTGCCGCACGGAGTTCAGGTCGGCGATGAGAAACAGCAGCAGCTTCAACCGGGAGTTGAGAAACACATTCTCCTTGTCGATGCTGATTTTCACCGACGGCGTCAGCAACGAGGCGTTATGCTCCTGCAAGTGCTGACGCAGCTGCGGCTCGTTGTGCACGCTCATCAACACGCCGGCGTCCGAAACGGCGATGCGCTGCTTGCGGCCATCGCACTGCCGCACCGCGCCCCGCAGCCCATCGGGGCCGTTGTATGCCAAAATCTGCGGCAGTATTTCCCTGCGCAGCAGATGGGATGCCCGCCCCGCCCGTCATAAGTAGGCGTGACGATGTCGGCGTCGCAGGAGAGCAGTGTGTGCAGCGTCTGGGCGAAGAACATGGGCGCGTTCACCGGCGTGAATACCACCCGGTCACACTTGCCCTGCAAATACGAAAGACCCAGCTTGACGGAGGAGAACAGCTCCGGCTTTTCGCACTCCGTATTTTTGATGAACACCACGCCCAGCGGCGCTACCTGATGGGTGACCTCCAGCTCCTCCGTTCCGGTCACCACCACGATGGGGAACACGCCCGCCTGCTGTAAGGTCAGCACGATCCGCCGCACGATGGGGATGCTGCCGACCTTCAACAGCGGCACAGCGTCCTTCTTGCTGGCAGCGGCGATCACCGCGCCCACAGAGCCGAATTTCATGGCGGATATCTCCCATCGTTATTTTCTCAATCATATCACGATGTGCGTGGAAGGGGCAAGTTCTTTTGCTGCGTATCACGCCGTGGAAATGCGCCCTGCGGTATTCCCGATCTTCGCGCTAAAAAATTTTCGCCTATTCTTTGCTTATTGCGTATTTATTTTTGACCCGCGAGACGGCGGCTTTGACCCAAACCGTGACCCAAACGCGGAAAGAAACTAACAGTAACCGACGGAGACAATGGATTCCGCACTGAGCCGGAAGGGCCGCAAAAGTGCCGGAAAACGGCGGCCGCATAGAGCCGATCGTCAGCTTGGAACGCCGTCAGCGGGTGATCCAGGTGCAGCAGGATGCATCGGGTCAGCTCACTGGCACTGGTAGGAAGCATCTCCGCCGTGACCACCAGGCCGGCGGTATCGCCCGTGCATTGGAAAGAGAGAAGAAATGACTTGGATGTAACCGGTTTTCAATGTCGGCGCTCCTTTCTTATTTCGCCCTACCGTATCCACAAAATATCCACTTGCCCAAAAATGCCGATTCCCATATTTGTATTTTAGGTTGGCATGCCGGTCAAATATCATCAGGCTGCTTTTTCCCTTTAAGTACCCCATGATTTGCGACACACTGTACTTCGACGGGATGCTTATCAGCATATGGATGTGGTCTGGGCACGCTTGTGCTTCTATTATTTCTACGCCCTTTTGCTGGCACAATTTGCGCAGTATTACTCCTATGTCCTCTTTTATCTTTCCGTAAACTTCCATCCACCGATACTTAGGCGCAAACACCACATGGTATTGACAACGCCAACTTGTATGTTCTAAACTACTCACATCTACTTCTTTCATGAATTAGTCTCCTTGTTTTTGTAAGTCTTAGTCAGCAAACCTTTTTCTTACTCTAACTCGGAGACTTTTTCTTGTCTACTCTTCCTCTCGCCATAGGCTTTCTTTTACTCCCGGCAGAGCCGGGGGGGTTTTTTGTGAACCAGCAAAAAAAACGCCGCCGGCAGCAGAATGCCGGCGGCGTTTTTACAGTTATTGGAAATTGCACGATTCTATGCGGAAAACAGATGACATTTTTGGGCAAAGTGACACACACTGTCCACCTTTTGTGCTATACTTGCTCTATAAGTGTCATTATTCGTCGAACAGCAGAAATTTATAGGGCGCAACGTCCAATGCGGCGGCCACGTCGAACAGCGTGTCCAGAGATACCGCCTTGTTGATGTTGGGTGCCTCCACGTGACCGATGAAGGCCGGACTCAGATCCAGCTTTTCGGCCAGCTGCTCCTGGGTCAGCCCCCGCAGCTTTCGATAGTAGGCGATCTTCAGCCCGATCTGCTGATACTTATTGGCGTAAATGGATTTCATGTGCATCATCTCCCCATTACCATGGTAGCGGAAAAAGACAATAATTGACATGAGCTATCTGACATAGTATTATATTTTTCAGATATAAATATGTGTTTGATGGCGCATGAGGAACGGAGGAAGCATGGAACGACAGTCAGAATTGAAGTCGGCGCGGCTGTTGGAGATCTACTCCCGGCTGAGTCAGGGCGCCGTGCTGAAAAAATCAACATTAGCGCAGGATTTTCATGTCACGCCCCGGAGCATCCAGCGGGACATGGAGGACTTGCGCTGCTTTTTCGCCGAGCGGCATCTGGAGCAGGACGTCATCTATGACGGGCGGCTGAAGGGCTACCGCATGGTGTCCCGGGACCCGCGCCGCCTGACGGACAGCGAGGTGCTGGCGGTGTGCAAGATCCTGCTGGAGAGCCGCTCACTGCCGGCGGATGATATGCTGCCCATTCTGGACAAGCTGATCGACTGTGCCGTGCCGCCGGAAAACCAGCGGGACGTGCGGGCGCTGGTAGCCAACGAGAAGCTGCATTATATCCCGCCCCACCATGGCCAGCACATTCTGGATACCCTGTGGACACTGGGACAGGCGGTGCGGGATCAGCGGGTCATTGAGGTGGAATACCGGCGGATGAAGGACCCGCAGCTGGTAAAGCGCCGGATGCAGCCGGTAGGCATCATGTTTTCCGAGTATTATTTCTACCTGACCGCCTTTCTGGAGGACAAGACGGATTTTGACAATCCAGACGACCTGTTTCCCACCATCTACCGCATTGACCGCATTAAGTCGGTAAAGGTGTTGAATGAGCACTTCCGCGTGCCTTATGCCAAACGGTTTGAGGAGGGGGAGTTCCGCAAGCGGGTGCAGTTCATGTACGGCGGACGGCTGGAGCATATCCTCTTCCGCTATACCGGCCCGTCGCTGGAGGCGGTGCTGGACAGGCTCCCCACGGCGCAGGTGATCAAAACGGAGGAAAACGGCTGGCTCATCTCCGCCGAGGTATTCGGCAAGGGCATCGATATGTGGCTGAAGAGCCAGGGAGAGTATGTGAAGCGGGCAGAGTGAGAAAATTTTTGGAAGATTTATGGAGAAGATATAGAACGGGGAGAAGATATGGAGCGGGATGAATTGAAACGGAAGCGTGCAGTGCTGAAAGACTCTTCTGGCAGAACGCTGGATAATATGCAAAAGGTTGCGGAAGAATCGACGCGGGTCGCGGAGGTGGCGCATAATGCAAAAGAAACTATCGAAAGCCTTGATAAAGAGTTTGAGTTGCAGACAGGATTGCAAGGAAACGACACCAAGTTTTTGTTTGCGGCAGTTGGGCTACAGTTGGCGCGCATTGCAATTCTGAACGAGTACGCAAAAGTCGAACCTGCAGGAAAAAACCGCATAGAAGAAAAATTGTCCGAATTACAGAAAAGACTTCTTGAAAATTTGAGGGATGGCGTCGATATAGTTGATCGACCTTACTATGCTTCTTTAGAACACATTGTTACAAAAAAGGGTGTCCCCTATGATGCAACAGCACCTTTATCGGAAGATACGATCCAGCGTTTAAAGGAAGAGCTAAAGGTATGGAGGTTTGATCCGAGTATATGGATACCGGAAGAGAAGTTGGGGCTGTTTAGGGGTGGAAACCATCGCTTTTCAACGTTAGGCCACGATCCTATTCTGGGATTGATATTTGGAACAGGCAACATCATGACAAATACGATTACCTGTGTCAAAAGCCCAATACAGTTGGGAACGGTAGAGATTCCGGTGCTGACAACGAACCATGTCATATACACGACGGACTATACAGATCCTCGCATTGGTATCTATGGTTCAACTGCTGTTATGCTCCAAAAAGCAGCGGAACGCGCTGTGGATCAGCCGACGGCCTTCATTGCATCTCTTATAAAGCAAATACTTCATATTGGGACGGATCTGTATACACCGTGCGGCATTCAAATACCGGGGGTAAATTTGGTTTTGTCAACGCACAATGTGGAGCAGTTGACGCAGAGTATCAGCACGGGGGATCTTCTCAAAATCGGAGTAGCTGCAAAATTGGCAGAATTTATAAATATGCTCATAGGTTCATTGCATGGGCTGATGTATGATCCATCCACATCGGGGCCGCGTGATATATACAGTGTCCGCACAAGAAAAATACTTTTATACTCCAATTTGATTGCAACAAGCAGCAATGTGATTTGGGTCGGGGCAAATATGTATGTAGGAAACGAAAATGCCGCCGCCCAATTAGACATCGGCGGCCTGATTATCACAATAGGGCGGCTTATTAACGATACAGAGTATGTACGTCAAATCAAAGAAGAGTTTGTGTTGGGCGGTTTCAAAAAAATGATACAAGGGAATTCACTGAATCTGGAGGATGCATAATGGGATTAAAACGGTTTATCTGGCGGCATACGCCGGAAGGAGCGCTGATTGACACAATCCGCAGCGTTGTCAAAGAGAAGAGCTTGATTGGTGGCTTGAAGAGAATGGAGAATGAGAAGTGGAAGGAAGATAATCCTGTGACCAGCGCGATTTATAAGAGCGGAAAATACGACGGAAAAAAGGAAGGATATGTTGAGGCGTCAACAGTATATGAAAAGAAGCTTTTGGAGCAGGCGGATATTTTTCTGCGGCAGAAAGAAATCTTTGAAAGCCAAAGAAACAGTTATGAGGATCTTTTAGATCAATATGAAGAAGAGATCGATTGTCTGGAGAAGAAGGTAGATCGTAGCGAAGCAGAAAATCAATTGTTGCAGGAGCTTTTACTGCGTGAGAGACGGCTTAAGATGATGCAGTGAAACATATGTGTTCGGGAGGAAGTTATTATGCTAGCCGAAAATAGCAGTTCTGCAATTCAGGCAATAGAAGCAGATGACGAAAATTTCAATATAGATGAGCTAGAGGCCAATCTGGAGGCAGAATTGGAGAGCCAGTTGGCAGACCTATCTTTCTTAGAGGAAGAAAGAGCAAAAATTGGAAATCCTGACAGTCTTGGCAAAATTATCATGGATGAAGTCTGGACGCAATTTGGAAACCAAATTGGACTGGACATGACAAACGAAACGCTGATACAGGCGTATGAAAGAGAGCATCCTGAGGCGTACAGCAAAGAAATTGGTGACGCGATTATGCAGGATGAAAAGTATAAGCAAGCCAACGCCGCTATGAAGAAACAGTACGAAGAAGGAGCTCTCGTAGATGAATATACCGGCAAAAAGATGGGCACAGATGTGAAGCCAAATCTAGACCATGTTGTCCCCCGCAAGGAGTTATATGATAACCTCCGCAGAAAACAGGCCGGCATCGAAACAGCAGAATTGGCAAACAAGGACGAAAACCTTGCCGCAACCAATGAGTCCCTCAACAAAAGCAAAAAGGAACGGAGCAATCAGCAATATGTCGCAGGGCGTGAAGAGCGAGAAGCAAAGCTAAAACAGCAAAATGAAGCGGCACACAAAAAAATTGACGCTTCCAATTTGTCCGAGGCGGAAAAACGTATTGAGCATGAAAAGGCAGACCGTCGCTTGCAAAACAAACTGGATGCGGATGACAAACGCATGCTGGATGCCGACAAAAAAGCACGGCAGGCTATTAACCGTGACATTGCCCAAGGCGTAGCGACACAGACAGCAAAAAAGGCGGGAAAAGATGCTTTAAAAATGATGGCTGTTTCCGCTTTTTTTGACTTGTTGAAATCCATCATGAACGGCCTGGTTCGCTTTTTCAAAGAAAAGCAAAAGTCCTTCCGTTCGTTTTTGTCCGAAATGAAGGCATCCATTCAGCACTTTGTCAACCACATTTCAAACTTTGCACGAACAGGAGCATCTTCATTTGTTGGGACTGTTGTCAGTGAAATATTCGGGCCCATCGTCAGTATGTTCAAAAAGCTTGCCAGCTTTATCAAGCAAGGCGCGTCAACCGTTACTGAGGCAATTCATTACCTTGCAGATAAAAGCAACAAAAACAAGCCTCTCAGTATTAAAATCGCTCAAGTCGGTAAGATCATAACCACTGGTCTAGCGGCCGCAGGTGCCATCGTTGGTGGGGAACTGATCGAAAAAGCATTGCTCCAAATCCCTGTCATGGCGGTGGAAATTCCTTCATTAGGAAGCATCGCCAATATTACCGGTATGTTTTTAGCCAGCTTGCTTTCGGGTATTATAGCGGCGATCATCATGAACCGGTTGGATGTATTTATTGCAAAACGTCAGAAAATCGACAACCTGAATGCCCGAATGGACAAGAAAAATGAAATTCTCAACGTACAGCATACACTAAAGGTTGTAAAAGTTGAGCAATTGGAGAATGCTCGCCAAGAGTCTTCTCAAAACATTGGAAAGCGCCACAAATTTGCCGCAGAGCAACTGGAGACGGTGTGCCAAAGCGCTTGTGATCCCTCAGTAACGGAGCAGCAGGCAGCAAACGGAGAAAGCCTATCACAACTACTTCAGAGTTAATAAAAAAGGAGTCTTATTATGAAAGGAACCACTATTCTACTGGTCGCGGGCGGTGCAGTCATGGGCGTTGTTGCCTATAACGTTTTCAAATCGCTTCAAGAACAAGACGCTGCAGGAAAAGCGGATACCCTTGTCGAAAAAAAGGCAAACGACAACGATGCGTACAAAAACTCCGCAGAAAAAACAGATGTTGGCAGCACGCAAGAGCAGCCTGATTTAGAACCATTGTCTGTGGAAGTTGCTGTCGAATCATTCAACCAGACAGCGGAGAGCGCCAGCGATTCCGTTGGCACACGCCATAAAGAAGCAGCGCAGATGTTGAACGATATATTCAGCCAGATGGCCGCCGATTCTATTGAATTTGAAGGAAAAAGCAAGCAGGCTTGTGTTGCCTTGGAGGATTTACTTAAGGAGGGATAACCGTGTCTGATACAAGAGATGGCGCTATCGTTGTCAAGCGGCAAAACTTTGACAATGCCATGCGCTCTATCAAGTCTTATGCCGATGGTGCAAAAAGGCCTGCATCTTTGAATCGCGTTTCTGTTTCAGGCGGGCCTTTTGGCTGGTTTGATCACAAGGTTACCGGAGATGAGTTGAACAATATCGTTTCACAACTCGAAGACCAGCTGATCTCTTTGAACAACTTCGATATCGGTATGCTTGATACATTTAAGGACATCTATAAAGCATTAGATTCGTTGGATCGCGAACATATCTCCGGAATTCTTGCTGCTGCAAACGCAGCCAAAGCAGCAAGCGACACGGCCAACAAAAACGTGAATCAAATCAGCCAGATAGTTGAAGTCCTTAAGAAATTCAAAAGCGACCTGGACAAACTAGAACATCTTATGGATGTAGATAAGGCATGGGAAGTTCTGGAGGAGCAGAAGAAGATGCTCACCGCTTTTTCTGCATACAAGGAGGGCCTTTCCGCACTTAGGCATATCAAAGATGTGGACGAGCTCTGGAACAATAGTCTATCGCAAGCTGACAGTATAGCACATCTACAGGATGACATCAGCGATATAATTACCTCACTCGAGGGACAAGAGGAAACCATCCGGGCAATCTCTGAACTTGCAGAGGAACTGCCCAAAGAACAGAGTACATTTATCGCTTCCACCGAACAAAGAATGATGTCTTATAAAAATGAGCTCGACTGTCAATTGGAGAAGCGTCAAGCTGAACTCGATCATCATTTAGAAGATCAAGAAGCTTCTATCGACCATCGTTTAAACGCTCTCATCGAGCGCCAAAACAGTACTTTGGCTGCTTTAAAGGAAGAACAGTCGAGGAAACTGTCAGAGATTGAGCAAGATAGTGTACAGAAGTTTGCCAGTATGGCACATACGCAGGAGCAACAGCTTATCGGTATCCATCAAGCGCAAGAAGAACGCCTTGCCCAACTGGCGGTGTTGCAGGATGAGACATTGGAAGAATTGAGAAATTCTCAAAAAATAGTCTTAGAGCAAATGACCAAAGCACAAGAAAAGCAATATGCGGCAATGAAAGCTGATTTGGCGGAAGAAAAAAGATTGATAGATGAAAAAACAACTCTACTTGATAAAAAGGCCAAGATAACCTATATCATTGCCGGTGGGACTGCAGCCGTTGCAATAATACAGTTGATTTTAAATATTATGGGAGTCCTGTAAATGAGTGAAAACATTTTCAAAGCTGATTTTCTCGATTTGGCTTCTAAATTTGATGCGGTAACCAATAGCGGCGGAAAGATTTCTAAGGCGGCATTGGCTGTCGCCGAAGATCAGGACTACAAATCAACAATTTATCTAGTTGAGGAAACGTCAAAGTATAAAAATGCCGAAAATGCCCGGAGAGAAGTTCGTGCGCTAGCCGCGGCACTAAAAGGAAGTCTTCTTAAATTCTATGGTTATCTTCACATTATGGACATGGAAAGTCATGAAAATATCTGCGAAAAAGATGACGATCGAACACTTGCGGAATTGCTGTCAGAGCTTGACGATTTGATCGGGCTTGAGGATGTCAAAAGAAAAGTCAATGATCTGATTGCATATCAAAAGATACAGCTGTTACGTGAACGCCAAGGCCTTCATTCCCAAAAGAGAACACTGCATCTTGCCTTTACAGGAAATCCCGGCACCGGAAAGACGTCTGCTGCCAGAATTATTGGTCATATCTATAAGCAGATAGGCCTTCTTTCACAGGGACATTTTATTGAGGTGTCAAGAACCGATTTGATTGCAGGCTATCAGGGACAAACCGCGCTTAAAGTAAAAAAAGTCATCGAACGTGCTAAGGGCGGTGTTCTTTTTATTGACGAGGCCTACAGTATTACAGAAAATGATCATAGTGATTCCTATGGGCGAGAATGTCTAACGGAATTAACAAAAGCCTTGGAAGACTACCGGGATGATCTGGTTGTTATTGTTGCTGGCTATACTGAACCGATGAGGCACTTCTTTGAAGCAAACCCTGGGCTCAAGTCACGCTTTAACACATTTGTTGAATTTCCGGACTACTCCGGTGATGAGTTATATGGTATTTTGGAAAGGCTTTGCCGTAAAAATGACTACATTTTAAGCGAAACAGCTGCACAACGGATTCATTCTTTTTTAAATGAGCAAGCAAAGGGGAAGGCTGAAAACTTTTCAAATGGTCGCTTGGTACGAAATCTCTACGATGACCTAGTCATGAATCACGCCAAACGGGTGTTTTGTGCGGATCACGAAATTTCTGATCGGCATGTATTGTCGCTTATTACAGAACAAGACTTTGAACAATTTTCCTTAAACTGAAAATGAGGGAGCCGTGTAAGCTCCCTCATTTTCTTATCACTCCTCCATCGTCATCCTTGCCAGGCAGTCGCCCTTTTTCGGCAAATATTGGATCCGCTTCATAACGCCGATGTAGTACTTCGGCAGACGCAGGGTGCGGCGCAGATAGCGCTCCAGCTCCTCCGGCATGCCGAGATGGGCATATTTCCCCTTGCGCACGGCCTCCATGATCTGCCAGGGGATGCCGTTCCCGGCGCGCTCCTTGGGCGGCGTATGCTGGCGGATCAGCTCATACACGTCCTCCCGGAAGGCGATCACGTCCAGAAAGTCCAGCTCATCCCGATGGATGGCCGTCCGCTCCTCTCTGCTCCACGCGCCCTCTGCCAACCGCAGACCGGTGGCCTTGATGCAATGAGAAGCGGTTGTCCTTGCCGGCAGATCCTCCGGCGCAGGCTCCATGTCACGCAGCGCGCCGATCTCGATGATGCCCTGCTGACCATCCGGCTGAGAGAGCCGCAGCGCGGTCAGTTCCTCGTCGCTGTACGGCTCCACCGTGAAGATCCCCTTTTCTCCCATGCGCTGCCAATAGTCCGGAATGTAGCCCGCCACCAGCTTTCGCATTTCCGCTGGAACGCGAAGACTGATATCCGGCAGCCGCGCGGCCAGAGAACGGCTGGAGAGACGATGCCCGTCGCCCTCCATGCTGCCGCCGCATAGGGGACAGTCGGCGTCCGGCAGGTCCCAGCCATCCTCGTAACGTTCGCAGTCGAAGGTCGTGTAATGGCAGTTATTGCAGTAATAGTGGGGCGGCAGCGGGTTCACCGACGTAGCGCCCAGCAAATAGGCCAGCAGCGAATCATTGGTGCTGCCCAGCACCAGCACATTTTCCGGGCCGAATTTCTGCCGCAATGCCGCGACGCACCGCCACATAGGCATCCATGTGCTGTGGTTCACCAGCCGCATCTCCTCCGCCAGACGCCCGTAGACCCGATCGGACTCTCCCGCGCCGTAATACTCCTCCACCAGCTTCGCCAGTAATGACTTTTGCATGATACGCCCTCCTTTGTTATGGTAAGGCGTAGTATAGCAGACAAGGTGGACAGAGAATGTCACAGGCCGGGAAATCAGCCCATGCTATCCTTCAGAAATTCCTTGAAGTACGTTTTGCTCACCCTCCACTCCCGCCCCACTTTCATCGCTGGTATCAGCTGCACGCGGAAACAAGCGAAGCGCGGCAAAGGCGGCAGACGCGATGCGTCTGCCGCCTTTGCGATTGACGATTGGGATAAAGCGTTTGCGCATGTGCGCGTTGGCTTACTTGCTTCTGCGCTTCTTGCCAACGACCCACGCGCCGCCGGTCAGGCTCAGCAGGCCCATGGCCGCGTAGAGCGCGATACCGGCATCACCCGTGTTGGAGGACTTGATGTCCTTGGCAGCCACAGCGCTGGCGCTGCTGTCGGAGCTGCTGGAGCCGCCGGAGCTGCCGGAGCCGCCGCCGCTGTAAGCCTGGAACTCGTAGATGATGGTCACCTGCTGGGCATCGCCGCTGACCACCGTTGCCTTTTTGCCGTTGATGAAAAATTCCGTATTGCCGATGCCCAGAAGGCCGTTCAGCTTGAAGCCGTAGTTATCCACCGCCTCCAGCACCACCTTCACGGTATATTTCGTGCTGATGCCGAACTTGTTGTTCTCGGTCACAGGATCCCAGTCGGTGTATGCCACAGAGTAGCGTGCTTCCGCGCTGTCCTTGAGGTTTGCATTGTCAGGCGTTTCGCCCCGCAGGGGACTGGACACGGACAGCTGCACCGTATCGATCCGGGTACGCCCGAACATGGTCGTCTCCTTGTCCATCTTGTAACCGCAGAACTTATTCGTTTTCAAGTCGAAATTGTCGCACAGGCCGTCGCCGTCCCTGTCCTCATGGCCGGTGGCCTTCACGAAATCGCTCTTGTAGGTTTTGCCGCAGGCCGCGTCCTTGCAGGTATAAAGCGTATACCCACTCCGGCTGCAGGTGGCCGGCACCGTGGTGGTGTCATAATCATGAACGTGGGCATCCGCCGGCACGATCTTGACAAACACGGTGTCGCTTACCCACTCTTCCAGCATCTGGGATTCCACCGTGCGGACCCTCAGGCGAAACGTGCCGGTCTCGTTCGCCTTGAGCGTCACCGGGCCGGTGATTGCCTTGCTGACCGTGGATCCGCTGCTGTTGAGTCGATACTCCGGAGTGAACCCCAGCTCCGACTCGCCGGTTGCTTTTGTGCCGTAGACCGTCCATATGACGCGCTTTTCCACAGCATCCTCCGGAGTGAGAATGGTATCCACCGAGAATTCCGTCCCGACGCGCACCGTGATAACGCCATTCTCCACCAGAACGGGATTCTCTCCGGCGCCCTTGATGGTCACCTTGTTTACCGGCCCCTTGTCGCTGTATACGGCCACCAGCTTGATATTGCAGGCGGGCATCTTAAGGGAGGCGTTGCCAAGCGCGCTCTCACGGATTTCGTTTTTAATCTCAAAGTCCTCAAGAAGCGTGCCGTCGTCGGCAGAATACGCTTTCCAGCCGCTGAACACCTCGTTCTTTTCGTTCACATAGGGGGCGGACACCACAAGGTCCTCACCCGAACGCACGTACCCGGAGATGATCTCTCGATCATCATCGGTTACAATATACGCGCCCGGCGTATCCTCAACGGTGATGTGATAAAGCGCAGACCCTAGCTGCTGCTGATACCAATACACATTCTGATACTCGCAATCGGCGCATGTAGTACCGTAGAAGTAGTACATGTTCTGTTGCGCGTCGCTCGTATCATAGCCACGGCCCAGATATTCCTTGGGGCCGAAGTTATGCCTTGTTCCCGCCGGCAGCATGGTATGGCCGCAGTCATAGCCGCAGCACCACTGATTGTGATACAGGCTGCCTTTCTCATACGTTATATCTTCGCCCGCATGGTCACCATCTTTGAAGTGAATGACATAAACGCCTGAGGCAGCCTTTGTGACGGGCTCCAGGGCGCCGTAATTATGCACGGTCCGCAGCAGCGCGGCGCGGGAGGTGACGGTGAATACCTCGTTGCCCTCCGCATCCTTGGCGGTGATCACGCAGTAGTACTCATACTTATGGCCGCAGCCGTCATTGGGAACAGAGATGGTCAAGGTATCGGTTTGCGCCCCCCGAACTACATACTCGTTATCATTGTCTATCAATGCATCATCGTCTGAATCGGTAAGATCGTCCTTCTTTGTGCGCACCTGGTACCACTGGTAGTCCAGACTCTCTATGTTGGAATCAAAAGTTTTCACCGTGACGGAGAAGCTGGTGGTATTGCTCTTTATATCATAAGGATCACCAGTGTGGGCAAAAGGATCGGACACCGTGCAGGTGACGTCCTTGGGCTGGACGGTGATACGCAGCTTGGCGTCTCTCTCATAGCCGCAGGTGCTGCACTTGCCTTCCGTATTCCAGACATGCACGGCTTCACCGCTCTTCTCCTTGTCGCAGAAGCGGCAATCGTGCCAGTGGCTGTCGCCATCCATGCTCCACTCGTTCTTGAACTTGTGCTCGTGATTTTCCGGCACGGTACCCGCAGCGTTGTGGTAATCCGTCAGATGCTGGGTAAAGCCGTCTTTTTTCATGCAGACGTCGCCGCAGTCGCAGCCCTCAGCCTCGGCATTGGCCGCGCAGCAAACGGCGCACAGGCCGCAGTACTCGCACTGGCTCGCTTCGTGGAAGCATTTGCCGCAGTCACGGCAGAAATGCTCGTTCCAGTCGGCGCTCTCCACGCAGACCTCGCCGGTGGAGCAGCCATTCTCCCGGGAGATCTCTTTGCAGCACGCCTTGCACAGGCCGCAATCCTCGCAGGGCTCTTCCTCGCAGAAGCACACCTTCTCGCACTTCTCGCAAATATGGTCATCCCACTCAACGCTCTCCACGCAGACCTCGCCGGTGGAGCAGCCCTCAGCCTCGGCATTGGCCGCGCAGCAAACGGCGCACAGGCCGCAGTCGATGCAGAAATCAGCGCCCTCGTATTCGCAGCTGCCGCACTCCTCGCAGATCAGTCCCGCGCAGTTGACGCAGTGGGTGGCATCATCCTCCGGATCGGAGCAGCGGTCCTCCACCTCAAAGCACTCGCCGCAGTCCACGCAGTGCAGTTCGTACTCCTCGATGCAGTCCTCGCAGTAGCCGCAGTAGTCGCAGATCTCGCTGCCGCAGTCGGCGCAGCGGAAGCAGCCCTTGCAGGGATCCTCGTACAGGTGGGCAGAGCACTCCTCGCAATGCTCGAAGCCCGCGCAGCTATCGCACTGATGGCACTCCCCGCAGATCTCGCCGACACAGTCCGCACAGCGGCTGCAGCCCTCGCACAGCTCGTCCTTGCTTTCGCCCACGAAGCACCGGCCGCAGTCCAGGCAGTGGGCTTCGTTTTTCATGCAGTCCTCGCACCGGCGGCACTCCGCACAAAAGTCATTGCGCATCAGACATGCGCCGCAGTCGTTGCAGTGGGTCGTTGTAAAGCACTCCGAATTGCTGCAGTCCTCCGAACACATGCCGCATACGTCGCACATGTAATCGCCCCAGTGATAGTGGTCGCAATAGGCGCACTCCGTACCGTCCTCGTAGTCGTTGGCAAACGCCTGAACGGGCAGCAGGCTGAGCACCATCATGAGACAGAGGACGATGCTCAATATTCGTTTCTTCATGTTTGCTCCTCCTTTTCGGGGAAAAGTATTGGTTCCGCGGGTTCAGCCTTCGCCCCGGCCCGCGGGCCGGATGATCCACGGCTTGCCTGCCGTGGGATTCCATCGGTCACAGGGTGTCCATCACGGCGGCCAGATAGTCCGGCGACACCGAGCCGTAGATGAAGTTATCCGCCAGCCCGTCCTTTTTCGCCTGCCGTACCGCCGTTGCCAGCGCCGCGTCCGCCTTTTCGTCCACCAGCAGCACCACCTTGCACAGCGGTATCTGCCGCTTGATCTCGTCCCGCAGCGCCAGCCGCTCGCTGAGCCGCCAGGGCGTATAGCCCGTGACCTCCATAATGACGGCGTAGGCCGCCATGCTGCGGCACAGGCGCGCCGTGTCTGACGGTGATTCCGCCCGGCACACCGCGAAATCCGGGTCGCTGCGCGTCAGCGCCTGGGAAATGGCTTCGGCGAACATATTGCATTGCATGTCCAGCACCACCCGCCGCATTTACTCACGCTCCTTTCCTCTGCTCCTTTTTCGCAACAGGGACAGTCCTCCCATGTTCGGATCTACTATACCGAAAATTCCGTCATTCTTCCCCCTACTTTTGTACAGGTTTTGCGGCAGTTTTTTGAAAAATCGCAAAAAAATGCCCGCGGCGGAGGGCCGCAGGCATCAGAAGATCGTATTTACAGCTCCGGCAGGTCGGTGATCAGCTTGCTGTCGCTGACAGCCAGCGCCAGCTGGAGCTTGTTGTCCAGATTGGTCTTTTGCAGCATATTGGTGACGTGGTATTTCACCGTGGTGACCTCCACGCCCATGGCCTCGGCGATCCTGCCGTAGGGCAGGCCCTGCACCAGATACCGCAGCACACGCAGCTCGGTGCGGGTAAATTCGGTGCTGCGGGCGGTGCCGATCTCCACCGGCGGCGGCGCGTCAGGGAAGATACGCTCCCCCGCCATGGTGCGCCGCACCACGTCCATCAGCGTGGCGGGGGCGGCGTCCTTGTACCACAGACTGTCGGCTCCCACGGCCTTGGCCTGCTCCAGCACGGCGTAGTCCACCAGCGACGTGACCACCACGATCTTTGTGGTGGGAAAGCGGCGCTTGATCTCTTTGGCGGCGGTCAGGCCGTTCTCCCGGTGCTCCGTCTGCACGTCCATCAGCACCAGATCGATGCCGTCGCACAGCGCCGGGGCCTGCGCCGCGCCGGACAGCGACACCGCCACCCGGTAATCCGGCTCCTGCAAAATATACCCCTCCAGCAGGGTGCGGATCATCTTCTGATCCTCCACGATCATGACGTTTTTCATGGGGTCGCCTCCTTTTCCGGCAGCTGTATGGTCAGGGC
>SAMEA104315427__coassemble_797_pt1 | contig 21437 bp, 19 predicted proteins | sample SAMEA104315427__metabat2_low_PE_034 | metagenome-assembled genome bin SAMEA104315427 (sample SAMEA104315427) | gut metagenome | biome: Monkey gut; feature: monkey-associated habitat; material: faeces | place: China | collected 2013 | reverse complement strand
GGGTATGACAAGAACCCAACTGCCGGAACCGGCCGCCGCCACGACCGCTGCCGGAAGTATTCTGACGGCGCTGCAATTTCTGCTGCCCATGCTGTTCTTTATCGCCGCGCTGCTGCTGACTGCCGCGCTGTTCTACCGTTGGAAGCTGAAAACGCCGCTGACGGTTCTCACAAACGGTGCGAATCGCATCATGGCGCACGACCTGGATTTCACCATCTCCGCCGACTCCGCTGACGAGCTGGGGCAGCTCTGCGCCGCTTTCGAGACCATGCGGCAGTCACTGCTGGAAAATAACCGTCAGCTGTGGCGGCAGGCGGAGGAGCGCAAACGGCTGAACGCCGCCTTTTCCCACGACCTGCGCAATCCGGTGACCGTGCTGAAAGGCTCTGCAAAGCTGGCGCGGCAGTGTGCGGAGGCTGGGGACACCGCGCAGCTCCATGAAAACCTGGACCGCATCGACACCTACACCGACCGCATTGCGCGCTATGTGGAAACCATGAGCACCGTGCAGCGGCTGGAGCAGCTGGAGCCGAAGCCGGAGACTGTGGATACTGCGGCGCTGTGCGGCGAATTGCAAAAGGCGTTGTCCTTCGCGGCGGAGGAAAGCGGGAAGCGGCTGGTTTTCCACGGGTGCTCCCCTGCCGCCGCGATCCTGCTGGACAAGGAACTGCTGTTTCAGATCGCGGAAAACCTGACGGCGAACGCACTGCGGTTTGCCAAAGAGACGGTTTCCGTCACGCTTTCCGTCGCGGACGGGCAGCTGACCCTCACCGTGGCGGACGATGGCGTCGGCTTTCCACAACGCCTGCTGAAAACCGGCACGCAGCCGTTTGATAAGGCCACGGAGGAAGCCGGCCACTTCGGCATGGGATTATATATCTGTGACCTGCTCTGCCGCAAGCACGGCGGCGCCCTGACGCTGCGCAACGACAACGGCGCGGTGGCCTGCGCCATGCTGGAAATCGCATAGCGCTTGAGCGTTTTTTGAGAAATACGCCTTACACTCTCCCTATCAAAGCGATAAGGAGAGTGTTTTTATGGACATTCAGGTCAATGACATTTCCAAAATCTACGGCACGGGCGAGAGTAAGGTTACGGCGCTGCGTCACGCCACGATGCAGATCCATTCCGGAGACTTCATTTCCCTCATGGGCCCCTCCGGCAGCGGAAAAAGCACGCTGCTGCATATCATCAGCGGTCTGGATACCCCGACCTCCGGAAGGGTGCTGTACGGAGACACCGACATCCACGCCGGAAGCGACACGGAGCTGTCGGCCTTCCGCCGCAGAAAGATCGGCTTCATCTTCCAGCATTTTAACCTTCTGCCGGTGCTGACGGCGCGGGAGAACATCATCATGCCGCTGCTGCTGGACGGGCGGCAGCCGGATGAAGCCTATTTGCAGGAGATCGCGGCGTTTCTGGGGATCGACAGACGGCTGACCCATCTGCCCCATGCGCTGTCCGGCGGCCAGCAGCAGCGGGTGGCCATCGCCCGCGCCCTGATCGCCAGGCCGGACATCATCTTTGCCGATGAGCCTACCGGAAATCTGGACAGCAAAAGCGGCGGCGAGGTGATGCGGATGCTGTGCGACCTCCGCGCGCGGCTGAACCGAACGCTGGTCATCATCACCCACGACCCGCGGATTGCGGAAATGGCCCAGCGCCGGTTTACCATTGTGGATGGTACGCTTACGGAGGTGACGGGGAAATGAAAAACTATCTGGCTCTTGCCGGGAGGGAGCTGAAGGCGCAGAAGGTCACAGCTATCCTGATCCTGATCGCCGTGATCCTGTCCAGCCTGATGACCACCGTGATCGGCCAATCCATCGGCATTTTGCAGGCCATGCGTGTGCAGCAGGCGGAAAAGCTGAACGGCAGCCGCTACGCCGCCTTTCATCAGCTGACGCAGGCGCAGGCGCAGCGGCTCCACGGGGACGACCGGCTCATGGACGTGGGCGACGTGCTGTATCTGGGCAGCACGAAACTGGGAAACAGCAGCCTGACCCTCTCCCTGCGGGAATACCATGACAATGCCCTTGCCCTATATCCGTCCATTGGCAGGGTCAAGGAAGGTCGCCTGCCGGAAAAGGCCAATGAGCTTGCGCTGCCGGAGGATGCGCTGCACTATCTGGATAGAAACGCCGCCGTGGGCGACACCATCCGTCTGCCGCTGACCGTTTCCACGATGGACGGCTCGCTGCCGGAGACAGAGTATACCGCCGACTTTACGCTGACAGGTATTCTGGAGAGCAACTATCTGGGCTATTCCTCCGGCACCGTACAGGGTATCGCCGGTACGGGGACAGCCGAAGCGCTCCTGCCGGTGGAGTACCGGCTCATTTCCACAGACTTCAAGACCCGGAGCAGGCAGGATTTCCAGCAGATCGTCCGTGAGCTGGCCCAGACCTTGCAGCTGGATACGCAATTCATTCAGTACAACCCTGTGCTGCTGAGCGCCCTGGGTATCGCCTATGACGCGGACGAGGGCAGCGATACCGGCGCGGGCTTTCCCTTTATGGCGGCGGCCTGCGTCATGGTGGGTGTGCTGGTTCTGCTGGCGGCCGGACTTGTCATCTACAATATCCTGAAGATCTCCATCGCGAAACGGGTGCGGGAATATGGTACGCTTCGTGCCATCGGCGCACAGCGCGAACAGGTCTACCGGCTGGTAGGCGTACAGCTGCTGCTTCTGTGCGGCGTCGGCATCCCCGTTGGACTGCTGCTGGGCGTTCTGTCCGCCAAGGGCGTGCTGGTGGCGGCCACCGGCGCGCTGAATCCGGACATTTTCCTGGCGGGCAGCGCGCAGGAGCTGCATTCCGCCATCCGCGACGCGGCGGCGGTCAAGCCGGGCATGCTTGCCCTCAGCGTGGCTGTAACGCTGGCGTTCGCCATGCTGGCCGCCTTCCCGGCGGCACGGTATGCCGCCCGTGTTTCTCCTACGGTCGCCATGGCCGGACAGCATGCAAGGATCAGCCGCCGCGGCAGAACAAATCGCAGGATCCGCCGCTTTGAGGCGTGGTATGCCCGTCTGAATCTGAAGCGCGGACGCGGCAGGACAGTCATTACCATCCTGTCTCTGGTCATGAGCATCACCGTGTTCGTGGCGCTGCAAAGCTTCACCGGACTTCTGGACGCCAGCAGCGCCGTGCAGGCGCAGTATACCGGCGATTACGCGCTGACCAATGAGGATGCGGGCATTCCGGCGGCGGCCGTGGAAAGGCTGCGGGAAAACGACGCCGTGGCGCAGCTTTCCACCACACGGCTTTCCATTTTCATGCCCGGTCAGACGCTGCCGTTCACAACTGATCTTTCCCTGCAAGGGCACGAGACGTTACAGCTTGCCAGCGTGGACGAGGCGCAGCTCACACACCTTGCGCCGACGCTCTCCGCGCAGGAGCGGCAGGCGCTGTCGGACGGCACGGGATGTCTTGTCAAAAATCCGATCGCGCTCTCCTATGGCGGAGAAGTCCTCCGGCAAACTAATCTCGCCATTGGAGATATCATTGACTTGGGCGGAAAGCCGCTCCGCGTGGCCGGCCTGCTGGACAGCCCCATCACCATCGGCAGCGGCGGCTTTACCAACGGCGTACAGCTGCTTGTCAGCGATCCGCTTTACAGCGCTCTGACAGGCAGCGACAACTATGCAGAGGTCTATCCCACGCTGAAAAAGGATGCGGATACTGCCGCGTTTGAAGCATGGCTGGACAGCTGGTGCGAAGAAACTCCCGGCACACGCTGGCTCTCCTACCGCCAGAGCAGCAGCGAGCTGGCCCAGAGCTTTGCCCAGATCAAAATGCTCTGCTGGGTACTGATCGCCCTGATCGGCGTGATCGGCATTCTCAACATCATCAATACCGTTTACAGCAATATCCACACCCGTGTCAGTGAAATTGGAATGCAGCGGGCCATCGGCATGAGTGCCGCCAGCCTTTATAAGACCTTTCTGTGGGAGGGGGCGTATTACGGGATTTTTGCCTCTGTGGTCGGCGCGGTACTGGGCTACATCTGCTGCGTTTTTGTCGGTGCGGCGCAGACAGATGCCCTGCATCTGGTGGCCGTTCCCATTGCCGCGATTCTGGAAGCCGCTGCCGTCTCGGTTGCCGCCTGCCTTGCGGCAACGGCGATCCCGCTGCGCTCCATTGCCGGAATGAGCATCGTGGCATCGATCGAAACCGGTGAATAACCAACAGCCAGCGTCCGAAAAGACGCTGGCTGTGTCTGAATTTCTTATTTCACTTCTTCTTGCAGTCGGCCTTGACTTTATCGAAGATGGCCACAGTATCGGCATCGGGAGCCTTGGTCAGCAGAGAGACCACCACGATGAATACCAGCGCCACGATAAAGGCAGGCAGCAATTCATAGATGCCCCATGCGCCGCCCATGGGCTTCACCAGATACTTCCAGACAAACACCATGGCGCCGCCGGAGATCATACCGGCCAGGACGCCCCACTTTGTGGTGCGCTTCCAGAACAGCGCCGTCAGCATGGCAGGGGCAAAGGTGGCGCCGAAGCCGGCCCAGGCGAAGGACACGATGGTAAATACCGAGCTGTTGGGATCACGGGCCAAGAACACCGCAATGACAGAGATAACAATGACCGTCACGCGAGCCACCCACATGGTAGCCTTCCCGGACATTTTCACGCCAAACACTTCTTTCACCAGATCCTCGGACACGCTGGAGGACGCGGCCAGCAGCTGGCTGTCAGCCGTGGACATGGTGGATGCCAGGATACCGGCGATGATGAGTCCGGCTGCCAGTGCCGCCAGCACGCCATGCGTACTCAGCAGGTCGGCGATCTTGACGATGACAGCCTCGGCGGCGCTGGAGGAGCCGAAGGTCTCGATCTCGCCCACCCGGGACATGGCAAGACCCACGATGCCGATGGTGACGGCCACGGTCATGGAAATAACTACCCAGATACTGCCGATACGACGGGAGATCTTGATCTTGTTGGCGTCGCTGATGCCCATAAAGCGCAGCAGAATGTGAGGCATACCGAAATAGCCCAGACCCCAGGCCAGCATGGACAGGGATTTAATGAAACCGTAGTTCTGCACCTCGCCGGTGGAGATATTGGTCATCTGCACCAGGCTCAGGTAGCCGGGGATAGAACGGGCATTATCCGTAACGGCAGTCCAACCGCCTGCCACTTCGATACCGAAGCCCAGCACCACGATCAGGGCAATGGTCATGACGATGCTCTGGATCAGATCGGTGGTGGACACCGCCAGGAAGCCGCCCATGATGGTATAGAGGATCACCACCGCCGCGCCGACCAGCATGGAGACCATGTAATTGAAGCCAAACAGGCTGTTGAACAGCTTGCCGATGGCGGCAAAGCCGGAGGCGGTATAGGGAATAAAGAAGATCAGGATGATCAGGGCGGAAATACCCAGCAGCACCTTCTGGTCATCCTTGAAGCGCTTGGAGAAAAACTCCGGCACGGTGATGGCGTTGATCTCGGCGGAGTAGATGCGCAGCCGCTTGGCCACCAGCAGGAAGTTCAGATAAGTACCCAGTGCAAGACCAATGGCGGTCCACGCCGCATCGGCAATACCGGTAAAATAGGCCACGCCGGGCAGGCCCATCAGCAGCCAGGAGCTCATGTCGCTGGCCTCGGCGCTCATGGCCGTGACCACAGGACCAAGCTTACGGCCGCCCAGGTAGAAGTTGTCGGCTCCACCCTTGCTGGCACGGGAATAGGCAACGCCTACAAACACCATGGCGATCAGATACACCACGATGGCAATGATGATACAGATTTGCGCAGTCGTCATAATTGGAAACCTCTCTTTCGTCTAACGAGTGGTACTATAACATAATTTTAACTAGACGTAAATACAGAACGCAGTATAGAACTAGTTCTATACTGCGTTCTGTAAAAATCGATTCAAGCACTTGATATTACTTTACTTTTATATGGACGTTTTGTAATTCTATTCTAAGACGAAAAAATAAATTTTATTTTTCACCCCGATAATTGCTCAAAAACATGGGCATTGTCCGGTCGGCGTATCGTGCCAACGAGTAGCCGCCGTCCGCCAGACACCAGTCATACATCAGCCCGTGTTCCAGCATGGCGTAGTCGTTGATGATCTCGTTGGCGGTCAAATCGTTTCGCAGCTCCTGCCGTTCCAGCCCCTGACGGATCACCTGATGCAGCAGCTTGAAATAGGTGCGGTCACGGCTGAGCATGTGCTTTTCGCCTTTCGTGGTCAGCTGGGTGGAAAACAGACGGGCCAGCAGCTCCACCGACACGGTGTTGTCGATCATGGTGAACAGCTCGTGATTCATATACAGCAGCTTGTCCACGGCGTGCATATCCGGGGCCATCTCCTGCCGCAGCGCCTCGTACTTCTCGTCAAAGATCATGGACAGGGAGCCAAGCAGAGCGTCCTTCCCCTCGAAATAATGATAAAAGCTGCCCTTGGAGGTCTCAGATTCAAAGATGATATCCTCCACGGTGGTGTTGTCGTAACCCTGCTCATAGAACAGCTTCCATGCCGCGGAGACGATACGGCCCTTGGTGTTACGTCCTGATTTACGAGGCACGATGGCCACCTCCTCTCCGTCCGCACAGCCGCCGCAGCGGTCCCGTCACCAATCCCCGCTCATAGCGGTTCAGGCCAAACAGCCACACCGACAGGGCGTACACCGCCACAAAGGCGCATCCCGGCGGGATCAGCCCCCAATAGCTGGTGGGATGGGTAAAAATCGCCAGCAGCACCGCCGCCGCCGTTGGCAGCAGCATAGAGGGCATCAGATGGAAAATATGCCGCCAGAACGCCGGGATATTCAAACCGATATGACGGTAGTAATACCAATTCATCAGGATCACATTGCCCACCACTGTAGCAATGGCCGTCCCGACGGCGGCGCCAAGCCCCTCCCACTTCATGCACAGCGGGATGGAGATCAGTGTATTGCCCAAAGCTACCCCCAGGTAGGTCAGAGAGCGGAACTTGTGCATGTTTTTTGCCCGCTGGATCTCAATGCCCACTGTCTGGATATTGGTCCACAGGCAGGAGAAAAACAGCAGCAGCGTAGTCCAGTAGTCAATGCGGAACATCTCGCCGCCGCCCCACAGCACCACGAAGGACTGGCCTACCGCCACAAAACCGAGAAATATCCCGGCCAGCAGAATAAACTGGAGCCGTCCCACACGGGTGAACAAAGCATCCAATCGCCGCATAGGGGCGTTTTCCGCCACCAGACGGTGAACCCTGGGCGTCATCACGTTGGAAATGGCGTTGCCGAAGGCCAGATAGAAGGTGTTCAGCTGAGAGGCAATGACGTACACCGTCACGGCAGTGGTACCGTGGAGCCACGTCAGCAGCATACGGTCGATCGACCAGTTGAAGTTATCTACCACGATGCCAAGGAACACATATAAGGTAAATCCGAACATCTCCCGCAGCAGCCTGAAGTCATAGCCGCGAAAGGCAAAGGGCATCCGCAGCTTCCGCAGACAATAGCCGATGTTCAGGATACCGCTGAGAATGGTGAAGAGCAGTGAGACGACCGTCAACGTCACGCTGCGGTAGCCAATGATCAGCAGCGGGATCATGATCAGTGGATTCAGCACCTGCTTGCCCATGGCGACGACCTTCTGGAACAGGTAACGCTCGTTGATGGTCACGTGGGACTCGAACACGCTGATAGGAAACGTCAGCGCCGCGTTGACCGTCATGATCCGCAGCAGCTTCTCCGCCAGCGCGATCTCATCCGGAGTCAGCTTTTTGCCAAAGATCACGTCGCAGTAAGATAAACCGAAACCAATGGCCAGCACAAGCGCGCCCAGAAACAGATACGTTGTCAGGAACATACCGTTGAGCTTTGCGCAGCCCTTCCTGTCCCCGGCAGCCCGGAAGCGGGAATAATACCGCACATAGGCGCTGCCCAGGCCAAAGCTGAGAAGATTCAGGTAGGAGATGATGGGCAGCACCGCCTGATAGACGCCAAATTCACTTTCGCCCAGCCGCTGCAGCATAATGGGCGTATAGACAAGCGAGATGATGGTGCTCAACCCCATGGAGACATAGGACAGCATCGCGCCTGCTTTGATCTGGTTGACCTTCATGTACCGGCTCCTTTTACGCAATGTAACACTTTATTATACCCTGTTATTTCCGGCGTGTAAAGCGCAAAGTTTTTGACTGAAACCGTGGCAGCCCGCATAATGTGGAACATGCGGTTTTTCCCGGTCGGCTGCCCCTGACTCGGGCCATCTGATTTCCATAAGGAGTAAGTGTTATGATCCGCCGTTTTCGTTATCTTTGGACCTTTCTTCTGACCGCAGCCGCCGCCATGCTGCTGCGCGGTATGTCTATCGCCCTTCCCTCTCCCGCTACCGAGGTGCTCTCGCCCATGAACGCAAGCCCATGGGAACTGGGAAAGCTGGTGTTCTGGCCGTATTTGTGCGGCGCGCTGCTGCTGTGGCGGCTGGAGCCCCGCGGCACAGCCTCCCGCGGCGGCCACTGCGCGGCGCTGTTGTGGGCCACCGGGCTGATGGTCCTGCTGTGCTGTCTCTTTCAGGACACGCTCCCACTGTGCCTTCTGTTCAGCGCCGCTGCTGCCGGCGGTATGGCGTTGTATCATTTCCTGCTGCGGCGGCACATGTGGGGCGGCGAGCTGCTGTGGTATCTGCTGGCCATCCTGTTGGGGATCGCTTATCTGCTGCTGACAGCGCTGCCCCCCTACGGCGGCATTTTTCTGGATCCCCGGGATGCCGCCGCCATGGCTGCGATCCCCTTTTAACGCAAAGCGTCCGGCTGCATTTTTGCGTAAAGAACGGCAGGCAGCATGGAAAGAACGCCATGCCGCCTGCCTTCGCAGTTTTATTAAAGGAAATGCCTGAAATTTTTGGTTTATTCCGCTTTTTGCTTTTCCGGGAACTGGATCTGCGCCAGAATGACAGCGGCGAACATGATGACGCAGCCGATATACTCCCGGACGGTCATCTGCTGGTGCAGGATGATGGCGCCGGCGATAACGGCAAAGACGCTCTCCAGGCTCAACAGGATGGTGACCACCGTGGGGTTGGAGTCCTTCTGGGCCAGAATTTGCAGCGTATAGCCCACACCGGAGGAGAAGATACCCACATACAGAATGGGCAGTGCGCAGTCCAGAATGGCGTTCCAGTCAGGCGAAGCAAAGATGGAGGTGGCCGCGGACACATCGCCGGTGCCGTTCATGCCGAGGATCACGCACACCACCTTGGCAATGGTGGCCCACACCGCCGCCACAAAGAACTGTACGCAGCTGAGCTTGAGACCGTCCACCGTGGCGGTAAAGTGATCGATCACCAGAATATGTATGGCGAAGCACACGGCGCATACCAGCACCAGCAGGTCGCCTGCCGCCAGCGTGAAGTCCCCCTTGATGCACAGCAGATACAGCGCCACGACGCTGCACACCACAGCGATCCATGTGGCCAGATTTACCTTCCGCTTGAAGAACAAGCCAAACACCGGCACCAACACCACATACAGCGCCGTGATGAAGCCAGCCTTACCGGCATCCGTGCCGGCGGCGATACCCGCCTGCTGGAAGTTGGAGGCCACCGCCAGTGCCGTACCGCAGCAGATACCGCCGATCCACATCTGACGGTTGGCGGCCCTCCGCTGGATAGCGGTCAGGCTGGGCTTATTCTTGTTGGCGGCGTCAAAAATGACGATCAGCACCAGCAGCGCCACCACCGCGATATAGGATCGGATGGCGTTGAAGGTAAAGGTATCGATCACATCGGCGCACAGATCCTGCGCCACAAAGGCGGTACCCCAGATGAGGGCGGCCAGAATGGGGAATACCACCTGACGTACTTGATTGTGTTTCATAGGAAGCTTTCCTTTCTCTTGGTAGGGTTTCATGGGAACAGACGACGTAAGGGCGGACGACTCTGTCCGCCCGCCAATAGTGCGGCAATTATCGTTTGGGCGGACAGGGTCGTCCGCCCCTACACATTATTTCTGTATTTACTCCTTCGGCGGGCCGGAGTGCCATTGGAATTTCCGTTCCTGCCCCTTGAGCAAGCGGGCGATATTCTCCCGGTGGCACCATACCACCAGTACGGAAATGACAAAGGCCAGCGCCGTATACAGCAGGTTATGGCCGCAGAAGAAAAACACGGACAGCGTCAGGCTGATACCGGCGAACACAGACCCCAGGGACACATACTTGCTCAGCAGCCACAGCGCCGCGAACAGGCCCCAGGCCACAAGGCCCACCTTCCAGCCCAGCATCCACGCCAGCGTGCCGCCGCACAGGATGCCTTTGCCTCCCTTGAAGCCATAGAAGGCCGGGAACATATGGCCCAGCTCGCAGCCTACGCCTGCCAGCAGCAGGCCCAGCGTCCAGTCCCCCATCAGAAACCAGAACAGATAGCCGCCGATGAGTCCCGCCACCACGGTCTTTCCCATGTCCAGCGCGATCACGCCCAGTGCGTATTTGGCGCCATAGGTGCGGTAAAAATTAGTCAGGCCCGCGTTGCCGCTGCCGTGGGCGCGCACATCATCCTTGATAATGAAGTGGGAGATGACCACCGAGCCGTTGAAGCAGCCCAGCAGGTACGACACCAGCAGGACCAGCGCCACACAGAACACGGTGAATAAGATGATACGGCTCATGCGTTATCGTCCTCTCCCTTCTGGCGAATGGTCATGATAACAGGCGTGCCCTCCAGTCCGAACACGCTGCGGATCTGGTTCTCCAGATACCGGCGGTAGGAGAAGTGGAACAGCTTCTTGTCGTTGCAGAACACCACAAAATGGGGCGGCTTGATGCCCACCTGCGTCATGTAGTAAATTTTCAGGCGGCGGCCCTTGTCCGTGGGCGGCTGCACACGGGTCTGGGCATCGGCCAGCACGCTGTTCAGCATACCGGTGGTGATGCGCATGGATGCCTGGTCGTTGACGTAGTTGATCAGCTCGAAGAGCCGTCCTACCCGCTGGCCCGTCAGGGCGGAGATAAACACGATAGGCGCGTAGGTCATGAAGCTGAGATCCCGTCGGATATCCTCCCGCATGCGGTCCATGGTCTTGTCATCCTTCTCCACGGCGTCCCACTTGTTCACCACGATGATGCAGGCTTTGCCCGCCTCATGGGCCAGCCCCGCCACCTTGGTATCCTGCTCGGTAACGCCGTCGTTGGCATCGATCATAATAAGGCACACGTCGCTGCGCTCGATGGCCATGGTGGCCCGCAGGACGCTGTATTTCTCGATATTGTCGTCCACCTTGGACTTTTTCCGCATACCGGCGGTGTCGATGAAGTTGTATTTCCCCTGGGCGTTCTCGAAATAGCTGTCAATAGCGTCACGGGTGGTGCCTGCCACGTTGCTGACGATGACCCGCTGCTCGCCCAGAATGCGGTTGGTCAGGCTGGACTTGCCCACGTTGGGCTTGCCGATGATGGCCACCTGAATGACATCGGATTCATCGTCCTCGTCCTCCTCCGGCGGGAAGTATTTCAGGCACTCGTCCAGCAGGTCGCCGGTGCCGTGGCCGTGAACGGCTGACACGGCGATGGGGTCGCCAAGGCCCAGATTGTAGAACTCGTAGAAATCGGGATCCACCGTGCCGGTGGCGTCCATCTTGTTGACGGCCAGCACGATGGGCTTTTTGCTGCGCTGCAACATGCCCGCCACCTCCTGATCGGCGGCGGTCATACCGGTCTTGATGTCGGTGACGAACACGATCACCGTGGCGTTGTCAATGGCGATCTGCGCCTGCTCCCGCATAAAGGACAGGATCTGATTGTCGGTGCTTGGCTCGATGCCGCCGGTATCCACCAGGCGGAATTTGTGGCCCAGCCACTCGCTCTCGCCGTAAATGCGGTCGCGGGTGACGCCGGGGGTATCCTCCACGATACTCAGGCGCTTTCCGATCAATTTATTAAACAGCATGGACTTACCCACGTTGGGCCGGCCCACAATGGCGATCAAAGGTTTTGCCATATTTATCCCTCCGTTTCCAAGATAGCGTCCAGCAGGGCGCCGCCGTCATCGTCCACGATCCGGACAGGACTTCCCAGTTCCCGGGAAAGTCTGTCCACCGTATAATCATCCAGAAACACCGTCTCGCCGTGGCGCAGCATATGCACCGTCAGCAGCACCCGCCGTCCGGCTACCTTACCTTGCAGCTGGTGGGCAATATCCTGCCCTGTCAGAAGGCCCGTCACATCGATGGTGTGGCCGAAGAAGTCGTTTTCCACGGCGATCACCTCCGCGTCCAGCTTGGGGAAGTAAGCCTTGGCCCGCTCCATCAGCTCCCGCATGAAGGGCGCGGCGGCTACGCCTGTGGCGATGGTAAAGGGGCTGGGCGCGGCGTCCGGCTCCTCCATTTTCATTGCGGACAGGAACTCCTGCTCCAGCGACCGCAGCATACCCACGCCATTCTCGATCTGACGATATCCCTCGTAATAGTCCTCCTCCGGCAGGGGCAGCTCCGCCCGCAGGAACAGCTCGTCGGCGCAGAAGAACCGCCGGGTCCCATAGCGCCGCAGGTTCTCCTGTCCGAACTCCTCGGCGATGGCAATGATATCACGGGCGCAGTCCCGATCCACCGGCCGCAGCCTGGCAAGGCCCTTTCGGTACTTGGTGATGCCCACCGGCACCAGGGAGCAGCTGGAAAACTGCCACTCTGTCAGATCCCGCAGGGTGCGGCGCAGCTGGTCGCCGTCGTTCCAGCCGGGACACACCACGATCTGGCCGTTCATCACGATCCCTGCCTTGCAGAAATCCCTGATATGCTCCAGTGACCGCGCCGCATTCCGGTTACCCAGCAGCGTACAGTGAAGCTGCGGATCGGTGGCGTGGACGGACACGTTGATGGGGCTGATATGCAGGTCGATGATCCGCTGGGCCTCCCGTTCGCTCAGGTTGGTCAGGGTCGTGTAGTTGCCCAGCAGAAAGCTGAGCCGCTCGTCGTCATCCTTGATATACAGAGATGGCCGCATATTGGGCGGCATCTGATCCACAAAGCAGAACAGACAGTGATTGGCACACTGGTGCATCTCATCCATCAGATAAGTGGGAAAGTTCAGGCCAAGATCCTGACCTTCCGCCTTGCGGATGACGACAGTACGGACATGCCCGTCCTTTACAAGCCGCAGCACCGCTTCCGGATCATAGCCATAAAACCGGTAATCCAGCACGTCCACGATCTTGTGGCCGTTGATCTCCAGCAGCTGCTCCCCCACGGCGATCCCGGCCTTTTCTGCCGGTGAATGAGGGTCGATGGATGTGATGACGGTACTCATGGCAAAGTTCTCCTGTAAAGCGGCATAGTGCGGCATGATAATCTATCCTATTATAGCCACATTTCCCCTGTAACGCAAGATAAAAAGCGAAAAATATACCGTCTTTTGACAGTATAAGCGAAAATCTTCAAAAAGCAAAACGCATGATTTCGATGCATATCATGAAAAATTGGAAGGGAGCGCAAAAAAAGTAAGGAGGGAAGAAAGCTCTTCCCTCCTAACAAGGACACACGTCGATGACTTACTTGCCAGCGGCCACGGACTTGATCTCCTTGACCTGACGGCCATTGTAGGTACCGCATTCCGGGCACATTCTGTGAGGCAGATGCAGCGCACCACACTTGGGGCATGCCACCAGACCGGGAGTCGCCAGCTTCCAAACGGAGCTGCGTCTCTTATTGCGTCTTTGCTTCGATACTTTTCCCTTAGGGACTGCCATGTTGACACCTCCTTGGTCTTAACTGCCTGAGCAGCAATGTAATACAAAATTCACTCGTCCTTCTGTAAAAGCTGCGCCAGCTTCGCAAGCCGCGGATCCACCGCCTTCTTGCAGCGGCATTCCTCGCGATTCAGGTTGACGCCGCAGCCGGGGCACAGCCCTTTACAATCGGGAGAGCAGAGAGTCTTTGTGTCCATCTCAAGGATAAACGCAGTGCGAGCCACTTCGCCCAAGTCCACCTCATCGTTTTCCAGCAGCACGATCTCCTCATCATCGTCGGACTGCCGTTCCTCTGCCAGCACGCACTGGTATGCAACGGTCTTATCCTCGGTAAAGGGTTCCGCGCAGCGGTCACAAATACAGTGGAGCGTTGTACTTGCTTCCAGCATACACAGCAGGACGCCGGCCTTGTTCCTGATCCGGCCTTCCACAGTGACCGGCTGGGACACGGGGTAGCTGCCGCCGAATTCCAGATCGCTCAGATCCATCTCGAAAGAAAAATCCTGCGCCGCATCCGGCGTATGCAGCAGCTTGTTTACATTCAAAAGCATAGTACACCTCGCAATGACACGGATAGTATTATAGCGTGAAAACAATGGGTTGTCAAACCTTTTTTGCAATTTTTCACCATATTTTTCTGCATTGTGTCTCTCGGCAGATTCCCTTTGACATTTGTTCCGCCCTTGGGTACAATAAGGCAGACCATTCTTTTGGGGAGGTGCGCCCATGCGGGAGCTGACCATCGGAAAAAACGACGCGGGACAGCGGCTTGACCGCTTTGTGGCAAAGTCCCTGCCGCTGCTGCCCTCCGCGCTGCTGCAAAAGTACATCCGGCTCAAGCGCATCAAGTGCAACGGCGCACGGGCGCAGCGGGACCAGCGGCTCTGTGAGGGCGACGTGCTGCAATTATACATCAACGATGAATTTTTTGACAAGCCCCGTGAGGATAACATGTTCCTGACGCTGTTCAAGCCCAGTCTCACCATCGTGTACGAGGACGAGAATCTGATGCTGCTGGACAAGCGGCCGGGGCTGGTGGTACACGCTGACGAGACGGAGAAAGTCAACACCCTCATCAACCACATTCAGGCGTACCTCTATCAGAAACGGGAATGGAATCCCAAGTGGGAGAACGCCTTTACCCCTGCCCTGTGCAACCGGATCGACCGCAACACCGGCGGCATCGTCATTGCCGCCAAGAACGCCGAGACGCTGCGGATCATCAACGAGAAGATCCGGGACCGGGAGATGGACAAGCGCTATCTCTGCATCACGGTGGGCGCCCCGCAGCCGCCCAAGGGCCGGGTAGAGGTCTTTCTGGTGAAGGACGAGAAGAAAAAAGAGGTCTCTGTCCGCACCAGGCCCGTTCCCGGCGGCAAGACAGCCATCACCACCTATGAGACGCTGGCACGCCGGGGCGAGCTGGCGCTGGTGGAGGTAGGGCTGGAGACCGGCCGCACCCATCAGATCCGCGCCACCTTCGCCCATATGGGCTGCCCGCTGCTGGGGGACGGCAAGTATGGCCGGGGCGACGTGAACCGCCGCTACGGCGAGACACGGCAGGCGCTGTACTCCTATAAGCTGACCTTTGACTTTCCCACCGACGCGGGGATATTGAACTATCTTCGGGGCCGCAGCTTCCAGGTGGAAAGCGTTCCCTTTCGGGAGAAATATTTCGGATAAAAAATGACCGTCCGCCGGACGGTCATTTTTTATCGCTTACACCATGCGGCAGGCTTCACAGTCGTCGCAGTCGGGGAACTGGCTTTTCTCGTAGGGGATATTGTTGCGGTCGTAATAGTTCTTCACGGCGGATTTGATGGATTCCTCCGCCAGCACCGAGCAGTGCAGCTTATAGGCAGGCAATCCGCCCAGCGCGTCCACCACCTGCTTGTTGGTAACGGCCAGCGCCTCCTCGATGGTCTTGCCCTTGATCAGCTCCGTTGCCATGGAGCTGGAAGCAATGGCGCTGCCGCAGCCAAAGGTTTCAAATTTGGCATCCTCAATAACGTTATCCTTGATTTTCAGGTACATCTTCATGATGTCGCCGCACTTGGCGTTGCCCACCTCGCCCACGCCGTCGGCGTTGGGGATCTCGCCCACGTTCCGGGGGTGCATGAAGTGATCCATTACCGTATCAGTATAAAGAGCCATGATATGATCCTCCTTATCGTATTTGATCAAAGAATGAACTGCCGTTTACCGGAGAGCAGCTCCTTCCACACGGGAGACATGCCGCGGAGATACTCCACCACCTCAGGGATGACCTTCAGCATGTAATCCACTTCCTCCTCGGTGTTCCACTCGCACAGGCTCAGCCGCAGGGAGCCGTGAGCCACCTCGTGGGGACGGCCGATGGCCAGCAGCACATGGCTGGGATCCAGTGAACCGCTGGTGCAGGCGCTGCCGGAGCTGGCGCAGATGCCTTTGGCGTCCAGCAGCAGGAGGATGCTCTCGCCCTCGATCCCCTCGAAGCAGAAGTTCACATTGCCGGGCAGCCGGTGCGCCAGATCGCCGTTGACGGCGGAGTGGGGGATCTGGGACAGTCCCGCGATCAGCTTGTCCCGCAGGGCGGACACCTTGGCGGCATTCTCGTCAATGTGGTCGCAGGCTTCCTTCAGCGCGGCGGCCATGGACACGATGCCGGGGATATTCTCGGTACCGGCCCGCTTGCCCCGCTCCTGAGCGCCGCCCTCGATGATGTTGGTCAGAGGGATCCCCTGTCGGGCATACAGCAGGCCCACGCCCTTGGGGCCGTGGAACTTGTGGGCGGACAGGGACAGCATGTCGATGTTCTGGGCCTTTACGTCAATGTGCAGGTGGCCTGCCGCCTGCACCGCGTCGGTGTGGAACAGCACGCCTTTTTCCTTGCACACCGCGCCGATCTCCGGAATGGGCATAATGGAGCCGATCTCGTTGTTGGCGTACATGATGGTGACGAGACAGGTATCCTCCCGGATGGCGTCAGCCACCTGCTGGGCGGTGATGGTGCCGGTGGGGCCTACATCGAGAAGCTGCACCTCGAAGCCCTCTTTTTCCAGCTTCTTCAGGGTGTGCAGGATGGCGTGATGCTCAAAGGCGGTGGAGATAATGTGCTTTTTGCCCTTGCGCTCACCGATGCGGGCGGCGGAGATAAGGGCCTGATTGTCAGCCTCGCTGCCGCCGGAGGTAAACGTGATTTCTCTGGCCTGGCAGCCCAGGCACGCTGCCACGGTCTCGCGGGCCTTCTGCAAGGCCTCCGCCGCCTGCTGGCCAATGGTATGCAGGCTGGAGGGATTTCCAAAATAGGTTTCCATATAGGGCAGCATCGCGTCGATGGCTGTGCGGCTCATTTTGGTGGTGGCCGCGTTATCTGCATAGATCTGCATGGCGTTCCTCCTGATATCTATCATAGTACACCGGCGGGCTAATTTACCCACCTGCTTTATAGGTTAATTTGATGATAGCACGTTTTACCCACTATGTCAATAGGTAATTTCATGCGATAAAAGCGCCCGAAGCCACATGGCTTCGGACGCTTTTATCGCGCAGCTTCATCATACCCGCTCTCTCCCGTCGTTACCCGGAAGAGGGCGGTAACCGTTTTGCCTCTGAAAAACGCTGATACGGTCTGGTATCGGGTCACGGCGGCATCATCATGCTCGTTGCAGACCTCTACACCCGACGCGGTAACATGCAGCGCCGTCGTGTGCAGGCCCCGGGCTGCTTTCAGCAGCGACACCGCGGTGTAGCTGCACAGGTATACGCCAGGCGTAAGCGCACTCTTTTTGCAGGGCACGCAAGCGATACCGTGCGCGGCAAAATACTCCGGCAGGCGACGGGGATCAGTACCCAGCACGCCGCCCAGCAAAGGCAGACCGTTATCCTCAAATTCTCCGATCACCGCTGCCAACGCCTGCCCTCGCCCCAACAGGCTCATGGCATTATAGGCGGCAATGACCTCGCCGCCGTTATAGCGCAGCGGATAGCCGCCGTAGGTCATGCCCGAAAGGTTCGGATCCCCCTGTGCGACAATGGGAGGGCATGCGCCGTCAGACTCGGGCCGCAGAAGCCAGGCGCGCTCATTCAGAAGAAACACCGCCTCTACTGGCACGGCGAAGCACCTGGCAATGCGCAGCGCGGTCTCCAGTGAGGGCACAGAGTGCCCTTTTTCAATGGCAATGATGGACTGACGGGAGATCCCGACAGCCCGGGCCAGCTCCTCCTGCCGCATATTCTGTTCCCGCCGCAGCTGGGCCACACGATTCTGCATCCCGTTCACTCCGTTTCATAGCAAAGATCTACCGGCTCACCGCTCTGACGGTAGTAGAGCCGTCCGTTCTCCGCATAGTAGGTCTCATTCCGCTCGTCGCAGGTCACGACCCATTTCTGCCGGATGATGTAGCAGCTTTCCGTACTGTAATAGCCCACAGGGACCGGCTCGCCGATATGCTCCAGCGCGGAGACATACTGCCCCAGATGCAGGCGTACCGTCAGCGTCAGCTCTGTAACGTTCGTCTGGGGGAGGAAGCTGACCCGCTCCGCACCCTGATAGGTCTGCGGCAGCACTACGCCCCAGCCATAGGGTACTTTTTTGAAGGTCGTGCCGTGGAGAAGTCCGCCCAGAGACGTGACCTTCGCACCCTCGATCCGATCGGGGATCGTGTATGCCACAGTATCGCCTTCGCCATCCCATGCGCAGGTTCCGGCAAAAGCCTTCAGGTGGTCGGCGCGTGGGTAGAAAATCACGCCATTCTGCTCCACCGCGGCACCGGCATAATAGTCCCGCCCTGCCATGAGCCATATCAGCGCCAGCAGGAGCACCGCTGCCGCGATCCACTTTCCCCAGCGCTTCATAGAGCACCTCCTCCAAAAAAGTAAAGCTTACTTGACTTTATAATACCGCGACAGCACTGTAATGTCAAGCACGATTTACATTGCAGGAAGTGCTGCGCCTTACCGCCATAAAAATCACGCCCCGCTTTGCGCAGGGCGTGTCTCTTACATGTAATGATACTTTTTCCGCTTGCCCAGCAGGAAGGCCAGTCCCACGCCGAAGGCGCAGATCTCCGCCGTCACACTGGCCCACCAGATGCCGTCCAGCTCCCAGATCATGGGCAGCAGCAGAACCGCCGACAGCTTGAACACGAAGGTGCGCAGGAAGGAGATGATGGCCGATACCACACCGTCATTCAGCGCCGTAAAGAAGGAGGAATTGAAGATGTTGAACCCCACCAGCACGAAAGCCAGCGTAGAGATGCGGAAGGCGTGTACCGTCATCTGACAGAGCACGTCATCATATCCCACGAACAGTCGGGCCATGGGGATGGCCAGTCCCTGGGCCGCGCCCGCCATGATGAGACCGCCTATTCCCATCAGCAGCACGCTCTTTTTCAGCAGGTTTTTCAGCTCATCGCGGTTGCCCGCGCCAAAGTGGTAGCTGATGATGGGCGCGCAGCCGATGGCGTAGCCGATGAACACGGCGGCGAAGATGAACTCCACATACATCAGCACACCGTAGGCCGCCACGCCGTTCTGGCCCGACAGCCGCAGCAGCTGGAAGTTATACAGCATACCCACCACCGAGGCCGTCACGTTGCTGACCAGCTCCGACGCGCCGTTGCCGCTGGCCTGTAGGATAGGACGCAGCTCCAGCTTCGTTTTTGTCATGCGCAGCAGGCTGGAATTGGGCCGCAGGAAATACACCAGCGGCAGCACGCCGCCTACACACTGGCTGATGCCGGTGGCAATAGCCGCGCCGGCCACGCCCCAGTGGAACACCGCCATGAACAGGGCATCCAGCGCCATATTGGTAACGCCCGCCGCCACCGTGATCCACAGGCCCAGCTTGGGCTTTTCCGCCGCGATGAGAAAGCTCTGGAACACGTTTTGCAGCATGAACGCCGTGTTGAAGGCCAGTACGATGCGGCCATACAGCACGCAGTCCGCCAGCATCTCCTCGTCCGCGCCCAGAAAAATGGAGATCGGCTCCATGTAGATGACGCCTACCGTGGAGATGATCACGCCGCAGATGAGGGTCACCACGATCATCATGGTGAAATACTGGTTGGCCCGGTGCTTGTCCCCTTCCCCCATAGTCTTGGCCACCAGCGCGCTGCCGCCGGTACCAAACATAAAGCCGATGCCGCCGAAGATCATGATGAAGGGCATCACCAGATTCACCGCCGCGAAGGGTGTCTTGCCCACAAAGTTGGACACGAACAGGCCGTCCACCACGCCGTAGATGGAGGTGAACACCATCATAATGATAGACGGCAGCACGAACCGCAGCAGCATTTTATAGGTAAAGTGATCGGATAACTGTATCTTCATTTTCATGGATCTACTCCTTGCTTTGTTCCCCTGCATGGGGCAGATATTGCCGCAATGCGGCGTTATACCGGCGGGAAAGGGCCAGAAACTGCGTCCGCTCCGGCTCTGTCAGGGTTCCCATGGCCTCGGTTTCGGCGGCGATCACCTGATCGACGGTACGAGCTGCCAGCGTTTCGCCCTGAGGCGTCAGCGTCAGGTATTTGCTGCGGCGGTCGCGTCCCTCCGTAAAGCGCAGGTAGCCTGCGCTTTCCAGCTTTTTCAGGGAGGAATGCACCGTTTGCTTGGGCTGGCATACGGCGGCGCATATATCGCTCTGGGTCAGGGGACGCGCCGCGTCCCGCAGGGTGTAGAGCACCCAGAAGGCGCAGTCCGGCAAGCCGCACTGCCGTGCTGCCGCGCGGTACAGGTCAGTCTGTTCCTGATAGAGTTCGTTATATGCCGCCAGGGCGCCGCGTTTTTCCATAGGCATCCTCCATTTGTCCGAAAACAGACTTGCGGATTATAGTCCGATTTCGGACGTTTGTCAAGTACTTTCCCTCTGGAGCGCGAAAGTGCGGGGCCAGCAGGAAAAAGCTGCCCACTTGCCAATGTCTGCCGCCTGTGTTACAATATTTGCGTATTATGATCACCAGGCAGGGAGGCATGTACCATGACGGAAACCATAAAGCCACAATTGGCGCCCCATGACCGCTGTACCGGCTGCGGCGCGTGCGCCAGCGGATGTCCCAAAGGCGCGATCCATATGGTACGCGATAAGGAGGGTTTCCTGTATCCTCAGATCACCGAGGGATGCGTCAGCTGCGGCCACTGTGCCCATGTGTGCCCGGTGCTGAAGCAGCGGGAGGTTCGGAGCGCCCCGGCAGTATTCGCGGCATGGAACGAGGACGCGGCCGTGCGGGAGCATTCCACGGCGGGCGGCGTATTCACAGCGTTGGCAGAGTTTGCACTGGAAAGCGGCGGCGTGGTATTCGGCGCGGCCATGGACGAGCAATTGCGGGTACGCCACATCGCGGTGAAAAACAAAGAGGATCTGCGGCTGCTGCGGGGCGCAAAGCCGATCCAGAGCGAGTTGGGCGAAGCCTATCAGCAAGTGCAGATGTATCTGGAGCAAGGACGGTTTGTGCTGTTTTCCGGTACGCCCTGCCAGGTGGATGGACTGTATCGCTTTCTGGGAGAGCATCCGGAAGGCCTGCTGACTTGCGACTTTGTGTGCAGCGGCGTTGGCTCGCCTGATGTCTGGGCACGGTTCGTGGAGTCCATGACCTATGTGAAACGGCACCGGGCAGTGGACGTCCGCTTCTGTGATAAGCTGAAGGGTGAGAAAGAGCGCCGTTTCCGGGTCTGGTTCGAGGGCGGCAGCACCTTTGACGCGCCGTTTGGAAAGTGCCAGCCGGGACGGGGCATCATGCGGCGGCTGTTTCTGCGG
>SAMEA104315427__coassemble_777_pt1 | contig 21881 bp, 17 predicted proteins | sample SAMEA104315427__metabat2_low_PE_034 | metagenome-assembled genome bin SAMEA104315427 (sample SAMEA104315427) | gut metagenome | biome: Monkey gut; feature: monkey-associated habitat; material: faeces | place: China | collected 2013 | reverse complement strand
TTCTTTTCCGTCTCCTTGCTGAACACATGGGCCACGTTGCCGCCGAAGATCATGTTGACCTCGCTGCCCATGGGGAAGTGTGCGGCGTTGCCGTTGGTGGGTACGATCACCACCACGTCATGGCCGTTGGTGGAGATGTGCAGGTGTACGGAGGAGCCCATCAGCTCGCTGACATCTACCGTGCCCTTGACGCCGTCGGCACACAGCATGATATGATCGGGGCGGACGCCCAGTATCACATCCTGCTCCGGCACGTCTTTGGCGGCCAGCCGTGTCTGCTTGTCATCGGCCAGCTCCACGGTGATGCCGTCCACGGTCACGGCGTATCTGCCATTCTGCTTCACCAGGCGGGCGTCGAACAGGTTCATCTGGGGCGTGCCGATAAAGCCTGCCACAAACAGGTTGGCAGGGTGGTCGAACACCTCCTGGGGCGTGCCGATCTGCTGGATGAAGCCGTCCTTCATAATAACGATGCGGTCGCCCAGCGTCATGGCCTCCGTCTGGTCGTGGGTCACATAGATAAATGTGGTATTGATGCGCTGGCGCAGCTTGATGATCTCGGCGCGCATCTGATTGCGCAGCTTGGCATCCAGATTGCTGAGCGGCTCATCCATCAGGAACACGGCGGGGTCACGGACGATGGCGCGGCCGATGGCCACGCGCTGGCGCTGGCCACCGGACAGGGCCTTGGGTTTGCGGTCCAGATACTGGGTGATGTCCAGGATCTCCGCGGCCTCACGGACCTTCCTGTCGATCACGTCCTTTGGTACCTTCTTCAGCTTCAGTGAGAACGCCATGTTCTCATACACGGTCATATGGGGGTAGAGAGCGTAGTTCTGGAACACCATGGCGATATCGCGGTCCTTTGGCTCCACATCGTTCATCAGCCTGTCGCCGATCCACAGCTCGCCGGAGCTGATGTCCTCCAGTCCGGCGATCATCCGCAGGGTGGTGGATTTGCCGCAGCCGGAGGGGCCAACCAGTACGATGAACTCCTTGTCCGCGATCTCCAGACTGAACTGCTGGACCGCCACAACGCCCTCGTCGGTGATCTGAAGATTACTCTTCTTCTCCGGCTCCTCGCCCTTCTTCTTTTTCTTTTTTGCGTCGGTGTTGGGATAGATCTTCTTGAGATCCTTTAATACCACCTTTGCCATATCTCCTGACTGTGGCTGTTCTGCCTCCGCAACGAACAGTCTCGCGGCCACTCTCGTGCGCCGCCTTACGGCAGGTCTCCACACTGCCGCACCGCCAGCCAAAGCGGTTCATTCCTCCTTTTCATTTGCCGCCCCGGCACAAGAAGTGGAGTGCGCCGCGACGGTGGGAATAAGATATGTTTATTGTATACAACTTGACCGCAAAATACAAGATAAAAAATATGAACTTTCCAGAAAGCCGGCATTTCCGTCGTGTGTGCGCCGCGGCGATCGCAAAAAGCGGATGGCTTTCACCATCCGCCTTCTCATTTTCAGTAACTGCTCCACGCTATGAAAATCGTATGTAATGGAGGAATAGGGCGATGGCTGCGCGGAGGATCCGCGCAGCCATCTAAGGGATTTGAGGATAGAAAGGAAAAGTAATATGTGGAGAATTACTATCTATAAAATACACAATACCGCGGGATATGTAAAGCGACACTTTTTCATATTTATATGAAGAAATGTCATATCAAATGGTTGCTTTTGCGGCAGTCTCATGATAGAATCTATGCAAGGCTGATGGCGAAAGGAGGGATCTCTCTGGACAGCAAAAAACTGGAAGCGCTGGCGGCAGCCGCAGAGCTGGGCAGCTTTACGCACGCCGCGCAGCAGCTGGGCTATACCCAATCCGGCCTGACCCATATGATGAACAGCCTGGAGCGGGAGATCGGTTTTCCCGTGCTGGTGCGTGACCGGCGGGGCGTCCGCCTGACGCCGGCGGGACAACGGATCTTCCCCATGGTCCAGCAATGTCTCGCCGCCAACCAGGCGCTGGCGCGGGAGATCCTGCTGGTCAACTCTCATCAGGAGGATACGATCCGCATTGCGTCTTATGCCAGCATCGCCATGCACTGGCTGCCGGAGCTGATCGAGCAGTTCCGCCGCCAGCATGAGGGCGTGGGGATCGATGTGCAGATGGGCTCTGTGCAGGAGGTATACCGCTGGGTAAAAGAGGGCCGGGTCGATATGGCCTTTGCCAGCCGGCAGGAAACCAGCACACTGGACTGGACCCCGCTGAAGCCGGACCCGCTGCTGGCGATCCTGCCGCGCGGCTTTGACACCGGCGGCGCCGCCAGTCTGGATGTGCGGCGGCTGGAGGGGCAGGAGTTTCTGATGCCTTCTCTGGGCTTTCATCTGGATATCATGCGGGCACTGGATCGCTGCGGCGTGACCCCGGTGATCCGGGACACACAGGTAAGCGACACCGTGATCATCTCTATGGTTGAGCATGGCCTGGGCATCAGCATCCTCAGTCGTCTGGTGCTGAAGGGCCGTTCAGACAATGTGCTGGCCCTGCCGTTGGATCCGCCCGCCGTGCGCGAGCTGGGCATTGCCACACTCCCCCGCCGGGAGCTTCGCCCGATTGTCCGCCGGTTTATCAGCTTTACCGTTGACACGGTGGACAAACTGTAGATCGGGCGCATTCAAAAACAACCTATTTGAATTTTATTGTGATGCACGCAGGAGTTTTCTATGCTGAACTTTACCCCCGTTACCGCGGAAGCCATGCCGCTGCTGCGGCCCTATTATGAAACCTGTACCTACCGTCTGTGCGAATACAGCGCCGGCGTCAAGTATATGTGGCGCGGTCACCTTCATTCGGAATACGCCTTTACGGATGGCTGCCTTGTGATCCGCAACGATCTGGATGGCGCGGTGCAGTTTGATTACCCCATTCCCGGCCCCGAGGGCGATGTAGACGCGGCGCTGACCGCCATCGAGGAGGACTGCCGCCGGAGGGGCGCGCGGCCTGTTTTCTCCGTGGTGCCGGAATCAGAGGCCGGGAAGCTGGCGCTGCGCTGGCCCCGCGTCACCATTACCAACGAGCGCGTATGGAAGGACTACCTCTATCACGCGGAGGATCTGGCCCGGTTTGCGGGCCGCCATTACAGCGGACAGCGCAACCATATCAACAAATTCAACAAGGAGCACCCCGGCGCGCGATTCATCCCGCTGACCGCGGCGGATACGGCGCTTCTGGCCGCCTTCTGGCGTGATTACAATGAAGAATTTCAGAAGCAAAGCCCCGACGCCAAACGGGAGCTGGCTCTGGCGCAGGAGATGTTCACCCATCTGGAAACCGGCATCTTCCGGGCCGGCGGCATCCTGTGGGAGGGCCGCCTTCTGGCTGTCGCGCTGGCAGAAAAGTGCGGCGATACGCTGGTATGCCATGTGGAAAAGGCGCTGTACTCCCACGCCGGCGTCTATCCCGCCATGGTGCAGCTGTTTGCCGCCTATTACGGCGGCGACTGCCGCTGGATCAACCGGGAGGATGACGGACGCGACCGGGGACTGCGCACCTCCAAGCTGCAATACCTTCCGGCAGAGCTGGGCGGAAAAATGCGCTTCGAGGTAGGCTGTGAGCTGGATGCCCTGCGCCATATCCCGGAGCTGACCACACAGCGGCTGACCCTTTCCCCCTTCACGGACGCGGACAAAGCCGCCTACAACGCCCTGTGTCTGGACGATGACCGCAACCGCTGGTGGGGCTATGACTACCGGGACGACCTGAAGGGCGCGCTGACCGAGGATTACTTTCTGAACGTGACCCGTCAGGATTTTGAGAACCGCATCGCCATCAACTTTGCGGTCCGGCTGGAGGGCACATGCATCGGCGAGGTAGTGCTCTACAACGGCGACTGGCGGGGCGCCATGGAGCAGGGCTGCCGCATCGCGCCGGAGTTTGCCGGACACGGCTACGGCACAGAGGCTTTTTCCGCCGTGGCGGACTGGGCGCTGTACCGTTTGGGGCTGACCCGTGTGGTGGCCAAATGCTATAAGGAGAACAAGCCCTCCTTCAGCATGCTCTCCTCCTGTATGCGCCGCACCGGCGAGGACGAGACCTTCCACTATTTTGAGAAGCTTGTGTGATTACTTTTCGTTTTCAATGCTCCTATAACTGCTTTTTATGTCCTGTTTCCGTATCAATAAGCGCCTTTATGCGCCGGCAAAAGCACCCTTTTCCGGGTGCTTTTGCCGGTTTTATACCATTTGTTATCATTTCAACAGCTTCATCCGCGCTTTATAGTCCGGCAGCACGCCGGCCACCTCCGCGTAAAAGGCCGGGCTGTGGTCATGATGGCGGATATGGGCCAGCTCATGAACGACCACATAATCAATGGCCTCCTCCGGATACTGCATAAGATACAGGGAAAAGCAGATACCGTTTTTTCCGGAGCAGCTGCCGAACCGTGTACGGGCCGCGGTGATCTTCACCGATGTGGGCGCGACATCCATTATGGCGGCATAGCGCGCCGCCTTACCGGGCAGTATCTCCTTTGCCTGCTGCCGCAGCGCCGCGATCTCCTGTTCCGTCAGCGGCGGATGGGCCGCCTGACGGGCGGCCACCTTCGCCCGCGCCTTCTCCAGCCACGCGGCATGCGCCGCCACAAACCGCTCGATCTCTTCCAGCGGCATCCGCAGGGGCGCGCGCACCAGCGTTTTCCCCTCCCGCGTTACCTCCAGCGCCACCGTGCGGCGGCGGGATCGGATGATCTCATAGGTCATCATCTCACCCTCCTTTTCTGGCGCCAGTATAGCACATCACTATACAAATTGCAAAAAATATGCTATACTTTATTATCTCGCATGACCATCACAGGGAGGATCGTCTATGACGAGATCACTTTTGAAAGGACGGACCGCCATGTATAATTCCACGCTGTGCTATATTGAGGATCCCCAGGGCAACTATCTGATGCTGCACCGGATCAAGAAGAAAAACGACCTGAACCACGACAAGTGGGTCGGCGTAGGCGGCAAATTCGAGGACGGCGAAAGTCCCGAGGAATGCGTGCTGCGGGAAACATGGGAGGAGACCGGCCTGACGCTGACAGACTATCGATACCGGGGGATCGTCACCTTCGTCTCCGACCAGTGGGAAACAGAGTACATGCATGTATTCACCGCCACCGGCTGGACCGGTCAGCTGACTGAGTGCAGCGAGGGCGTGCTGGAATGGATCCACAAGGACAAGCTGATGGCGCTGCCGCTGTGGGCCGGCGACAAGCTGTTTCTGGACCTGATCCACGATCCGGAAACGCCCTTCTTCTCCATGAAGCTGCGATACGAGGGCGAACGATTGGCCTACGCGGCCCTGAACGGAAATGAACTGACGGTGTGACCATCACTGGCTCCAGATGGCGGACGGCCCGGCCGTCCGCCATCTTTCGCCCGAAGTCATTCAGCAAAACCGCCAAATTCGCCGCGAAAAATTGTCATAAACAACGAAAATCCAAAAATCGCATTGACACCTTATGTGAAAGTTGTTAGTATTAGACCCGCAAGGGGTCGAAAACGTTTCCGGTAACGCTACCGAAGCTGTGTTTTTATGAAACGGCCCCGGAAGTTGGAGGGAGTTCAGTGACTATCAAGGACATCGCCCGGATCAGCGGCGTCAGCATTACAACTGTCTCCCGCGTGCTGAATGACCGCCCTGACGTAAGCGCCGAAAGCCGGCGCCGGGTTTTGGAGGCGATCGAAAACAACAACTACATCCCCAACAACTCCGCCCGCGATCTGGTCAAGACCACGTCTGACGCCATCGGCCTGGTGGTGCGCGGTGTGTCCAACCCCTTCTATACGGACATTATCCGCGCCATCGAGCGCACTATTACCGACGCGGGCTTCACGCTGGTGATGCAGCAGATCGGCGCCTGTGACGACGAGGTCAAGCGCGGCGCGGTCATGGAGCGTGAAAAGCGCCTGCGGGGCATCATTTTTCTGGGCGGCCGGTTCGATTACACCCCCGCCGATCTGACGATGCTGAATGTGCCGTTCGTGTGCTGCTCCTATTCCAACCGCTACGGTACGCTGAACGAGGGAGAGTATTCCTCTGTGTCCATTGCCGACTGCGATACTGCCCGTCAGGCCGTGGAGGAGCTTTTGCGTCACGGACACCGCCGCATCGCGGCCCTGATCTCGCGGCCGGACGATAAATCCATCAGCCAGCTGCGCTATGAGGGCTATGTGCAGGCGCTGGAGCAGGCCGGTCTCTCTGTGGATCCGGCGCTTCTGCTGTGCACAGGCGGCTTCGGCGTCAAGGACGCCTACGACACCGTAAAAAACGCGCTGGCTGACGGCGGCGACTTCACGGCGCTGTTTGCCATTGCCGACTCTATGGCCATCGGCGCTATGCGGGCGCTGATGGACGCGGGACGGCGCGTTCCGGATGACTGCTCGGTCATCGCCATTGACGGACTGGAGCTGTCCGCCTATATCGAGCCGCCGCTGACCACGCTGTGCCAGCCTATGGCGGAGATGGGACAGCGCAGCGCGGAAATACTGCTGAACATGGTGCAGCATAAGGGGCCACACGCCTGCGAGGTGCTACCCACGGTGCTGCGAAACGGCGGCAGCGTAAAGACGCTGGTATGAAATGTTTTTTGCAGTGCATACTGTGAAAATAAATCAATCTAAAAGGAGATCATTCAACATGAAAAAGTTTCTTGCACTGATCCTGGCTCTTGTGATGGCTCTGTCTCTGGTCGCCTGCGGCGGCGGAAACGGTGACGCGCAGGGCGAGGGTGACGGCGATGCCGCTGCCGGCAAGGTGTATTACCTGAACTTTAAGCCCGAGCAGCACGAGGCATGGCAGAATCTTGCCAAGGCCTACACCGATGAGACCGGCGTGCCTGTTACCGTGGTAACTGCCGCCTCCGGTACTTACGAGGAGACCCTGATGAGCGACATGGCCAAGACCGACGCTCCCACCCTGTTCCAGGTGAACGGCCCTGTGGGTCTGGCCAACTGGAAGGATTACTGCTATGACCTGAGCGGCTCCGCCGTGTACGGTGAGCTGACCAGCGATGACTTCGCCCTGAAAGAGGACGGCGCTGTCTATGGTATCGCCTACGTGATCGAGTCCTATGGCCTGATCGTCAACAAGACCCTGCTGGAGAAGGCCGGTTACACCACCGATGACATCAAGTCCTTTGATGATCTGAAGAAGGTCGCCGAGGATATCACCGCCCGCAAGGACGAGCTGGGCTTCGCCGCTTTCACCTCCGCCGGCATGGACAGCAGCTCTGACTGGCGCTTCAAGACCCATCTGGCCAACCTGCCCATCTACTTCGAGTATCAGGCTGACGGCATCGGCACCACCGACGCTATCAAGGGCACCTATCTGGACAACTACAAGAACATCTTTGACCTGTATATCAACAACAGCACCTGCGATCCCAAGGATCTGGCCGGCAAGACCGGTACCGACTCTGAAAATGAGTTCCTGAACGGCGAGGCTGTGTTCTTCCAGAACGGTTCCTGGGAGTACAGCGCTCTGTCCGCCAAGTATTCTGACGAAGAGATGGCCATGATCCCCATCTACATCGGTGTGGGCGACGAGGCCAACCAGGGCCTGTGCACCGGTACCGAGAACTACTGGTGCGTCAACAAGGACGCCAGCGAGGCTGACATCCAGGCCACTCTGGACTTCCTGTACTGGTGCGTCACCTCTGACGCCGGTACCTATGCCATGGCCAATGACATGGGCTTCGTGATCCCCTTCAAGGGCGCTCTGGAGTCCAACAACCTGTTCGTGAAGCAGGATAAGGAAATGACCGCCGCCGGCAAGACTCCCGTGTCCTGGAACTTCCCCACCATGCCCTCTGAGGAGTGGAAGAATGGCGTCGGCTCCGCGCTGACCGCTTATGCCGCCGGTACCGGCGACTGGGACGCCGTTGTCACCGCTTTCGTGGATGGCTGGGCTGCCGAGTACGCGCTGAAGTAATTTCACCCTGTAACGATTTCCGCTGTGGGGTGGGCATCACGCCCACCCCACAGCAGCCTGTCTCGACATATACCTGTGGGCCTCAGGTGAGGCGCAGAGGCATGTGCCGAAAAACAGATGACGGAGGTATCGCTCATGCAGAAGAATATTCGCAAATACTGGCCGATCTTTCTCCTGCCGACACTGGCAGCCTTTCTGATCGGCTTCGTGATCCCGTTTTGCCAGGGCTTGTATCTGTCCCTGTGCAAGTTCACCACCATCAACAAGGCCACCTTTGTGGGTTTTTCCAACTATGTGAAAGCCTTTCAGGATGAACTGTTCACCAACGCCTTCTGGTTCACGGCAAAGTTCACGGTGGTATCCACCATCCTCATCAACATTCTGGCGCTGGGCATTGCCCTGCTGCTGACACGGGGTATCAAGGGCACCACGCCTTTCCGCACGGTGTTTTTCATGCCCAACCTGATCGGCGGCATCGTGCTGGGCTATATCTGGCAGATCCTGCTGAACTGCGTACTGTCCCTGCTGGGCAAGCCCCTGCTGTCCCTGAACGCCACCTATGGCTACTGGGGCCTGATCATCCTGATGTGCTGGCAGCAGATCGGCTATATGATGATCATTTATATCGCGGGCCTGCAATCCATTCCCAACGACTATATCGAGGCAGCCTATATTGACGGCGCTACTCCCTGGCAGACCTTCTGGCGGGTCAAACTGCCCAACCTGATGCCCAGCATCACCATCTGCCTGTTCCTGACGCTGACCAACTCCTTCAAGCTGTTCGACCAGAACCTGGCGCTGACCGGCGGTGAACCGGCCCACGCTTCCGAAATGCTGGCGCTGAACATCTATCAGACCTTCTATGTCCGCTCCGGGCCGCAGTGGAAGGGCATCGGTCAGGCCAAGGCCGTGCTGTTCTGCATTCTGGTGATCGCCATTTCCAGCTTGCAGCTGAAGCTGACGAAGTCCAAGGAGGTGCAGCAGTAATGCAGAAACGAAGCCGCGCCATTAACGGTATCTGGACGGCCGTGCTGACCGTTCTGAGTCTCGCCTGGGTCTATCCCATTGTTATGGTGATCATCAACTCCCTCAAGAAGGAGTCTGCCATCAGCACCAGCACCGCGTTCCAGCTGCCCAATGCCGAGCAGTTTGCCGGACTGGACAACTACGTCAACGCCATCGGCTCCAAGGGCTTTGCCGCCGCGTTTTTCAACAGTCTCGTGATCTCCGTCACCTCTGTGGTGCTGATCCTGCTGTGCTGCTCCATGTGCGCGTGGTTTGTCACGCGGGTACACAACTGGGTCAGCAAGCTCGTGTATTTTCTGTTTGTGTTCTCTATGGTGGTCCCCTTCCAGATGCTGATGTTCACACTGTCCAATCTGGCGGATAAGACCAAGCTGAACACCCCCTTCAATATCTGCATCATCTATCTGGGCTTTGGCGCGGGACTGGCCGTGTTCATGTTCTGCGGCTTTATGAAGTCTATCCCGCTGGAGATCGAGGAGGCCGCTATGATCGATGGCTGCGGTCCCCTGCGGACCTTCTTCCTGGTGGTGCTGCCCATGCTGAAGCCCACGCTGGTCAGCGTCGGTATTCTGGAGACCATGTGGGTATGGAACGACTACCTGCTGCCCTATCTGGTGCTGGATAAGACCAAATATCAAACGATCCCCATTCTGGTGCAATACTTCCGCGCCGGTTTCGGCCGGGTGGAGATGGGGCCCATGATGGCCTGCATCGTGCTGACGATCCTGCCGATCATCGTTATCTATATTCTGGGCCAGAAGCACATCATCAAGGGCGTGGCCGCCGGCGCCGTCAAGGGATAAACCAGCTGGCGAAAAGTCCTATCTATCCGCAGGGCGGGGTAAGTACACCCCGCCCTGTACCACCCTATATCATCCTGAATCGAGAGAAGAATCATTATGAAACGTTCCAGTGGTATTTTGCTTGCTGTCTCCTCTCTGCCGTCCCCCTATGGCATCGGCACGCTGGGCAAGGCAGCGTATGATTTTGCCGATTTTCTGCATGCCGCGGGCCAGCGCTACTGGCAGATGCTGCCCCTTGGCCCTACCAGTTACGGCGATTCCCCCTATCAGAGCTTTTCCACCTTCGCCGGAAATCCCTACTATATCGATCTGGATCTGCTGGCAGAGGACGGCCTGCTGAAGAAGCGCGAGATCACCTGCTGTCAGTGGGGCAGCGAGCCGCGGTATGTGGACTACGGCAAGATCTACGAAAGCCGCTTTCAGGTACTGGCCATCGCAAAAAGGCGCGGCTGGCAGCGTGACGCGGATCAGGTGGCCGCCTTCCGGCGGGAGAACAGCCGCTGGGTGGAGGACTATGCCCTCTACATGGCCTGCAAGCGGCATTTCGGCATGAAGTCGTGGACGGAATGGCCGGATGACGAGCTGCGCCTGCGAAAAACGCCGGAGGTGCTGGAAAAATACCGCACGGAGCTGCGGGAGGATGTGGAGCTGTTCATCTATATTCAGTTTCTGTTCTTCAAGCAGTGGAACGCCCTGCGGGACTATCTTCACAGCCTGAACATCCAGGTGATCGGCGATCTGCCCATTTATGTCCCTATGGACAGCGCAGATGTGTGGGCCGAGCCGCAGTTCTTCCAGCTGGACGACCAGTGTATTCCCACCGCCGTCAGCGGTGTACCGCCTGATTACTTCTGCGAGGACGGCCAGCTGTGGGGTACGCCCCTGTATCGCTGGGACGCCATGCAGCAGGACGGCTATGGCTGGTGGATCCGCCGTATCGACGGCGCCGGCAAGCTGTACGACGTGATCCGCATCGACCATTTCCGGGGATTGGACACCTATTGGGCCGTTCCCTATGGTGACAAGACCGCCCGCAACGGTAAATGGTGCAAAGGCCCCGGTATGTCGCTGATCAGCGTTCTCACCGGCTGGTTCCCCGGTCTGGAATTTATCGCGGAGGATCTGGGCTATCCCACGCCCACCGTGCAGCAGCTGCTGCACGATTCCGGCTGGCCCGGCATGAAGGTGCTGGAGTTCGCCTTTGACTCCCGTGACAGCAGCAACTACCTGCCCCACACCTATCCCCGGCACTGCGTGTGCTACACCGGGACCCACGACAACAGCCCGGTGGAGCTGTGGCGGCAGGAGGCCGCGCCGGAGGATATCGCCTACGCCAAACGGTATCTGGGCCTGAATGAGGAGGAGGGCTTTCACTGGGGCGTGCTCCGCGGCGGACAAAGCAGCGTGGCGGATCTGTTTGTGGCCCAGATGCAGGACTATCTGGGGCTGGGGCAGTATCACCGCATGAACACGCCCGGTATACCGGAGGGCAACTGGCAGTGGCGTCTGCTGCCCGGCGAGACCAGTGACGCGCTGGCAAAGAAGATCTACGACATGACCGTTATGTACAGCCGCGCGGAGCGACGCGCGGAGGATACGGCGGAAATGGAAAAATAAGCAAAAAAATCAGGTCCCGAGAGGGACCTGATTTTTTGCTTTGGCTTTGTTCTGTCTCTTAATAGCTGCCCAGGTCGGCGGACTTGTCGCCCTCGACGCTGGTGCCGAACTCGTAATCATTGCCGGGCAGGATGGCGTTCAGAAGCACGCCCGCCAGCGCCGCGATGGCAAGGCCCGTCAGGGTGATGTCCGCGCCGGCTACGGTGAAGGTGATGCCGCCGGTGGAGCTGAAGCCCAGACCGCTGACGAAGATCACCGCGGCGATGATCAGGTTGCGGGACTTGGTGAGGTCGACCTTGTTTTCCACCACGTTGCGGACGCCGACGGCGGAGATCATACCGTAGAGGACGAAGCTGACGCCGCCCACGATGGCCGCGGGGATGGAGTTCACCAGCGCGTCGAACTTGGGGGAGAAGCTGAGGATGATGGCGTACAGGGCAGCCAGACGGATGACCCGGGGATCGTAGACCTTGCTGAGGGCCAGGACGCCGGTGTTCTCACCGTAGGTGGTGTTGGCAGGGCCGCCAAACATACCGGCCACGGCAGTAGCCAGACCGTCGCCCAGCAGGGTGCGGTGCAGGCCGGGATCCTCGATGAAGTTCTTGCCGGTTGTGGAGGAGATGGCAGAGATGTCGCCGATGTGCTCCATCATGGCGGCGATGGCGATGGGGGCCATCACCAGGATGGAGGTGATGTCAAACTTGGCGATGACGAACTGCTGGAGACCCACCAGATCGGCCTGGCCTACCTCGGTGAAGTCCACCTGGTTGAAGATCAGGGCGATGATGTAGCTGCCCACCACACCCAGCAGGATGGGGATGATCTTGATCATGCCCTTACCCCAGATGTTGGCCACGATGATGATGGCGATGGCGCACAATGCCAGCCACCAGTTGGTGGAGGCGTTGCTGATGGCGCTGCCGGACAGGTTCAGACCGATCAGGATGATGATGGGGCCGGTGACGATGGGGGGAAAGAAGCGCATGACCTTCTTGGCGCCCACCAGCTTGAACAGCAGGGCCAGCACCAGATACAGCAGGCCGGCCACCACGATGCCGCCCAGGGCGTAGGGCAGCTTTTCCGCGCCGGTCATATTGGCGAACTTGCCCACGTTCAGCTGGGCCACCGCCTCAAAGCCGCCCAGGAAGGCGAAGGAGGAACCCAGGAAGGCGGGAACCTTCAGTTTCGTGCACACATGGAACAGCAGCGTGCCGAGTCCGGCAAACAGCAGCGTGGTCTGGATAGACAGGGGCAGACCGTAGGAGCTGACAAGGATGGGCACCAGCACGGTAGCGCCGAACATGGCGAACAGGTGCTGCAAGCCCAGCAGCAGCATACGGGGGACGCCCAGCTCTCTCGCGTCGTAGATGGCCACCTGGCCCAATTCTTTCTTCATGGCGTGATTCCTCTCTTTCATTTTGTCTTGTATGTGAAGTTACTTACCAAACTGTGTACGTTTTCCGGCCGCGGGCCGAAAAAAAAGACCGATGAAACACATCGGTCAAAAAATGATATCAATAATAGAAACAGAAACAGTGGGAACAGCTTTGCACTTGTTCTTGCGGATGGTCGTCATGGCGCGTTCCCCCTCTCAAAATTTTCTTGCTTATTATATCGGCACTTTCCGCAAAAAGCAACCCTTTTCTTCTCCAAACATCCGCCAATTTTTTCCCGCCCTCTTCGTGGACATTGCACAAATCCATCGGCAGCGCTTATGGCTTGCATCAGGCCGCCGCATATTGCCCCCTTTTCGCATATAATGAAGCAGGCAGGTCTGCCAGAGGGCGCCTGCCGGATGGGAGGAAACGCTATGGATCTTGGCATCGCGGGCGTGGCGGCCATCACCGTTATCGCCTATGCGATCGGCCTGCTGGCAAAGGCTGCCCCCTTCAATAATAAATGGATCCCGATCATCTGCGCCGCGGCCGGCGCGCTGCTGGGGATCGCGGGTCTGTTCATTATGCCGGACTTTCCCGCCGGAGACGTGATCTCCGCGGCGGCGGTGGGCATTGTCAGCGGACTGGCCGCCACTGGGCTTGATCAGACGGTAAAGCAGGTCTGCACAAACGGAAAATGCAGCGAAGGATCATAGAATGACGGGAGGATACCTCCCGTCATTCTATGATCCTTTTACAAAATGGTCATTTTATATAGCAGGATCGCCGCTCTACCGGATTTTCAGCACGGCAGACACCGCCAGATCCAGCACCTTCTCCACCTCTGCCATAACGGCGGGCGTTCCGCTCTGCCGGTGCTGCTGCAAGATCAGGAACAGCGGGCCGAACAGCACAGCATTGATGTAGGCGATATTGTCGGTTTTCATCAGCCGCCGTGCGATCGCTTCCTGATAGACCTGCATCAGCGGCGGCGAGGGCAGACTGTTTTCCCGCAAAGCGTCCGCCGTGACAAACTCCGGCGCGTTCAGCACCGACAGGAAGAAATGCGCTTCCCGCGGGTGGGCCAGCAGCGTCTGCGCCAGCTGCCGCAGACCGAAAAACAGCTTTTCACCCGGCGTGCGGCCCATGTCAATGGCCGCCTGAAGCCCCTCCTGCAAGCTCTGCCACACCTGTGTGTAAATGCACGAGAGCATGTCAGTCTTGTCTTTATAATATACATACGGGGTACCGGTACTGATCCCGGCCCGCTTGGCCAGCTTGTCAAAGGACAACGCGGCAAGACCCTCCTCCATGGTGATCTGAAGGACGGTTTGAATCACTTTTTCACGTTTTTCTGTATCGATCGTTCTCATGTCTATGATAATAAACGATTATTTACTTATTGTCAAGACATTTTTCGGCATTTTCCAAAAGAAAAGGCGGGGCTTTCCCCGCCTTTTCCTGCTTTTCTTCAAGCGCCGTTTGTCTGCTCCGGCAGCTGGTCCCGCGCGGCGCTGACAGCCGTCTCCCGCTGCTGCTGGGCCTGCTTTTGGATCTCATGATACTCCGCTTCCGATTCGTAGCACGCGATTGTGAAGTTTGTATGGTTCGGCTTTCCCTGGATCATCGAAACAGTGTAGGTCACCTGCCAATAGCCATTGCCGGTGTCCAGCGCCCAGGACGCGCCATTGGCGGCATCCTGCGGAATAGGCAGGGCGGAGAGCTGGCGGTAGAGTTGACCGTCATCGGAAAAGCCGCCGTAGAGCACCCCAGCCAGCGTAATGGCCCTTTGTGCATCCTCCCAGCGGAAGGCGGTGCTTTCCGCTGCCGCTTCCAGATACATCACCGTCAAAAACCGCTTGCCGCCGTCATAGACGGCGCTGCTGACGGCGCCAAAGGGGTATTGGTCCTCTCCGCCGCTGCGGAGGGTATAGGAGACATTCCCCTCGCCATTGGACTGGGTCTCCTCCGCCGCCACCCGCACAGGCAGGCCCACCGCCGCCAGCGTGTCATCCACCGCCTGCTGGGACAGGGGGAAGGTCAGGGACGCGCCGCCGCTGCTCTGGCCCTGGGGCATGGGGGTCAGCTGGGCCTCCAGCGCCGTCAGCCACGCGCCGCCGTCCTGACTGCTGACCGCGGAGGGCCAGGCGCTCAGGCCCAGGGCATCCAGCAGGGGCTGGGTGCCGGTGGATTCATAGTCGTTGTACTCGTAGTAGTAGAAGGGCGGCAGATAGACGCGGGGCGTATCCGGCGCCACCAGCACGGAGAAAACCGTGCCGTTGCTGCGGGTCAGCCGCAGCTGCACGCACTCCGGCGGGGTCTTGGCGGCATGGCTGCACTGGGTGCCGCCCTGCAGCAGATTTTGCAGCTGCGCCATCTTTCCGGCGTCGGTGACGGTGTGCAGGGTCTCGCCGTTGTAGATCAGCTCCGCCGACAAAAGGTCGGAGAAGCGCTCCCGTCCCATGGTGGTCTGCCAGCCGGTGAGGGAGGCGATCAGGGACAGCAGCTCCCGCACCTCGGCGTCCGCCTGGACAACGCTGTTCTCCGTGCTGAGTCCCCACACGCCGCTATCGCCCCGGCACAGGGTATAGAACGCGCTGTAATCCTTGCTGAAAACCAGATGCACCTCCGGGCTTTCCGCTGTCCAGGAAACCAAGGGGCGGCTCCAGCCGTGGGTGTCGGCGGGGGGCTCAAAGCCGCCCAGCTTCACGTTGTCCGCCACTCGCTGTGTGATACGCGCCGCCAGATCGTCGGGGACTTCCATATAGAACACCCTGCCGCTGCCGTTGACGGTCATATAGGGGCCGCTCAGGGCGCTGCTGTCATAGGACCAGCGGATGGCTCCGGTGGGCTGGGGCAGGATGCCCTCCTGATCCCGAAGGGACGCCTGCTGCTGGGTGTTGGTCAGGCCCCGCCAGGCCTCCCGATAGGCGCTTTCGCTGCTTTGATAGGCTGCCGTCAGCACCGCGATATAGCCCTCGGTATACGCGCCGTCCAGACCGTCGGTGCTCAGCAGCAGGGCGCGGCACTGGGCCGCCGTCAGGCCGCCGCTCTGGGCGCGATCGCTCAGCAGGCCCAGCAGCACCATGGGGTCGCTGCCGCCGCGGCTGTAGATATCCCAGCGGAAGCCGCCGTCGGGGAAGCGCTGGAAGAAGGTGTCCGCGTCGGGTATCGCCTCCTTGGAGCGGGCGATGTTCCGCTTCATCTGCCATGCCCAGCCAGACAGGGCGTCGATGATCTCATCGCCGGTCAGGTCGCTGGCATAGGCGACGGCATCGCCGTCGGCATTGACCCACAGCAGGGCATCCATGCCGCTTTCCGCGCGCAGCGTATCGCCGGAACGGGCATAAAGGGTAATGGCGGGCGTCGCATCGGTAGATACGGCGTTAGCGGGCGTCGCCCAGCGGTGGTCATTGATGAGGGTGTCAAGATTCTGGATGCTGTCGCTCTCCGCCACGCCGTCCAGCTCCACCTCCACAGGCTGGCGGAACAAGGGCAGCAGGTATTCGTGGGCACTGTCGGTGTCCTTGCCCAGAATGTCATCCTGTGGCGTGGCATCGCCGGCGGCAAAGGCCCCGCGCACCACGATCATATAATCGGCGCTTCTGGCGATATCAGGCTGCTTTTCCAGCTTGCGGCAGTCGAACTGGGGCAGACCGCCGCCGAAGTCCGCGGCCATGGCCAGCAGTACGATGTCATCCCCTGCCGCTGCCTGCCGCTTCTCACCGTCCCCATAGGCGGCAAAGGCGGTATCCTTAGGCATCTCCTTCAGGCTATCCGACAGCTCGCCATAGCCGCCGTACACGTCAGTGGCGGCCCGGAGCCGGAACACAGGCAGCGTCTGCAAATTCCGTTCCGGCTGCTCGATCTGAACGCTCAGCTCATTGGCTTCGCTTCCCATGGTCAGAAGCCGGGTGGTCTCGCACTGGCCGTTCCGCCACACCTCGGCATAGATCTCGGCGTCCAGCGCCGCATCCTTCGTATCCACGGCGAAGTCCGCCCGCCATGTGGAGACGACATTCTCCTTTTCCACAAAGGTCAGCGTCCCCTTATCTTCCGTCTTGCCTATGGGGTCGGTCAGGAAGCAGACCGCCACGGCAGCGCAGACGAGTATTGCCGCCAGGATCACCCAAAAGGCGGGCTTTTTGTACCGCAGAACCGCCTTGACACGGCCCTTTACCCCCTCCTCGCCAAAGGCTACGGGGCAGGCCAGCACCATACGGCGTCCCTGACTGCAATCCAGCAGGGCGGTGGAATAGGCCTTCTTTTCATCGGCGCTCAAGCGGGAAACCACACGCTCGTCGCAGGCGGCCTCCACATCACGGCAGAACAGCCAATAGGCCAGCCACACCAGCGGGTTGAACCAGTGGACCGCCAGCAGCAGATAGCCCAGCGGCTTCCAGACATGATCCAACCGCCGCAGATGGGCGTTCTCATGGGCCAGCACATAGTCCACCTGCGGCGGCTCCATGCCGCTGGGCAGATAGATCCGGGGCCGCAGGATCCCCAGCAGGAAGGGCGACGTGACCGCGTCGCATACCCAGACGTTCTCCCGCAGGCGCATGGCCTCCCGCACCCGAAGCCGCAGGCGAACGGTGCTGGCAAGGCCGTACAGCAGCAGCGCGCCGCCCACCGCCAGCCAGATGGTCACAAAGGGCGGCAGATACCGGGTGATCTGGCGGGCGGGAGGCTCCGCCTGCTGCGCTCCGGCGTCAGCGGCCGTCTCCGCGGCGGGAAGGATGGCATCCACATTCAACTGGATGGAGGGTTTTTCGCCGCCATGGACATACTGAAAATATGCCACCTCGCCGGATTCCCGCACGGCGGCAGGCGTGGCAACCTGATAAGCGGATACCGGGGACTGGAAACTGATGGGACACACCAGCCGCACCGCCGCCAGCGCCCACAGCAGGCAGGTGATCCAGCGGGGCGCTTTTTTCAGCGGCAGCCGCAGCACCAGCACCGCCAAGATCAGCCATCCGGCGGCCACGCTCATGTTGACCAGCTTCACAAAGATCTCGTTCATGCTCAGCCCTCCCCCGCTTCGTCGATCATACGGCGCAGCTCGCTGCGTTCCTCCTCCGTCAGCTTCCGGCCCTGTGTAAAGGCCGCGATAAACGCAGGCAGCGACCCGTGAAAGCTGTCTGCCACATACTGCTGGCTCTGGCGGGCATAAAATTCCTCCCGGCTCATCCGGACGGTGACAAGGCCGCCGTCGTTCTGAAACAATCCCTTGTCGCACAGGCGGCGCAGCACTGTGTGGACAGTGGTGCGCTTCCAGCCCATCTCCTCCGCTCCCAGCTTTACCAGCTGAGAGGAGGTGACAGGCGCGGTACGCCAGATGATATCAGCAAATCTGGACTCGACAACGCCCATCTGCAATTCTGCCATGTGGTTTCCTCCTATCTGTCTACATGGTGTAGTCTTACTGACAGACTACACCATGTAGACAGATTTGTCAAGCAAAAAAGCGGTTTTTTTAAACCGCTTTTTTGCTTGACAGGGGCAGGATCACTGGCTCATGTCCACCCAGATGGCGGGCCGGACGTAAGCGCCCTCATAGGCGCGGGGGCCCTCGCCAACACCGCCGCCGGCGTAGACCGCATCGGGGTGATCGCCGCTGGTGGTGCGCAGCCACCAGTCCGCCGCGCCCGGCGCGGCGGCATTCCCGGCCCAGGGATTCTCCGACAGGGCATAGGCGGTATATTCAGCGGCGGCGGCAGCCTCGTTGGCGAAGTAGGCATACACCTCCGTATTGCTCAGCAGGAACACCCGATCCTCAGTGGTGATGGGGCCGTTCTCCCGATGGAGACTGCCGGGCGCGGTGATGACCGTGGTGGTCAGCAGCCGCTGCCGCTCATCGGCGCTGAAGGCACTGTTGAGGAACGTGCTGTTGAGCCACCGGCGCAGAGAGCTGCTCTCCCAGGTGAACGGCTCCGTCACCGGCTCATAGAAGGGCGTGAAGGACTGATAGTCCAGCGCGTACTTGCTGAGCAGCAGCGCCTTGTCGCCGTCCCGATCCAGCACCAGCCATTCAATAGGCTCCTTGCCGTTGCTGGTGTTGCCGTCCTGCTCATAGCTGCCGAAGGTATCGGTCTCCGGTTCCTGATCTGCCTGCCCCAGATAGCGGCTGTTCCCCTCCAGCCAGCTGCGGAAGCCGTTCAGTGTGGTGTAGAAGTGGTCTGTGCCGCCGCTGTGGATCACGATGGCGGTCGCATTCATATTGTCCGTCGCCTCGTAGAAATCCAGCGTACTGTCGCCCAGCGCCACTTGAGCTGCCTTCTGATAGCCTGACTGCTCCAGTATCTCCACCGTCATATCCTCCCAAGACTGCCACTCCAGCGACCGCAGGAATCGGGACAGCACCGGAGCGGGGATGTCGTCGTCCGGGTACAGTATATCGCCCTCCACCCAGCCTATATCGAAGGTGTCCAACTCGTCGGCCTGTGCTGCCAGCTTCAGCAGCAGCGGGTCAGTCTGCACCAGGGCCTGCCGCACATCGGCGCAGCCCATCTCCCCCATGTTGTACCAGAGACTCTGGTCGCCAGCGGTGATCTTGACGGTGCTCTCCCCCGGCGCGGCGGCATAGAAGCGGAGGGCCAGGGTATCATTCACCTGCGCCAGGATGGTGTAGTCCTCATCCGCGTCATCATCGGCCCGCCCCTCCCGCAGGAAGTTCCAGTCGGCGCTCGTCAGAAGCTGGCCCAGAGCATAACCGGAGGTAGTCTCCACATCACCGGCGTAGCCGGTCAGCGTAACGGTGTCCGCCTGATAGGCCGCAACAGCCGCGTTGCGGTAGTTGGCCGGGGAGTCTTCGGGTGCTTCCCGCTTCGTCTCCCTGGGGTTGGTCAGGAAGCAGACGGCCACCACGGCGCACACCAGCACTGCCGCCGCCACTGCCCAAAAACCGGGCTTTTTGTGGTGCAAGACCTCTTTGACGCGGGTCTTGACCCCCACCTCGCCAAAGGCCAGCGGGCAGGCGGCCACCCAATGGCGGCCCCGACTGCAATCCAGCAGCGCCTGCGAGTAAACGGCCCGTTCCTCCGCCGCCATGTCCCGGATCACCCGCTCGTCGCAGGCCAGCTCCATGTCCCGGCAGAACAGGATGTACGCTGCCCACACCAGCGGATCGTACCAGTAAACCGCCAGCAGCACAAAACCCAGCGGCTTCCACACATGATCCAACCGCCGCAGATGCGCCTGTTCATGCCGCAGCACGCAGTCCCGCGCCGCCTCGTCCATGCCGGAGGTCAGGTAGACGCGGGGCTGGAACACACCCAGAATGAAGGGGGATTTGATGTTGTCGCACAGGTAGACGTTGCCCTCCAGCGGAATGGACGCCGCTACCGTGCTCCGCAGGCTCAGATAACCCGCCAGCGCCGCCATTGCCATAATGTAGATGCCCATCGCCCACACAATAGCGGGGATATTCATCCCGACAGAGCGGAATGCGGTCCGGGGCCGGGCAGGCATGGTCTCCACTGCGCCTTCGCTATCGTCTGCTGTGCCGGGAACGGACGCGGCGGTGGTATCTGCCGATACACCGGGCAGCAGCGTGGCGGGACGGTAGCGGACATCGCCGCAAAAGCCCGTATCCTCAAAATACGTCACTTGCCCGCTGGACTGTACGGCATCGCCTGCCAGCCGATAGACCGACACGTCAGAGTGCAGTATCACAGGGCACACCAGCCGTATCGCCACCAGCGCCCACAGTCCGCACAGCACCCACTTGGGTGCGAATTTCTTCAGCAATGGCCGCAGCAGCAGGATCACCGCGATCAGCCAGCTGGCAGCTACAGCCAGATTCAGCGAACCGATAAACAGTTGACGCAACGCATCCATGGTCAGCCCTCCCTCCGGAATGTGTCGATCATCTTCTGGATCTCCTCCACCTCTGCCGCCGACAGCTTTTTGCGGGAGGTAAAGGCCGTGATAAACGCGGGCAGCGACCCATCAAAGGTCTCTTCCACAAACTGTTCCGACTGGGCGGCGTAAAATTCCTTCTGGGAGATCACCACCGATACCAGGCCGTTTTCGTTTTTGAAAAGTCCCTTTTCACACAGTTTCCGCAACACAGTATAGGTGGTGGGCTTTTTCCAATTCAGCTCCCGCTGGCAAAGCTTCACCAACTCACCAGAGGGCAGCGGCGCACAGCGCCATACAAGCTCCGCGAATCGCAGCTGCACCTCACCCAGCTCCAGATGCTCCATGTGCTTCCTCCTTCCGGTTTATTCTCGATAAACCCTCTTTGTGACGCTAGTTTATCGCAAATAAACCAATTTGTCAAGGACTTTTTTCTGTCTGAACCGATCAGATATCCGCAGCCCCGCGGCCTTGTATGCAAAAAAGCACCTCCGCAACGCGGAGGCGCTTCGCTTACAGGAAGGATCGATCGGAAAAGCACGGCAGCGTCAGGATCCGCCGGGCCAGCAGGCGGTGGCCTTCAGCAGTGGGATGCAGTCCGTCCAGATACAGCGCCGACCGGGGCGCTCCATCCGGGCCGCACAGCGTATCATACAGCTCCACATATGGTACACCGAACGCATGGCAGAACGTCCTGTGCCAATCCCGATACCTCTCTATCATCGCTTTGTTGTCGGGGCGCATGACCTCCTGCCACGCACGGGGCACCGCAGGAAAATCCACCGCCAGCGGCGATAGCACCACGCACCGGCCGCCCGCTGTCAGCACCTGCTGCACCATGGCCCCCATGTTGGCCCGGGCGCCAGTGTCCGTTCCGGAGTAAAAAATATCGTTCACACCGCCCATCAGCAGAACGGTCGCCTTCCGCCCCAGCGGCTGCTCACGCAGCCGCGGCATGACCTCTGCGTTCAGCCGCGCCAGCATCCCGCCGGTCGTATCACCGGAGAGCCCGTAATTCGACACCGGGCAGCCCAGCGCCTGCCCCACCAGCGTGCTCCATCGCGAAGCTGTACGCACGCCATAACCATAGGTAATGCTGTCTCCCAAGCAGATCAGTTCCATGACAATACCCTTTCCGCAAAAATGATTTTTTACCAGTATACCCTCCAGCGCCCTGTAAGTAAAGTCCAATCAACGCAGGGTCAGCACAAATAGCGTAAGCGCACAATAACCACCCGCATGGCATCTCACCCAAGGATGTGAGATAATA
>SAMEA104315427__coassemble_773_pt1 | contig 21942 bp, 26 predicted proteins | sample SAMEA104315427__metabat2_low_PE_034 | metagenome-assembled genome bin SAMEA104315427 (sample SAMEA104315427) | gut metagenome | biome: Monkey gut; feature: monkey-associated habitat; material: faeces | place: China | collected 2013 | reverse complement strand
ACGCGGCGGATTCCAGCAGTGCCGGCATACTGCTGCTGGTAAAGGCGGAACATTACCCGGATATCTCCGCCCGCGTCTCTCCTTACGGTATTCTGACACTGCAAAAGCCTACTTCGCCGCAAATCATCCTCCAATCCTTCCAGCTGCTGTGCGGCACCCGCGAACGGCTTCGGAAGATGGAGCAAAAGACCGCCTCTTTGGAGGATAAGATGGCGGAGATCCGTACTGTCAACCGTGCCAAGTGGCTGCTGATCGACCGGCAGGGTATAACCGAAGCGCAGGCCCATCGCTTTATCGAAAAGCAGGCCATGGATCGCTGCGTCACCCGCAAGGCCGTTGCCGAGCAGATCATCGCCCGATATCAGGCGACAGGCTGACATTTGACAAACGCGCTCAATTCTGCTATCATGCTCTCCAACCACCAGAAAGGAGACATGATATGGAAAAATTCATTCCCTATGAAAAGCGCTCCAAAAAGGAGAAGCGCAAGTACGACGCCATGAGACGGGGCACGTGGGGCGTGTTGAATCCTGTGACCCGCAAAAGCGAAAATCCGAAAGCATATAACCGCCGGAAGGCACGGAAGTGGATCGACGATCCTCTGTCCGTGCCTTTTGCGTTTTCTGGGAAGAGCGCTCGCGTCCGCATCGCGCCGCCCGCCCCTATACCGGTCCGCGGCGGACAGCGCCGTACCTGCGATGGCAGATATCTGAAAAATTATTAGTTCTCCTTACAAAAAGTCTTGTAAAATGGCAAAAGCTGCGTTAAGATAGAAGCACACGCCGCTAAGATTCTATGCGCGTGCCAGCACAATAAAAAAGGAGAGACTTATCACATGGAGCGCATCTTCCACCTGAAGGAGAACGGCACCACCGTCAAAACGGAGATCCTTGCCGGTCTGACCACCTTCATGACCATGGCGTACATCATCGCCCTGAACCCCAACCTGCTGACCAACTTCGCCGTTGGCACCCCCCTTTGGAACGGTGTCTTTCTGGCCACCTGCATCGCCAGCGCCATCGGCACCGTGTGCATGGCGTTTCTGGCCAACAAGCCCTTCGTCATGGCACCCGGCATGGGTCTGAACAGCTTTTTCGCCGTCATCGCCGGCAATGTGGCCGCCATGCTGAACACCGACTACACCAGCGCGTTTCAGGCGGTACTGTGCATCATCCTGGTGGAAGGTATTGTGTTCCTGCTGCTGAGCGTGTTCAACATCCGCGACAAGATCGTGGACGCGATCCCGCTGGGCGTGCGGCTGGGTATCGGGCCCGCCATCGGCCTGATGCTGATGAACATCGGCCTTGGCTCCAACGTGGGCATCTACGCCGAAGGCAACGGCTATACCACCCCCTTCTATGTGCTGCGGGACTTCTTCGGCGCCATGACCCCCAGCGTTATCAAGAAGCAGATGGGCGCGGAGTACAGCACCATGGCGCTGACCGTGATCACCATGTTCATCGGCCTGTTCATCATCATCCTGCTGGCCAAAAAGGGCGTCAAGGCCGCCGTCCTGGTGGGTATGCTGGCAGCCTCCGTCATCTACTGGGCAGGCAGCTTCCTGTTCCTGAAGGTAAACCCCTTTGCCTCTCTGGCGGGCGCGTCCTTCCTGCCTCCCTTCCAGGATATGGTAAGCACCACCCTGTTCAAATTTGATTTCACCGACTTCTTCCGTCTGGGCTGGTTCACTGCCATCAGCCTGATCATCACCTTCTGCATGATCGACATGTTCGACACCATCGGCACACTGGTGGGTACCGCCTCCCGCGCCGGTATGACCGACAAGGACGGCAACATGCCCAAGATGAAGGAAGCTCTGCTGTCCGACGCCGTGGGCACCGTGGCAGGCGCCTGCTGCGGCACCTCCACCGTTACCACCTTTGTGGAGTCCGCCTCCGGCGTGGAGGCCGGCGGCCGCACCGGCCTGACCTCCCTGACCTCCGCGTTCATGTTCCTGGCCTGTATGTTCATCGCTCCCGTGGCGGCCATCATCCCCGCTGCCGCCACCTCCTCCGCGCTGATCTATGTGGGCATCCTGATGCTGCAGGGCCTGAAGAACGTGGACTTCGACGATCTGGATCAGGTAGTGCCCGTGTTCATCATGCTGCTGGCCATGCCCATCTCCGGCTCCATCGGCCACGGCATCGGTCTGGCCATGATCTCCTACACCGTCATCAAGGTGTTCTCCGGCAAGGCCAAGGACGTGTCCGCCCTGACCTATGTGATCACGCTGCTGTTCCTGGTGAAGTTCTTCGCCGTGGTGTGATAGATTCAGAACAAAAAGAAACCAGTCTGACCGACTGGTTTCTTTTTGTTCAGGAAAGATATTTCTCCGCGAAACGACCCATGGGTTTATTGACCTGTCGGACCACCATGCCCACACAGACCGCCGCCGCGGCCGTTCCCTCGCGGACGCCCTCCAGATGCCCCAGGAACAAAAACGACAGGATAGAGGCTGTCAGCACCAGCGTCACGTCAAAGCCCACCTTCGCGGCGGCAAACTTCACCGGAAACACCCGGCATACCGCCAGTACCACGCCTTCGCCTGCCAGCACCACCACATTGGCGGTGACCTCCATGCTGACGCCGATGCCCACCAGCAATATCCCCACAAGGCACAGACCCCATTGGGCAGGATATGTCTCCGGCACGATACCCTGTAAGGCGCTGACAGCAGTGTCCGTCAGCACACCGAACAGCAGCGCCACCGGCAGCTGAAGCAGCTGAAGCAGCTGATAGCGGCGGCGCAGCAGCAGTATTTGCAGCAGGATCAGCGTCACATGCATGGCAATAGTGGCTGTCCCCACCGTCAGCGGCGTGAAGCGGCTGAGCACATAGGGCAGGCTGGAGATAGGTGAAGTACCCAGTCCGCCTTTTATAGAAAACGCCACGCCGAAGGCCATGACCATCAGGCTGGCGCAAAGCAGCAGCCAGCGCTTCCATTGAAAATATATTCTTTTGTCCACATCTCTCCCCCTTCCCTTTCGACGCTACTATTATAAACGGCTGTCAAAAAATGTCAAGAAACGCAAAAAGTACCCGCGCACGTTTCGCGTGCGCGGGTACCGCTGCTTCTGATCAAAGCAATTACTTCATGAAGGTGCCGTCGATCATCTGCTGCAGATAGGCGTTGTACTTCTCAACGACCTCAGCAGGAACCAGCTCGGTATTGATCGCACCAGCAGACAGGGTGCCGTTCTCCAGCGTACCATAGACGGTGTTGCCGCCAAAGCTGCCAGCCTCGACAGCCTCCATGGAGGCAACGATCATGGCAGAGTTATCGGTGACCTGAGAGCAGATGATGCAGGGGTTCTGGCCCAGAATATCAGCAGGCTGGCCGATATCGTAGATCTTGATGGAACCGGCAGCGGTGTTGGCATCATCGATGGCCTCGCGGGCGCCGGAGTCAACAGCGGAAGCATCGCCGAAGAACACGTCAGCACCCTGGCTGATCAGCTCGGTGGCGAACTCCTTGCCCTTGGGGGCATCGGAGAAGGAGTTGGCATAGGGGACGTTCAGCAGCTCGACCGTCTTGCCTTCCTGCTCGGCCACATACTTGGCAGCCTCTTCAAAGCCGGCGATCTTGCCCTTGGTGGTATCCAGCTCCATGCCGCCGATGAAGCCCAGCTTGCCGGACTCGGTCATCAGGCCGGCCAGAGCGCCGGCGATCCAGCCGATCTGCTGCGCGTTGGGCAGCAGAGAGGATACGTTGCCGTTGACAGCCTCGCCGGGGGTCTTCTCAGCGCCGTTCAGCAGAGCGAAGGCCACATCGGGATACTCCTCGGCCGCCTGCAGGACAGCGTCGGTGTACTGGTTGCCGGGGGCATAGATCATGTCATAGCCCAGGGCGCAGAAAGCGGCGATGGAATCATAGTACTGATCCTGAGAGATGGAATCGGTGACCTCATACTCCCAGCCCTTCTTCTCGCAGGCAGCCACCATGGCGTTGTAGCAGGCAGCGCCCCAACCGCCATCGTTGATGCTGGAGTCGCAGATCATAGCGACCTTGTAGGTCTTTTCACCGTCGGTGTTGGCGTCAGTATTGGCGTCACCATCGGTGTTGGTGTTGCCGCCGCAGGCCACGAGAGACAGGGTCATGACCAGCGCCAGCAGCAGCGCAAGAAACTTCTTCATTCTTTTTTCCTCCTAAAACAGAAATCTTTTTATAATAGCGCAACTTGCGTTATTACCAATTTACCGCTGCTCCTTGCGGTAGGGCTGGCCGTTGGCCTTGGGGCCGGTCTGGCGAGTGCCGATGGCGCTCAGCACGATGACAGTGGCCACATAGGGGATCATCTGGAAGAACTGATACGGGATGCCGATGCCGGACACCTGCAAACGGATCTGCAAAGCGTCGCAGAAGCCGAAGAACAGGCAGGCCAGCAGCACGCCCACAGCGTTCCAACGGCCAAAGATCACGGCGGCCAGGGCGATAAAACCGCGTCCGGCCACAATGCCGTCGGTATAGGTGCTGGAGTAGCAGGTGGTCAGGTACGCGCCGCCCATACCGGCCAGCGCGCCGCAGATCATGCAGGCGACGTACTTCACGCCGATGACATTGATGCCCAGCGTGGCGGCAGCCTTGGGATGCTCGCCCACCGCCTTGTAGCTGAGACCCGCACGGGTACGATTAAAGAAAATGGATGTGAACACCACCAGCACGATGGTCAGATACACCATGGGGCTTTGGTCAAACAGCAGCGGGCCGATGACCGGGATGTCCTTCAGACCGGGGATCGCAACACTGGCCATGGTGGTGATCTGCTTCAGATCAGAGCCGGTCCCGAAATACACCCGGTAGATAAAGGACGCCAGCGCCGGGGCAAAAATATTGATCGCCATGCCGTACACCGTATGGTCGGCGCACAGTGTCACCGTGGAAAACGCATAGATCATATTGACCAGCAATCCAGCCAATGCGCCGCACAGCAGGCCCAGCCAATTGGAACCGGTGATGTAGCAGGTCAGGAAGCCCACCAGCGCGCCGATGGCGGCAAGGCCCTCCAGACCGATGTTGACCATGCCGGCCCGCTGTCCGTACAGCTCTGCCAGCGAAATCAGCAACAGGGGGATGGCCAGCCGGACGGTGGCCAGAAGCAAGCTGGAGATCCAATCCATTACTTGTCACCCGCCTTTCTCTTTACAAACAAACGACTCTTCCAGGCCTCGAACTCAGGCAGCTTTGTCAGCGCCATTCCGGCCACGGAGAACACGATCACCAGCGCCTGGATGATATCAGACACACTGGTCGGAACACCGGTAGCGGCCTGCATGGTGGTGGAACCGACGCGCAGCGCCGCGAAGAACAGCGCCACGATAACCGTCGCGATGGGGTGCAGCTGCCCGATCAGGGCCATGGCCACACCGTCGAAGCCGTAGCCCGCGCCGAAGCCGTTAATGAGGCGGAACTGGGTGCCCAGCAGCTCCGCGCCGCCGCCCAGTCCGGCGATAGCGCCGGAGATAATGAAGCTGGTAAGAATGTAGCGCTTGACGGGAATGCCGTTGAAGCGGCTGGCTGTCATGTTATAGCCCACCGCCCGCAGCTTGAAGCCGCCGCTGGTCCAGAACAGCACATAGTACATGATCAGGCCCACCGCGATGGCCAGCACGAAGCCCCAGGTAAAGCGCATATCGGAAACAACGCGGGGCAGCTGCACCAGCTTGGAGACAGCCGGAGTCTGGGGGATATTCTCGTCCCGGATCCAGCTGGTATAGAGCACGCCCATAAACAGCGTGGCTACATAGTTCAGCATGATGGAGATGATCATTTCGTTCTGGCCGCGGGTGATCTTCAGCACGCCGGGGATCAGGCCCCAGATGCCGCCGGCCAGCGTACCGGCCAGCAGTGCCAGCAGGATCCCGGCAAAGCCGGTCAGACCGCTGAAAAATGCCGTCAGGAACGCGGCAATGGATCCCATCAGGAACTGACCCTCTCCGCCCAGGTTGAACACGCCGCACTTATAGGCGAAGCAGGCGCACAGCGCCGTAAACATCAGCGGCGTGGATTTATTCAGTGTCGTGCCGATACTGGCCCGGGAACCGAAGGCGCCCTGGAACAGGTATTTCACCGCCATAAAGGGGTCGGCGCCCAGCGCCGCCATAATGATGCCGCCGATGATAAAGGCCAGCAGGATCGACAGCAGCGGGACCGCGAAGCTGCCCAGAGAGCGTTTTAATTTTTCCATATACTCTCTCCTCTCACTTACCGGTCATGGCAAGACTGATCTCCTCGATGGGAGGATTCTTGCCGGAGTATTCGCCCATGATCTGCCCCTCGAAGCAGACCAAGATCCGATCGGACATCTCCAGGATCTCGTCAAAGTCGGCGCTGATCAGCAGGATGCCCACGCCCCGGTCACGGGCCGCGATCATCTGGTCGTGAATAAAGCTGGCCGCGCCGATATCCAGGCCACGGGTAGGATGGGCCGCCACCAGCAGCATCGGATCAGATTCCAGCTCACGCGCCAGAATGACCTTCTGCTGGTTGCCGCCGGACAGGCTGCGTACATCCTGTTCCACTGAGGTGCAGCGGATATCGTACTTTTCTGCCATCTCTCCGGCGTAGCTGCCGATGGCCTTCTTTTTCAGCAGCAGCCCCTTGCCGCTGCTGAAGCGCTCACTGCCGCAGCTTTTCAGCACCAGATTCTCGGCGATGGTCATATCCCCGATCAGGCCCTGCAGATTGCGGTCCTCCGGCACATGAGAGACACCATCCTTGATAAAGCCGTGGGGATCGAACACCGCGGGCTTTGCGCCGGACAGCTCCACGCTGCCGCTGTCAGGGGCGATGACGCCGGTGATCAGCTGCGCCAGTTGGGTCTGGCCGTTGCCGTCCACGCCGGCGATACCCACGATCTCGCCCCGGCGCACCACCAAAGACATATCGTTCAGGCCGTTGTGCTTGGATTCCTTATGGTAATCCACATGGGACAGCTCCACCGCGATCTTCGCGCCGGCACAGTCCTTTTTCTCATACTGGGAAGCGGTAAGCTCACGGCCGATCATCATGCTTGCCAGCTTCTGGCTGTCGGTATCCGCGCAGTTGACGGTGCCCACCACCTCGCCCAGACGCAGCACTGTGATACGGTCGGAGATGTGCATGACCTCGCGCATCTTGTGGCTGATGAAGATGATGCTCTTGCCCTCGGACACCAGCTTGCGCATGATGGCAAACAGGCCCTCCACCTCGATATCCGTCAGGGCGGCAGACGGCTCGTCCAAAATCAGCAGCTCTGCCCCGTGATACAGGGCTTTCAGTATCTCGGTGCGCTGCTGCTCGCCCACAGAGATCTCCGTGATCAGACGATCCAGCTGCACATCCAGGCCGTATCTGGCGGACAGCTCCTCGATCTCCTTACGACGTGCGGCCCGGTCGATAAACAGGCCCTTGGCATGCTTGTCGCCCAGAATGATATTTTCAAACACCGTCATAGCCTCCACCAGCATGAAATGCTGATGCACCATGCCGATGCCCAGCTTCACCGCCTGGCTGGGAGACTCGATGCGGACTTCTTTCCCCTCAAGAAAGATCTTTCCTTCCGTGGGCTGGTACAAACCGATCAGAATATTCATCAGCGTGGACTTTCCCGCGCCGTTCTCACCCAGCAGCGTCAAAACTTCGCCCCGGTTCACGGTCAGGCTGATATCCTTATTGGCATAAAAGCTGCCGAACCGCTTGCTGATATGTTCCATTCTCAGCAATTCACTCAAGCTTTCTCACTCCCCTGCTTTCTCAAAATGAACAGCAAAAGTATACCATACATTTCCTGCCTTGAAAAGTAGAAATTCCGCTGTTTTTTGCATTTTTTTACACGGCAGATTTCGGCGGTTTCATCCCTATTGATTTCTTATGCCTCCATTCAGTTATCCATGGGTAACCTTATCTTAGTATTGCATAAAATGCTTGCGCCGCGCAAAGCACTGGGGTACAATAACACCATCATATGATAAAGGAGGCAAGCCATGGCCACGACACAGGACTACATCGCATACGTCTGCGAACGCCTGCCGGACTGCGGCGATGTGCGCTATCGCAAGATGTTCGGCGAATATATGGTCTATATCAACGATAAGCCGCTGTTGACTGTATGCGACAACACGGTTTTCGTCAAGAAGCTGCCCCAACTGGCGGCGCTTATGGCAGGCGCTGCCAGCGGCTGCCCCTATGATGGCGCGAAGGAGCACTACATTCTGGATATCGATGACAGGGTACTGACGGCGCAGGCCATCGCCATTCTGGAACCCATCACGCCTATCCCGGTCAAACGAAAGAAGGCTTAGTTTTCATGGATACTATCACCATCCGGACTGCCGCCGTGGACGACGCGGCAGCATTGCTGGCCATTTACGCGCCGTATGTGAAAAATACCGCCATTACCTTTGAATATGAGGTCCCCTCGCTGGAGGAATTCCGCAGGCGTATAATTCACACTTTGCAGCGCTATCCTTACCTTGTGGCGGAGGAAAACGGGGAAATTCTCGGATACGCCTATACCGGCCCCTTTGGTGAGCGGGCCGCCTACAGCTGGACTGTGGAAACCAGCATCTATCTGCGGCAGGATGTTCGCGGCAAAGGGCTGGGCAAGCGGCTGTATCAGTCGCTGGAGGATATTTCCCGGGCACAGCATGTGCAGAGTCTCTATGCCTGCATCGCCTATCCCGACACCGATGATGCCCACCTGACCGGAAACAGCGTCGCCTTCCACGTCCATCTGGGCTATACCGCGGTGGGGCAGTTTCGCCAGTGCGGCTATAAGTTTGGCACATGGTACAACATGACGTGGATGGAAAAATCGCTGGGCGATCACGCTGTACCGCCCGCGCCATTTATCCCCTTCCCCTCGCTGAACGGCAGATAATAAATGATCCCCGGGGCCTGCGGTCCCGGGGATCTCTTTTTTTCGCTCAATCCTGCTGCCAGTTATGCCACACGTTCTGCACGTCCTCGTTATCCTCCAGCATATCCAGAAGCTTGGTCATGCTGCGGACATCGTCCTCACTGGTCATGGTGATGTAGTTCTGGGGAACCATTTCGATCTCGGCGCTCTCAAAGGAATAGCCCTTCTCCTCCAACGCCTTCACCACATCGTTGAAGCTGTCGGGATCGGTGGTGACCTCGAACACGGGACCATCAGCCTCCACATCCTCAGCACCGGCCTCCAGCGCGTCCATCATGACGGCTTCCTCGTCCAGCTCCTCATCCTCGTTATTGATGACGATGACGCCCTTACGGTCGAAGGACCAGCTGACGCAGCCCTGCGCGCCCATACCCTTGCCGAACTTATCGAAATAGTGGCGCACCTCGGGAGCGGTACGCTGACGGTTATCGGTCAGCGCCTCCACGATGACCGCCACGCCGCAGGGACCGTAGCCCTCGTAGGTAACAGACTCGTAGTTGTCGGTATTTCCGGCGCCCAGCGCCTTGTCGATGGTGCGCTTGATGTTGTCATTGGGCATGTTGGCCGCCTTGGCCTTGGCCACTACGGTGGCCAGGCGGGAGTTATTATTGGGGTCGCCGCTGCCGCCCTGCTTCACAGCCACGATGATCTCCTTGGCGATCTTGGTAAACGCGGCGCTGCGCTTGGCGTCAGCCGCACCCTTAGTCTTTTGAATATTGTGCCATTTGGAATGTCCGGACATAGTTTACTTCTCCTTCTTTATGCAGTATTGGATGACCTCACGATCATGCACGGTCGATTGGACAACAGTCAGCTGTGGGAAGGCCGTTTTCAGCCGCTCCGCGATCACCGGGCAGATCACATTTTCCGTTGGAAAATGTCCCGCGTCGATCAGGTTCAGCGTCTTTGTGTCCAGAAATTCATGGTAGCTCAGATCCGAGGTCACAAAGGTATCGCAGCCCAACGCGATAGCCTGCCGGATATAGTCGCCGCAGGCGCCGCCGCCCACCGCCACACGATGGACCGCTTTGCCGCTGTCCGTATACCGCAGACCATTACAGCCTAAATATTTTATCACATCTTGTAGGAACTCTACAAGGGGTTTTTCACAATTTAGCACCCCGACACGGCCAATTTTTTCATCCGTCAGGGGTTCTATCCCGCTCAGGCCCAATTTTTCCGCCAATACGTCATTGACGCCGCCCGCCGCCGCGTCCAGATTCGTGTGCATGCAGATGGCCGACACGCCGTTTCGCAGCAGTGTCATGATCGTCCGTCCCTGGGCGTCTCCGGCCGTTACATGCTGCACCTTATGCCACGCGCAGTTCATCAGCGGATGATGCGCCACGATCAGATCGGCACCCGCGGCCACAGCTTCCGCCGCCACGGCTTCGGTCACATCCAGCGCCACCAGCACCTTCCGCACCTCTGCCGCGGCCTCGCCCACCAGCAGACCGACATTATCCCATTCCATCGCAAGCGCACGCGGCGCCCAATCGTAGAGATATGCTTCAATATCACAAACTCGCGTCATAGCAGGTCCCTCTTTTCCTCCAGACTCCGGCAGATGGCCGCCAGCTCCTCCGCCTTCGCCAGATTCTCCTCTGTGGCGGAGCGCCGCAGACCCTCCACAGCCTTTTTCAGCTTTCCGGTACGCTCCTCCAGATAGGCGGCATACAGAGGTTCTCTCTCCAGCAGTACGCCGCCGTACTGCTGCGCCGGCGTCAGCGGCAGCTGCGTGCCGCCGCGGACGGCAAGCACCGGATAGAGATGCTCCTTGTCATACACCAGCCACTCGTTCACAAAGCGATATCCGCTATCCGCCAGCCATTTTCGCAGAAGCTCCACCTTGGTCATAGGCTGAAGCAGCAGCAGATGCCTGCCTCGCGCTGTCCACGCCGCAGCCGCCAGAATAGACTGGATCGTTTCGCCGCCCATACCGGCGATCAGGATGGTATCCGCCTCTTCCGGCGCGATGGCGTCAAGACCGGGGCAAAGTCGGAAGTCGATCCCTGTCACCCCATACTCCTCCGCTGTCTGCCGCGCGTGCCGCAGCGGCTCCGCGCCGATGTCCGATGCGATCGCGCCGCTGATCCGGCCTTTTTGCAGCAGCCACACCGGAATATATCCGTGGTCTGTCCCCACATCGGCCAGGCGGCTTCCCTCCGGCACCTGATCTGCCAGCAGCCGCAGGCGGGGCTGTAATTGCAATTCTCTCATTTTCACATAAGCAGGATAAAACGCATACGGCGCGCCGTATGCGTTTTATCGGTTCAGGTCAGTTACTCGGCCTTGTTGGCGGTCTCGTTGACCACAGCCAGCAGCTTATCGACATCTACGCCATGAACGGCGCAGGCTTCCTCAACGGTCTCGCCGCGGGAGGAAGGGCAGCCCAGGCAATGCATACCGATAGAGAAGAAGATCGGCGCGGTCTGGGGAGCGATGTCAAGGATATCACCGATAATGGTGTCTTTGGTAATTTCGATCATTTTTTTGACCTCCAAGTGTAGTTGAGGATAGTATACCCCAATTGTATGCGCTTTTCAACAAAAAAATACAGAAAAGCAGAAAACCGACGACCTGCCTTCTATCGCAAATTATCATGGACAAGGCGGAAAAACGCAAGTGTTCCCCTTCTTCGTCTGTTATAACTGCCGGATCTGCCCCTGGATCAGCTTGCTCACCGCGTCGGCAAACCAGCCCACCGACGGAATACGGGTCAGCGCCTTTCCGTAGATCCTGCGGCCGCCCTCCAGCTCCATATCGCTTCCCGTAAACACACAGACAGGAGTGATCCCCTGCTGCCGGAGGACACCCGCTTCAGCGGCGGTATCCTGTATGCCGCGCTTTCCGCTGTAGACATAACCGCCCAGCGGCAGGCCTTCGATGGGGATGCGCTGGTCATCATTGGGACTGGCGTCAGACAGGATGATCAGCAGCCGATGGTCGCTGCGGCCGCGCCGCATGAGCCATCCCATCGCCCGCAGCGCCAGGCCGTCCCGGTTCCACCCGGCGGCCACATAATCGAAAATGGCGTCGTTCTTTCCACGCTGGTCATAGTCCCGCAGGATCCGCAGCACGGTGCAGCCGCTTACAGAGCAAAAGGCCGTTACCCGCACCGGGATGCGGCAGCGCTCCAGACTCTCCGCAATGAGGTATGCCTGTGTGGACAGCTTTTCCTGCTGCTGATTCTGGGAGGCGGAACCATCCAGCAGAATGTCCACTGTCAGATCTCCCATCTCACTCTGCTGCCGCTGTACGAATACCTTTTCCTCCTTCAGTGCCGCGCTGCGCCACACAACGGGCGCGTACAGCTGTCCGGCACGGGCCAGATCGGCGGATACATCGCTTTGCAGCAGAATGGTATTTTGCAGCTTTTGGGTCAGTTGGGCAATGATCAGCCTGTTCTGTACAAGATGCGCCTGGTAGCAGGCCCGATTCTTCTCCCGCTGCTTGCGAAAGCTCTCCACATCCCAGGCGGTCTCCCGGCTCAGCTCGCGTCTGACCGGCTCACCTCTGGTAAAATGAAGGCGGCAGTTCTTGTGCGCGCCGGTACACAGCTCCCGCTCCGCCTGCGCCAGCTCCGGCGGTGTCAGCATAGATACGCCGAAGCAGTCCTCCACATACCGCCGCAGGATCGGCTCCGGCGTTTTCCCCTGCAAAAAGGACAGGATCCTCGGCTTCTTTGCCGTTCCCTCCTCATTGGGGCCGCCCCCCTGCTCCAGACGGCGCAGCGCATTGGGCCGCACGAAACGGCTGCCGCGCTTTCCTTTTCCGTTGAAGGTGCGTCCGGCCCACATGCTCCACTGCCGGTCTGTTACACTGCGGCGCACCCGGTGGAAATACTCATACAGCAGCGCTTCCATATGCTCCGTCAGCTGCTGCTCGTTCCACGCAGGCGAAAACGTCAGGGCATCCAGCACCTTTTTCTGCCAGGGATCCTCCTGTGTCGTCGGGTCAAGCGCCCGGCGGAACCAAGCCGCCCGCAAGCCTTCAATACTCTGCGGATCCGAAGCCTGACCGCCTTCTGCCAGCAGCTTTTCGGCGTAGGCCCGCCGCAGCTCCGTCAGCACAGGGCGATCGCCCTCCCCCTTCTGATAGACCACGCCCTCCAGTCCCAGCCAGAACAGCTCTGTATACAATTCGCCCTTCTGTTGGTGCTGGAACGCGTGGAACAGCGGCTTGAACCTGTCAAAGTCATAATACCGGTAGGTAAGACCGATCACTGTATTCATATACAGCTGCGCTTCGCCCCCTGCGTCGAATGCCTGAAATTCAGGGCGAACCTCATAGTTCTCCGCGCCGTTCCAAACCTGGTTGGCCGCGCGGCGGTTTTGAATATCTTCTCTGTCCATATCAGTTTCCGAACAGCTTTGACCGGTCCGCGTCCTGCGGGATACGGCTCCACACCGCGTCCGCCACCAGCTGCCGCTCGAATGGATCAAACGCCTTGTTGATGATGCCCAGCTTCAGCGCCTCGCCGGTGGTGATCCCCTTCTCGATCAGATGCAGCGCCGACAGCAGGCCGCGCAGGTCAAGCGCCTTGGTGGATATCTCGCCGTTATCGCATTTCTGCCGCAGATCCCGGAACAGGACGGAAAACTGCTCCACCCACTTGCCGCTCAATTCCGGAAAGCCCCGGCGCAGCAGCTTCTGCAGGTTTTCCTCGGAAATAACGGGCATATCCAGGACCACGAAGCGGGACACCAGCGCCTCGTTCAGTTCCCGGGTCCCGGCATAGCCATAGTTCATCGTGCCGATAAAGCGGGCAGCCGGGTCAAGGGTGATACGCTCATAACCGGGCACGTCGATGACCCGGCGGAAATCCAGCGTGGCATGCAGCACGGCCAGCGCTTCATTCTTGGCCATATTTACTTCATCCAGCACGCCAAAGCCGCCCATCCGGGCGCATTGGCTGATGGGGCCTTCCCGGAATACCACCTTGCCGTCCTTCAGGGTATCCGCGCCAATAAGCGCGGCGGCATCCACATTCACATACATGGACACATCCCAATTGGGGCGGCCAAACACCGCGGCCAGATTCTCCGCCAGCACATTCTTGCCGGTAGCCTTTGGCCCCGCCAGCAGCAGATGCTCGCCGCACAGCAGCGCCGCCGCCGCGCTCTCCCATATTTCCTTTCCGTAGTAAAGAAAGCGCGGTACAGGGACGCGGTCTTTTGCTTCCGGCGGCGTGGGATGCGCCGCGCGGAAGGCGCGGATCTCGTCCAGCAGCGCCTTGTCGATCCCTTCATCCTGTAGTTCTTTCCAGATATCCATGGTCATACCGCCTTTCTGCTTTTTTCGGCGCATATTATACGCCACATATCCGCTAAAATAGCGTTAAGGTTTTGCATTTCCGTTATACTCTTCCGATAAAAACAGAAGGTCTCACGCACATGGTGAGACCCTCTGCTCATTCTTTCAAACAGGCTTTGCTTTACAGCGCCGTCATATCATTTTCCCGGATCCCGCAAAAGCGCCGCGTTCACCTCGCTCAAAGACAGGTCATGCGTCCGCGCGATCCGTGCCAGATCCTCATACTCGTATTTTTCTCTGGTCACCCCGTAGCCATGGGAGGTCTTGCGGCGTACATCTCCGTACCGGGTCGTGACCGTATCCTCCATGCGTGTCAGCGTATAGCGCCGGCAGGTACGTTCCCGCACGCCGATGGTGGTGGTATGGCGGAAGATCATTTCCACCAGCTTCTGCCGTTCCTCCTCCCGGCACAGGACCGACAGCATCGTACCCGGCCGTGATTTTTTCATCGTAATGGGCGTCGCCCATACATCCAGCGCACCGGCCCGCAGCAGCTGTTCCATGGCGAAAGCAATGGCCTCCGCCGTCATATCGTCCAGATTACAGGACAGTTCTGCTACCGTCCCGACATCCGCATCGGCTGTTTCCCCCAAAAACGCGCGAACACAGTTGGCCGCGCTCAGCTCCTTTTTTCCCATACCATAGCCTACCCCGCTGACACGCATGGCGGGCCGCTGGCCAAATTCAGACACAAACTGCTTCAGCAGCGCGGCACCGGTAGGCGTGCAAAGCTCTGTTTCGATGCTGCCGCTGTATGTGGGAACTCCGTGGAGCAGCCGCGCCGTGGCAGGCGCGGGGACCGGCAGGACGCCGTGGGCACACGTTACATGTCCGCTTCCTACGCAGACCGGAGAAGCCAGTATCTGATGCGGGGACAGCTTATGCAGCAGCAGGCACACCGCGGCAATATCTGCCAGTGCGTCCATCGTGCCGACCTCGTGAAAATGGATCTCCTGGACAGAAACACCATGCACGGCGCTCTCCGCCTCCGCCAGCCGGAGATAAACTGCCAGAACATTTTTCTTCACCTCATCCGGCAGGCGCAGATGATCCATGACCAGATGCTCGATCGTGTGCAAGTCGTTGCGGCAATGCCCCTCATGGTGGTGATGCATCTCCTCAGTCTCTTCCGCGCCGTCGACCTTTACCGTCAGGTGCGTACCGGATATTCCACAGCGAACGACCCTCTCGCGGGAATAGGTCACACCGGGAACACCAATGCCATTCAGATCCGCCAGCGTCTGCTCCGGCTCCGGCAGCAGCTCCAGCAGCGCAGCCGCCAGCATATCGCCGGCAGCGCCCATGTTACATTCCAAATATAGTGTTTTCAAGCGGGACTCCTTTATTAAAACGCAAATTGCCTGTTATCTGATTTCTCTGCTCCGGCGCTCAATCCACATGGATCTCCGCCTCGGAATAGACTGCCGCCTTGCCGCTCATTTTGATGCGGTCTCCCAGCCGCGTGCAATACAGCGTACCGCCGCGGCGGCTGGCCTGATAGGCGATCAGGCTGTCCTTACCCAGCACCTCTGTCCAATAGGGGACGATATGACAGTGACCGGAGCCGCACACTGGATCCTCCGGCACATTGCATTTGGGCGCAAAGCTGCGGGAAACGCAGTCTGCATCCTTTCCGGGGGCGGTCGCATGCAGCAGCAGGCCATCCAGCTGGCGCACCTTCTCCTGATCCACGGTCATATTCCGCACCGTTTCTTCATCATCAAACACGCACAGCAGATCCCGGCCCATGTAGGCGGCCTTCGGCATGGCGCCATTCATAGCGTCTGCCATAGCATGCGTGACCGGCACACGCTTCAACTCGTAGGCGGGAAAATCCATTTCATACAGATCGCCCCGGCGCACCACCGTCAGGTCGCCGGAAAGGGTGGTAAAGGTGATCTCCGTCAGCCGCGGCTCAATAAAGGTCATAATGGCGCAGGCAGTACCCAGCGTGGCGTGGCCGCACAGATCGATCTCACCGCCGGGGGTAAACCAGCGCAGGTGATACTTTTTGCCTTCTCTGACGGCAAACGCGGTCTCAGAAAGATTATTTTCAATGGTAATGGCCATCATCTTATCCACATCCAACCATCTGTCCATGACACAGACAGCGGCAGGATTGCCGCCGAAGACATGGTCGGTAAAGGCGTCGATCACATACTGTTTCATGATATATACCTCCTGTCAGCAAGATCAGCGCTCCTATAATACCACACCGCGATCCGTCAGGCAACGGGAAGCATTCAAATTTTATATGCAGAAAGGAAAAATATGTCAATATTACACAAAAAAGAGGAGATGCACCGCATCTCCTCTTTTTTTGTGTGTAAAGAAACTTACTTCAGCTCGACCTTGCCGCCGACTTCCTCGACCTGCTTCTTCAGAGCCTCGGCGTCGTCCTTGGACAGGCCTTCCTTCATGGTGGTGGGAGCGCCCTCGACAGCGGCCTTGGCCTCGGCCAGACCCAGACCCATGACCTCGCGGATGACCTTGATGACCTTGATCTTCTGAGCGGCATCGAAACCGGTCAGGACCACGTCGAACTCGGTCTTCTCCTCAGCAGCGGGAGCAGCAGCGCCAGCAGCGGGAGCGGCCATAGCGGCAGCGGAAACACCAAAAACTTCCTCCAGAGCGTGAACCAGCTCGGACAGCTCCAGAACAGTCAGACCCTTGATCTCTTCGATCATAGCAGTAACTTTCTCAGACATTGTAATAGCCTCCTGTTGTTAGAATAATGTTTGTTTTAGTATAGGGAATGTGCTTACTCGGCAGCGGCTTCTTCAGCGGCAGCCTCGGCAGGCGCGCCCTGCTTCTCGGCAATCTGCTTGATAACGCAGGCCAGAGCAGAGATGGGAGCCAGCATGGTACCCAGCACCTGAGCCTGCAGGACAGGCAGCGCGGGGATGGAAGCCAGAGCATTGACGGTATCCATGGAAACGACCTTGCCTTCCATGAAGCCGCCCTTGATCTCGAACTTGCCATTGAGCTTCTTTGCGAATTCAGCAATCACGCGGGCGGGAGCCACGGGGTCACCGGCGCAGATGGCCAGAGACGTGGTGCCGTTGAGCTGATCATCCAGCTCGTTCAGGCCGCAGTTGTTGAATGCAAAGCGCAGCAGGGTGTTCTTGACGACGGTGTACTCGATGTCGTTTTCACGGCACTTGGCACGCAGCGCGGTATCCTCCGCCACGGTGATGCCCTTGTAATCCACAAGGACGCCGGCAGCCGCGTTCTGCACCTTATCGGTCAGAGCCGCCACGATCGCCTGCTTTTCAGACAGTACTTTTGCGTTGGGCATTCTTCTTGTTCACCTCCATGAGATTTTGCGGTACACCACAGTGTACCAGGGAAACGAGGTGCGTTCTTTAGAGAAAAAACCATCCCCATGCCGGAAAGACATGAGGATGGTGTCAGCAATCATGTAATATTGCCATCCTCGGCAGGATTTACGGCCCGAAGGTCACCTGCTGTCTTTGGAACGCATCTAGTATTATATCCATTGCCGGACAGCTTGTCAAGCAAAAGATAACGAATTTTGCAGCCTTTTGTGATTTACAGCTGCTTCTGGGCGTTCATCTTCACGCCGGGGCCCATGGTGGAAGCGGCCACGCAGGACTTGATATACTGGCCCTTGGCAGCGGCGGGCTTGGCCTTGATGATGGCGCCGATGAGAGCGGAATAGTTCTCATACAGCTTGTCCGCGCCAAAGGAGACCTTACCGATGGGGCAGTGGATGATGTTGGTCTTGTCCAGACGATACTCGACCTTACCGGCCTTGACTTCCTTGACGGCCTTGGCCACGTCGGGAGTCACAGTACCGGCCTTGGGGGAGGGCATCAGGCCCTTGGGACCCAGGATCTTACCGAGACGGCCCACAACGCCCATCATGTCGGGAGAAGCGACGACCACATCGAAATCGAACCAGTTTTCCTTCTGGATCTTCTCGACCATATCCATATCGCCAACGAAATCGGCGCCGGCCTCGCGGGCAGCGTCAGCCTTGTCGCCCTTGGCGAACACCAGGACGCGGGCGGTCTTGCCGGTGCCGTTGGGCAGCACGATGGCGCCGCGGACCTGCTGGTCAGCGTGACGGGAGTCGACACCCAGCTTGACGTGCAGCTCGACGGTCTCGTCGAACTTCGCGCTGGCAGTCTTGCAGATCAGATCCAGACCCTCTTTGGGATCATACAGGGTAGCCTTGTCAATCTGCTTGGCGATCTCTTTATATTTCTTACCTCTAAACATCGTTACACCCTCCTTACTCGCCGACGACAACGCCCATGGAACGGGCGGTACCGGCGATCATGCTCATAGCAGCCTCCAGAGAAGCAGCGTTCAGATCGCGCATCTTCATTTCAGCGATCTTCTGAATGGAAGCCTTGGAGATGGTGGCGACCTTTTCCTTGTTGGGCACGCCGGAACCGGACTCGATGTTGCATTCCTTCTTGATCAGGACAGCAGCGGGGGGAGTCTTGGTGATGAAAGAGAAAGAACGATCGGCATAGACGGTGATGACCACAGGGATGATCAGGCCCATGTCGTTCTTGGTGCGCTCGTTAAATTCCTTGGTAAAAGCGGCGATGTTGATGCCGTGCTGACCCAGAGCAGGGCCAACGGGGGGTGCGGGAGTTGCTTTGCCTGCAGGGATCTGCAGCTTTACATAACCAACGACTTTCTGTGCCATTTTAAGGCACCTCCTTTAATAAAATGTGGTAGCGGCTTACCCGGTGTAAGACCCGCTCTTGGCGAGATGCGTATGTCTTTACATCTCTCCCACTTGCGCAGAGACTGCTGCGCGTCAGGACAGAACCTCCACCTGATCGAGCTCCAGCTCCACCGGTGTCTCTCTGCCAAACATGGAGACCACCACGCGAACCTTGTTCTTCTCGGGTTCGATCTCCTCCACGATACCGGTAAAGCTGGCCAGCGGGCCGTCCGTGATCTTCACGGTCTCGCCCACGTTGTACTTCACCACGATCTCGTGCTTTTCCAGCGACATCTGGCGCACTTCCTCGTCTGTCAGCGGAATGGCCTTGTTGGCCTCGCCCACAAACCCGGTCACACCGCGGATGTTGCGGATGATATGCCACGTTTCATCGGTCAGCACCATTTTGATCAGCACATAACCAGGGAACACCTTGCGTTCCACTTCCTTCATGACGCCCGATTCGGTCACTTCCGTCACGGTCTCCATGGGGATCTCCATGCGCAGGACCATGTCCTCGCAATGGCGATTGGTCACAGACTTCTCAATGGCGGCCTTCACCGCGTTTTCGTAGCCGGAATAGGTATGGATCACATACCACTTCGCATTATCAGCCATTTCCTTTTCCTCAGAACAGGCCGATCAGCGTATTGACCGCCAGAACGGCGACCGCGTCGAAGATCCAGATGAACGCGCCGACGATCACAGAGCACAGCAGCACCGTGCCGGTGTTCTTCGCCGTCTCCTTGCCGGAGGGCCACACGACCTTCTTCAGTTCGCTTTTCATTTCGCGGAACCAACGGCCGCGATCCTTGACTTTCTTTTCTTCAGCCATTGCAGTTTCTCCTTCCGATTACTTCGTCTCGGTGTGGACGGTGTGCTTTCTGCAGAAGGGGCAATACTTGTTCAGCTCAAGCTTGTCAGGGGTATTCTTCTTGTTCTTCATCGTGTTGTAGTTTCTCTGCTTGCACTCGTTGCATCTGAGAGTGATTTTCACGCGCATGTAACGGCACCTCCTTATTAGATTAGGTACTTCCCGTATGGGATACCCGTTTGCCTCCCTGCTGTTGCGGATATTCATTTCCCGCGCCCAAAGCGAAAAAGCGCGCAAAAAGAAAGCACCCACTCACAGGTAATGCTCATAATAGCACACTTTTCTGTGAAGGTCAAGGCGTTTTTGTGGGAATTTCGCAGAAATTTTCAGGCTTTTCGCCGCCGGAAAAAGGTTTTTTATTTCTCCTGTTGCGTCGCGGGGCAAATGGCGGTATGATAGACAGGAAATACACTGTTTTAAGGAGAACAGATCTATGAAGATCATGGCCATCGACTATGGCGACGCCCACACCGGCGTGGCAGTCTCCGACGCTACCGGTACGCTGGCAGGGTACTCCACCGTTATCGACAGCCGCAAGGCCGATGTGGTGACAGCGGAGATCTGCCGCCTGGTGCAGGAGCACGGCGTGACAGAGCTGGTACTGGGTTATCCCAAAAATATGGACGGCACCCTCGGTCCCCGGGCGGAGAAATGCGCTGCCTACGCCGACACGCTGCGTCAGGCCACAGGGCTTTCCGTCACACTGTGGGATGAACGACGCAGCACCGTAGAGGCCCACGCTATCCTGTTCAACAATGGAAAAAACGGCAGGCAGCGGAAGAAAACCGTGGACGCGGTGGCCGCTTCGCTGATGCTGGAGGGCTATCTGACCCGCAAACGGCTGGAGGCGCAAGCATGAGGGTTCTGGTGATCGGCGGCGGCGCCGCCGGAATGATGGCGGCACTGACGGCGGCGGAAAACGGTCACGCCGTGACGCTGCTGGAGCGGCAGTCGCGCGTGGGGCGGAAGCTGCTGGCGACCGGCAACGGGCGGTGCAATCTGTCGAATCTCGCGGCGTCCCCCGCCCACTACCACGGCGATGAGGGCTTTTGCCGCCATGCGCTGACCGCCTTCGATGTGGGAAGCACACTGCTGTACTTTGCCGGGCTGGGGCTGCTCACCACGGCAGAGGACAGCGGGCGGGTCTATCCCTTCAGCAACATGGCCGGCAGTGTGCTGGACGTGCTGCGCTTCGCGCTGGAAAGCCGCGAGGTCGACCTGCATACCGGCTGCCCGGTGACAGGCATCCGGAAGACGGGCGCACTCTTTTTCGTCCGCACCGGGTCCGGTGAGGAATTTACCGCTGACCGGGTGATCCTGGCGGCAGGCGGCGCTGCCGGCGGCAAGGTGGGCGGCGTGATGGACGGCTATCAGCTGGCCAAAAGTCTCGGCCATCACCGCACGGCACTGTACCCCTCGCTGGTGCAGGTCAAGACCGATCCCACCTATCCCCGTGCGCTGAAGGGCGTGAAGGCCGAGTGCGGCATCATCATCCGCCGGGACAGCGAGACCGTGGCGAAGAACCGGGGCGAGGTGCTGTTTACTGAATACGGTGTCAGCGGTCCGGCGATTTTCGATGTCTCCCGCGCTGTCGCTACGGCAAGCGGCGCGCTGCACTGCGTGCTGGACTTCTTCCCTGACTGGGAGCAGCAGGAGACGCTGGACTGGCTGCGGCAGCGGCGCGCCGACGCCGGCAGCCGGGAGGCCGGCACACTGCTGACCGGCGCGCTCCATACCCGGCTGGGCCAGATGGTATGCAAGGCGGCAGGCTTCACCAACCAGCGGGCCACTGGCCTCAGTGACAGCGACCTGCGGCGGATCGCGGCGCAGGCAAAGGACTTCGCGCTGCCCATTACCGGCGTATGCGGCTTTGATCAGGCACAGGTAACGGCAGGCGGCCTGCGCTGCGATGAATTTGACCCCCGTACCATGGAGAGCCGCCTTGTTCCGGGCTTCTACGCCTGCGGCGAGGTGTTGGACATCGATGGCGACTGCGGCGGATACAATCTGCAATGGGCATGGAGCAGTGGTCGGATCGCTGGTCGGGGCGTTTAAAAAGCATGCCGGCGGCATGTTTTTAGCCCCGATCCCGGCGGCTATGCCGCCGCAGCATCCATCTTGACTTCCACCGCACTGTCAAGGCTGACACA
>SAMEA104315427__coassemble_765_pt1 | contig 22257 bp, 16 predicted proteins | sample SAMEA104315427__metabat2_low_PE_034 | metagenome-assembled genome bin SAMEA104315427 (sample SAMEA104315427) | gut metagenome | biome: Monkey gut; feature: monkey-associated habitat; material: faeces | place: China | collected 2013 | reverse complement strand
GCGCAGGAGCCGGAGAACTCCAGCATGGGCTGCTTGAACTGGCTGCCCTTGACGGTGTTGTCCTGCATGTCCTTCTTCTCGGAAACCTCGGCCACACAGTAGTCGAACACATCCTGCTGGGGCAGCTCGCCCTCCTGTGCCACCATGGTCAGCGCGTTGACGGGGCAGGCGCCGATGCAGACGCCGCAGCCCATGCAGTCCAGCGGGCTGACGGCCATGGTGAACTGATACACGCCCTTGCCCTTGCCGGCCTTCACGTCCACGATCTTGGCAGCCTCGGGAGCCTTGGCGGCCTCGTCAGCGGTCAGCGCGAAGGGACGGATGGTGGCGTGGGGGCAGACATAGGCGCACTGGTTGCACTGGATGCACTTGGCGGCATCCCAGGTGGGAACGGACACGGCCACGCCGCGCTTCTCATAAGCGGCAGCGCCCAGCTCGAACTGACCGTCCACATGATCCACGAAGGCGGAAACGGGCAGGCTGTCGCCGTCCATCTTGCCCACAGGCTCCAGGATCTCCTTGACCATCTTTACCAGCTCGGGCTTGCCATGCAGCTGCTTGGCGGGCTTGTCGGCCACTGCGTTGGCCCAGTCGGCGGGAACGTCGATCTTCTTATAGGCGGTGGCGCCCAGATCGATGGCCTTGTAGTTCATGTCCACGATATCCTGGCCCTTCTTCAGGTAGGAGGCCTTGGCCTTCTCCTTCATGTAGGTGATGGCCTCTTCCTCGGGCATGACCTTGGCCAGGGAGAAGAACGCGGACTGGAGGATGGTGTTGTTGCGCTTGCCCATACCGATCTCGATGGCCAGATCAATGGCGTTGATGGTATACAGCTGGATGTTGTTCTGGGCGATATAGCGCTTGGACGCGGCGTCCATGTGGTGGTTCAGCTCGTCGAAGTCCCACTGGCAGTTGATCATATACACGCCGCCGGGCTTGACATCCTGCACCATCTTGAAGCCCTTGGTCACATAGCTGGGATTGTGGCAGGCCACGAAGTCAGCCTTGTTGATATAGTAGGGGGAGCGGATGGGCTTGTCGCCGAAGCGCAGGTGGCTGATGGTGACGCCGCCGGTCTTCTTGGAGTCGTACTGGAAGTACGCCTGAACATACTTGTCGGTATGGTCGCCGATGATCTTGATGGAGTTCTTGTTGGCGCCCACGGTACCGTCGCCGCCCAGACCCCAGAACTTGCACTCGATGGTGCCTTCCGCGGCGGTGTTGGGACAGTTGGGATCCTCAGGCAGGGACATGTTGGTCACATCGTCCACGATGCCGATGGTGAACTGGCGCTTCATCTCGGCCTTGGCCAGCTCGGAATAAACGGCGAACACGGAGGCGGGAGGCGTATCCTTGCTGCCCAGACCGTAACGGCCGCCGATGACGGTGATGTCGTTCTTACCGGCGTTGGCCAGCGCGGTGACCACGTCCTGATACAGAGGCTCGCCCTGGGAGCCGGGCTCCTTGGTGCGGTCCAGAACCGCGATCTTCTTGCAGGTGGCGGGGATGGCCTCGATCAGCTTCTCGGGAGCGAAGGGACGGAACAGGCGGACCTTCACCAGACCCACCTTCTCGCCGTGGGCGTTCAGGTAGTCGATGACCTCCTCGGCCACGTCGCAGATGGAGCCCATGGCCACGATGACGCGGTCAGCATCGGGCGCGCCATAGTAGTTGAACAGCTGATAGTTGGTGCCCAGCTTGGCGTTGACCTTCTCCATGCACTTCTCCACCACGGCGGGCAGCGCGTCATAGTACTTGTTGCAGGCCTCGCGGTGCTGGAAGAAGATATCGCCGTTCTCGTGGCTGCCGCGCATATGGGGATGCTCGGGGTTCAGGGCGTGACGGCGGAACTCGGCCACGGCGTCCATGTCGCACATATCCTTCAGGTCATCGTAATCCCAAACGGCGATCTTCTGGATCTCGTGAGAGGTGCGGAAGCCGTCAAAGAAGTTGATAAAGGGAACCTTGCCCTCCAGCGCGGCCAGATGGGCCACGGGGCTGAGGTCCATGACCTCCTGCACATTGCCCTCGCACAGCATGGCAAAGCCGGTCTGGCGGCAGGCCATCACGTCGGAGTGGTCGCCGAAGATGTTCAGCGCGTGGGTGGACACGGTACGGGCGGAAACGTGGAACACGCAGGGCAGCTGCTCCGCCGCGATCTTGTACATGTTGGGGATCATCAGCAGCAGGCCCTGAGACGCGGTGTAGGTGGTGGTCAGAGCGCCGGCGCCCAGAGAACCATGCACTGCGCCGGCAGCGCCGGCCTCGGACTGCATCTCCACCACCTTGACCTGTGTGCCGAAAATATTCTTCAGGCCGTTGGCGCTCCACTGGTCGACAAAGTCAGCCATGGGAGAGGACGGGGTGATGGGGTAGATGGCTGCGACTTCGGAAAACGCATAGCTTACATGCGCGGCCGCGTTGTTGCCATCCATGGATTTCATTTTTCTTACCATTTATGAACCTCCTTCATACACTCTCCGTTCTTTTCAGAACGAAATACTCAGCGTATCTGGATAATATCATAAAAAAACCGGAGTGTAAACGGCATTTTTATGAAATTTTCGTAACAAGAAACTAAAAGTATATTTTTGCTGTTAAAGTTTCTGATACCGTCTGACAGCATCACTTATTTTTATAAAACTATTGTTCTTTTCCCTGCTTATGTGATAAAATAATCGGTACGATATATTTTGCGGAAAAGGGGCGAACGGTATGGTGACCACGGTGCGTTCTCTGGGGCTGACAGGCGTCAGCGGTTATGAGGTGACAGTGGAATGCATGCTTTCCGGCGGTCTGCCGGCCTTCGACGTGGTGGGCCTGCCGGACACGGCGGTGAAGGAATCCCGCGAGCGGGTCCGGGCCGCCGTGAAAAACTGCGGCGCGCAGTTTCCCGTCAGCCGCATCACGGTGAATCTTGCCCCGGCCCGCGTCCGGAAGGAAGGAACGGTATACGACCTGCCCATCCTGCTGGGCATCATGGCGGCCGCAGGGGAAATACGCGGCATTCCGGAGGACGCCGCTTTTCTGGGAGAGCTGAGCCTGACGGGTGATCTCCGCCCGGTTACCGGCGTGCTGCCCATGGCCATGTTTGCCGCCCGTCAGGGTATCCGGCAGCTGTACGTTCCCGCCGCTAACGCCGCCGAGGCTACGCTGGCTGACGGATTGACCGTCTACGGCGTGGAGAACGTAAGGCAGCTGGCGGCCCATCTGAAGGGTGAAAGCCCCATCGACCCCGCCCCCCGCTGGGAGCCATCCGCCCCCACACGGCCCCTGCCGGACTTTGCCGACGTGATGGGGCAGGAAAACGTAAAGCGGGCGCTGGAGATCGCCGCTGCCGGCGGCCACAACATCCTGCTGATCGGCTCCCCCGGCTCCGGCAAATCCATGCTGGCCCGGCGATTGCCCTCTGTCCTGCCGGACATGACCCGGCAGGAGGCACTGCAAACCACAGAAATCTACTCCGTGGCGGGGATGACCGATCCGCTGCATCCGCTGGTGGATGTCCGGCCTTTCCGCAGCCCGCATCACACCGCCTCGCCGGTGTCGTTGTCCGGCGGCGGCAGCATCCCCCGTCCCGGCGAGATTTCTCTGGCCCACAACGGCGTACTGTTTCTGGACGAGCTGCCGGAGTTTGATAAATCCGCGCTGGAGACCCTGCGTCAGCCGCTGGAGGACGGTCAAGTGACCATCACCCGCGCCACCGGCTCCCTGACGCTGCCCAGCCGCTTCATGCTGGTGTGCGCCATGAACCCCTGCCGCTGCGGCTGGTACGGCCACCCCTCCGGGCGCTGCCGCTGTTCGCCCCAGCAGGTGGAGCAGTACATGCGCCGCATCTCCGGCCCGCTGCTGGACCGCATCGACATGCATATCGAGGTGCCGTCGGTGGAGTACGAGGCCATGCGCCGCAAGGAACAGCCGGAGTCCTCGGCTGTGGTCCGGGACCGCGTCAATGCCGCCCGGGAGATACAGAAGCTCCGCTTCGCGGGCACAGGCGTTTCCTGCAACGCCTATATGCCGCCGGTAATGATCGGTCAATACTGTCTGCTGGACACGGCTGGCGAAAAGGTCATGCAGGGCGCTTTCGACCGTCTGGGCCTGACCGGCCGCAGCCATGACCGCATATTGCGCATGGCCCGCACCATCGCCGATCTGGACGGCGCGGAGAACATTCAGGTGCAGCATCTGGCGGAAGCGATCCAGTACAGAAGCAGCAATCTGCTGAAGTAGATCCATTCATATATAATGATTAAGGAGAACCCCATGCACGAGATCATTCTTTGCAAGCTGGGCGAGATCGTCCTGAAGGGATTGAACCGCCACAGCTTTGAGATGAAGCTGATGAGCAACATCCGCCGCCGCACCCAGCGGTATGGCAAATTCAAAATTTACTCCCGCCAGTCCACCATCTATGTGGAGCCGGCGGAGGAGACCTGCGACCTGGACGCGGCCTACGACGCCTGCAAGAAGGTGTTCGGCATCATCGCCATCGCCCGGGCCGTTCCCTGCGCCAAGGAGAAGGAGGCCATTTTTGCCACGGCGAAGGAGTACCTTGCTCCGGCGCTGCTGGCGGCCAAGTCCTTCAAGGTGGAGAGCAAGCGCTCCGACAAGTCCTTCCCCATGGGCAGCATCCAGCTGAGCCAGTGGGTGGGCGGCGCGCTGCACGACGCCTTCCCCCATCTGATCGTGGACGTGCATGACCCGGAGCTGACAGTGCATCTGGAGGTGCGGGAGGACGCGGCCTATGTCCACGGCCCGGCGGAAGCCGCCGCAGGCGGCCTGCCCATCGGCATGGGCGGCCACGCGGTGAGCCTGCTGTCCGGCGGCATCGACAGCCCCGTGTCCAGCTACATGATCGCCAAGCGGGGCGTGCAGCTGGAGCTGCTGCATTTCGCCTCGCCCCCCTACACCAGCGAGCAGGCACGGGAAAAGGTCTTGCAGCTGGCCCAGGAGCTGACGGTCTGGTGTGGTCGGCTGACGGTGCATGTGGTACCCTTTACCGAAATTCAGGAGGAGATCCGCCGCAAATGTCCGGAGGATCACTTTACGCTGATCATGCGGCGGTTCATGATGCGGCTGGGCGACCGGCTGGCCCATGAGCTGGCCTGCAAGGCCATCGTCACCGGCGAGAGCCTTGGTCAGGTGGCCAGCCAGACCATTCAGGCGCTGGTGGTCAGCGACGATGTGGCCACGTTGCCGGTGCTGCGGCCCCTGATCGGCATGGACAAGGAGGAGATCGTCCGTATCGCCCGCCATGTGGGGACATTTGATACCTCCATCCTGCCCTATGAGGACTGCTGCACCGTGTTCACCCCCCGCCATCCCAAGACCAAGCCCGATCTGGAGCAGGTGCGGGAGTACGAGGCGGCGCTGGACATCGACGCGCTGTGCGACAAGGCGCTGGCAGGCCGTGAGATGATCCGCCTGTACCCCAAGGCGTAAGGAGCGGCTTATGCGCGAGACATTAGAACAGCAGACCATCGCGGCGCTGAAAGCCCATGGTCTGACCCTTGCCACAGCGGAGAGCTGCACCGGCGGCTTGACCGCCAAGCGGCTGACGGATGTACCCGGCGCGTCGGCGGTATTCCTGGGCGGCGTGGTCAGCTATACCAACGGCGTGAAGGAACGGGTGCTGGGCGTTCCCCATGAAACGCTGGAGGTGTACAGCGCCGTGTCCGAGCCTGTGGCCCGCGCCATGGCGGAGGGCGTCCGCCGCCTGACCGGCGCGGACTTCGGAGTGTCCGCAGGCCCCGACAGGGACGACCGGGGTCACGACGTAGGCACCGTGTATGTCGCCCTGTCCGCGAAAAACGAAACCGCTGTGCAGCTTCTGCGTCTCTCCGGCGACCGCAGCGCCATCCGCACCGCCGCCGCAGACGAGATGCTCCGGATGCTGCTGGCCTGTCTGCAACAAACGAAATAACGCAAGAATCATTCCGCAAAAGCTTCGCAGAATTCGCCGCCCGCTATGGCGGCGAACCGATCCAATCATTTTTTGCCGCGACATGCGCGTGGCAAAAAATACGCTGCGCGGAGAGAGTGTTCTTTTGCCCGCTTTGCGGGCGAAAGAGCGCGGGTCGAAGCGAAACTATTTTTGGTAAAAAAGCGCAGCTTTTTTGCCAGATGACTAGAAGGAGACGACACACCATGGCAAAGAACAAAGCCTATTCCCAGATCAACCAGTACGCCAACCGCGAAGAAGAGATCCGAAAGGCGAAGGGCAACCCCAACAAGAACAACCACGCCAAGAAGAAAAACAGCAATTACGGCGGCTACAACAGCACCGGCGCCGGCGCTTACATGGCCCAGAAGCTGGCGGAAAAGGGCCGCCAGCAGGAGCGGGTCAAGCTGCCCATGTGGCTGAACATCACATTGATCGCGCTGTTTGCCGCCATCGCTGTGACGCTGATCCTGCGCTTCACGGTGTATAAGGACAGCATGGTGATGAACTACATCTCCTCGCTGTTGCTGGGCGTTACCTGCCTGGTGCTGTTCTACACCCGCCGCTTCAAGCACACCAAGAAGGACAGCACCTTCTACACGCTGGTCACCGTGCTGCTGACGGTCATGGGCATCGTTTATACCGGCATGGGCCTCATCGGCCTGCTGACGGTTACGGGTATCATCTGAGAAATGCCGAAAATTACCCGGTTTTTGGTGAAAATGCCATTGACAAACGGGGGAAAAGTGGTTATATTAACAGATATCTCATGGTAAACATGGCATAAACGCGATGATGGGGACACGCAGCGCTGCTGTTCGACGCGAAGAGAGCCGCCGTTTCGGTGCAAGGCGGACGCGGGCATGGCGCGGATATCACCCCGGAGCATCCGGCTGAAAGCAAAAGTAGGCACGGACGGAAGCGGGCCGTTATCACCCCGCGCCCACGGATGGTGGGACTGAGTGGCCGCGTCGCGCGGCAACGAGAGTGGTACCGCAGAGGACGTTTTTCCAAGCGCCTTTGTCTCTTGACGAGACAAAGGCGCTTTTTATTTTTGTACACAAAAACTTTCAGATAAAAAGGAGAAGCAACATGGAATACAAAAAGACGTTGAACATGCCCAAGAGCGGCTTTCCCATGCGGGCCGGCCTTCCCAAGCGCGAGCCGGATATGCTGAAGCACTGGGAGGAGATCGACCTCTACAACGAGCTGCTGAAAAAGAACGAGGGCAAGCCCCTGTTCTCCCTCCACGACGGCCCTCCGTTTTCCAACGGCGCGCTGCACATGGGCCACGCCCTGAACAAGTCCCTGAAGGACTTCATCACCCGTATGTACGCCATGCGGGGTTACTACACCCCCTATATCCCCGGCTGGGATAACCACGGTATGCCCATCGAGTCCGCCATCATCAAGCAGAACAAGCTGAATCACAAGGCCATGAGCGTGGCGGACTTCCGCACCGCCTGCCACGAGTTTGCCGACCACTATATCGACGTCCAGCGGGAAGGCTTCAAGCGCATGGGCGTGGTGGGCGACTGGGAGCATCCCTACAAGACCATGGACCCCGGCTTTGAGGCGCAGGAGGTCCGCGTCTTTGGCAAGATGTATCAGAACGGCCACATCTATAAGGGCCTGAAGCCTGTGTACTGGTGCCCCCATGACGAGACGGCGCTGGCCGAGGCCGAGATCGAGTATAAGGACGATCCCTGCACCACCGTCTATGTCAAGTTCCCCATGCATGACGATCTGGGCAAGATGGGCGATCTGGATCACAGCAAGCTGTTCTTCGTGATCTGGACCACCACCGTGTGGACGCTGCCCGGCAACCTGGCCATCGCCCTGCATCCCGACGAAAGCTATGTGGTGGTGAAGGCGCCCAACGGCGAAATGTATATTATGGCCGAGGCCCTGACCGAGAAGGTCATGAAGATCGGCGGCTTCGACAGCTACGAGATCGTGGAGACCCACCCCGGCTCCTTCTTCGAGAATATGCTGGCGGATCATCCTTTCCTGCCCAAGACCTCCCGTCTGGTGCTGGCGGACTACGTCACCATGGACTCCGGTACCGGCTGCGTCCATACCGCCCCCGGCTTCGGCGCTGACGACTATGAGACCTGCAAGCGCTACGGCATGGATATGGTGGTGCCCGTGGATGATCAGGGCAAGCACACCGCCTACGCCGGCAAGTACGAGGGTATGACCACCGATGCCTCCAACCCCGTCATCCTTCAGGATATGAAGGACAACGGCTCCCTCTTCGCCAGCGAGGAGATCGTCCACAGCTATCCCCACTGCTGGCGCTGCAAGAACCCCATCATCTTCCGCGCCACGCCCCAGTGGTTCTGCTCCGTGGACTCCTTCAAGGACGACGCCATCGCCGCCTGCGAGGATGTCCGCTGGGTACCCGGCTGGGGTAAGGATCGCATGCGCTCCATGATCCTGGAGCGTACCGATTGGTGCATCAGCCGCCAGCGCCGCTGGGGCCTGCCCATCCCCGTGTTCTACTGCAAGGACTGCGGCAAGCCCATCTGCACCGAGGAGAGCATCGAGGCCGTGGCCAGCCTGTTCGAGAAGAAGGGCTCCAACGCGTGGTTCGACATGGAAGCCGAGGATATCCTGCCCAAGGGCTTCACCTGCCCCCACTGCGGCAAGAGCAGCGGCTTCGAGAAGGAGACCGACACGCTGGACGGCTGGTTCGACTCCGGCTCCACTCACTTCGCCGCCATGGAGCGGGATCAGGGCTTCTGGCCCGCCACCATGTATATCGAGGGTCTTGACCAGTATCGCGGCTGGTTCCAGTCCTCTCTGCTGGTGGCCGTGGGCGCACTGGGCCGCGGCGCTCCCTTCAAGGAGTGCGTCACCCACGGCTGGACCGTGGACGGCGAGGGCAAGGCCATGCACAAGTCTCTGGGCAACGGCATGGATCCCGCCGAGATCTTCGATAAATACGGCGCGGATCTGCTGCGCCTGTGGGCCGGCAGCGCCGATTACCATGTGGACGTCCGCTGCTCTGACGAGATCTTCAAGCAGCTCTCTCAGAACTATCTGAAGTTCCGCAACACCGCCAAGTTCTGCCTGGATAATCTGGTGGGCTTCGACGCGGATCATCTGGTGCAGCCCGCCGACATGCTGCCGCTGGACAAGTGGGCCATCACCCGCCTGAACGACCTGATCGTCAAGGTGTTCGCCGCCTATGACAATTATGAGTTCCATGTGGTATCCCACATGGTCAACGACTTCTGTGTCGTCGATCTCAGCTCCTTCTACTTTGATATCCTGAAGGATCGGCTGTACTGCGACGCCGCCGAGGGTCTGGAGCGCCGCAGCGCCCAGACCGCCCTGTTCCTGATCCTGGACGCCATGACCCGTCTGTTCGCGCCCATTCTGGCCTTCACCTGCGACGAGATCTGGCTGGCCATGCCCCACCGCGGCAGTGACGATGCCCGGAACGTGCTGTTCAACGAGATGGTGCAGCCCTATACCGCCTACGCCCTCAGCGAGGACGAGATGGCCAGGTGGAGCCGCATCGCCGCCCTGCGCAACGCCGTCAACGGCGAGCTGGAGCAGGCCCGCGCCGCCAAGACCATCGGCAAGAGCCTGGAGGCGGAGGTGGATCTGACCGTCGTCGCCGAGGATGCCTTCCTGGCCGAGATGGACAGCGCTATGCTGGCTGATCTGCTGATCGTGTCTCAGGTGCGCGTGGAGGTGGGCAGCGAGCTGACCGTGGCCGTCCGTCCCGCCAACGGCGCCAAGTGCCTGCGCTGCTGGAAGGTGCTGCCCACCGTGGGCAGCGACAGCGAGCATCCTGAGCTGTGCCCCCGCTGCGCCGCAGTGGTGAAGAGCTTCCCCGATCTGGTGTAAGAGCTGCACATTGAGTACCCTGTTCCTTTTACCGCACTGTGGCTTGCGGTGGTAACTCGTTGTGTCAGCCGTTTCGCAGACCCCTTCGGGCCATGCGAAACGGGACACTGCCTTGCTGGCGGTCAAGCTTGATCCGCCGCAGGCGGCGCTGTGACCGCCCGCCCCGCTGCGCCGCAGTGGTGAAGAACTTCCCCGATCTGGCCTGATCGAGCAACCCCCTCCGGCTAAGCCGGAGGGGGTTGCTTCGTGGACCTGAAGGGATTTCCCCCACAAGGGGGGATAAACCTTGAATCCCTTGCCCCACGGCAAAACAAAAAGCCGCCCAAAGGCGACTTTTGTTTTGGTGGACCTGAAGGGATTCTCCTCTCGCTGACGAAACGTGCCACAGGCACGTTTCTCCCAGCTTGCCTGTCGCTTGTGCTCCGTCAAGCCGGAGCTCGTTTCTCATGCCCTATAAAAGCCACCAAATAGGAAAGCACCGCCTTTTGGCGGTGCTTTCCTATTTGGTGGACCTGAAGGGATTCGAACCCTCGACCTCTCGGATGCGAACCGAACGCTCTCCCAGCTGAGCTACAAGCCCGTACTCTCTTATTATACACATATTTTTTGAAAATGCAAGAGGGAAAATATTGAGCGCGGGTTAAGTAAAACTTATGGTGAACATTAAAATTGCGTATTTTACTTATGTAGAAAGCCTTGCTATAATTAAGTGCAAAACGCAATTGACAGACCGTGAAAGGATGAAGAACTATGAGAACGCTGGGAACTGTTGTACGGGGCGTGCGCGCGCCCATCTTCCGCCAGGGCGACGATGCTGTGGCCGTTACCGTGGAGACTGTACTGAACGCGCTGCGTCAGAACGGCATTGAGGCCCATGACAAGGACGTGGTCGCCATTACCGAATCCGTTGTGGCCCGCTGCCAGGGCAACTACGCCACGGTGGAGCAGATCAGCGCTGACGTTCGTGCCAAAACCGGCGGCGAGACCGTAGGCGTAACGTTCCCCATTCTCAGCCGGAACCGATTCTCCCTGCTGCTGCAAGGCATTGCCGGCGGCTGCAAAAAGGTCGTTCTGATGCTCAGCTATCCTTCTGACGAGGTAGGCAACCATCTGGTGTCCATGGATCAGCTGGATGAAGCCGGTATCGATCCCTGGCATGACGTGCTGACACTCAAGCAGTTCCGGGATACCTTCGGCAGCGTGATCCACCCCTTTACCGGCGTGGATTATGTGGATTTCTATAAGTCCATCATCGAATCCGCCGGCGCAGAGGCGGAGATCATTTTCGCCAATCGGGTGCAGGCGGTGCTGGATCACACCGACACGGTGATCTGCTGCGACATCCACACCCGCAAGCGCAGCAAGCGCCTGCTGACCGCCGCGGGCGCAAAATTGGTGCTGGGGCTGGACGATCTGCTGACGGAGCCGGTGAACGGCAGCGGTTATAACCCGCAGTACGGCCTGCTGGGCAGCAATAAGGCCGACGACGAGCGCGTCAAGCTGTTCCCCCGGGACGCCATGGCCGTGGCCGAGGGGATCGGACAGGCCATGAGCGAGGCCACCGGCAAGAAAATCGAGGCCATGGTCTACGGCGACGGCGCATTCAAGGATCCTGCCGGCAAGATCTGGGAGCTGGCCGATCCTGTGGTGGCCCCCGGCTATACCGCCGGTCTGGTGGGTACGCCCAACGAGCTGAAGCTGAAATATCTGGCTGACCATGATTTTGGCGATCTGTCCGGCGAAGCGCTGCAAAAGGCCGTGGCTGAGAAGATCCGCCAGAAGGATGCCAAGGTCAGCCTGGTGGGCAGCATGGTGTCCGAGGGCACGACGCCCCGCAACCTGACCGACCTGATCGGCTCCCTGTGCGACCTGACCTCCGGTTCCGGCGATAAGGGTACGCCTATCATCTACATTCAGGGTTACTTTGATAACTACACCAACGACTGAGTCGCTGGGCCTTGTGGTTTATATGGTGGAAAAATACCCGCGGCAAGCGGGTATTTTTCTGCCTGTGGTGAAACGTTTCTGATGAAATTTTCGTCAAATTAGTGCTTGCATTTCAATGGAGATGCGCTATACTTACGCTGGTGTGAAAAGCACCCGCGTGAAAGAAAGGAATGATCATCGATGAAAAAACTGATTTGTGTGCTGTTGGCCACTGTGATGGTTCTGGCGCTGGCCGCCTGCGGCGGCGATACGACCCAGCCGGAGGACAAGACTCCTCAGCAGGAGCAGCAGACCCAGTCCGTTGATCTGAAGAAGGTCGCGGAGGATGCCATCGCCTCGCTGGGCGATGAGGTGACCTTTTTCCCTGTGGAGGACGCCGATGAGCTGGAGGGCCTTTATCCCGGCCTGGGTGCTGTGGAGACCCGTCAGGTGGTGGCCTATCAGCCGCCTGTCACCGGTTTCGGCTGCGAGCTGGCGATGGTAGAGGTCGCCAATGCCGCTGATGCTGAAACGGTCCGTGCCATTTTCCAGGGCCGTGTGGATGGCTACATCAACGACACCGGCTATCCCGAGAACGCGCCCGCCTGGAAAAACAACTCCTCCGTTACCGTTAACGGCAATTATGTCGTGCTGGGCGTTCTGCCGGAAGGCATGGAGCTGCCCGCCGCCTTCAAGGGTGAGTTCTGAGCCAACCGCGCGATGTCAGATTCCTCTGACAAACCAGGGACCTGCTGCAGAATGAGAAATTCTGCAACAGGTCCTTTTCTGCGCCTGGCGAAGGCATAATTGTGGAAAAGCCTGGCGCTTTCCGGGCGCGGCGGCAAAGCCGGTCCGCTGTTACTGTTTCTGCTGACGCCTTATTTGTCCCGCGCACACCGGACAGCCGCATTTCTGCCTGCCGGTTCGCGAGTAGACAGCCGCTTTCCAGACGTGCCCTTCACTGCATCTCCACCATACCCGTTTGTGGCTTCCGGCTGTTACCATCTCCGGTGTCAGGCTGCCATTCATGGTATCGTCCCATTGCGCCGCGACGTCTGGATGAAGTGCTGCGAGATCGTTGAAACCGGCCATGACGCGGCGTCCTGCGCAGTATGGGCAGCCAGACCGCTCCACGACCCGCGCGGCGATGACAGCCTGCCATTCGTGGCCAAGCCCGCACCGCCACCAGACCTTCCGATTGCTGAAGGCGGTGACCTGGCCGGGCGTCAGGCTGCCGTTGCGCTCGATGCTCCACTCTGCCGCGAGATCGGGAAAGCGCGTCGCCAGATCGTTCTCTCCGGAGATCACGGTTCTCCCCGCGCAGACCGGACAGCCGCTGCCCCTGTTCCGGCTCAGGACGCTTGCCCGCCACGAATGCCCTTTATCGCATTTCCACCAGACGTATCGTCTGCTTCCTGCCAGCACATCGGCAGGCCGCAAGTTACCGTTCTTCTCCGCGTCCCACTGCGCGGCCAGCGCCGGATTCACAGCCGCAAGGTCATTGCTGCCCGTCCACAGCGTGCGCCCGGCACAGTAGGGGCACTTTGATCCGCCCGACCGGCTGCGTATTTCCGCCTGCCAGGAATGACCCGCGCCGCACCGCCACCAGACCTTCTGATGGCTGCCCTTATGTATCGCATCCGGGGTCAGCGGCATGTTTTTATCCCAGTCCCACTCTTGCAGGAGGTCTGTTCTGTTCTGCTGCTCGCAGAAATATTGTAAGGAGTTTTCTGTTTTCATCAGGATTCATCCATATCACTTGCGCGGCGAAAAACGCCTTCCTTATAAAGCTCGTAGTAACACTTTGCGCAGAGCTGACCTTGTCCCGGAAGGTAATAATCACGCAGGGCGATCGGCCTGCTCTTCGGAACATCCGTCAACCGCCAGCAAAGAACGCAGCGTTCCATCGCGCCTTCGGCAGGGCGCGGCTGCTTCGATCCCACTGTTTTATCCATTTCTGTCTCAACCCCGATCTGTTTGCCTGTGTCAGGATGCATGGTCACAAAAAGCCGCCACGCGGGCCTTACCGCCGGGTGTGCAGGTATACAGCACCAGTGGATAGCCGTCGTTGAACACGGCGTCCACATCCTCCACCTTTTCCGGCTCCAGCTGGCGCAGCTCCGCCACGATGTACTGATATACCGTGCCGTCCATATCGGTGAAGGTCACGGTATCGCCGCGCTGCAGCCGGTCCAGATAGCCGAAGTGGCTCTTGTAATTGTGGGCCGCGATCACCAGATCATCGCCCGCGGCAGAGCCGAACTGGCGGCAGGGGGCCGCGCGCAGCGCCGGATAGCTCCACGACTGGATCACCGGCAGCTCCCGGGAGATGGCGGGAATGGAGAGCACGCCCGCGTATTCATAGACCGGCTCCTCGGCCGCGGGCTCCCGCGGCTGTTCCGGCGCGGTGCTTTCGGCAATGGCGGCGCGCGCTTCCTCCAGCAGGCTCTCGGCTTCCTGCCCGGCCTGCGCGTCCTCATTGCGGTTGTGAAGAAACAGGAGCAGTGCTGCCAATAGCAGCACCGCTCCCAGTGAGATCAGGATAATGCCTGCTTTTTTAGGCATTGCCGCGGCTCTTTTTCTTGATCGCGACCCAGCCGAGAACGATCAGCGCCGCGCCGGCCACCGCCAGCACGACGATGGACGCGCAGCAGCGCCATGCGCCGCCGTCCGGCAAAGCCCGCGATCCCGCTGCCCTCGCCGGGACGGGTCTGGATCAGCGTGCCGGGGGTAACGGTAGGCGGACGGCTGGGGGAACTGGTATACTCCTCCGCGATGAACGTCCAGTCCACCTCGCCCTCGCGGTCAGCAACGGTGTTATCCGCCGCGATATCCAGCGCCAGCGTCACGGTCAGGGTCGTACCCTCGCCCTTGCGGAAGGTGCCCAGCAGGCAGCCGCTGCCGCCGAAGGTGCCCACCGCGTCGGGCTTGCCGGTGAAGATCACCTGATCGCCCTGCGCCACGGTCATGGTGAAGTTCGCCAGAAATTCACGCATGGCGGCCACATCGGTGATGTGCGCCTTGTCCACCGGCAGGTTCTCCTGATCGTGGGGCACCGCCGCGATGTACAGCTTCACATAATCGGTGCGGCGGGTGTCGCTCTCGTTCTTAAAGGTGATGGTCTCCACCTTGGAATCGCCGGGCATCATGCCCTTGAAATTCCCGAACAGGTCGGTGGCGGTGTGATGACCGGCCTTGGGGGTAATGATCAGCTTCTTTTCGCCCTGATAGACGATGTCCGCGGCGGGCCGCGCGGTCTGCGCGAAGGCGGTCACGCCCAGGCTCAGCGCCAGCACCAGCGCCGTCAGGAGGGAAAACGCTGCTTTGCATGTCTTTTTCATCTCTGCGCCCTCCTTTAGTTACCGGCCGTAGAAACGGCAGTAACAGCGCCATTGTTGATCGTCACGCCCCAGGCGTCTTGCACCGCGCGGGCGGGCAGGCTCTGGATGGCCTCGGCAATGATCTCAACGGACAGGTTGCAGCCAGCGGGGGCCTTTCCTTTCACCTCGGTGCAACTTTCAATCAGCGTACCGGTAGTATTATCGGTACTGCCCTTGGCAGCCACAGGACTGGTGTAGTAGTAATAGCCGCCCACTTTTTCCCATCCGGTGTTGTAGCCATAAGTGATGGTATAATCCGTACCCGCAACCGGCAGCTGGCCATAGACATTGCCCTGCGCGTCCTTCCAGGTGACAACGATGTAGGCCCGGATATAGGCGGGAACGTCGCTGGTGTTCTTGATCGTAACGTTGGACTTGGTGCCGTTCTCGAACGTCTCATCCACCGCGCAGGACACATGGGCGGGTGTGAAGCTGTTGCTGACGCTGTCCCGGGCGGTGAGCCAGGCCAGCGTGCCGCCGGCCACCACCAGCACCAGCGCCAGCAGGGAGACCACCAGCACAAGGGAGCGTTTCATGCCGCCGCTGGCGGCGTGTTCACCGTTTTTCATGTTTCATGGCCTCCTTTCTCAGTTGCTCGTGGGAGTGACTGTCGTGCCTTGCCCATCAAAGCGGTTGTCGCAATAGGTGCCGCCGGTCAGCCAGAGGGACTTGTTGCGGGTGTTGGCGAAGGTGACACTATCATTCGCTGCGGTCAGTTCGACATCCTGGTCGTTTGCAGTCGGCTGATACCGCCAGCTCCAGCCGGTCTTTTCGGTGACGGTGTACGTACCGGTGGGCAGACCGTTCAGGGTCACGCTGCCGTCTCCGTGAACGATCACCTCAAGACCGCTAATTTTCAGGCTGTCCTTGCGGTCATTGCTTACCACAAACACGAAGGACTGGTTCGCGTCCAGCTCCGACTCGACGGTCTTTTTGATGGTCAGGGACAGGGGCTTGACGTGAACGATGAACTGGCCATCCTTTGCATCTAAGGTACAGTTGTCTTTAATGGTGCAGTCATGCTTAAATGTCACGTTTTCCGTTACATCAGTGTCTTTATCCGTTACAACAGTGCCTTTGATCTTGACAGTTGCTTTGACGGGGGTGTCCGTCTTGAAAATGCCCGTGTCTGGGTTATAGCCATACTCCAACTTGGGTTTCTCGCCGATCATTGTAATTGTATCGGCAGTACTCTCTACTTTGTCGTGCTTCCACACAGCGCTGACAAGGTTTTTCGTATAATCAGCGGATTCGCCCAGCGTGATTTGGCTGTCCTTAAACGTCACCACAGGTTTAAAGACGTAGATGTTGGCATCGTCGTCTTTGCCGGTCTGCTTTGCCTCATCGCCGGAGGATGTGGGTGCTGCTGCATTCTTCGGCGACACAGTGGCGGTCAGGGTATAGGTGGTGTCGGCGGTCAGCTTCGTCAACCCGGCAGAAGGAACGGCATTACCGGCCTCATCCTGCACCGCGACCGTGATATCGACATATTTCGTCTTCCAGGGGTCAAGGCCCCAGGGCATTTCCGTATCGCTGGCTTTGTTGAGATCAAGCTTCACGCCGCCGACCGTGACGGTCGCGTCGGACTTGAGCTTCTCAGCGGTAACGCCGCCCAGCAGGTACACGTTTTTCTCCTGCGCCGTGACGTTCACTTCCCCGATGGGGATGTTGACGGTGGGGACGTCAAATTTCTTGACCTCTTTTTCGTCCTTGTCATACACGCCGGAGGTATCGCCGTTGGTGGGCACATTGTTGCCGCCCAGGAAGCCGCTCCGCAGCTTGACAGTGAACTCGATGATCAGCTTTTTGCCGCCATATGTCGTTGTATTATTTACAGTTCGCTTACCGACCCAGTTCTGCGAGAAGTTGAAGTTTGTAACAGATACCGTTTGATTATTGGTATCCACAGTAACGTTCGCGTCGTTGAATGGCTTTTCTTTCTCAAATTTGCCGGTTTGGCTGTTAACGGCGGCAGTATAAACCTTGATATCGTTTTTCGTTACACCGTCCGGCAAGCGGAAGCAATCAGACATGACGTCTTTTACAACAGTCTTATCATCAAGCTGGGTGTAGGAACCGCCTGTATTGATGTTCTGAGAAATTGTCTGGAATATCTCATTCAGTGCGTTCGAATCGCTTGCCGTGAGGTAATGTCCAACACCGGAAGAAGCCATGTCGCGCATAAATGTGTTGGTAGCGTCTGTACCGTCAACGTTTGCGCCCTCAAAAATGCCGACGGTATAAACCGTTGCGCCATAGGTGTTCTTCGCAATATTTGCCTGACTCACTGCACTGTTTGCTGTAGCGCTGTTATAGCCGCTCCATCCCGGCTGACCATCCGTAAAGACGATCACAACGCGATTCCGTTCAGTACCGGAGGGAATTGAATTTTGCGCAAAGATGCCGTTTGCCATTTCAAGTCCCAGGTTGGTTAAGGTACCTCCGTCACTGGCCAGTGCGTTAACAGAAGCGGTAATATTCTTTACCCCGGCAGAGGTGCGCATATCCTGAAATGCGTTTTTATACTGCCCTTTAGCCGCGTTACCATATTTATACTGATCAGCGCCAATAAACACCTCGGTGTTATTGTAATTATAACTTGCGCCATTCCATGTATCGCCTGACGCAAAGCCGACAATAGCGATACGATGTGCTACATCATCGCTTGTATTTGCCGTTCCGTCAGCGCCTTTTGCCTTTTCCGCCACAGCCTCGGCAAAGCTATTGACTGCATCCTGCAAGGCATCCAGCTTGGTTCTGTCTTGCGTGGTCGTTACCAGCTGATAATAGGTATTTGCGGGGGTCGTATTATCTCCTTCACTGGTCTCGATCTCCTTCTCAGCGCCGGTGTCGTCCACATAGAAATAGTGATACGTATTTATCAAACCTGTTGCGTGCCAAAATCTATTTATATCCACCTGCTTTGGATTGTCTCCTATGCCAACGTGCTCGATCGTCCCGTCCGCATAATGGTAATCATAACCGCCGCTAAGTATACCACCTGTTACATAGCACCTTGCATAAGTGCCATCATCCAGCTTCTGATACAGGACTCCCTCATCAGACCAACTGACCATGTCACTATTCCACAGATACTCAAGTGTCCCAATCTTTTTAATACAAGATTCCCAATTAACTTTCTCGGTGTTCTGCGTGATCTTCATGTTAACGCGAACATAACGATTGTCATCCAGCTTATACCAGATGTTATCCGAACCGCCGTTCTGGCGCAGCGGATAGTTCTGCATGTTATTATTGCTTAAACGCCTGTAGCTGTTGTCGGTGACCGTATCAAAAGCATCCCCCATAGATCCGGACTGGTCGAGAACCAGAATAATGTCCGTGGGGATCTCTTTCTTTGTGGAAATTTGCGTAGATTCACCCGTTGCCCAGGCTTCCAGTCTGATCGTGCCCTCGCTGGTGCTTCCGGATTTGAACGTGAAAGATTTTTCGGTTTTAAGTCCGTCATCCTTGTCATCAGCCAGCGTAGCCGCACCGGACTTAAGCATCCGCTGCGACGTTGCACCCTTGACCGGCGCGCCAAAAGGAGCAGCCTTCGTGAAATCGTGTGTCAGCCTGCGAATTTCGCTGGGGCCTGTGACAGTCTCATCTCCCGCCACAACAGTATCGCCAATATCACTCAAATCTGCCGGAGGAATAAGCTGATTGATATATGCTTCCACTTCGGCCGCTTGCTCTGCCGTCAGCGTAGCCAGCTGCTCCTCGCTAAGACTCCGGAGCGCTGTGAGCATGTCTTCCGCTGTTTTCTGCGCCATCAGATAAGTATACACAGAGGAAGTCTCGGCCTTCGTCTCCTCAGCCTTCTCCTCCTTTGGCTCCTCAGCCTTTGGCTCCTTGACCTGCTCCTCGACCTTCGTCTCGTCCTTTGTCTCGGCTACAGGCTCCTCGACCGCGGTGGCGGCGTCGGTGTCGTCATCCGCGGCGGCGGTGGCGATCAGGCTGGGGGACAGTGTAAGGACCATCACGCAGCACAGAAGCAGCGCGATCATACGTTTTTTCATGGACGGTTCCTCCTTTCTCAGCCGGTCACGGCGGTGGCGGTACCGCCGGTCGTGCTGGGCCAGCCCTGGGCCTCGGCGGCTGTTTTGCCGTTGTTGGCGGTCTGCACCGCCTGCGCCAGTACGGCAACGGTGGCGGCGGCGTTCTGATATTCGTTGCCCATGGCGGGCGCGAAGGTCACGGTTTCCAGCGCGGGAGCGGTCTTTTCACCGGCGGCCAGCGGTTTGGCGTAGTAATACCAGCCGTCCGCGCCCTTTGTCCAGTCCTTCCCGGTGGCCAGCGTCACCAGCGTGGTATCGGGTGTGAAGCCGCTGGGGACCTTGGGATTATTTTCGTCCAGCCGGATCGTGATATCGAACCGGACCCGGACCCATGCGCTGGCGCTGCCCGGATTCCCGGAGATGACCACATATTTTTCGATGGTCTTGCCGGGCATCACGCCGGTCTGGTCGGCAAAGGGCTTGGTCTGCGCCTTGTCGGCGTACTCGTTCAGCGTAACGGCCACCTTGCCGGTGGTGATCACGTTGTGGGCCGCTTCGTCCGACGTGAAGAAGGCCAGCGTTCCGGCGGCAAGCGTGGCGACGCAGATCACCAGCACCGACAGGATCAACAGTTTTCGCTTCATAGTCGTGCTCCTCTCACACTGAATATTTCCTCTCCCACTGGGGGCAGTTTGGCGGATCGCATGGCAGTCAAGCCATATGAGGACATCCGGAGCCATGCCGGGTGCCCTCATATGGCCTGCACCCCGAAGGGCGCAGGGCCATGGTATTGCTGTTGGGGAAATTACTCGCCAGTGGTGGCGGTGGTTGCCCAGGGATTGTACTTGGCGCCGAAAGCAGCAGTAAAAGCATCGTCTGCGGTGTCAAAGCCATCCGCCTGAACACCGGCAGCAAGGACGGGAATCTTCACACCCTTGGAGAAGTCGTAGGCGATAGACTCAGTTTTACCGTTGCGCGTAATTGTGTAGTTCGTACCATCAAACTCAAGATCCTTGTCCAGATACACGCCAGTCATGAACGCAGAACCGGTAACCTCGTTCTTGGACAGAATCTTATTGTAATTCTTGTAATAGACACAGTATTTAACGCCATCAATTACTGCCGTACCCACATAGGTTTCGTTACCCATATTAGCTTCGTGATCGGCATTAGTATCATTGGTAACATCAACATAGTCTGCTTTAGGCATAAAACGGTTGCCGGCATTATAGTGGATGATATTGTATTTTGCCTCGGTGCTGTCCAGCGCTGCGGGAATTGCATAGTATACGCGGACATAGGCATCAGAAGCCAAGTTCTCGACGGTGATGATCTTGTCAACATAGTTCTTTGCAACAGGCATGCCATACGCATCCTTCGGGCCCTGAGCGGAGCCGACGATCGGCATAAGAACCTTGCCATCTTCAAAGTCCTTGAGACCGCCGTTGCCGTCGCGCTCCTGCTCGATCAGCTTGATCTTCACATTACCAACGGTGAAGGTGTTGGTTTCGGACTGAGTATCCGTAAAATACGCCAGGGTCGCGCCGCCAATGGCGATGACGGCCAGTGCCACACACAGGCACAGTGCCACGATTTTCTTTTTCATGCTTGCTTTTTCCTCTCGTTTCGTTTTCATGTATTTATGTCACAGGCCCGCCGCCTGTGTCATACGGGGTCAGGGGTTGGTGGTGGGCTTGCCGAAGGTTGCGTTCCAAGCGTCCTTCGCAGTGTCAAAGCCATCCTTCTGCACGGCGTAAGCGGTGACGGTCACCTTGGTGTTATCGGCGGTGATGTTGCCCCAACCATTAACAGTGTTCGCGTTGTCGTCCATCTGGAAGTTTTCGAACACCTTATAATCGACCTGCTTATCGCTCTGGGTGTACTCCTGGTAATACACGTTGTCCACGCCGTCCAGAGACTTCCAGTCATTGGCAGTGATCTGAGTGGCAATCGACTTGTAGGTAGTATCCTTTGATTCAAAAGCGGAAATGCCGTTCTTGACCTCCACGAAGATCCAGCTGTTCTCGCTGTTTTCCTTCACATGCACGGTGGGATCCTTGGTATAGGTGTGACCGGGCATCAGCTTGTAGCTATTCTTCTTGACACGCTCAACCGGAGTAGTACCATCTTTTTCAAAAACCTTGCCGCCCAGCTCAGTCACCTTGGCCTCGTCCAGCGTGATGTTAACCTTACCGACGGTAAACGTGTTTTCCACCTTGTCCTGGCTGGTCAGGTAAGCCAGCGTGGTACCGGCGATGGTCAGCATGGCCAGCGCCACACACAGGCACGCCACCAGAATTTTCTTCTTCATTTCGTTTTTCTTCCTTTCCTTGATTTGAAATTTTATGTCATCGGCGGGGAGCCGAAGTCATACATGGTTTTCCGGGCCGTCGTCCCGGGGGGCGGCGCGTCTGCCCGCTTTTTTCTCCTTATCCGGCGCCAGCACATCCGGCAGAAACACCAGCAGCAGCAGCGCCGCGCCGGCGGAGATGGCCACATAGGTGCCGGGGGGATGCTGGATGTAATTGGCCACATAGCCCAGGCCGGGGATGGTAAAGACCGGCGTGCCGATCACGTTTTTGTAATGGACAAGGCTGCCGTCCTCGGCGTCGTTGGCGTCGCCCTTGGTGCGGAAGCGGATGACGGTGGGGTCCTCCTCGTCCGGCACCACCGCCACCACCCGGTGGGTGGCCACGGTATCCTCGTCCAGCATAAAGGTGATGACCGTGCCCGGCTGGATGGCCGCCGTGTCGATCTTCTTCACATAGATCAGCGCGCCGGTGTGATACGTCGGCTCCATGGAGCCGGACAGCACCGTGAACACCTGCATGCCCAGCAGCCGCGCGCCGGCCAGCAGCAGCGCCAGGATCACCACCACCGCCACCAGAACGGTGCTGACAATATTCCAGATTTTTTTCAGCGAACGGTTCATACTTACCCTGTGTTTTCCTCTCTTTATCACCAGACATGTGCAGAACATATGTAAAGACATGGATAGCCGACAAATACCCCCAATGGCGCAAAAAGGGCAACCCCGGCAGGCTCCTCTCAGCGGCGCGGCGCGCCGTGAAGGCCCTGTCGAGACCGTATCTTTTTCGCAGAGTTTGCCACTCTATGGGGCGTTCAACCTGTGGTATCTGTGCCAAGT
>SAMEA104315427__coassemble_761_pt1 | contig 22433 bp, 39 predicted proteins | sample SAMEA104315427__metabat2_low_PE_034 | metagenome-assembled genome bin SAMEA104315427 (sample SAMEA104315427) | gut metagenome | biome: Monkey gut; feature: monkey-associated habitat; material: faeces | place: China | collected 2013 | reverse complement strand
ACGACGTGATGAACAAGCAGCGCGAGATCATCTACGGCCAGCGCAAGCAGGTGCTGGACGGTATGGATGTGAAGGATACCATCATGAATATGATGAACACCGCCATCACCAATCAGGTGAACGCCGTGTTCCTGGACCAGCCCCATATCGACGCCGCCCAGTGCAAGGAGCTGCTGCGGGGTCTTGACGGCGTATACTTCCCCAAGTACGCTGTGAAGATCGGAGAAGAGGAGCTTCCCTCCCTGACTGCCGAGGATCTGACAGAACGCTTTATTGCCGCCGCCACCGAATTTTACGAAAAGAAGGAGCAGGAGTTTACGCCTGCCGTCATGCGTGAAGTGGAGCGCGTGGTACTGCTGCGGGTAGTGGATGAATACTGGATGGAACACATCGACGCCATGCAGGATCTGCGGCAGGGCATCCGCTTGCGGGCTTACGCCCAGACCGATCCCATCATTGCCTACAAGAAGGAAAGCCTTGAGATGTTCGAGGAGATGATCTCCGCCATTCAGGAGGAGACCGTCCGCCGCCTTTACAGCGTCCGCATCCAGCGCAACGAGGAGATCAAGCGCGAGCGTGTGGCCAGCGGCATGACCGAAAATGTGGGCGGTGACGGCACCGTGAAGAAGCAGCCCAAGAAGGTCGTCAAGATCGGCCGCAATGACCTGTGTCCCTGCGGCAGCGGGCTGAAATGGAAGAAATGCGACTGCAAGGAGTATCATTCCTGATACGATCCAGACCGGGCGGCGGCTGATGCCGCCGCCCTTCCCATCCCAAGGAGGTATCATGTTCCATACCAATACCAAAAGCGGCATCACCTATCTGACCGCTGATACGCTCCGCGGCGTATGTCACGGCTTTTCCACCCGCACCGGCGGCGTATCTCCCGCCCCGTGGGACAGTCTGAATCTCGGCGTAGGCCGGGGCGATGACATGGCGCGGGTACAGGAGAACTACCGCCGGTTCTGCGCCGCGCTGGGCACGGACGTGAACCGCGTGGTGCTGTCCAGGCAGATCCACGAGGATGTGGTACGCCACGTCACCGAGGAGGACATCGGCAAGGGCCTGTGGCGGGAGCGGGATTACCCCTCCGTGGACGGCATGGTCACCGACGTACCGTGCCTGCCGCTGGTGGTATTCTCCGCCGACTGCAACGTGGTGCTGCTGTACGACCCCGTCCGCAGAGCCATCGGCGCCTGTCACGCGGGATGGCGCGGCACGGCGCTGGGCATCGCCGGAAAGACAGCGCGGGAGATGCAGCGTCTCTTCGGCTGCGATCCGGCCAACCTCCGTGCCGCCATTGGTCCCGCCATCGGCCAGTGCTGCTTTGAGACGGACGGTGACGTTCCAGAGGCCCTCCGCGCCGCGCTGGGCAGCGAAGCCGAGCCGTATATCACATGGAATGGCCGCAAGTACCACATCGACCTGAAAGCCGTCAACGCCCTGTGGCTGCGGAAGGCCGGCGTTACGCAAATCGACATCAGTGACCACTGCACCGCATGCCGCACCGATCTCTATTGGAGCCACCGAAAGCACGGCGCCGCGCGGGGCAGTCAGATCGCCATGATCTCGCTGGAGGATCCCCTATGAGACGGCATATTCTCACATTCCTGCTGGCGGTGCTGGCACTGATCGCTCTGCCCGGCTGCACCAATTGGGACGAGGGCACCTATTCCAGCGATCCGCTGGGAGAGCTGTCCAAGTATTATAAAACAGACGTTGAGGAGATGACACCCGCTCTGACCGTCTTTTCCCTTCCCTATCACAGCGGCGAAACGCTGGATCCCATCACCTGCGGCGATGGGATCCAGCTGACACTGGCTTCCCTGCTGTATGAGCCGCTGTACCGGCTCACACCGCAGTTTGAAACAGAACGGGTACTGGCGCAGAGCGAGCGCTATGATCCAGTCACCTGTACCTACACCATCCGCCTGCGAGCGGATATCCGTTTCAGCGATGGTGCGGCACTGACGGCGCAGGACGTGGCTGATACGCTGCTCCGGGCGCAGCAGTCTCCCCGTTATGCCGCCCGCCTAACGGATGTGACTGACATTACAGCGGTGGACGGCAGCACGCTTCAGATCCAGCTGGCGGCAGACCGTCAGGGTTTTACCGCGCTGCTGGATATTCCCATTGTCCGCTCCGGCAGCGAGACCGGCCTGATCCCTGTCGGCACCGGCCCCTACCGGAAGGCAGAGGACAAGGATGTTCTCTGCCGGAACACCTACTGGCAGCGCTCCGCCTCTCTGCCGTTTGAGGAGATCGGTCTGCTGTCCTGCAAAAGTGAAGAGGCCGCGGCCTATGCTTTTTCATCTCACGACGTACACCTGCTGGCCTGTGACCTGACCGGTATCGGCGGCGATATCGCTTCCACCAGCGGCAGTTATACGGACGCGGATACCGCCATTTTTCAGTATCTTGGCTTTAACCTGTCCCGCGGGCTGTTTCAGGATGCAGCCATGCGGCTGGCCATCAGCATGACGGTGGACCGTGCTTCGATCATCAGCGCCTATCTGATGGGACATGGCCGCGCCGCGCAATACCCCATCAATCCTGTCAGTCCGCTGTATCCCACCGTGCTGGACCGTTCCTACACCGCCGATGACTGCGCCGCCGCCATGGCGGCGCTGAATATGGCAGACGGTGAGGACAAGTATGATCTGACGCTGCTGGTCAACAGTGAAAACACCTTTAAGGTGGCCGCGGCACAGGGGATCGCCCAGGCTATGGAGCAGTATGACTTCAATGTTACCGTCAGCGCCCTGCCGTGGGAGGAGTATCTGACAGCCCTTTCGGAGGGGCGGTTTGACCTGTATTACGGCGAGTGCAAGCTGACCGCCGACTGGGATATGCTTCCGCTTCTGGGAACCGGCGGCGCGCTGAACTACGGCGGCTGGTCCGATAGCCTGACCGATGCGCAGCTGGAGGCCTGCCGCACAGCCAGCGACAGCGGCCGTGCCGCCGCGCTGAAGGCACTGTGCCGCCGGCTGCAGTCCCAAATGCCCATTGTGCCTATTTGTTTCAAGCAGACCTCCGTCCTGCTGCCTTACGGCGCGATAGACGCCATCACCCCCACTGCCGCGGACCCCTTTTATGCACTGGAGCGCTGGGTCGTCAACTGGGGTACGGCCGATGCAGATACGAAAAAATGAGACGGCTTACGGCCGTCTCATTTTTTCTGCCCGATGCGAAGGGCAAAGCTTTTTTTATCTTCCAATTCAATACGTGCGGATCACGGCGCTGACCTTACCGAGAATGGACGCATTGCGGCCATCGATCGGGCTGTACGCGTCGTTTTCCGGCATCAGCCACACCTGACCATCCTTTCGCCGCAAACGCTTCACCGTGGCTTCATCCTCGATGAGGGCCACAATGATCTCGCCGCTGCGCGCTTCCCGCTGCTGGTGCACCACCACCAGATCGCCGGGCAGAATGCCGGCGTTCAGCATGGACTCGCCCCGTACCCGCAGGGCAAAATACTCGCCGTCCCGCCCGCCGGTATCAAAGGTCAGATAATCCTCGATACATTCCTGGGCCAGAATGGGTGTTCCGGCCGCCACTGTTCCCACAATAGGCACCTTTCCGGCGGGCGGCTCTATCTCCTCCGGCAGCGCTTCCACCTGCGCTGGCGCAGGCTGTGCCAGCGTGATGGCCCGGCCTTTGCGGCCGGATTTGTTGATCACGCCCAGCTCCTCCATATGCTTCAGGTGGAAATGGACGGTGGAGGGGGATTTCAGGCCCACCGCCTCGCCGATCTCCCGGACAGAGGGCGGATATCCCTGCTGCGCCAACGTCAGGGCAATATAATCATAGATCTTCTGCTGCATTTTCGTCATATGCACCATGTGTGACTCCCCTTTTCTCACCTTACCTGTCCTATTACAGTCAGTATACCATACTCCATCCCCGATTGCAACATTTGTTCTAAAAAGTTTTTTCATTTTTTCCTTGCTTTTTGTCCTTGACTGTGGTAGTATAAATTTTACTGTGATAGGTATGTCTGTCTTTTTTGGACAGACATGAAATAGGTTTGGAGGGTTATCCGTATGGTTCTTTTTGTTACGATTTTGCAGCTGATCGTTGCGTTGGCGCTGATTCTGATCGTATTGTTCCAGTCTGGTAAAAGCCAGGGTTTGTCCGGCACCATCGGCGGCATTGCTGATTCCTATATGGCAAAAAGCAAGGCCCGTTCTCTGGATGCCAAGCTGGCAAAGAGCACCAAGTGGCTGGGCGGCGTATTCGTCGTGCTGACACTGGTTCTGAACTGCATGATCGCTGCCGGTAAATAATGTGTTTTCACCGAAAAGCTCCGATGTGTCGCATCGGGGCTTTTTATCTTGCGCACTGGTATGTAGTTCCGCCCTCCGGCTCAATATCCCGCAGCGCCAGAAGCTCCGCCACGGTCACAAAGCGGTAGCCCTGCTGCCGCAGATGGTCCACCGCCTGCAAAGCCGCCTCCACGGAGTTGAGATACCTGTCATGCAGCAGGATGATATCCCCGTCCGATACCTCCCGATAGATCACATCCAGGATCTTTGCCGCGTCCTTACTTTTCCAATCCTCCGTGTCCACCGACCAGCCCACCACCGGCACAGTGATCCCCTCCAGTTCCGCGTCTGACAGCAGGCCATAGGGCGGACGGAGCCAATACGCTCCCTCTCCCAGCAGCTCACACAGCAGATCCTCATTTTTCTGCATATCCCTCGCCGCCTCCTGCGGCGGCAGCTTATCCAGCTCCTGGTGGTCATAGGAGTGATTCCCTATCTGATGGCCCTCGGCCGCCATGCGGATCACAATATCCGGATCCTTTACCACCTGACAGCCCACCACGAAAAAGGTGGCATGTACGCCCCGCTCCTTCAATCCGTCCAATAGCCGCGGCGTACAGCGGGGCGACGGCCCGTCATCAAAGGTCAGCGCCACATATTTGATATCGCCTTCTATGGTCTCCGCACTGTCGGCTGCCACCGCTTCCGCCCCGGCAGGCCGCGCGCCAGCGCAAACCACCAACAGCACCAGTGCCGCCAGCACCGCGTATATCCATCGCTTCATCCCATCACCCCGCACAGTATATGCGGCGTACTCGGGACACAGAACAGGGCAGGAGCCGCGCCCCTGCCCTGTTGTTCTCAATACATGCTTTGAAACACGTCCGTGATGTCCACCCGTGCCTCGTAATACATTTCGTCCTGTACGACATAGCCGTAGAATGACAGATACGCTTCCGTCACATTCTCCCAGCCGAAGCCGTCGTCGGTGTAGTCGTACTGCCAAAACCCATCTCCCGCGTTGTCTTCGTGCCAGGGGTAAGTCAGCAGCTCACTGCCATCCTCATACTGGACATACAGCTCTGGCGTCCAAATCGGCTCCTCTTCCCAATGCACTGTCACCCACAGCCGCTCCCCGTCGAGGCTGACGGAATCCACCCACACCGGCTGCGCATCCAGCACAAACTGCGCACCCGGCGTATAGTAGAATACATAGTCGTCGGTGATCTCCTGAGCAGGCTCCTCAACCGGTATCGGAACATCGATGCTCCAGTTATTCTCAGGCGTTCTATTCCCGATAGCGCTGATCAGCGAAGCCAGCGCAATGAACAGCGATACCAGTGCCACGGCCAGTCCCAAAAGCTTTCCGGTGGTCACCCCACCGCCGCGGCGGGCAGGCTTCTCGCCGCTTTCGTGCATGGTCTCATGCTCATAGCAGTCTTTTCGCTGCCGGTTGGCGGCACTCTGCCGCTGGAACTGCTGCTCGTTCAGCAATTCCGCGTTGCCCTCTTCGTCGAAGTCCACCCGCATTCGGCTGGACGGACGGTTATACGCCCCGCAATAAGGACACAGGTCGCTCTCGTGATAGCTGTATCCCCGCCCGCAGGCTTTGCATTTCATATTCGCCATGGCACTCTGCCTTTCCTTTCATGCCCCACAAGCTCTCAGGAGCAGCCACAGCACGAACACCGCAATGGCTGTCAGCACCTTCGCGCCATCCTTGCTCTCGCCCTTTTTGTCGGTATACAGCGCCTCGATCCGGTCGCCCCAGCTCATTGCTTTTTCCGGCGCTTTACGCTTCTGGCCGTCACGCACACCGCGGGCCTGCCCTTCATGACACTCCTTGCGCTCATAGCAGACCTTCTCCCGCTGCCGTCCCGCCTTGCTTTGCCGCAGGAACTCCTGCTCATGCAGCAGCTCCGCGTTGCCGTCCTTGTCAAAGTCCACCCGCATACGGCTGGCAGGCTTGTTGTATGCCCCGCAGTGAGGGCACAAATCGCTCTCATGATAGCTGTACCGCCGCCCGCAGGCTTTGCACTTGATGCTCGCCATGGTCTCACCCTCCCTTGACGCTTCTATTTTATTGGAAGTATATCATATCCCGCCCGAATTGTACAGCAAGTTAAAATTGCGTGCGGGACTTTTCGCAAATTGCCCCGCAACCCAGCGTTTACATTGCAGAAAAAAGCCCTTTGCTATGGCGGCTGAGCCATAGCAAAGGGCTTTTTTATTGAGACGTGATTACTTCACCAGCTCGATGATAGCGGTCTCGGCAGCATCGCCGCGGCGGACGCCGGTGCGGATGATGCGGGTATAGCCGCCGTTGCGCTCGGCATATTCAGGAGCGATCTCCTTGAACAGCTTGTTGGCAACATCCTCTTTGGTGATGAAGCTCAGTGCCTGACGATAGGCAGCCAGATCACCCTTCTTGCCCAGGGTAATCATCTTTTCAGCCAGGGGCTTGATCTCCTTGCAACGGGTAATGGTGGTCTCCATGCGGCCGTTGTCCAGAAGATCGGTGACCTGCTGACGGAGCATCGCCATACGCTGATCGGTAGTCTTACCGAGCTTACGAGTTCCGGGCATGTTACGTTTCCTCCTTGATAGGATGTTAGTTGTTTTCCTCGCTGGCCAGGGACAGGCCCATCATAGCCAGCTTGTTAATGACTTCCTCAAGAGACTTGCGTCCCAGGTTGCGGACCTTCATCATCTCGTCCTCGGTCTTGGAGATCAAGTCCTCCACGGTATTGATGTTGGCACGCTTGAGGCAGTTGAAGCTGCGGACGCTGAGATCCAGCTCCTCGATGGTCAGCTCCAGCATCTTGTCCTTGGAATCGGTAGCCTTTTCCACCACGGTGGACTTGTCGCCCAGCGTGTCAGACAGGTCGGTGAACAGGGCGAAATGATCGCACAGGATCTTCGCACCCAGCGACACCGCATCCCGGGCAGAGATGGTGGAATCCGTCCACACCTCCAGCGTCAGCTTGTCATAGTCACTGGAAGCGCCCACGCGGGTATTCTCCACAGTGTAGTTGACCTTGTACACAGGGGTATAGATCGAGTCGATGGGGATCACGCCGATAGCGGCGGGATGCAGCGCCTTGTTCTTATCAGCGGAGATATAGCCGCGGCCGTGGCTCAGGCAGATCTCCATGCTGAGGGTGGCGCCCACATCCAGGGTGGCGATGGTCAGCTCAGGGTTGAGGATCTCCACCTCACCGTCGTTCTTGATATCGCCGGCTGTCACAACACAGGGACCCACCGCCTCGATAAAGACGGTCTTGGTGCCTTCGCAGTGCAGCTTGGTCAGCAGCTTCTTGATGTTCAAAACGATCTCTGTCACGTCCTCTTTCACACCGGGAATGGTGGAAAACTCGTGCTGCACGCCAGCGATCTTGATGCTGGTGGCCGCCGTGCCGGGCAGAGAAGAAAGCATGATGCGGCGCAACGCATTGCCCAACGTCGTTCCGTAGCCGCGCTCCAGGGGTTCGATCACATATTTGCCATAGGAAGCATCACCAGGCGTTTCAACGCATTCGATCTGGGGCTTCTCAATTTCGATCATGCAGTACCCTCCTTCAAATTCATGTGGCGATACGGGCAAACCCGTACATTCGTGGTTGCTTCGTTGTGAGGGTCAGTTCCCCGATTACTTGGAGTACAACTCGACGATGAGGTGCTCCTCGATGGGCATATCAATGTCCTCACGAGCGGGCATCTGCAGTACAGTACCCTTCAGCGCGTTCTTGTCGCGCTGGAGCCACTGGGGTACGTTGACCATGGGAGCATCCTCAGCGGTCAGGCGCTTGAAGCAGGCGGCGCTGCGGCTGCCTTCCTTCACCTCAATCACATCACCCACGCGAACCAGATAGGAAGGAATGTTGACCTTCTGGCCGTTGACAGTGAAGTGAGCGTGGCTGACCAGCTGACGGGCCTCGCGGCGGGTCATGGCAAAGCCAAGACGATACACCACGTTGTCCAGACGGCGCTCCACCAGCGTCAGCAGGTTTTCGCCGGTCTTGCCGGGCATGGCGGAAGCCTTCTCATAGTATGCATGGAACTGCTTTTCCAGGATACCATAGACGAACTTCACCTTCTGCTTTTCATTCAGCTGGATGGCATATTCGCTCTTTTTCTTTCTCATCTGACCGCCGGGGTTGCGCTTGGTCTCCTTCTTGGAGTAACCCATAACGGCAGGAGAGATACCCAGCGCCTTGCAGCGCTTGGCGATAGGCTGCATATTCTTAGCCATTTTCTAATGATCCTCCTTATTCCGATTACACACGACGACGCTTCGGCGGACGGCAGCCGTTGTGAGGAATGGGAGTGACATCCTTGATCATGGTCACTTCCAGACCCACGGCCTGCAGTGCGCGGATGGCGGCCTCACGGCCCTGGCCGGGGCCCTTGACAAAGACCTCGACGGTCTTCAGGCCGTGCTCCATAGCGGCCTTGGCGGCGGTCTCAGCGGCGCTCTGTGCGGCGAAGGGAGTGGACTTCTTGCTGCCACGGAAACCCAGGCCGCCGGAGGAGGCCCAGCTCAGAGCGTTGCCCTGAGAGTCAGTGACGGTCACCATGGTGTTGTTGAAGGAAGAACGGATATGGACCTGGCCTTTTTCAATGTTCTTCTTTTCGCGGCGACGGCGGATAACCTTCTTGCCTTTTACATTAGCTGCCATAATCTACTCTTCCCTCCTTTACTTCTTCTTGTTAGCGATGGTCTTCTTGGGACCCTTGCGGGTACGTGCGTTGGTCTTGCTGCGCTGGCCGCGAACGGGCAGGCCGCGGCGATGACGCATACCGCGATAGCAGCCGATCTCAGTCAGACGCTTGATGTCCAGCGCCACCTGACGGCGCAGGTCGCCTTCCACCACATAGCTCTGGTCGATGGCTTCACGAAGCTTGGCTTCGTCTTCCTCGGTCAGATCCTTCACACGGGTGTCGGGGTTGATACCAGTCTGCGCCAGGATGTCCTGTGCGCTCTTTCTGCCAATACCGTAGATATAGGTCAAACCGATCTCGATTCGCTTATCCTTGGGCAGGTCAATACCGGCAATACGTGCCATACTCTTAAAGCACCTCCACTTTTCTAGTTAGCCCTGACGCTGCTTGTGCTTGGGATTCTCGCAGATGACCATGACACGGCCTTTGCGGCGGATCACTTTGCACTTCTCGCACATGGGCTTCACGGACGGTCTTACTTTCATTTTGATAAACCTCCTACTTACTACGCCAGGTAATCCGGCCGCGGGTCAGATCGTAAGGTGACATTTCCACTGTCACCTTGTCACCGGGCAGAATCCTGATGAAGTTCATTCTGAGCTTTCCGGAAATATGCGCTAGGATGGTGTGTCCATTTCCAATGTCTACCTGGAATGTAGTGTTGGGCAGCGACTCAACAACGACGCCCTCCACTTCGATCATGTCGGATTTTGCCAAGTTTCTATCCCTCCTGGTCTTGATTACCGCCGACATACGCGGCGATGGCTCTACGAAGCTCACTGTTTGTGATTTTTTCGCTGCTTCTGATCTTTTCAGCGACGGCACTGTCGCTTTCCGCCACAAACTGCACATGCCGTGCCCGTTTGCGCTTGGGCGATTCCAGACGCCTGCGCTTTCCGTCCGCCAACAGCAGGAAATCCTCCTCCGTCGCAAGTACGAAGAAATAGCTTCCCGCATCCCTGCCGGCGATCGATTTTACGATGTTGGATTTGGCAATGTTCATAGGCGTTACACCAGGGATTCGGAGGCGTCCGTCAGAAGCTCCGGATCGCCGTCTGTGATCAGAATGGTGTTCTCATAGTGGGCGGCGTTCCTGCCGTCCGCCGTCCTGACGGTCCAGCCGTCGGGCATCTGGCGGATGGCGGCGCTGCCGGCGTTGACCATGGGTTCCACCGCAATGGTCATACCCCGCAGCAGCCGGGGACCGTGGCCGGGGTTCCCGAAGTTGGGCACTTCGGGACTCTCGTGCATCCTGCGGCCGATGCCGTGACCGACATACTCCCGCACGATGCTGTAACCATGGCTCTCGGCGTATTCCTGAACGGCATGAGAGATATCGCTGAGACGATATCCCTCCCGCGCGAACTTCAGACCTTCAAAAAAGCTCTGCTGTGTCACGCGGATCAGATCCAGGGCCTCGTCGGACACCTGCCCGCAGGGGTAGGTGCCGGCGCAGTCGCCATGGAAGCCGCCGATGTAGGCGCCCACGTCCACGCTGACGATATCGCCCTCACGCAGCACCCGCTTACCGGGGATGCCGTGGATGATCTCGTCGTTGACGCTGACGCACACACTGGCGGGATAGCCGTTGTAGTTCAGGAACGAAGGCGTCGCCCCCTGAGACTTGATGAAGTGATACACTGCCTTGTCAATTTGTTGGGTTGTTACGCCGGGTTTTACCATTTCCCGTGCCAGAGCACGGGCAGCCGCGGTAATTTTTCCCGCCCGGCGCATCAGTTCGATCTCGTGCTCGGATTTCAGGGTGATCATAGACTCAGCACCCCAAAACCTTCAAGATCGCCTGTGTCGTCTCTTCCACAGTGGGATAGTCGTCCACAGTTTTCAGAATCCCCCGGGCCTCGTAGAAACCCTTGAGAGGCTCTGTCTCTTTATGATAAACCGCCAAACGGTCTCTCACCGTTTCGGGGTCATCATCCTTGCGCTGCTTCAACGCGCCGCCGCATACATCGCACACGCCTTCCTTTTTGGGAGGGATGTTGACGATATGGTAACTGGCGCCGCAGTTTTCGCAGACGCGGCGGCCGCCCATGCGATCGACGATCTTCTCGTCGGGCACTTCCAGCGCCACCACAGCGTCGAATCTGATCCCTGCCTGCTCCATGGCCTCGGCCTGCGCGATCGTGCGGGGCACGCCGTCCAGGATATAGCCGTTGGCACAGTCAGGTTCCTGCAGGCGCTCATTGATGATGCCAATAATGACTTCATCAGGCACCAGCTTGCCGGCATCCATGTACTCTTTGGCCTTCAGGCCGGTGGGAGTGCCATTTTTGACGGCGGCACGCAGAATGTTTCCAGTGGAGATCGTGGGGATCCCCAGCTGCTTCTTGATAATGTCTGCCTGTGTGCCTTTACCGGCACCAGGAGCGCCTAAAAGGATCAGTTTCATATGACACCTCTTTTATTCCAGGAAACCCTTATACTGACGCATCAGCATCTGGGATTCCAATGCCTGTACGGTCTCCAGCGCAACACCCACCACGATGATGACGGAGGTGCCGCCGATGGACAGGGCAGAAACATTGACGACCTTGCCGATGATGAGGGGCAGGATAGCCACGATGCCCAGATACACGGCGCCAAACAGGGTCACCTTATTGAGGACCTTCCGGATGAAGTCGGACGTGGGCTTGCCGGGACGGAAGCCGGGGATGAAGCCGCCGTTCTTCTTCAGGTTGTTGGAGATCTCAATGGGGTTGAACTGGATGGTTGCATAGAAATAGCTGAAAGCAATGATCATCAGGAAGTAGAAGATCATATAGACCACGGACGAAGTATCGATGGCCTTCAGGAATCCATACCAGAAGGTTCCTTCCTCAGGCTGCTTGCAGAAAGCGGCGATGGTGGAAGGGATCATGGCAATGGACTGGGCAAAGATGATGGGCAGAACGCCGGACATGTTCACCTTCATGGGAAGGCTGGATGCCTGGCCGCCGTACATCTTGCGGCCCACCTGGCGCTTGGCGTACTGCACCGGGATACGGCGCTCGGCGCCGTTGACCCAGGTGATCAGCACGATCAGGGCCAGCATACCCACCACCACCAGCAGCAGCGTCCACCACTTGGTAGGATCCATGCGGACGTAGCTGATGCCAGTGCCCACCATGCTGGGAACACGGGACAGAATGCCCGCGAACAGGATGATGGAGATGCCGTTGCCGACGCCGAACTCGGTGACCTGCTCGCCCATCCACATAACGAAGGAGGAGCCGGCGATGAAGGATGCGATGATGACCAGCGCGGGCCATACGCCCTGGGTGGTCAGGATGTCGTTGCTCTTCATCAGCACGTAGTAGCCCCAGCCCTGCAGAATGGCAATGGCCACGGTGGCGTAACGGGTGATGGACTGGATCTTCTTCTTGCCTTCCTCGCCGCCCTCCTGCGCCATGCGCTGCAGCGCGGGAATGGCGATGGTCAACAGCTGGATGATGATGGAGCTGTTGATGTAGGGCTGGACGCCCAGCGCGAAGACGGTGGCGTTTGCGAACGCGCCGCCGGACATAACGTTATACAGGCCCAGCACCGTGGTGCTCATCTGGGTGATATACGTTTCCATCAGCTCCGCGTTCACATAGGGCACGGGGATCGCATTACCAATGCGGAAGATCAGCAGGATCAAAGCCGTGAACACGATCTTCTTGCGCAGTTCAGGGATCCCCCACGCCTTTTTGATCGTCTGGATCACGTTAGATCACCTCTGCCTTTCCACCGGCTGCTTCGATCGCTTCCTTAGCAGCCTGGGAGAAAGCAGCGGCCTGCACGGTCACCTTCTTGGTAACTTTGCCGTTACCCAGGACCTTGTAGCCGTACTCGCACTTGCTCAGGATACCCTTTGCAAGCAGGGCTTCAGCGGTGACGATCTCGCCGTCCTCAAACTTGTTGAGGGCGCTCAGGTTGATGATTTCCAGGGGCTTGGCAAAAATGTTGTTGAAACCGCGCTTGGGGATGCGGCGGGCCAGAGGCATCTGGCCGCCTTCAAAGCCGATGCGGGTACCGCCGCCGGAACGGGCCTTCTGACCCTTGTGACCACGGCCAGCGGTCTTGCCGTTACCGGAGCCGCTGCCGCGGCCCTTGCGGTAAGCTTCCTTAACGGAGCCGGCTGCGGGAGACAGTTCGTTCAGTTTCATTCTCTCGCACCTCCTTAGTTCTCTTCAGTGACCTGCAGCAGATAGCCGATCTTGGCGATCTTGCCGCGGGTCTGATCGTTGTCGGGCTGAACGGTGATATCACCGATCTTACGCAGGCCCAGGGAATTGGCAGTGGCGATGTGCTTCTGCAGTCTGCCGTTCAGGCTCTTGACCAGCTTGATATTCAGATTCTTAGCCATTGTTCACTGCCTCCTTAACCTACGATCTCGTCCACGCTCTTGCCGCGGGTGCGGGCGACCTCTTCCGGGGTACGCAGAGCCTTCAGGCCCTCAAAGGTGGCGGCGACCACGTTCACAGCGGTGTTGGAACGCAGGCACTTGGTACGGATATCCTTGATACCGGCAGCTTCCATGATGATACGCACGGGGCCGCCGGCGATCACGCCGGTACCGGGAGCGGCGGGCTTCATCAGCACGCGGCCAGCGCCGGCCTCACCGATGATCTCGTGAGGGATGGTGCTTCCGGACAGGGAAATGGTGATCATGTTCTTCTTGGCATCCTCGATGCCCTTGCGGATGGCTTCGGGGACCTCGGCGGCCTTACCCAGACCAAAACCGACCTTGCCCTTACCGTCGCCGACCACCATCAGGGCGGAGAACTTCATGACACGACCGCCCTTAACGGTCTTGGATACGCGGTTGGTAGCGACTACTTTTTCAATGTACTCGCTCTGCTCTCTTTCAAATCTAGCCATTGATAAGTCCTCCTTCCTTAGAATTCCAGGCCGCCCTCGCGGGCGCCTTCAGCCAGCTCGGCCACGCGGCCGTGATACAGATAACCGCCGCGGTCAAACACGACCTGGTCAATGCCCTTGGCCTTGCAGCGCTCGGCCACCAGCTTGCCAACGGCACGGGCAGCAGTCTTGTTGCCGCCGTTGCCCTCGATCTCCTTATCCAGAGAGGAGGCAGCCACCAGCGTATTGCCGGCCACGTCGTCGATGACCTGGGCATAGATATTCTTCTCGCTGCGGAACACGTTCAGACGGGGACGCTCGGGAGTGCCGAACACCTTGGAGCGAACTCTCTTATGACGCTTCAAACGCTGGGCGTTTGTATTGGGTCTCTTAATCATTTACGGCACACCTCCTTACTTCTTAGCGCCAGTCTTACCCACCTTGCGGCGGATGGTTTCATCGGCATACTTGATGCCCTTGCCCTTATAAGGCTCGGGAGGACGCTTCTCGCGCACGTTGGCGGCGAACTGGCCCACCTTCTGCTTATCGGGGCCGGAAATGACGATCTGGTTCTGGGAGGGGACTTCAATGGTGATGCCCTCGATCTCGGCTACCTTCACAGGGTGAGAGTAACCCAGGTTCATGACCAGCTCGTTGCCTTCCTTGGCGGCACGATAGCCGACGCCGTTGATCTCCAGCGTCTTCTTGAAACCTTCGCTGACGCCGACGACCATATTGTGCAGCAGCGCGCGGGTCATGCCGTGCATTGCCACATGCATCTTGTCGTCAGAGGGGCGCTTAACATGGATGACGTTGCCTTCCTGCTCGATGATCATCTCGGGACGCAGGGCCTGCGTCAGAGTGCCCTTGGGGCCCTTGACGGTGACAACGTTGTTCTCCGCCACGTTGACCTCAACACCGGCGGGGACGGTAATGGGCATTCTACCAATTCTAGACATTGTTCAATACCCTCCTTACCAAATGAATGCCAGGACTTCGCCGCCGACGTGCGCCGCGCGAGCAGCCTTGTCGGTCATGACGCCCTTGGACGTGGACACGATTGCGATACCGAGACCGCGCAGCACCTGGGGCAGCTCATCGGCGCCCACGTACACACGCAGACCGGGCTTGGAGACACGGCGCAGGCCGGAGATAACCTTCTCCTTGCCGGCGTTGTACTTCAGGGTGATGCGGATGATACCCTGCGTACCGTCCTCCACGATCTGGAAGGCCTTGATGTAGCCCTCGTCCAGCAGGATCTGAGCGATGCTCTTCTTCATGTTGGAAGCGGGAACGTCAACGGTCTCATGCTTTGCGTTGTTTGCGTTGCGGATACGGGTCAGCATATCAGCAACAGGATCAGTGATGTGCATTACGAATTTCCTCCTAATTTAGAGTTACAGGCGGTTGCCTGTTGAGGCAGCGAGGTATCACTGATAATTTAATCCGTTGGGCAAGCCCGCTGTTTAATTACCAGTGACCTTTCGCCATCCTTTTATATCAAGAGGTGTTTCCTCTTTGATATTGTGTGATTTTTCGCCAGACAGGGCGAAGCGACGCCACTGCACTTTGTATACAGCCGGAGCTTCAACGGAGTATGGCGGAAAAAGAGTTACCAGGAAGCCTTGCGAACGCCGGGGATCTCGCCCTTATAAGCCAGCGTGCGGAAGCAGATACGGCACACGCCGTAGTCACGCAGATAGGCGTGGGGGCGGCCGCAGATCTTGCAGCGGTTGTACTTACGGGTGGAGAACTTCGCCGGAGCCTTCTGCTTCAGCTTCATAGACAGCTTTGCCATGTTTCGTTTCCTCCTAATCAGCGTTCAAAGGGAGCGCCGACCAGCGTCAGCAGCTCACGGGCTTCTTCATCGGTCTGAGCGGTGGTGCAGATGACGATATCCATACCGCGGATCTTGTCGATCTTATCGTACTCGATCTCGGGGAAGATCAGCTGCTCCTTGATGCCCAGGGCATAGTTGCCGCGGCCGTCAAAGGCGTTGGCGCTGATGCCGCGGAAGTCACGGACACGAGGCAGAGCCACATTGAACAGACGATCCAGGAACTCCCACATCTTATCGCCGCGCAGCGTGACCTTGGCGCCCACGGGCATACCCTCACGCAGCTTGAAGTTCGCGACGGACTTCTTGGCGATGGTGATGATGGCCTTCTGGCCGGTGATGGTGGCCAGATCGCTGCAAACAGCCTCCAGGATCTTGGCGTTCTCACGAGCCTCACCGCAGCCCACGTTCACGACGACCTTGTCGATCTTGGGGATCTGCATGGTGGACTTGTAACCGAACTTCTTGAAGAGAGCGGGAGCCACTTCTTCAGTATATTTCACTTTCAGACGTGCCATTTTCTACTCTCCTTTCTTAAAGCTCGGCGCCGCAGTGCTTGCACACGCGGACCTTCTTGCCGTCCTTGATCTCCATGGCGACGCGGGTAGCCTTGTCGCACTTGGGGCAGACGACCTGGACCTTGCTGGCATAGATGGCAGCCTCACGCTTCATGATGCCGCCCTCTTCGCCCTGACGGCGGGGCTTGACATGGCAGGTGACCATATTGCAGCCTTCCACAACGACCTTGCGCTCGCTGGGAACGGTGCCCAGGACCTTGCCCTTCTTGCCCTTGTCCTTGCCGGACAGGATAACGACTGTGTCGTTCTTCTTGATCTTCAAACTATTCATTCTCAGGCCCCTCCTTAAATAACTTCGGGAGCCAGGGACAGGATCTTCATGTAATCCTTGTCGCGCAGCTCACGGGCAACGGGCCCAAAGATACGGGTACCTCTGGGGTTCTTGTCGTCCTTGATCAGGACGGCGGCGTTGTCGTCAAAGCGGACATAGGTACCGTCGGCACGACGGACGCCCTTGGCGCTGCGCACGATGACGGCGCGGACGACCTCGCCCTTCTTCACCTGACCGCCGGGAGTGCTCTTACGCACGGAAGCGACGATCACATCGCCGATGTTGCCGTACTTACGCTTGGAGCCGCCCAGAACGCGGATGCACTTGATTTCCTTGGCGCCGGTATTATCGGCAACTCTCAGATAAGACTCTTGCTGAATCATTCTCGGCTACCTCCCTTACTTGGCCTTCTCGACGATCTCGACCACGCGCCAGCGCTTGTCCTTGGACAGGGGGCGGGTCTCCATCACCTTAACAGTATCGCCTACGCCGCAGGCATTGTTCTCATCGTGTGCCTTCAGCTTATAGGTGCGGCCGACGATCTTCTTGTACAGAGGATGGGCGACGCGGTCGGAAATAGCGACGACCACGGTCTTATCCATCTTGTCAGATACGACCTTACCCACACGAACCTTGCGGGAGGATGTTCTCTTTTCTTCCATTTTACTTCTCCTCCTTTTCACGGATAACGGTCTTGACGCGGGCAATATCACGCTTGGTCTCGGCGATTTTGAGAGGGTTGTCAAGCTGATTGGTCGCATGCTGCATACGCAGGAAGAACAGATCCTTCTTCAGGGAAGCCAGCTTTTCGTTCAGCTGCTCCACGGTCATTGCACGTGCTTCAGTTGCCTTCATCTCATTCACCTACTTCCTGGGACTCGACGACCTCGCGCTTGATGACCTTGGTCTTGATGGGCAGCTTGTGGCTGGCCAGACGCAGGGCCTCGCGGGCGACGTCTTCGGGGACACCGGCGATCTCAAACATGACACGGCCGGGCTTGACGACTGCTACCCAATACTCGGGAGAACCTTTACCGGAACCCATACGGGTCTCAGCGGGCTTCTCGGTGATGGGCTTATCGGGGAAGATCTTGATCCAGACCTGACCGCCACGCTTGGTATAACGGGTCATGGCGATACGGGCTGCTTCGATCTGGTTGCTGGTGATCCATGCGGGCTCCAGCGCGACGAGGCCGTATTCACCGTAGGAAACGGTGTTGCCTCTCATGGCCTTGCCGGTCAGGCGGCCACGGTGTACTCTGCGGTACTTAACTCTCTTAGGCAGAAGCATTACTGTGCGCCTCCTTCCTTCTTTTCGGCGGGCTTACGGAAGCCGCCCTCGGGGCGGGGACCGCGGTTGAAGCCGCCGTTCTGACGGTCACGGTTGAAGCCGCCGTTCTGGCCATCGCGGCGGAAACCACCGCGGCGGTCGCCGTCACGACGGTTGCCGCGACGCTCACGACGCTCCTGATAGGGCTTGCTGGTATCCAGAGTGCGCGGAGTGGTGCGCAGGGTCTGGGTCAGGATCTCGCCCTTGTAGATCCACACCTTCACGCCGATGCGGCCGAAGGTGGTGGCAGCCTCAGCGAAGCCGTAGTCGATGTCGGCGCGCAGGGTCTGCAGGGGGATGGTACCCTCGTGATAGTGCTCGGAGCCGGCGATCTCACGACCACCCAGACGACCGGAGCAGTTGCACTTGATGCCCTTGGCGCCGGCGCGCATGGCGCGGCCCATGGCGTTCTTCATGGCGCGGCGGTGAGAGATACGCTTCTCCAGCTGAGCGGCGATATTCTCGGCAACCAGCTGCGCGTCCATGTCGGGGCTGCGGACTTCCACGATGTTCAGCTTCACGGTCTTGCCGCCGATCAGCTTCTCAACGTTCTTGCGATACTCTTCCACCTGCTCGCCGCCCTTGCCGATGACGATACCGGGACGGGCCACGTGCAGATAAATGGTGACGACCTCGTTGCTGCGCTCGATCTCGATCTTGGAGACGCCGGCGGCATAGAGGAGCTTCTTCAGGTAGACGCGGATCTTGTGGTCCTCGACCAGCAGATCGCCAACCTTCTCATTGCTGGCATACCAACGGGAATCCCAGTCTTTGATGACGCCCACGCGCATGCCGTGGGGATTCACTTTCTGTCCCATAAACTGTCTCCTCCCTTTTAGTCTTTCTCAGCGACGGCCAGCGTCACGTGAGAAGTTCTCTTGTTGATGCGATAGGCACGGCCCTGAGCGCGGGGCATCATGCGCTTCAGAATGGGGCCGGGAGTGGCAAACACCTGGCTGACCACCAGCTTATCAGCGTCCATGTTGAAGTTGTTCTCCGCGTTGGCGCAAGCGCTCTTCAGGAGCTTCATCAGGGGCTCGGACGCGGCCTTGGGGGTCTGCATCAGGATGGCCATAGCGGTCTTGACATCCTTGCCGCGGATCAGGTCGCAGACGATCTGGACCTTGCGGGGAGAGATGCGGACGTATCTCAGATATGCTTTAGCTTCCATTGTCTCGGCATCCTCCTTTAAGCTTTCTTGGCGTGGCCACGGAAGGTGCGGGTGGGAGCGAACTCACCCAGCTTGTGACCGACCATGTCCTCCTGGACATAGACAGGCACATGACGGCGACCGTCGTGGACAGCGATGGTGTGGCCGACGAAGGCGGGGAAGATGGTGGAGCTACGGCTCCAGGTCTTCAGCACGGTCTTCTCGCCGGTCTTGTTCATTTCATTAACCCGCTTCAGAAGCTCAGGGGCAACATACGGGCCTTTTTTGATAGATCTGCTCATATTCTCTTGCCTCCTTTACTTCACGTTACGACGCTTGACAATGAACTTGTCGGTCGGATTCTTCTTCTTGCGGGTCTTGTAACCCAGAGCGGGCTTGCCCCAAGGAGTAACAGGGCCGGGACGGCCGACGGGGGACTTGCCCTCACCACCGCCGTGGGGGTGGTCGCAGGGGTTCATGACGGAGCCGCGAACGGTGGGACGCCAACCCATGTGGCGCTTACGACCGGCCTTACCGATCTGAACGTTCTCATGCTCCAGATTGCCCACCTGACCGATGCAGGCCTTGCAGTTGGTGCGGATGATACGCACTTCGCCGGAGGGCATGCGGATCTGGGCGTCATCGCCTTCCTTGGCCATCAGCTGGGCATACGCGCCAGCGGAGCGGACCAGCTGAGCGCCCTTGCCGGGATGCATCTCGATGTTGTGGATCACAGTACCCACAGGGATGTTGGCGATGGGCAGGCAGTTGCCGGGCTTGATGTCGGCGGCGGCAGAGGACAGGACCTTGTCACCGGCGGTCAGGCCGACAGGAGCGATGATGTAGCGCTTCTCGCCGTCCTCGTACTGGACCAGGGCGATGTTGGCGCTGCGGTTGGGATCGTACTCCAGACGCAGGACAGTGGCTTCCATATCCACCTTGTCGCGCTTGAAGTCGATGATACGATACTTGCGCTTTTCGCCGCCGCCGCGATGACGGACGGTGATGCGGCCATAGCTGTTGCGACCAGCGTTCTTCTTCAGGACCTCAGTCAGGCTGGCTTCGGGCTTGGCGTGCTTATCGATGCCGTCGAAGCCGGAAACAGTCATGTGTCTGCGGGAAGGGGTGGTCGGCTTAAAAGTTTTAATAGACATTTTCTAACACTCCTTCCTTTCTTACACCATACCCTCGAACATTTCGATGGTCTTGGAATCAGAGGTCAGCTGGACATAAGCCTTCTTCCAGCTCTTGCGATGGCCGGGACGGCCAGCGCCCAGGCGCTTGGCCTTGCCATCGTAGTTGATGGTGTTGACCTTGGCGACCTTTACGCCGAAGATCTCCTCAACGGCGTTCTTGATCTCGATCTTACCGGCGGTGGGAGCCACTTCAAAGACGTACTTCTTGTCAGCAACGGCTTCCATGGAACGCTCGGTGATGATGGGACGGATGATGATGTCGTATACGTTAGCCATTATGCGAACACCTCCTCGATTACTGCGAGGGCGCTCTGATCCAGCACCAGGTACTTGGCCTTCAGAATGTCATAGACATTGATCAGGTTTGCCATGCTGGTCTCGACGCCGGGGATGTTGCGGGCGCTCTTGACGATGACCTCGTCCTTGGCGGGGGTGACCACCAGAGACTTGCCGTCAGCCTTGACGGCGGTCAGGAACGCGCGGAAGTCCTTGGTCTTGATGCTGTCCATCTTGATGCTGTCAACAACGATGATCTCGCCGGCGGCAGCCTTGGCGGACAGGGCGGACTTCAGAGCCAGTCTCTTTACCTTCTTGTTCAGAACGTAAGAGTAGTCGCGGGGCTTGGGAGCAAACACGATACCGCCGTGGGTCCACTGAGGAGCACGGGTGCTGCCCTGACGGGCGTGGCCGGTACCCTTCTGACGCCAGGGCTTCTTGCCGCCGCCGGAAACCTCGCCGCGGGTCAGAGCGCTCTGGGTGCCTTGACGGCAGTTTGCCAGGTGGTTCTTCACCACTTCGTGAACGACGGCCTGATTGGGCTCGATGCCGAAGATGGCGTCGTTCAGTTCAACAGTACCGACTTCTGCGCCGGCCATGTTCAACACTTTGATAGTAGACATTTACCTTAAGCACTCCTTTCCTTACTTAGTACGCGCGGAAGCCTTCTGGGGATTACGGCCGGAAGCCTTCTGCGGGTTGTTGCTGATGCCGGACTCAACGTTCTTGATGCGGTGGGTCTTGACAGTGCTCTTGATCAGCACCAGACCGCCCTTGCAGCCGGGAACGGCGCCGCGGACAGCAATCAGGTTCAGCTCGGGATCCACCTTGACGATGTCCAGATTCTGAATGGTGATCTGGTCGCCGCCCATCTGGCCGGCGCCGATCTTGCCCTTGAAGATACGGCTGGGATCGGTGGTGGAGCCCATGGAACCGGCATGACGGTGGACGGGGCCGCCGCCGTGGCTCATGGGAGTGCGCTGAGCGCCCCAGCGCTTGATGACGCCCTGGTAGCCGTGGCCCTTGCTGGTGCCGGTCACGTCCACGAAGTCGCCCTCTTTGAAGGTGTCAGCCTTGATGATGTCGCCCACGTTCAGTTCGGCGGCATTCTCAAGATTGAACTCGCGCAGGTACTTCTTGGGAGCAACGCCCGCCTTGTTCAGGTGGCCCATCTCGGGCTTGGTCAGCTTGCGCTCGGGGATATCCTCGTAGCCCAGCTGCACAGCGGCGTAGCCTTCCTTTTCGGCCGTCTTCTTCTGCACGACAACGCAGGGACCCGCCTCGATAACGGTGACGGGGATCACCTTGCCGTTTTCGTCGAAGATCTGAGACATGCCGACTTTCTTGCCGATGATCGCTTTCATGTATGATCCTCCTGTTAAGGTTATTGGTCGACATAGTTCAATCTCCATTGGGTAGAGACCGCTTGCTCTGCCGACGTAACCCGTCCGCCTTAACGCAAGTCAGCGGACATTGGGTTGCAAGCATGATAAAAGGGGTTTGCTGCCTGAGATCGCTTGGTACTGTTTATAATGTGTACCTTACAGCTTGATCTCGATCTCCACACCGGCGGGCAGGTCCAGAGCCATCAGGGCCTCGACGGTCTTGGGAGTGGAGTTGGTGATGTCGATCAGTCTCTTGTGGGTCCGGCGCTCGAACTGCTCACGGCTATCCTTATACTTGTGGGTAGCGCGCAGGATCGTGACGATCTCCTTCTTGGTGGGCAGAGGGATGGGGCCGGACACGGAAGCGCCGGTGCGCTTAGCGGTCTCGACGATCTTCTCTGCGGACTGGTCGATGACCTGATGGTCATAGGCCTTCAGACGAATGCGGATCATTTCTTTTGCCATTTGGTTCGTTCCTCCATAATTTGTACGGTTTTTGTTGCTTTGACCAATGCCGTACGGTGAGAAATTTCTTATACGCCGTTCCGTGCGTATCATTCCGGCTCATAAGAAACACCGGC
>SAMEA104315427__coassemble_753_pt1 | contig 22618 bp, 19 predicted proteins | sample SAMEA104315427__metabat2_low_PE_034 | metagenome-assembled genome bin SAMEA104315427 (sample SAMEA104315427) | gut metagenome | biome: Monkey gut; feature: monkey-associated habitat; material: faeces | place: China | collected 2013 | reverse complement strand
CTGCTATCACTGTGTTTACGCCAACACCAATCGGCCCGCTGATCTGACCATGGGAGTCTTCCGGGGACTGCCCAGGGATCTCTTTCCGCAGGAGCAGAAAAACGGTGTGTCGCTGCTGCTGATCAACACCGTAAAAGGCGCGCATATTTTTGACCAGCTCCCCCTGAAACGGGAGGGCCGCACGCTGGAGGAGGCCGTGGCAGGCAACGCGGCCCTGCGCGCCGCCGCCGCGCCGCCGCCGGACCGTCAGAAATTCTTTGATGAGCTGGAACGTCTCCCCTTCCGCAAGGTGTGTGACCGGTTCTTCGCCACCCGCCCTTATCAGGGAAATAACAGCGGCGCGTTGGCAGCGCTGAAGGAGAAGCTATGGAAAAAACGCTGATGCACACCTGCTGCGCGCCCTGTTCGGTGGCCTGCATCCGCCAGCTGCGCGGCGAAGGGATCGAGCCGGTGTCCTATTGGTTCAATCCCAACATCCACCCCTATCAGGAATACAAGGCACGGCGGGATACGCTGATGGCCTATGCGCCCAGTATCGGCATGGAGCTGATCGTGCAGGAGGAATACGGCCTGCGGGACTTCTGCCGGGCGGTGGCGGAGGATATTGACCACCGGTGCGGCCATTGCTACACCGTGCGGCTGGAGCAGACGGCCCGGTTCGCCGCCGAAAACGGCTTTGACAGCTTTACCTCCACGCTGTTTGTCAGCCCCTATCAGCAGCATGAGCGGATGGCGGAGATCGCGGAGGAGATGGCACGGCGTTACGGGGTACGGTTTTTGTACCGTGATTTCCGTCCCAGCTTTCGTGCCGGACAGCAGGAGGCCCGCGCACTGGGCTTCTACATGCAGAAATACTGCGGCTGCGTATTCAGCGAGGAGGACCGCTATCAAAAGCAGCTCCAGCGGGATCGACAGGAACCGCTGAAGCATATTATCTGACGCTGCGGCTCTCTTGTCCGGCGCTAATGGTATAAGAAATCCCCGGCAGTCGGAACGATCCTGTTCCGACTGCCGGGGATTTTTCTGTGCGGAGGTCAGAAGAAGCTGACCTGACTGGTCTCCGCCATACCGGCAAAGGCTCCCAGCGCCTTCAGCTGCTCAATATGGGTCTTGCTGAGCTTATTGCAGGTAACGGCAAACTCTTCAACAGAGATGAAATCCTTGCCCTTGCGCTGCTCCACCGTGGCCAGCGCGGCCGCTTCGCCCAAGCCATGTACCGACACGAAGGGCGGCAGCAGGCCGTTTTCCGTGATGAGGAAATGGGTGGCATCGGACTTGTAGATGTCGATGGTATCGAAGTGGAAGCCCCGGAGATAGAACTCATAGCATACCTCCAGCGTTACCATCAGATCCTGCTCCACGTTGGTGGCGTCCTTATTGTTTTCGATCTCCTTGATCTTCCGCTTCACCGCATCCAGTCCGGCGCAGCAGTACTCCGCGTCGAAGGCCTTGGCACGGATGGAAAAAAAGGTAGCATAAAACGCCAGCGGCTCATGGACCTTGAACCACGCGATGCGGAACGCCATCATCACATAGGCCACAGCGTGGGCCTTTGGGAACAGATAACCGATCTTGGCCAGAGACTCAATGTACCAGTCCGGCACGTTATGCTCCCGCATGGCCTCCTCCCAGCCTTCCTCAAAGCCCTTTTTCTTTACCTTGCCCTTACGGACGGCTTCCATGATCTTAAAGGACATTTTGGGGTCCAGCCCCATGGAGATCAGATACAGCATGATATCGTCACGGCAGCCCACCGTCTCCAGAACGGAGGCGGTGCCGCTGACGATCAGCTCACGGGCGTTGCCCAGCCACACGTCGGTACCATGAGAGAAGCCGGACAAACGCACCAGCGTGTTGAAGTTGGTAGGCTGCGTGTCCACCAGCATCTGGCGGGTAAACCTGGTATTGAACTCCGGAATGGCTACGGCGCCGGTGGGGCCGAGTATCTCGTCATTCTCATACCCCAGCACCTTGGAGGAAATGAAGATAGACATGGTGTCCGGGTCATCCAGCGGGATGGTGCGGGCGTTGACGCCGGTGAGATCCTCCATGTACTTGATCATGGTGGGGTCATCGTGTCCCAGCATGTCAAGCTTCAGAAGGTTATCCTCCATGCAGTGGTATTCAAAATGGGTGGTGATGGTGTCGCTGCCCGCATCGTCGGCAGGGTGCTGCACGGCGGTGAAGTCCTCCACGTCCATATCGTCCGGAACGACTACCAGGCCGCCGGGATGCTGGCCCGTGGTGCGCCGCACGCCTACGCAGCCCTGGGTCAGGCGGTTCATCTCCGCGTTGGAGGCGGTCTCGCCCTTTTCCTCCAGGTACTTTTTAACCATGCCGAAGGCGGTCTTTTCCGCCAGCGTACCAATGGTGCCGGCCCGGAACACCTGCGTCACGCCGAACATCTCGATGGCGTGGCGGTGGGCGCGGGACTGATACTCACCGGAGAAGTTCAGGTCGATATCAGGCACCTTGCCGCCGCCATAGCCCAGGAACGTCTCGAAGGGGATGTCGAAGCCGTCCTTGTTCAGCTTTGTGCCGCATTGGGGACATATTTTGTCGGGCATATCCGCGCCGCAGCCATACTGGGGATCGGTCTGAAACTCCACATACTGGCATTCAGGGCAGTAGTAGTGGGGCGGCAGCGAGTTGACCTCGGTAATGCCGGACATATAGGCCACCAGTGAGGACCCAACGGAGCCGCGGGAGCCTACCAGATAGCCGTTTTCAAGACTCCGCTGCACCAGCTTCTGGGCGGACATGTATACCACGTCATACTTGCCGAGAATGCTGCCCAGCTCCACATTCAGCCGATCCACGATCAGCTGGGGCGGATTTTCGCCATACATGGCGTGACACTTGGCCCACACACGGTCATTCAGCTCCTGCTCAGAGTTCTCCAGCCGGGGCGGAAACAGCTGTCCCGGCGGCAGCAGCTCAATGTCCTCTATCAGGTCGGCGATCCGCCTGGGATTGTCAATGACCACCTCATGGGCCTTTTCCGGCCCCAGGTAAGCAAATTCCTCCAGCATCTCGTCGGTCGTCTTGAAATAGATGGGCAGGGGCGCGTCAGCGTCAGAGAATTTCTTACTGGCCAGCAGGATATGGCGATATACCTCGTCCTCCGGTTCCTGAAAATGTACGTCGCCGGTGGCGCACACCGGCTTTCCCAGCTCCTCGCCCAAGCGGACGATGGTTCGGTTCAGGTCGCGCAGCTCCTCCTCCGACTGCACCTCTCCGTTGCGCAGCATGAACATATTGTTGCAGATGGGCTGGATCTCCAGATAGTCGTAAAAGCTGGCAATGCGCTTCAGTTCCCCCCATTCCCGGTGGTCGGCCACCGCCCGGAACAGCTCGCCCGCCTCGCAGGCAGAGCCGATGATCAGCCCCTCCCGGTGGGCGGCCAGCTCGGTTTTCGGAATAGTGGGGACCCGATGGAAATATTTCAGGTTGGAAGCGCTGATCAGCTGATACAGATGCTTCAGGCCCAGCTTATTCTTGGCCAGAATGATGATATGCTTGGGAAAGCGGTTGGACTTGCTCCCCTGCGGCCGCAGCTTCAGCATCTCGTTGTTGATCTGCTGGATGTGGTCGATGTGCAGCTCGCTGCGCATCTTCTCGAAGAAGGGGACCAGCATATAGCCCACCATGCCGGCATCGTCCGACGCGCGATGATGGTTGAAGGCAGGCAGGTCCAGATATTCCGCCACGATATCCAGCTTGTATTTGTGCAGCTCCGGCAGCAGGTTCTGCGCCAGGATCAGCGAGTCGATGTAGGTAGGGTCAAAGTCCAGCCCCACCTTTTCACAGCCGGCACGGATAAAGCCGATATCAAAAGGCGCGTTGTGCGCCGCCAGAGGGCGGCCATCCACAAATTTCAGAAACGCCGTCAGCGCTTCTTTCAGGGAAGGCGCGCCGGCGAGCATGGCATCAGTGATGCCGGTCAGGCCGATAATCTCCGGTGTCAGACGGCGATGGGGGTTGACGAAGGTCTGGAAGGTATCGGTGATCTGACCGTTTTTCAGCACCACCGCGCCGATCTCCGTAATGGCTTCCGTCGTGACCTTCAGGCCGGTGGTCTCAATGTCAAAGCAGACGATCTCATCGTCGAAAAGCTGATCCTGATCGCCGTGAACGGCAATGCGGTCATCCAGATTATTGACAAAATATCCCTCTACGCCGTACAGTATCTTGATCTTTCCGGCGTTGTGCCACGCGTCCGGAAAAGACTGCACAACGCCGTGGTCGGTAATGGCGATGGCCGGATGCCCCCATGCCGCGGCCTGCTTGATGACACTGGCGGTATCGGTCAGGGCGTCCATGTTGGACATACGGGTGTGCAGGTGCAGCTCCACCCGTTTTTCCGGACTGGTGTCCTTGCGGCCCTCGTGGCTGGTCTTGGCAATATTCAGAGGGCGGAGCTGGATGTCCTTGCCGTCCCGCGTCAGCTCCACCACTCCCTGCACCCGGAGCCACATGCCCTGGTTGATGAGACCGGTCAGCGGCTTGGCTTCCTTTTCATCCATGTACTTGCGTACTGTGACGCTGCCGGCGTAATCGGTCATATCGAACGTAAGGCACCATAACCCCGGACGCCGCGTTTCGTACAGCTCCGCGGCAAACACCTTGCCCTCCACCACGATGGCGCCCATTTTGGGGTTCAGGTCTACCATGGGGATCGGCTTGCCCTTGATCGGCTTACCCATCAAAAGCTCACCGCCGGACTTTTTGCCGGAGGTCTGGGGCGTATGGATCATCAGCCGCAGCTGGCGCAGCTCATACGCCTGCATCAGAAGCTGCCGCACCGTCTCCTGTGCGGCATCCGGCAGAGTCTCGCCGCACTGAAGCTCCAGCTCCATGGTGCGGCTTTCACGGTCCAGCACACCGCCGGTCACCGCCGCGTCGTGCAGCAGCAGCCGCAGCTCACGGGGCGGAACGAAACGGTCAAAAAAATCAAAAAACGGTACTTTATCCGTCATAGTTTCATCCTTTTCTCTGTGTGGTAGGTGTATTGGGGGATTGTTGGCTGGTCGACATGTCGCGGCGGCATGTGGTCATGCCGCCCTACAAAGCTCTATCGGCAGTTGGTTCGTAGGGCGGGGTGACCACACCCCGCCGCCAATGCGCCTTACAGCTTCTCGATCTCCGCCATCAGGGCGTCCACCAGCTTGTCCTGGGGGACCTTGCGCAGGATCTCGCCCCTGCGGAACAACAGGCCCTCCCCATCGCCGCCGGCAATGCCCACATCGGCATTCCGGGCTTCTCCGGGGCCGTTGACGGCACAGCCCATGACCGCCACGGTGATGGGTTTGGCACAATCCCGCAGCCGCAGCTCCACCTCTCGCGCAATGGGGATCATGTCATATTTCGTTCGTCCGCAGGTGGGGCATGAGATCAGGTTCGGCCCGCTGCGGCGCAGGTCAGCAGCCTGCAATATCTTTTTGGCGGCGGCGACCTCCTCCACCGGATCTGCCGTTAAGCTGACGCGGATCGTGTCGCCGATCCCCTGACACAGCAGCCCGCCGATGCCGATGGCAGACTTCAGCACACCCATTTCCGGTGTGCCCGCCTCGGTAACGCCCAGATGCAGAGGATAGTCTGTCTGCCGGGACAGCAGCGTATAGGCCGCCATGTTGGTGGGCACATGGGAGCACTTCACCGACAGGCAGATGTCATCAAAGCCGCAGTCATTCAGCAGGCGCACATGCCCCATGGCACTGTCCACCAGCGCCTGCGCCGTCACGCCGCCGTACTTTTCCAGCAGCGGCTTCTCCAGCGAGCCGCCATTGACGCCGATACGGATGGGGATATGATGGGTCCGGCAGGCCTCCGCCACGGCCCTCACCCGCTCCTGAGCGCCAATGTTGCCGGGGTTGATACGGATCTTATCCACGCCCTCCGCCGCGCAGCGGAGCGCCAGCTTATAGTCAAAGTGGATATCCGCCACCAAGGGAATATGAATGGCCTTTTTGATAGCGCCGACAGCGCAGGCCGCTTCCATAGTGGGCACCGCCACCCGGATGATCTCACATCCTGCCTGTTCCAGCCGCAGGATCTGCGCCACGGTAGCGGCCACATCCTCGGTACGGGTATTGCACATGGACTGGATCGCCGCCGGCGCGCCGCCGCCGATGGTCACGCCGCCGATCGTCATCTGTCTGCTCATGGGTCATCCGTCCTCTCAGGTAAAAAGTTTCCACACATCGCTGAAGGTCACCAGCGCCATCAGCGCCAGCAGCAGCACCAGCCCCGCAAAGTGGATATAGTTCTCGTATTTCAGGGGGATCTGCTTTCTGAACGCTGCCATAGAGATGGCATTGACCACCAGAAAGAGTATCTTGCCGCCGTCCAGCGCGGGAAGAGGCAGCAGATTCATCACCGCCAGATTCACAGCGATCAGCGCTGCCAGATAGGCGATATTTTCAATAGCGGCTCCCAGTGTGGCGGAAGCTTCGCCCACCTCCGTCATGGTAGACACAATGCCCACTGGGCCGCTGAGGTCACGAATGCCCGCCTCGCCGGTCACCAGCATTTTCAGGCTCAGCCGGACCAGCCGCACAAAGTCCAGCGCATTGTTCCAGCTATTGGCAAGCCGGTCGCCCCATGCGGCCTCCTTTACGCCGAAGAACAGGCCATAGCCGGTGTAGGCCCTGCCGTTCTGATCGGTATATTCCCGTTTTTCCATGGGGAAGTCCCGCAGCGTGATCTTCTCGCCATCCCGGCGTATCACCAGATCGAAGGTACCGTCGTGATTCAGCCCCAGCAGCAGCCCTACGTCGCTATACATATAGATCCGCTCACCGTCGATGGACAGCAGCGTATCGCCCACCTGCAAACCGCTTTCCGCTTCCAGCGGGCAGCCGTCGGCAAAGGCGGTGATGGTGGGGACATAAAACGCTTTCGCGCCGCTATACAGCAGCAGCAGGATCACCAGTCCCGCCACAAAGTTCATAAAGGCCCCGGCAGCAAAGATCAGCAGCTTGGCCCAGAAGCCCTGACGATACAGGGCATGGGGATCGTCGGAGTCCTCATCTTCCCCTTCCATGGCGCAGAAGCCGCCGCATGGAATCGCCCGCAGGGCGTACAGAGTCTCACCCTTCTGCTTTTTCCACAGTGCCGGACCCATGCCGATGGAAAACTCGTTGACAGTTACACCGCAGGCCTTGGCCGCCAGAAAATGGCCCAGCTCATGGACCGCGATCAGTACGCCGAAGACGAGAACGGCAACAAGGATATATACGAAGGTCGTCATAGATCACATTTCCTTTATTGACGCAGTACCGCGCCGGCCGCTTCACGGGCCAGACGGTCTGCTTCCAGTATATCCGCAAGGCTTGGCTGATATTTCACTGTTACCTTGTCCAGTACGGCATCCACCGTGCGATGAATACCGTTGAAGCCTGTTTCGCCCCGCAAAAAGGCACGAACGGCTTCTTCGTTGGCGGCGTTCATGATGGCGCAGGCCGTCCCGCCCGCAGCGGCGCACTGCCGCGCGATGGCAAAGCAGCGGAACGCGTTCTCGTCGATATGGTCGAAGCTCAGCGCGCCGCAGGACAGAAGATCCAGCGGCTTTTCCGGCGAAGCGGCCCGCAGCGGCCACGTCATGGCATAGCGGATAGGCAGCTTCATATCCGGTGTGCCCAGCTGGGCCAGCACGGCCCCGTCCCGGAACTCCACCAGCGAATGGATCACGCTTTGACGGTGTACTACCGCATCCACCTGGGCAAGGGGCAAGCCATACAGCCGCATGGCTTCAATGACCTCCAGTCCCTTGTTCATCAGCGTGGCGGAGTCAATGGTGATCTTGGCGCCCATGCGCCAGTTGGGGTGCTTCAGGGCGTCCGCCGGGGTCATGATCTCCAATTCCTCATAGCTTTTGCCGAAAAACGGCCCGCCGGAGCAGGTCAGGAGCAGCCGCCTGATCTCCCGTCGGTCTTTGCAGCCTTGCAGGCATTGAAAAATAGCGGAATGCTCGCTATCCACCGGCACGATATCCGCGCCATACTGCCGTGCCGCCGCCATGACCAGCTCGCCGGCGCATACCAGCGTTTCCTTATTGGCCAAAGCGATGCGCCGCCCCAGGCGGATGGCGGCCAACGTCGGCTCCAGTCCTACGCTGCCTACTACGGCGGTCACCACTGTATCAGCCTCCTGCGCCTGTGCCGCAGCCAGAAGGCCTTCCGCCCCTGACAGCACTTCGATATCCGTATCGCGCAGACGCTGCCGCAGCTCCTCTGCCGCGGCCTTGTCATAAAGCACCACAAGGCGCGGGTGAAATTCCCGCGCCTGTGCTTCCAGCATGTTTACGCTGCTGTGGGCCGCCAACGCAGCCACTTGCAGTCCAAGCTCGCGGACAACCTCCAGCGTCTGCCGCCCAATGGAACCGGTAGATCCCAGCAGAGAAATGGTTTTTGTCATAGTATGCCTCTTAATACAATGTCACGCTGCGGATCATGAGCCATACCAGCGGAGCGGCGAAGATCACGCTGTCGAACCGATCCAGCACACCGCCGTGCCCGGGAAGGAGACGGCCATAATCCTTGATGCCGCACTCCCGCTTGACAGCAGAAAAGCTCAGATCTCCCAGCTGGCCCATAGCCGCGCCCACAAGGCCCAGCAGCAGGCACCACGCGATATTCAGCTGCACCTCCGTCACAAGGAAGAAGATGATGCGGAAGATGATCATGCCCAGCATACCGCCCAGCAGACCGCCTATGGCGCCTTCGACGGTCTTTTTCGGGCTGACGCGGGGCGCCAGCTTGTGTTTACCGAAAGCCATTCCGGCAAACAGCGCCGCAGAGTCTGAGCAGAAGGCCGCCACCAGCGGGATCATCACCATGCCGCCGCCATGCTCCATCAGCCGCAGACGCATCAGGCAGCTGAAAGCCAACGGGATCGCTATGCCAGCCATGAGGATCGCGCATACATCGCGGAAAGCCAACGCCCGGGGCGTTCCGAACTCTACCACCACACTGACGAACAGCAGCACCAGCCATGCCGCCAGCAGCCATGCCATCAGACTTGCCATACCTGCTTCCCCGATACCGGACAGGTATGTATACAGGATCACGGTAACACCCATAATGGCGCTCAGGCCCCACCATCGGCGGCACAGCTCCTTGCGGCACGCGGCCGCCAGCAGCTCATGAGCGCCCACGGCACACAACGCGCATAACAGCGCCGCCGTGGCCCAGTCCGGCGCGATGATCAACACAAACAGCAGCAGCGGGATACCCACTACCGCCACGAGAATTCTCTGTAACATAGTTGCTCCTTGTTATGTAAGGGTTAGAAAAAAGGAAAATACGAAGGGGGTACGGTGAATGTTCCGTAGGGGCCGACGACTCTGCCGGCCCGTCGTTCACCAAAATTGCCATCGTAAATCGTGCAGGGCGGACAGGGTCGTCCGCCCCTATAACCAACCGACGATACCCCGCCGCGGGATACGTAGCGTCCGCCGATACCCTACGCCTTTACACCGCCGAAGCGGCGGTCGCGGTGCTGGTAGTCGATGATGGCCTTGTCCAGATCACGGCGCTGGAAGTCGGGCCACAGGGTGTCGCAGAAATAGAACTCGCTGTAGGCACACTGCCAGAGGAGGAAGTTGCTCAGCCGCAGCTCGCCGCTGGGGCGGATGATCAGGTCCGGGTCGGGGATGCCGGCGGACCACAGGTATTTGCTGAAATTTTCCTCGGTCCAGTCCTCGCCGCTCTCGGCGCACAGACGGGCGGCCCGCAGGATCTCGGCCCGGCCACCGTAGTTCAGACAGATGTTGGCCTGAAAGCCCTGGTAATGGGTGGAGATGGCGTTGGTTTTGGCGATCATCTGCTGCAGCTTGGGGGACAGACCCGCCACGTCGCCCAGCACCTTCAGGCGGATGTGGTCCCGCTCCATGGTGTCGATGGCCTCCTGGAGATACTGCTCCAGCAGGCTCATCAGCACGTCCACCTCGTCCTTGGGACGCTTCCAGTTCTCGGTGGAAAAGGCGTAGATGGTCAGGTATTCGATGCCCAGTTCCTGACAATAGGTGGCGATGTCGCGGAATACCTCCGCGCCTACCTTATGGCCGGCAGTGCGCGGAAGCCCATGCTTCTTTGCCCAACGACCGTTGCCGTCCATAATGATAGCGATATGGCGGGGCAGGCGGCCCATGTCCACCTGCTCCGCCGTTGCATGCTTTTTCTGGAACAGGCCCATCAGACGGACATCAGTTCCTTTTCCTTGTTTTCCAGCAGCTTATCCAGTTCCTTGCAGCTGTCGTCGGTCATCTTCTGCAAGTCCTTCTCCGCGATCTTCAGCTCATCCTCGGTGATCTCGGAAGCCTTCTGCTGCTTCTTGAAGTTATCCATGGCGTCACGGCGGATATTGCGCACGGCCACCTTGCCGCCCTCGGTATACTTACGGATCTGCTTGACCAGCTCCTTACGGCGCTCCTCTGTCAGCTGCGGGAAGGCCAGGCGGATGCTCTTGCCGTCGTTCTGGGGATTGATGCCCAGATCAGACTCCTGGATGGCCTTTTCGATGCCCTTCAGGGCGTTGGCGTCCCAGGGGGTGATCAGCAGGGTGCGGGGATCAGGGGAACCAACGGACGCGATCTGCTGGATCGGCGTGGGAGTGCCATAGTAATCCACATTGATGCGATTGAGCACGGAAGCGTTGGCACGGCCCGCGCGGACAGCGGCAAAGTCGTTCTCCACGGACTCGATGCTCTTCTTCATCTTTTCTTCGTAGATCTTGTATTCATCCTTCAACATGTCTTTCAGTCCTCCTTGACAATTGTTCCGATTTTTTCACCGCGGATGGCGCGGACGATGTTATAGGGATCCTTCAGGGCAAACACCAGCACAGGAATGTGGTTGTCCATGGACATGCTGGTGGCGGTGGAGTCCATCACAGCCAGATGCCGCTTGAGCACCTCGTCATAGGTGATGGCGTCGAATTTCACCGCGTCGGCATTGGTGGCGGGATCGCTGTCGTACACGCCGTCGATATTCTTGGCCAGCAATATCACGTCGGCGCCGATCTCGGCGGCCCGCAGCACCGCCGCGGTGTCGGTGGAAAAGTAGGGGTTGCCGGTGCCGCAGCCGAAGATGACCACCCGGCCTTTCTCCAGATGGCGGATGGCACGGGCACGGATGTACGGCTCGGCCACGGCGCGGATCTCCAGCGCCGTCTGCACCCGGACGTCCACGCCCTTCTGCTCCAGCACATCGGCCATGGCCATGCAGTTCATGGTGGTGGCCAGCATGCCCATGTGGTCGGCGCGGGAACGCTCGATATAGCCTTCGCCGTTCTTCACGCCGCGCCAGAAGTTCCCGCCGCCGATGACCACGCCGATCTCCACGCCCATAGCGACGCACTCCCTGATCACATCGGCCACCCGGCCCATCACCTGAAAGTCCAGGCCAAAGTGCTTGTCGCCAGCCAGCGCCTCGCCGCTGATCTTCAGCAGCACCCGCTTATATTTCGGTTCGTCCATGTGTCACGCTCCTAATTGATTGATTCATGTATACTTTGCTATTTTACCTTATTTCTTTTGATTTGCATAGAGGGAAAATCAAAATTTTCCCGATTCTTTTATTGCGGCGCCGCGTAAAACCTGCTATACTGCCGAAAAGAGAGGATGTGAATACCATGGAGCTGCGGCATATTCTGGGCAACACATGGGTGGCGGAGGCCAGCACGGCGCTGCTGCCGATCTATAAGGTCAATGACCGGGATATCATATTGATCGACACCGGCTACGCCAAGCTGGACCGTGCTGGGCTGACGGCGCTGATCGATGATAACCGATTCCGTTTGCTGGGGATCATTTGCAGCCATGCCCACTTCGATCACAGCGGCAACGTCCGCTATTTGCAGCAGCGCTATGGCGCAAAGGCCGCCGCGCACATCATCGAAGCAGGCATTTCTGTAAATCCAGACGCCTACCGGGCCAACTATGTCGCCCTGACCTACGGCAAGAGCCGGGAGTATTTTCTGGAGGAATGCTTTGTGGCAGACACCATCATTGGCCCGGAGGATGAATATCTGGACTTCTGCGGCGTCCGCTTCGGCATTTTGCAGCTGCCGGGCCACAGCGCCGGTCATATCGGCGTGGTGACACCGGACAACGCGGCCTATGTAGGAGATTGTCTGATCGACCAGCAGCAGATCGACGCGGCCAAGCTGCCCACCTCCATGTTCATCGCCCGTGACCTGCAAAGCAAAGAATTTCTGCGGCACAGCCGGTTTGACGCCTATATCATTGCCCATAAGGCAGTAATAACGGACAAGAAAGAGTTGGAAGCGCTGACAGACAGCAACAGCGCTTTCATCCACCGCAAGGCAGACGAGCTGCTGGAGGATCTGGTGGACGGCATGACCTTTGCCCAGTGGATCGCCGCTTTCTGTCAGCGGGAGAACATCCGCACAAAGAACGAGTTCAAGTTTTCCATTATTGAACGGAATTTTGCCAATTTTGTGGATTGGCTCACTGACGAGGGGCGGATCGTCGTCCAGCGGGAGTTCTGCGCCAAAACCTACTTCCGCAGCGCGGATGAGACTGTTCCGCGGGACCGCTGACAAAAGCGCCGGGCAGCGGATCGTCCAAATCGCCGCAAAAGAAAAGACCGTCCGGTGGACGGTCTTTTCTTTTGCTTATTCCGCTGCCTGCGCAGCACTGTCTTTTTCCTGCGCTCCGGCAATCTTGGCCAGCTCCTCTTCCTCCAATACGCGATAGGCTACCTTTCCTACCAGCGTCTTGGGCAGCTCGTCCCGAAATTCGATGTCATATGGCATAGCGTATTTTGCCACATGCTTGCGGCAGTAGCCCAGCAGCGCGTCGCGGGTACCATCGTTGGCTTCCACACCGGGCTTGAGCATAACAAAGGCTTTTACCTTCTGCATCTTATAGGCATCAGGCACGCCGATGACACAGCTCATCTGCACCATGTCGTTGGCATCCAGGATGTTCTCAATCTGGCCGGGATAGACGTTATAGCCGGAGGAGATGATCATCCGCTTTGCCCTGCCGCGGAAATAGATAAAGCCCTGCTCGTCCATGACGCCCAGATCGCCGGTATAGACCCACGTCAAACCGTCGTCGTGCTTGCGGAGGGTCCTGGCTGTCTCGTCAGGATGGTTCATATACTCCTTCATGACGGTGGGGCCGGCCAGCAGGATCTCGCCCTCCTCGCCATAGGGCAGCTCCTCATCGGTACCGGGCTTGACGATCTTGATATAGGTATCCGGGAAAGGCAGGCCGATGGAACCTTCCTTGTAGATGTGGGTGGGCGTCAGGCAGCAGGCGGTAACGGTCTCCGTGGTGCCGTATCCCTCCCGCACCTGAATGACAGCGTGGTGGTCATACAGGAATTTATCAAACTTTTTCTTCAGCTCAATGGAAAGGCTGTCGCCGCCGGAAAATACGCCCTTCAGACTGCTGAGGTCGGCGCCGTCCATGCTGGGCAGACGCAGCAGCGCTTCATACAGCGTGGGGACGCCGGCGATAAAGTTGCAGCGGTATTTAACGATCTGCTTGGCGTAGCTCTTGGCGGTAAAGCGGGGGATCAGGATGCAGCGGCCGCCGTTGGCCAGCATGGAATGCACGCACACGCCCAGGCCAAAGCCGTGGAACAGCGGCATAGCCGCCAGCATTTTGTCGCCGGGCCGGAACATGGGATTGGTCGCGATGATCTGCTGGCCCAGGGCGTTGAAGTTGCCGTTGGTCAGCACGATGCCCTTGGTGGTGCCGGTGGTACCGCCGGAATAAAGGATCACGGCCGGGTCGTCGTAACCCCGCTCCACCCGGAAATTCTTGTAGAAGCAGAACCGGGACATATCCATAAATTCCTTCCAGCGGATCACAGGCGCGTCATCGGGGATCTTCTGGATCTTGCGGCCCTCGGTCAGCATATACCCCGCCCGGATGGTACGGGACAGCTCATCCTTCACCGAAGCAATGATAATGTTGATGATGCCGGTATTCTGCCGGACATGCTCGAACTTATCATAGAACTGATCCAGTGTGATGGCAGTAGTGGACCGGGACTCGTTGAGGTAGAACTCGATCTCCTTTTCCGCCGACAGAGGATGGATCATGTTGGCGATGCCGCCCACCAGATTGACAGCATAGAACATATAGATGGCCTGCGGGCAGTTGGGCATGGCAATGGTGATCTTATCACCAGGACGCACGCCCAGGGTCTTCAGACTCTTGGCGCAGCGCTCGATCTCCTGCACCATCTTGCGATAGGTGGTGGAGCGCCCCATAAAATCGAAAGCAATGTTGTTGGGATACAGCTCAGCCATGCGGGCCACGGCGTCAAACATGCTGCCCCGGAAATAATCCAGATGCATGGGCACATCGCCCAGATAGTCCTTCCACGGGGTCTTGACTTCACTCATATCGTACTTCCTCCTTCAAAGGCTTCTCCAGCTCCTCGGGGTGCTCCAGCAGGTACTTCAGCAGCCGTACCGACTTGGAATAATAATATCCGTCCGCCAGCCGCTCGTCAATGGTCAGGCCCAGGTCCAGCGTTTCGCGCATGGTCACGCGGCCCTCGGCATCAAACATGGGCGACATTTTCTTCTCGCCGATAATGCAGAACAGCGAGCATGTGCCCCAGTTTGTCAGGTGATGATAGCCGCACTTGAGCTTGATGGAGCCAAGATTGGACAGGGTGACCGAGCTGTAATACGGATCGGTGGCCACCATGTCCGCAGGCACCCAGCCGTGCTTATCCAGCCACATGATGAACTTGACGGCCGTCTTGCCCAGCCAGCGGGGCAGCTTGTTGAGTATATCCATGTTTTCCGTGGAAGAATCCGCCTTTTCACTGCGGCAGGCCTGCACCTGCGAACGGATATACGCGTGTACGTCCTCTACGGTGAAGTCCTCCTTACTGTGGAGGAACGCCAGCGCTTCCGCGCCCTTATCAGAGAACTGCTTTTTCACCACAAAGGCGGCGGACACCTCGTTGCGCTGATAGAAGTTGCTGTTGACGATGAACCGGTTCAGCTTGGGCCGCAGGGTGATGGTTTTCAGAAGAGCCGTCACGATCAGGTGGAACATCGTATAGGGAAAGTCCTGCTCCGTTTTATTCTTTTCGGCCAAATAGGCATTGATCGCGGTCAGGTCGATCCTCTCGGAAATATAAGCCTCGTTATCGCAGCGATTGGGATAGATGATGCCGGTAATGAAGTGGAGGGAATCCAGCTCCCGCAGCAGCCGTCCGTCCCGCCGGTCGCCTCTGCGGCGTTTTTGTTGCTCCATAAGTGTATGTAACTCCTTCTTAAATGGAATCTATTCTATAAAACCAATGTAACATTATAGACAAGACTTCCCGATTTGTCAAATTTACGAAAAAGCGTCTGCAATTACTTGCATTTGCTGATGGCGTATGCTACTATATAAATACAGAAAACTCAATAATGTATACGTCCCACGCACAATTGTGAAGGAGGAACTGCATATGCTGACTATGGCCATGCTGCACGATGCTCAGCGCGTACTGTCCGGCGTCATCAATAAAACGCCCGTGATCCCCAGCACCGGTATCACCGATGCGTGCCGTCTTTTTTTGAAAGCCGACTGCCTGCAAAAGACCGGCGCGTTCAAGCTGCGCGGTGCGTATTATAAGATCGCCACGCTGTCTGACGAGGAAAAGGCGAGAGGTGTGATCGCCTGCTCTGCCGGAAACCATGCCCAGGGCGTGGCGTTTGCTGCCCGAGACATGGGCATCCACGCGGTGATCTGCATCCCGCAGGGCGCGCCCCTGTCCAAGATAGAAGCCACCCGCAGCTACGGCGCGGAGGTGGTGCTGGTCCCCGGCGTATATGACGACGCCTATGCCGAAGCCATCCGGCTGCGGGACGAAAAGGGCTATACCTTCATCCATCCCTTTGACGATTACAGCATCATGGCCGGTCAGGGCACCATTGGTCTGGAAATCCTGGAGCAGCTGCCGGACGTGGACATGATCATCACCGCCATCGGCGGCGGCGGACTGATCTCCGGCGTGGCCAAAGCCGTGAAGGAGCTGAAGCCCTCCTGTCAGGTCATCGGCGTGCAGGCCGAGGGCGCGGCCAGCATGTACGAGGCGCTGCGGCAGGATAAGATCATTACACTGCCGCAGGTGGGCACCATGGCCGACGGTATTCAGGTCAAAACGGCCGGTACCCTGACCTTCGACATGTGCCGCCAGTATGTGGACAAGGTCGTCACCGTTACCGAGAGTGAGATCGCCGCCGCTATCCTGACCATTCTGGAAAAGCAGAAGCTGATCACCGAGGGCGCCGGCGCCGTCAGCGTGGCGGCAGTCATGTCCGGCAAGCTGGATGTGAAGGGCAAGACCGTGTGCGCCCTGCTGTCCGGCGGCAACGTGGATGTGACCATGCTGGAACGCATCATCAAGCACGGTCTTACCGCCGAGGGCCGCATCGCCAGCTTCTCTACCGTGCTGCCCGATCAGCCCAACGCGCTGGCCACCTATCTGGCAGCGCTGTCCCATGAGGGTGTCAACGTGCTGGAGGTGTACCATGAGCGCAGCAGCATGAAGGTAGGCGTCGGCTCCTGCCGCGTCCGTATGGTGGTGGAGACCCGCAATCACGCGCATATCCACCAGCTGTACCAGTATCTGGCCGAGCAGGGCTATACCATCAAGGAGTGACATCATGAAGCTTGCCAACGCACTGGCCCAGCGGGCCGATCTTCAGCGGCGGATGGCTCAGCTTGGCTCCCGGCTGATGAACAACGCTAAGGTGCAGGAGGGGGAACAGCCCGCCGAGGATCCCAAGGCGCTGCTGGACGAGATGGAGCGCATGAGCGCCCAGCTGGAGGAGCTGATCTGCCGCATCAATCTGACCAATACCGCCGCCCGCAGTGAAACGGGCGAGAGTCTGACGGCCCTGCTGGCCCGTCGGGACTGCCTGAAAATGAAGCTGGGCATCTATCGGGAGTTTTTGCAGAGCGCCAGCGACGTGGTGCCCCGCGGTCTGCGCACTGAGATCAGGATCGTCAGCACCGTGAAGGTATCCGAGATGCAGAAGCAGGTGGACGATATGTCCCGCGACCTGCGGCTGCTGGAGGAGACCATCCAGTCCCTGAACTGGACCACAGAGCTGCAATAAGCAGGAATACAGCAAGGAACCGGGAAAAGGCGGATGTTATCTCTGAGGCTGAGAATGAGTCCTCGCAGTATGGATGGAGCGAGCGCAGCTCCGGGGTTCGATCCCCCACCGCAAGACGCACGCGCCGCATACCGCACACGCGCATAAAAACTGTGCATCGTTACTACCACGGCATCGATTTCCCCGGCAGGGTGGGACAGGGGACAAATAGCTGTCTGCGCAAGCAGCCCGCGGAGCAATTGCTCCGCGGGCTGCTATGTTATTCCGTTGTCCGCAGCGTCTCCCGCACACACATCAGCGCCTTGCCCAGGATATTTTCACCCTGCCATTTGGCGGGATCCTGATGGCGGGGATCGTCCAGCGGAATACCGATGCCCCAGATGCGGTCATTGGGGGAGCACTCGGCAATGAGGGCGTCTCCGGTGGACAGAAGCTGGCGCTTCAAGCCGCTGTTCTGGCCGAATTTGGCCAGCAGCCCGCGATAGATGACCTCCTGCCGCGCTGCCGTCCACTTGGCGTCGTCATACGGGGTAATGGCCCGGCCCAGCAGCTTCACCCTCTTGGGGTCGGGATTCTCCATCACCTTCGCGGCGGTGGCGGTATCGCCGCAGCACAGGGCCTTCTGACGCATGAGGTATTGCTCCGCGTTGAGATACGTCACACCGTCCACGGTAAATACCGCCGGATACCAGTTGCTGAACCAGCCGTTGAGACCATATTCATGGAAGAATCCCACTACATTGCCTGCAATGGGCGCGTCCCTTTCCGTGACGGCAAATTCCTCATACAGCTCATAGGCACGCCGGTCCGGCGCGCACAGCGTTACATCCAGCGGCGTCTCCGGGTGGGCCTTGCGCCAGCGCTCCACCGCCACAAGCGCTGCCGGAACGGCGAACTGGGGCGGCCAGCCGGTCTCCGCGCCCAGCGTGGGGATGGCCGCGCTGCCATAGCCGCCGGAGAGCGCCGCGTCCAACGCCCGATGATAGCAGGCCGTCAGCGCCGCCGTCTCATGGGGATGGCCGTCATAAGCCGGAGACGGCATGGTGATGACACCGCCGGGGACCGTATCCGCATAGCAGGCGCAGCCTGCCCGCGCGGCGCTGCCCAGAAAGAACGAAAGCTTCATATGGCACCTCCTGATTTTTTCATTTTATCACATTTGTCCGGGAAAACGCAATGCGCCGCCTTGCCCTTTTCTCCAAAAGGTGGTATGATACAGAAAAACGCAGGGAGGTGCCGCAATGGATATTCCCGCACGCTGCCGGGACGCAGACGGTTATCTGATCCGTCAGCATCTGATGACGGATATCCCCTATGGCAGCCGCACTGTGGCCCGGAAGGGCTGCGGCTTTATGGCGGTATATAACGCCGCCCGCTATTTTGCCCAGCCTGTCACCGAAACGGAGGTCTGGCATTTTTTTCATCAGCATGTGTTCCTGCGGGGCATTATGGGTACCACCATCGGCCACGTCTGCCGGGGCGTGTACCGCTTTGGTATGAGGGTCACCGGCCTTCGGTACAGGGATCTGAAGGGTGCCCGTGCCGGTATTCTGTGGTATCATACCGGCAGTTCCCGCCACTATGTGCTGGTGCGCCGGTGCGAGGACGGGCGGTATGCCTTTCCCAACTCGTCCGCGCCGGAGCCTATGCGCTTTCCGGATTTTTACAATAAGTATGTCAGGCATCTGCGCCTGCCGCCGCTGCATGTCGACCTGCCTATCATGTTCACCCTGACGGTAGACAAGCGGGATAAGAACGGACAGCGCGGCAGAAGCTAAGAAAAACAATGGAGGCACGATCATGTATAAGAATATCGCCAAAAAGGAAAAACTGCTGTTGAAAGAACTGGTAGCCTATCAGGACGGGCAGGTGGTCAGCAAGACGCTGGTGCAGAACGACCTGATGAGCGTCACGGTGTTCTCATTTGACAAGGACGAGGAGATCTCCACCCATGCCAGCGGCGGCGACGCCATGGTGACGGTGCTGGAGGGTACCGGCCGCTTTACCGTAGGCGGAGACGTGTTTGTATTGACCGAGGGCGAGACGCTGGTGATGCCCAAGGATGTACCCCACGCCGTCTATGGACAGGAGCGCTTCAAGATGCTGCTGACGGTATCGTTCTGATAAGGAAATGCGGATATAGCGGGCCGTCCATGGCCCGCTATATCCTTCTATGCGGAGCATGCCCCCTCCCCTTTCCGCGCACAGCGCCCTCTCCCGGCTTCTTCTCTTTGCCTTCCCCTTGTATCTCCCTTGTATCTCCTTTTTCATGTTTCTTTACAAACGGGTAAAATCGTGGTATACTGGTTTTGTATGACCACGGCGAAAGTGAGGAAGCATATGGGAAGGTTGATCGTTTTTGAGGGAACGGACGGTTCCGGCAAAGCCACTCAGGCAGAGCTTCTGTGCCAGACGTTGGAGCAGCGGGGTATTTCCTTCCGGCGATTGGCATTCCCCCGGTATCAGGAAGATTCTTCCGCATTGATCCGCCTGTATCTGAGCGGCGCGTTCGGCAGCCACCCAGACGATGTGAACGCTTATGCCGCCGCTACCTTTTTCGCGGTGGACCGCTACGCCTCCTATAAGCAGGATTGGGGTGAATACTACCGGCAGGGCGGCCTGCTGATCGCTGACCGGTACACCACCTCCAACGCCGTACATCAGGCTTCCAAGCTGCCGCCGGAGCAATGCAAGTCCTTTTTGGACTGGCTGTTTCACTTTGAGTATGACCTGCTGGAGCTGCCTCGCCCCACGCGGGTGCTGTATCTGGATCTGCCCACGGAGCTGAGTGAGCAGATGATGCGTCTGCGGGAACAGGCCACCCGTACCACCGCCGACATTCACGAGCAGGACGACGCCTATCTGCGCCGCTGCCGGGAAAACGCCGCGTTCGTGACGGATTACTGCGGCTGGATCAGGATCAACTGCGCCGAAAACGGCATGATCCGCAGCCGCGAGGATATCCACGCCGAAGTACTGGACAAGCTCCGCGATCTGCTGTAACACAGCGCTTACCGCAAGAAAGGAATAGATGATTATGCCCAAGGATCAGAACAACAACTATGAGACTGCCTACTATAACGCCGAAGAGGTGCGCCGCCAGAGCGCGGGCGGTCCTCCAAAGAAAAAGAAGAAAAAAAGCAGCCGCAGCACCCAGCGCACAGCGCTGTATCTGGTGTGCGTGATACTGGCCTCCTGCCTGCTGGCCGGCGTGGGCTGGCTGCTGTTCAACGACCTGTGTTCGCTGAACAAGGACTATGTGGAAGTCAAGCTTACCGTAGACGAGGACGACAGCGTGGGCGATGTGGCCAAAAAGCTGAAGGACGCGGGCCTTATCAACTACCGCGGCTTCTTCAGGTTCTGCGGCATCTTCTTCCACGCCAGCAAGAATATCGACCCCGGCGAATATGATCTCAACAGCGATATGGATTACCGCAGCCTGATCCTGAACATGCACGATTACGAGGCTGACAAGGTCAACGAGGACGGCTGGATCAAGGTAGTCATTCCCGAGGGCAAGACGGTCAATGAGATCATCGACATTATGACCGAGGCCGGGATCTCCACCCGTGAGGAGCTGGAGGATGCCTGCGCCAACTTTGAGTTCCAGAGCTACAGCTTCCTGAAGGAGGACATGCTGGGCAAGGTGAACCGCATGGAGGGCTTCCTTTTCCCCACCACCCAGGCCTTTGACCCCGAAAAGACCGCCGTATATGACATCGACACCATGCTGACCAACTTTGTCACCCAGTTTGACGATGACATGATGGCCGACATCAACACCAGCGGCTATTCCCTGTATGAGATCGTCACCATGGCTTCCATCATCGAAAAGGAGGGTATCGGCGACGAGACCGAGCGGAAGAACATCGCCTCCGTTCTCTATAACCGTCTGAGCACCACCGACCGGGAGACCTACGGCTATTTGCAGCTGGACACCACCATTTACTACGCTCTTTCTCTGGAAGGCAAGGACAAGACCGCCTTCGACAAGGACATGGACAGCCCTTACAACACCTATAAGTATCCCGGTCTGCCCGCAGGTCCTATCTGCTGCCCCGGTATGGACTCCATCAAGGCGGCCATTTACCCCAATGAGACCGATTACTACTACTTCGCCGCCGGTAAGGATGGCGTAAACCACTTCTTCAAAACCTACAACGAGCATCTCGCTTTTATCAACAGCGACATGTACCAGCCTGACTGATGGAACGAAAAAAGCCTGAATTGCTGTCCCCTGCCGGGGACTGGGAAAAATTGCAGATGGCCGTGACCTACGGCGCCGACGCGGTGTACCTGGCGGGCACCGCCTTCGGCATGCGCTCCTTTGCCGGTAATTTTACCGACGAAGAGCTGCCCCGTGCCGTAAAATACGCCCATGACCACGGCGTGAAGGTGCACGTCACCGTCAATACCATGCCCCGCAGCGGCGAGGTGGAGCAGCTGCCTGCCCATCTGGAACGGCTGAATGACGCCGGAGTAGATGCCCTGATCGTGGCTGATCTGGGCGCGTTCACACTGGCAGGCAAGTACGCGCCCCATTGCCAGCGGCACATCTCCACCCAGCAGTCCATCGCCAATTACGCCTCCGCCGCCGCGTGGTACGACCTGGGCGCCACCCGTGTGGTGCTGGCCCGGGAGCTGAGTCTGGACGAGATCCGCACCATCCGGGCCAGGACCCCCAAGGAGTTGGAGATCGAGACCTTCTGCCACGGGGCCATGTGCGTCAGCTACTCCGGTCGGTGCCTGCTCAGCAACTATATGACGGGTCGGGACGCTAACCGGGGCCAGTGCGCCCAGCCCTGCCGCTATCAGTACGCGCTGATGGAGGAAAAACGCCCCGGCGAATATTTCTCCGTGTTCGAGGATGAAAAGGGCACCTATATCATGAACAGCAGGGACATGTGCATGATCGATCATCTGGACGATCTGATGGACGCGGGGGTGGACTGCCTGAAGATCGAGGGCCGGGCCAAATCCGGCTACTACGCCGCCATCGTCACCGGAGCCTACCGCCATGTGCTGGACGACGTCGCGGCGGGCCGCCCCATCGATTCCATCTGGCGGGATGAGGTGGAGCACGTCAGCCACCGGCACTACTCCACTGGCTTCTTCTACGGTCAGCCGGGACAGTATTACGACAATGCCCGGTACATACGGGACTGGCAGATCTGCGCCGTGGTGACGGACTGCGACGCAAACGGCCTTGCTACGCTGAGCCTGCGGAATAAGTTTGCCGCCGGTGACGAGCTGGAAGTGGTCGGTCCCGATACCCGCCCCTTTACCATCACCGCCCCGGTGATGACCGACTGCGACGGTCTGCCCCTTCGTGAGCCGAAAACGCCCCAGATGGTGTTCACCATGCAGCTGCCCAAGCCGGTACCGCCCCTCAGCTTCCTGCGCCATGCCGTGGAGCTGAGCGCCAGAAATTAACCTGAAAAAGAGACCTGTGCTTTGAACTGCACCCCATTTGTTAGACAGTATGATATACTATCTAACAAATGGG
>SAMEA104315427__coassemble_750_pt1 | contig 22705 bp, 23 predicted proteins | sample SAMEA104315427__metabat2_low_PE_034 | metagenome-assembled genome bin SAMEA104315427 (sample SAMEA104315427) | gut metagenome | biome: Monkey gut; feature: monkey-associated habitat; material: faeces | place: China | collected 2013 | reverse complement strand
CACAGCTGGCTCATCCGCTGGGCGGCCCGACCGGTGGGGGCCAGCAGCAGCACATCCAGGCCCATCCGGGCAAACAGCGCCACGATGCCCCGCACGGAGGTGGTCTTTCCGGTGCCGGGGCCGCCGGTCAGCAGCAGCACGCCCTGCTCCGCCGCCAGCGCCACGGCCCGCCGCTGCTCCGGCGCGTAGGCGATACCCTGCTGCTTTTCAATATCATCGATGATCCGCTCCACATTCCTGCCGCAGTCCCAGTTGTCGTCGCAGGCGGCAGCCAGCCGCCTGGCGACATAGACCTCCGCCTCGTACAGCCGCCGCAGATAGCAGCCCTCCACATTGGCGATGGGCTTACACACCACCGCGCCGCGGTCCGTCAGATCGTCCAGCGCCTTTTCCACCGCGTCGCCGTCTACGCCGATCAGCTCCATGGTGGCGGCGGTCAGCTTGGGTCGGGGCAGGAACACATGGCCGTTGGATAAATTGTGGTTCAGCTCATACAGCACCGCCGCCTCCGTGCGGCAGGGGGAGTCTCCGTCAAAGCCCATGGACAGGGCGATCTCATCGGCGGCGGCAAAGTCCACGCCGCACCGTTCGTCCGTCAGCAGATAGGGATTGTCCTTCAGCTTTTCCAGCGTTTCATCGCCGTAAGTCCGCAAAAGCCCCATCGCCAGCGTCACCGGCAGATCATACCGGCTCAGAAATTCCATCACCCGCCGCAGCCCGGTCAGACTGCGGAAGGCGGCGGAGATCTCCGCCGCTTTTTTGGCGGTGATGCCCTTCAGCAATGACAGCTTTTCCGGCTCCTCCTCGATGACCCGCAGCGTGTCGGCGCCGAAGCGCTCCACCAGGCGGGCGGCGGTGGCCGGGCCGACGCCCTTCAGCACGCCGGAGGAGAGGTAGCACACGATGTCGTCCTCCTCACGGGGCATGCGGCGCTCCACCAACTCGGCGGTCATCTGTACGCCGTAAGTGGGATGATTGACCCATGTGCCTGTCACCGTCATGCCTTCGCCGGCGGCGGCAAAGGGAATGCAGCCCACCACCGTGACCACCTCGCCCTGCTCCGTCAGCAGGCTCAGCACGGTATAGCCGTTTTCCTCGTTCTGGAATACCACGTTTTCCACAACGCCCTCAATGGTACCGCGTTCCCCCATGGGTCTCCTCCCGTTTCCTCAGTGTAATGTTGGGATCGCGCGCCGCGGCATGCTCCGCCCGACGCAATCCCTCGTCAGAAAGTCCCTCGTCCAACAGCACGACGGCCAGCCCCTCCAGCCGCCGCAGCAGCCGCTCAAGCTCGCCGGCATCGCCGGACAGCGGGACGAAAACGGACAGTCTGACCGTCCGCTTGGGGCACATGATCCACCCGGACAGCACCCACAGCACTGCCGCGATGCCCATGGCCTCCAAAAAAGCCGTCAGGCCCTCCCGGAAAAGCGCCATACCATTCCCTCCCCTGCTATCCTATGCGGGAGGAGAAGGGATGTGCCTTTTACCGGCGCAGCATTTTTCGCAGATATTGCCCCGTGTAGGACTCCGGCACAGCCGCCACCTGCTCCGGTGTGCCGAAGGCCACCACCGTACCGCCGCCGATGCCGCCCTCTGGGCCGAGATCGATCAGATAGTCGGCGCATTTGATCACGTCCAGATTGTGCTCGATCACCAGCACGGTGTTGCCGCTGTCCACCAGCCGCTGCAAAACCGCCAGCAGCTTCTTCACGTCGTCAGCGTGCAGACCGGTGGTAGGCTCGTCCAGAATATAGATGGTGCGGCCGGTGGAGCGCTTGGAAAGCTCCGTGGCCAGCTTGACCCGCTGTGCCTCGCCGCCGGACAGTGTGGTGGAGGACTGGCCCAGCTTCACATAGCCAAGACCCACGTCCTGTAAGGTTTGCAGCCGCGCGGCGATCTTGGGCAGGGCGGAGAAGAAAGGAACCGCCTCGTCCACCGTCATGTCCAGCACGTCGGAGATGGATTTGCCCTTATAGCGCACCTCCAGCGTCTCACGGTTATAGCGCTTGCCGTGGCACACCTCGCAGGGGACGTACACGTCCGCCAGGAAGTGCATTTCGATCTTCAGCACGCCGTCGCCGCAGCAGGCCTCGCACCGGCCGCCCTTAGTGTTGAAGGAGAACCGCCCCGGGCCGTAGCCCCTTGCCTTTGCGTCGGGCAGGGAGGCAAACAGGTCCCGGATATCGTTGAACAGGTTCGTATAGGTGGCGGGATTGGAGCGGGGCGTCCGTCCGATGGGACTCTGGTCGATGTTGATGACTTTGTCCAGATACTCCTCCCCCTCGATGGCGTCATGCCTGCCGGGGTGGGCCTTCATACGGTTCAGGTCGGCCCCCAGCCGTTTGAAGATGATCTCGTTCACCAGCGAGCTTTTGCCGCTGCCGGATACGCCGGTAACGCAGGTCAGCGTACCCAGCGGCACCGATACGTCGATGTTTTTCAGGTTGTTTTCCCGTGCGCCCCGTACCGTCAGCCATTTGCCGTTTCCGGCGCGGCGGCACTCCGGCACCTCGATACGCTTTTTGCCGCTGAGATACTGGCCGGTCAGACTGTTGGGGTCGGCCATCACCTGCTCCGGCGTTCCGGCGGACACCACCTGCCCGCCCAGCGCGCCCGCTCCGGGGCCGATATCGATAAGCCAGTCGGCGGTACGCATGGTGTCCTCGTCGTGCTCCACCACGATCAGGGTGTTGCCCAGATCCCGGAGCCGCCGCAGGGTATCCAGCAGCTTGTCGTTGTCCCGCTGGTGCAGGCCGATGGAGGGTTCGTCCAGAATATACAGCACCCCCATCAGGCTGCTGCCGATCTGGGTGGCCAGCCGGATGCGCTGGCTCTCGCCGCCGGACAGTGTACCGGAGGAACGGCTCAGCGTCAGATAGCTGAGACCCACCGACTGCAAAAACCGCAGCCGGGAGCCGATCTCCTTCAAAATCTGCGCGGCGATCATCTGCTGATTACCGGTCAGAGTCAGACCGTCGAAAAACGCGATCTCGTCGTCCACCGGCATGGCGGTGGCGTCGTGGATGGACAGGCCGCCCACCGTAACGGCCAGCGCTTCGGGGCGCAGCCGCCGGCCCTGACAGACCGGGCAGGGACAGGCCGCCATAAAGGATTCGATCTCCTTCTTGCTGGCATCGGACTGGGTCTCCACATACCGCCGCTCCAGATTGTTGGCAATGCCCTCAAAGGCCTGGTGCAGCGTACCCTTGCCCCGGGGCTGGTCGTATTCCAGCGTCAGCTTTTCGCCCTTGGTGCCGTAGAGGATGATGTCCTTTACCTCGTCGGACAGCTGGGCGTAGGGCGTGCGGAGAGAGAAGTTGTACCGCTTGCTGAGCGCGTCAAAATACATGCGGGAGATGCCGTCGGAGCGGATGGAGTTCCACCCGGTGGCCACCACCGCGCCGTCCAGGATCGACTTGCTCTCGTCGGGGATCACCAGCGTGGGGTCTACCTTCAGCTGCATGCCGAGACCGGTGCAGGTGGGGCAGGCGCCGAAGGGGCTGTTGAAGGAGAACAGCCGGGGCGCCAGCTCCTCGATGGACACGCCGCAGTCCTCGCAGGCATAGTTCTGGGAGAAGGACAAGTCCTGCCCCTCCTTCAGAAGGTTTACCGTTACCAGCCCGCCGGCCAGGTTGGAGGCAGTTTCCACGCTGTCGGTCAGGCGGGTGGCGATATCGGCGCGGACGATCAGACGGTCCACCACAATGTCGATCTGGTGCTTGTTGTTCTTGACCAGCTTGAGCTCTTCGTCCAGCTCGTGCATTTCCCCGTCGACGCGGGCGCGGACGTAGCCGCTGCGGCGGGCGTCCTCCAGCACCTTGGTATGCTCACCCTTGCGGCCCCGCACCACCGGGGCCATCACCTGGATACGGGTGCCCTCCGGCAGCGCCATGATCTGGTCGATGATCTGGTCGATGGTCTGCTGGCGGATCTCCCTGCCGCACTTGGGGCAGTGGGGCACGCCTACCCGTGCCCACAGAAGGCGCATATAGTCGTAGATCTCCGTCACCGTGCCCACGGTGGACCGGGGATTCTTGCTGGTGGTTTTCTGGTCGATGGAGATAGCGGGGGACAGGCCGTCGATATAGTCCACGTCCGGCTTGTCCATCTGACCCAGAAACATCCGGGCATAGCTGGACAGGCTCTCCACATACCGGCGCTGACCCTCGGCGTAAATGGTGTCAAAGGCCAGCGAGCTTTTGCCGCTGCCGGAAAGACCCGTCAGCACCACCAGCTTATCACGGGGGATGGTCACGTCGATGTTTTTCAGGTTATTCTCCCGCGCGCCCTTGATGAAAATTTTCTTTTGCATGGTATTCCTCGATTCTGCATGATTTGTTGCAGATAAGCATAATTCAAACAATTTTTAATGTCAACATGTGATTAAAAAGTTAATTTTTCAAACGATCACATCCGCCGTTTTCGCCCGCAGCAGCGCCAGCAGGTCGGCGGGCTTTACCTGCACCTGGTGGCCGATCTTTCCGGCGGAGACAGCGATCAGCGCCAGCTCATTCACCGTCTCATGGAATACGGTGGGGAACTGCTTTTTCATGCCCACGGGAGAGCAGCCGCCGTGAACGTAGCCGGTCAGGGGCAGCAGCTCCTTCTGGGGCAGCATGGCGATGGACTTTTCGCCCACCGCTTTGGCGGCTTTTTTCAGGTCAAGATTTTCCGCCACGGGGATATCGAATACATAGTATGCCCCGCTGGCGCCCTTTGTCACCAGCGTCTTGAACACGCTTGCCGCGTCCAGCCCCACCTCTGCCGCCACCGAAACGCCGTCGATGGGGCCGTTGGGGTCGTAGGAAAAGGCGGTATAGGGGATCTTCTTCTGGTCCAGCGTCCGCATGACGTTGGTTTTTTCTTCCTTGTTCTTTGCCATAGGGACAGCCTCCTTGTTGTTATCGGTACATCGCGATCAATGACAATATGAGAATGTGGACGGGGTAAAAGGCGTAAAAGCCGTACTGCACCGCTTTGTTGGAAAAGCCTCGCTGCCCGTTATAGAGCCAGATGGGGAGCAGGGAAAGCATAGCCCACAGTTCAATGGTCAGGCGGCCGCCCATGCAGGCGATGCAGAAAAACGCCACTCCGAAAGCCTGCGCGATCATCTTACTGATCGCTCCGCCGGGCGCGCGGTGGACGCCGTAGAACATCGCCGCCAGCAGCATGCCCCAGCCGCCGTAGTCGGTATGGTCCAGCTCCAGCAGGGAAAAGACGGCGACCATGACCGCGCCCGTCAACACAAAGTCCGGCACGGTACGCTTTTTCAGCGCCCGGCCAATGAGCCGGCATACCAGCGCGCCGGCCAGCAGCGTCCACAGCACGTTCTGGTCATAGGGATCCCACACCCCGCCGCTGTTCATCAGATTGAAGGGGATCTCCGACAGTACGGCGAACACCAGCAGCCGCAGGGCGTACCGCTTTCGGTCATGGGTATATACGCAGCCCTCGGCGATCAGAAAGCAGAAGATGGGAAAGGCGATCCGCCCGATGCACCGCAGCCACATGGCGTTCGGGAACAGCGTGAACCCCATGTGGTCGATCAGCATGGTGCAGACAGCAATGAGCTTCAGGTGGAAGCCGTTGAGGACTTGGACTCTTTGCATGGTTTGTCTCCTTTTGCCAGCAGGATGACGCAGCCAAACACGCAGCCGATGCCCAGCACCGTCCAGATGGTCAGCGTCTCATGGAACACGATCACGCCCACCAGCGTTTCCACCACCGGCTCGATGTTTGTGATAATGGAGGCCCGTCCGCTCTCCACACCCTCAAGACCCTTGGTGTAGAAAATATAGGGCAGCACCGTGGCCACGATCACCACGCAGATGGCGCCCGCAATGCCCTTTGGCTGCTGGAATACGGCGGGCAGGGCGGAAAAGTCAGCGAAGAACACCGAGCCGAGACCTGCCACCAGAAACGTCCAGTAGATCATCGTGTAGCTTTCGTAGTGGGCAAGGCCATAGTGAGCAAACACGGTGTAGCTGGCGTAGCACAGGCCGGAGGCCACCCCCAGCGCGATGCCGCCCCACGAGGCGGTCATCTCGCCGCCCAGCATGCCGCTGACCATGACGCAGCCCAGCAGCGACACAGCCAGCGCGATGATCTTCCGGCGGGTCAGGGGCGTTTTCCACAGCAGGGCGCTCATCAGCACCACGAAGGATGGCGCCAGATACAGCAGCACTGCCGCCACGGACAGGGAGCACATGGTCTGGCACTGGAAGTACACCAGACTCAGCAGCAAAATGCTGATCAGGCCGGAGCACAGGAAGATGGGCAGGTGCTTCAGCTTGATGCGGAACACCTGCCGGTGAAACAGGGCAAATACCACCGTCAGCACCAGCAGCGTGCCGAAGTTGCGGATGAATACCCGGCTGCCCAGCGTCACGCCCGCCTCGGTCAGCAGGCGGTTGGAAAACCCGATGAAGCCCCAGCACACAGCGCTGAGGATCACATAGATGTAGGAAAGATACTTTTTCATGGGTCAATTCTCTTTTCGCAGTTCGATGATCTGGTCGCGCAGCAGCGCGGCGTATTCAAACTCCAGCATCTTGCTGGCGGCCTTCATTTCCTTTTCCAGACGGGCGATGGTCTCGGCCCGCTCCCGGTCGCTGAGCTTCTTCCTGGAGAGCTTCGACGCCTCCTCGGCACTGTGGCTGATCTCCACCATCTCCCGGACGCTCTTGCGGATGGTGCGGGGCGTGATGCCGTGAGCCTTGTTGAAGTCGTCCTGCAATTTCCGGCGGCGCTCCGTCTCGTCCATGGCGGCGCGCATGGAGGGCGTCACCGTGTCGGCGTACAGGATCACCAGTCCCTCGGCGTTTCGGGCGGCGCGGCCGATGGTCTGGATCAGGCTGGTCTCGCTGCGGAGAAAGCCCTCCTTATCCGCGTCCAGAATGGCCACCAGCGATACCTCCGGCAGGTCGAGACCCTCCCGCAGCAGGTTGATGCCCACCAGCACATCAAATTCGCCCAATCGCAGGTCCCGGATGATCTCCATCCGCTCCAGCGCCGCCACGTCCGAGTGCATATAGCGCACCCGGATGCCGCTTTGCCGGAAGTGGGCGGTCAGGTCCTCTGCCATCCGCTTGGTGAGGGTGGTCACCAGCACCCGCTCGTTCCGCTCCGCCCGGGCGCGGATCTCGGCGGACAGATCGTCGATCTGTCCCACCACGGGCCGCAGCTCGATACGGGGGTCCAGCAATCCTGTGGGGCGGATTACCTGCTCCACCACCTGATCGGCGTGGGCCTTCTCGTACTCGCCGGGGGTGGCGGAGACATAGATGGCCTGATGGAACCGCTCCTCGAACTCCTCAAATTTCAGGGGCCGGTTATCGAAGGCGCAGGGCAGCCGGAAGCCGTAGCGCACCAGACTTTCCTTCCTGGCCCGGTCGCCGTTATACATGGCCCGCACCTGGGGCAGCGTCACATGGCTCTCGTCCACAAACAGCAGGAAATCGTCAGGGAAGAAGTCCAGCAGCGTCATGGGCGGCGACCCGGCAGGCCGCTGGGAGATGATGCGGGAATAGTTCTCGATGCCGGAGCAGTAGCCCAGCTCGGTCATCATCTCCATGTCATATTCCGTCCGCTGGCGCAGGCGCTGGGCCTCCACCAGCAGGTTGTTTTCCTCAAAGAATTGCAGCCGCTCCGCCAGCTCCTTCTTGATCTGGACCATGGCGGCGTCCATCTTGTCCTTGGGGGTCACGTAGTGGCTGGCGGGGTAGATGGCCACATGGTTCAGGGTCTTCATGGCCGCGCCGGTGACGGGGTGGAACTCGGTAATGCGGTCGATCTCGTCGCCGAAGAACTCCACACGGATGGCCCGATCCTTGTAGTAGGCGGGGTACAGCTCCACCGTGTCGCCCCGGACACGGAACACGTTTCGCTGGAAGGCCACATCGTTGCGCTCGTACCGGTCCTCTACCAGACGGCGCAGCAGCTGGTCACGATCCATGGTCATGCCGGTGCGCAGGGAGATCATCATACGGGCAAAGTCGTCCGGCTCGCCCAGACCGTAGATGCAGCTGACGGAGGATACCACGATCACGTCCCGCCGCTCCAGCAGCGCACAGGTGGCGCTGAGACGCAGCCGGTCGATCTCCTCGTTGGTGGAGGCGTCCTTTTCGATATAGGTGTCCGTGTGGGGGATATAAGCCTCCGGCTGGTAGTAGTCGTAGTAGGAGACGAAGTACTCCACGGCGTTTTCCGGGAAAAATTCCCGGAACTCCTCGCACAGCTGGGCAGCCAGCGTCTTGTTGTGGGCCAGCACCAGCGTGGGGCGCTGCACCTGCTCGATGACCTTGGCCATGGTGTAGGTCTTGCCGGAGCCGGTCACGCCCTTGAGCACCTGCTCCCGCAGGCCGTTATCCACCCCCTGGGCCAGCTTCTCAATGGCCTGGGGCTGGTCGCCGGCGGGGGAATATTCAGAATGGACTTTGAATTGAGGCATAGTGGAGTCTCCTTTTTTGACGGAGGGCTTTGCCGCGGCGGCCTGTGGTCAGGCCGCCCTACGGAATATCAATGTACCGCTTCGCAGGGCGGGGTGACCACACCCCGCCGCACGGCAGATGCTGAGACGATCATTTTATCGAATCAAAAAAATGTTCCGTGAACGTGTGGTAAGCAGTCGTAATTCTGTACGCAATATCGCACGCCAGGAGCGTGAAACGCTCCTGATACACAATCAAATCAGATACCCGCTCTGGTTCATGCTGACAAAATCCCCGTCCGCCACGATGATGTGATCCAGCAGGCGGATGTCCACCGCCTGCAGCGCGTCCCGCACCCACAGCGTCACCGCCCGGTCCTCGTCAGAGGGCAGTGCCACGCCGCTGGGATGGTTGTGCGCCAGCACCACAGCGCTGGCGTCCGACAGCAGCGCGTTTTCCACCACCTGCCGCACGGAAAGAGCGGTGCAGTCGGCGCTGCCCTGCGACAGCCGCTTGCAGCTGAGCAGCTTTCCCTTGGCGTCAAGACATGCCTGATACAGCGTCTCCTGCCGCTCCTGTCCCAGCAGGGTCATAAAATAGCGCCCGCATGTATCCACACTGTTCAGCACCCGCTCCCGGCCGGTGCTCCGCAGCGCGCGTTTGCTGACCGCCGGAAGCAGCGTCAGCAGCAGCGCCGCGTTTTCCCCGACGCCCTCTACCTTTTGCAGCTCTTCCACATTGGCGTTGAGCACATTTTGCAGGGAACCGAACTTTTGCAGCAGCCGGTGCGCCGTCTCGTTGGTATCCCGCCGGGGGATGGCGTAGTACAGCACCAGCTCCAGCACCTCGTGGTCGGCAAAGCCGTCCAGACCGTGCTGCCGGAACTGCTCCTTTTTCCGTGCCCGATGTCCGTCATGCAGTCCCATACCATACCCCCCATTCTGTGCGAAAAGCAGATTTTTCGTCAATCATATAGTATATCACGACGTGCCTTTTGATACAAGGCGTATCTGTGAAACAATTTTTCGATTTTTACGAAAAACGCCGACACCACTCTTGACAAGACCTTTGTTTTGACATACACTAAAATATGTTCACCGGTAGGTAAGGCTACCGCAGGGATATGGACTGCTGCCGCGAAATGGTGGAGACACTATGAGAGGGTTTGAACAGGCGATATCGAAACCAAGGTATCATCTAACGCAGTTTCACCGCCCGGCGATGCTAAAGCTTGTAACGGTAGGGCCTGAAGCCGTCATAGCAGGGCGGTTTCCCGCTTGCACCGCAGCGCCTATCGCGCTGGGGTGTTTTTTTTGTTATGCAAAACAGCGGACGATCCGCGGAAAGGAGGAACGTGGCATGATCGATCTGGAAAACAAAATGGACGAGCTGCTGGACGAGATCAGGGAGATGGTCCATGAGAAACGATACGCCGAGCTGCGTGACATGTTCCTGCCCATGGAGAGCGCGGATATCGCCCAGATCCTGGAGGAGGCCGGGCCTGAGGTCATGCCCCTTCTGTACCGGCTGCTGCCCAAGGAGACGGCGGCGGAGGTATTCGTGGAGCTGGAGAGCGAGAGCCAGGAAATGCTGATCAACGGCTTCTCCAACACCGAGCTGAAGGAAGTGCTGGACGAGCTGTATCTGGACGACGCCGTGGATATCGTGGAGGAGATGCCCGCCAGCGTGGTGATCCGTATTCTGGACAAGGCCACGCCGGAAATGCGCAAGTCCATCAACGAGATCCTGAAGTATCCGGAGGACAGCGCCGGCTCCATCATGAATATGGAGTTCCTGTCCCTGAAAAAAGATATGACGGTGGCGGATGCCTTCAAGCGCATCCGCCGGATCGGCGGCGAGCTGGAGACCATCAATATCCTGTATGTGACAGACCCCCGCCGCAAGCTGCTGGGCGTGCTGTCGGTCCGCGATCTGCTGCTGGCGGATGAGGACGATCTTATTGAGAATATTATGGACCCCGATGTGGTGTGGGCCAAGACCACCGACGATAAGGAGGATGTGGCCCAGGCCCTGAGCAAGTATGACTTCCTGGCCATGCCCATCGTGGACCTGGAAAAGCGGCTGGTGGGTATCGTCACGGTCGACGACGCTATGGACGTCATCGAGGAGGAGACCACGGAGGACTTTGAGAAGATGGCGGCTATGCTGCCCTCCGACAAGCCCTATCTCCGCGCCGGTGTGTTCGACACATGGAAGGCCCGTATGCCGTGGCTGCTGATCCTGATGCTGTCGGCTACCTTTACCGGCATGATCCTGAACCACTATGAAAGCGCGCTGGCAGCCTGCCTGGTGCTGAACGCCTACATTCCCATGCTGTCGGGCACCGGCGGCAACTCCGGCACCCAGGCGTCGGTGGCGGTGATCCGCGCCCTCAGCCTGGGCGAGGTGGATTTCTCCGACGTGCTGGCGGTGCTGTGGAAGGAGGTCCGGGTGGCCTTCCTGTGCGGCGCGGCGCTGGCCGCCGCCAACTTTGTGAAAATGCAGCTGATGGACCGGCTGCTGCTGGGCAACAGCGAGGTGACGCTGACAGTGTGCCTGGTGGTATGCCTGACGGTGATGTTTGTGGTGATCTTTGCCAAATGCGTGGGCTGCTCCCTGCCGCTGCTGGCGGAGAAGATCGGTCTCGACCCGGCGGTAATGGCCAGTCCCTTCATCACCACCATCGTGGACGCCACCAGCCTGCTGATCTATTTCGCGCTGGCTTCGGCTTTTCTGGGGATATAAGCGGATCGCGGCAGGATCGTCAGGGGCGGCAGTCTCGACAGTCCCGCGCGTCCGATCATTTCAAAATTTTTCAACTGCATACTCCCGTGTTTCGCGGACACAATAAGGTCAGGCATAAGGAAAGCCGTGCTTTCCGTGCCTGACCTTACTTTTTTTGATTCGGGAGGAAACAACAATGAGCAATTATGACAAGTGCGGCTGCACCAACGACGGCTGCCAGTGCACCCCCAACAACGCCATCAACTGTACGGTCACCAGCTGCGCCCATCACTGCAAGGACGTGAACCGCTGCGGCCTGAACTCCATCCAGGTGGGTACCCACGAGCAGAATCCCTCCATGGATCAGTGCACCGACTGCCAGAGCTTCCGCAAGTATTAAGAAGCCTGCGCAAAAGACCGCCCTTGGCGGTCTTACATATACGCGGAGGTGGAGCGGGATGGAGCAAAAGGGAAAGCTGCGGCTGGCCGGCGCGGCGGCAGGACTGGTGAACGGCGTCTTTGGCGGAGGCGGCGGTATGGTGCTCTCGCCGCTGCTGACAGAGTGGTGCGGCCTGGAGCAGAAGCGCGCGCTGGCCACCTGCGTGGCGGTCATCCTGCCGCTGTGTCTGCTGTCTGCTGCCATCTATGTGCTGCGGGGCGGCTTTGACTGGATGTTGGCGCTGCCGTATCTGGTCGGGGGCGGTATCGGCGGCGCGCTGGGCGGACGGCTGTTCCGCCGCGTCAGCGGCGTGTGGCTGCGGCGGGTATTCGCCCTGTTCCTGCTGTACGGCGGCGTGAGGTATCTGCTGTGACGGATTGGCTTTTACCGCTGGCGGTGGGGACCGGTACCGGTATCCTGTCCGCCTGGGGCGTGGGCGGCGGCACACTGCTGCTTCTGGTCATGACGCTGCTGCTGGGCGTGGATCCTGCTGCCGCCCGGGGCATCAATCTGCTGTACTTTCTGCCCACCGCCGGGGCGGGACTGCTGTTTCACAGGAAAAGCGGCCTGCTGGAGAAAAAGGTCCTGCGGCAGGCGATCCCCTGTGGACTGCTGGCGGCGGCGGCCGGGGCGTGGCTGGCGGCCGCCGTGGATGTGGAGACGCTGCGCCGCCCGTTTGGCATATACCTGTTGATCACGGGGCTGATGATGCTGCTGAAAAAAGCGTGAACCGCCGTGCGGTCCACGCTTCTCTTATGCTTCGGTTACTTTCTGTTCGAGCGAAGGACGATGTCTGCGTCGAAGGTCGCGCCTTCCCGCAGCAGTGTCAGCGTCATATGATCGCCGATCACATGACCGCGGCGGATCGCCATCAGATCGGCAGTGGAGTGGACCCGCTGTCCGTCCACGGACAGGATAATATCGCCTGGCTCCACACCGGCCTCCTCCGCGCCGTATCCGGACTGTACGCTGCTTACCAGTATGGCGGTGGAGCCATCCTCCAGCTCGACGGTATAGACCATAACGCCCAGCGTGGGCAGGCCGTGAAACTCGCCGTTGGCAATAATATCATTGATGACAAAGCAGGCCGTGGAGATGGGCAGGGCAAACCCCAGACCCTCCACCGAAGCCTCCTCCGGCGTGCCGGTGCCGCTCATTTTCAGGGTGTTGATGCCGATGACCTGTCCGTAGCGGTTGATCAGCGGGCCGCCGGAGTTGCCGTTATTCAGGGCGGCGGTGGTTTGCAGCACATTCAGGGTGCGGCCCTCCAGCGCCACATCCCGGTTGATAGCGGAGATGATGCCCTCCGTCAGGGTACCCCGCAGCTCCACGCCCAGCGGGTTGCCGATGGCGTAGACCTGATCGCCCACCACGGCCAGCTCGCTGTCGCCAAATTCGGCCACAGGCAGATCCTCCGCATCCACCAGCTTCAGCACGGCGATGTCCTCGTCGGTGTCATAGCCCACCAGCTCCGCCTCCAGATCCATGCCGTTTGCCAGCGCCACCCAGCAGGAAGCGCCGCCGGAGATCACATGGGCGTTGGTGATCACATAGCCGTCGGCCGTCATGATGACGCCGGTGCCCACAGAGGCGCTCTCGCCCTGCTCCGCCACCACCAGCACCGTGGCGGGGTTTACTCTGGCATAGATCTCCTGCGCCGTCAGCTCCTGCCCGTGACCGGAGACCACATCCAGCTTCAGAGAGGGATCGTAAGCGGTATAGCGGGGGATCGTGGTCTTGCTGTCGGAGAAGATATCAATGATGCTGCTGGCGTCGCTGTCATCCGTGCCGCCGTCGAGGGCCGGCGTATCAGCGCCGGTAAGAAGGACGGCCAGCACCACTGCGGCGGCCACCGCGCCCATGATGGCAAGGAAGATCCATAATCCCAGGAGCCTCCTTTTCCGGGGCGGGCGGACCGGCGCGGGCCGCGCGCTTTCCGGCAGGGGGTGCTGGTGCACATAGTAGTCCACCACCTCGGTCCCCTGGCGGGGAATATACCAGTCCACCACCTCTCGCGGTTCGTGTCTGTCTCTCAGTTCATCCATATGCTCGTTACCTTTCCGCGTTATGGGGCGCTGTCAATTGCAGCGTGAAGTCAAAGGAGGTCAGGCCGTTTTCGCTGGTCACGGAGATATGCTCCTTATGCTGGGCCAGGATGGTCTTGACCACATACAGACCCAGGCCGTAGCCGTCCTTATCCTCGCTGCGGGACTTGTCGGATTTGTGGAATCGCTCAAACAGCAGCGGGATCTCCTCCGGCGCGATGGTGCCGCCGTGGTTGCGGACGGAGATGATGGCCTTTTCGTCGTTGGTGGCCAGCCCCAGGTATAATGCGGTATGGGGCGTGGCGAATTTGGCCGCGTTTTCCAGCAGGTTATAGATCACCTGCGTGATGAGATCCCGGTCGCCCTGTACCATGGTGGGATCGTCAGGGATGTTGGTCTCCACATCCAGACCCCGGTCGTTGATCTTCTGCTCCATGCTCAGAAGGGCGATGCGCATGACCTCGCAGATGTCAAAGTCCTCCTTCTTCATCTCCTTGGACTGGATCTGGGAGATATCCAGCATCCGGCGCACCAGACGGCTGAGACGGCGGCTCTCATCAGAAATGATCTGCAAATAGTGCTTCTCCCGTTCCGGCGGGATGGTGCCGTCCAGAATGCCGTCGGTATAGCCGGCGATGGTGGTCATGGGGGTTTTCAGTTCGTGGGACACATTGGCGATGAAGTCCCGCCGCTGCCGTTCCGTCTCTGCCAGCGAATCCGCCATGGCGTTGAAGGACTGGGCCAATTCACCGATCTCGTCGCTGCGGTCCAGCTCCGGGATGCGCACATCGAAATCACCGGCGGCATAAGCGCGGGTGGCCTTCACCATGTCGGTGATGGGCTGGATCTGCCGCATGGAGGTGACGGAGCTGGCCAGAAAGGCGATCAGCAGAATGATGGCGGAGGTCATCAGAAACAGGCCGATGAAGGAGCGCCACACCTGCATGATCTCCGATTCGTCCATCACGGCCAGCACGATGCCCAGCAGCACGGAAGAATCGCTGCCGTATACCGGCACGGCCACGGCGAATTTTTTGGCGGTGTAGGTGTTGTTGATATTGCTGCGGCCCTGATACAGCGCCTTTTCCGACAGGATGCCGTCCACGATCTCCTGCGGGATGGTGATGCTGCGGCCTACCAGATCGTTGTCGGTAGTCAGCAGCACATTGCCCGTGGGTGAGCAGATGAGGAAATCCACATCCGTCATCCGCGAGGCCATGTCCGCCAGCTTTCGCAGGGCGGTACCCTCGTCGATGCTGGTGTCGCCGGCGGCGGCAAAATAATCGGCGGAGACCTGGGCGATCAGCTCGGCACGGGTGCGCATCTCGCCCCGCTTATCCGCCGTGGTGGTGCCGTAGCTGAGGGTGAAGAAGCTCACGCCCAGCATCAGCAGCGTCAGCAGCACCATACCGGCCGTCAGCGCGAACTGATGCCAGTACAGGCTGTTGAATTTGCGTTTCATGCGTTCGATCATGCCGGCTGCTTCACTTCAAACTTATAGCCCACGCCCCACACGGTTTTCAAGGCCCACTGGTCGGAGACGTTTTCCACCTTTTCCCGCAGCCGCTTGATATGGACGTCCACGGTGCGGCTGTCGCCGAAATAGTCGAAGCCCCACACCTCGTCCAGCAGCTGGTTGCGGGTATATACCCGGTTGGGCGTCACCGCCAGATGGTACAAAAGCTCCAGCTCTTTGGGGGGCGTATCCACCTTCTTGCCGTCCACCAGCAGCTCATAGCTGTCCAGATCGATCACCAGCTTGTCGAATACCAGGCGCTTGCGGGTGTCGTCCGGGATCTCGCTGCGGCGCAGCACGGCATTGATGCGGGCCATCAGCTCCTTCATTTCAAAGGGCTTTACCAGATAATCATCCGCGCCCATCTCAAGGCCGGTGATCCGGTCCGTCACGTCGCCCTTGGCGGTCAGCATGATAATGGGGGTCTTTCCCTTCTCACGGATGTGGGCGCACACGGCCCAGCCGTCCATCACCGGCAGCATGATATCCAGCAGCACCATGTCCGGCGCCTTGGCGTCATATTCCTCCACGGCCTTGCCGCCGTCATAGGCGATGCGGACCTCGAAGCCCTCTTTTTCCAGATACATGCGGATCAGGTCGGAAATATTGTGGTCGTCCTCCACCACAAGGATGTTGCGTGCCATATTGATAGCCTCCCAATGTGTCTTTATGTATGTCATTATATCGCAGATGTAGGGCGATTCCTGAACTTTCTGTAAATTCAGGCGAGCGGGGAAATAATAGTACAGTATAGCACAACTTTCAGCCGTTGTATAGTCCGATCGTCACGCCGGTGTAGTACCATTGCAGGATCTCCTGCCAGGATCGTCCCTCCCTGGCCAGCGCGTTGGCGCCGTACTGGCTCATACCAACGCCATGTCCGTAGCCGGTAACGTGAAACGTAACGCCGTCTTTGTCCGCGTCTACCGTGAAGGCGGCGCTGCGCAGAGCGTACAGGCTCCGCAGCTCTTTGCCGGTAACGGTCACACCGCCCACCGCGGCGGAGGCCACCCGGCCCGCGTCCGTCAGCGATATATCCCGGAACCAGCACTCCGGGCTGCCGGACAGATCGGCGTCCGGATGGGCTTTGAGGAAGATGTCCCGAAACTCTCCGGCTGTAAAGACGTTGACGCTGTAATAGTTGGGCACGCTGTCCGGCTCCTCCGGGCTTTTTACGCTGACCAGATAGGGCAGCTCCGCCGTCCATACGTCGCCGCTGGAAGCGGTGGCTCCGGCGGAGGAGGAGTGGAATACCGCCATGATCGGCGCGCCGCCGTACAGGATCACCTGCCCATCCGTGTCCTTCACGGCCTGCCGCACCTTATCCTCGTATTGCTGGAACTTCCCGCCCCACCTGGCTTTGGCGTCCGATTCCGACAACCAGGCGGTGCAGCAGGCTGGATCGGTGCATACATCCGCGTCGGGATGGGCGGCCTTGGCTCCGGCGCTCATGCGGTAGTAAAGATAGGTCCGTTCCGCCACCGCCTGGGCTTTCAGCGCCTCCATTTCAAAGGCGGCGGGCATCTCTCCCCGCACCACACCGGGCAGATACTCTGCCGCCGTCAGCGTCCGCGTGCCGCTGCCGTCCCACAGCCGCAGGGTATGGCTGGCGTCGGAGGAGATGTCGGCAGAGACTTCTGCCTGGGGCGTGGGGGTCGTTTCCGGGGCGTCGGCAGTCCGCAGCCACGGCGGAAGAAACAACAGGAGCAGCAACAGCAGTCCTGCGGCGAAGGTTTGTCGCATAGTCACACTTCCTTTCCACCCTCCAGTTTAGGGGCCGCGTCCGGAAAAAACAGGGGAAAGAACAGTTGTAACGACAGTGCATCAGGAATTTAATACAAATGTAATAATTCCTTGCGATGATTTTTAACAACCTTTGGGTATCTTAATACCTGCAAGAGACAAAAAACTTTTTTCATCAATCTTCCTGCCATAAAGAGCCGAAGGCGTTTCGCCTTCGGCTCTGTGGTTTTTCCGGATGGCGCATCGTCCCATAGGCCGCGTTCCGCAGGGTGCTTCGGGCGCTTATTTCCGCAGTCCCTTGAAGAACGCCGACAGCGCCGCCTGACAGTCCTCCGCCAGAATACCGCCCACCAGCTGGGGATGGTGGGGGAAGTCCTCCATAAACAGGTTCAGCACGCCGCCGCAGGCGCCCATGGCCCGGTCGCGGGCGCCGTAAAAGACCCGCCGCACCCGCGCGTTCAGGATGGCTCCGGCGCACATGGGACATGGCTCCAGCGTCACATACAGGTCGCAGTCCTCCAGCCGCCAGCTGCCCAGGGCGGCGTTGGCCTGGGCCAAGGCTTCCATTTCGGCGTGAGAGCAGACGGCCTGCTTTTCCTCCCGCTGGTTGCGGCCCCGGCCGATCACCGCGCCGTTCCGCACGATGACACAGCCCACGGGGACCTCTCCGTGAGCGGCGGCTTCGTTGGCCAGCGCCAGCGCCTGATTCATATAGTCCTCGTGGGTCATGAGCAGCGCTCCTTTTCAAAAAAATTCCGGAATGGGGTTAAACCCCGGCATATTTGTCCAAACTACTCGTACACTGTAAGGCAGGGGGAATAAGGTCTCCCCGCCTCGGACGAGGAGGACATATCATGGCAAAAAAGCAGAAGGAAGCCCTGTGGCCCACCGACAAGGAGCTGCGGCAGGAGCTGGAGCAGATCAACCGCCAGCTGAAGGAGGCCTATGACCGGTTCAACTACGCCTGCGAGCCGGAGCTGGTGGAGGCCAGCATTTTTGAGATCAACGCCCTGAAAGCAAAATATGACTATCTGCTGCGGTGCGTCAAGGAGCGTTCCGGCATGCCGGTGAATCGCCGCGCCGTCGTGCCGGCGGCGCAGGAGCCGTGCGTGGCGGCATCGTCCATGAAGGGAGGGAAGGCATGTCGGTCGTAGAAAAGGTGTCGCTGGGGCTGGTGCTGCTGTTTCTGCTGGTGGCCATCTGGCGGCTGTTCCGAACGCCCCTGAAGCTGGCGCTGCGGCTGGCAGGCAATACGGCGTTGGGGTTCGGCGCGGTGTGGGCGCTGAACCTCACCACCGCCTACACGGGGCTGAGCCTGGGACTGAATCTGTTCAATGCCCTGACGGTGGCGATCCTGGGCGTGCCGGGATTCTGTCTGCTGCTGCTGGTGAAGTGGGTGCTGGGTACATAACGGGCATGGGCGGCACTGCCGCCCATGCCTTGCTTTTGCGGCAAGCGGGGTGATCGAAGCCTGTTCGGCAAACTGGAATTTATAGATGCTTTTGCAAATATACCATATCTATTAACTGAATGCCGCACTCATAAATTGGGTGGTCATAATTGTCGGTAAAGAAATTTTCGATTCGGTGCGAGCGCACAAAGCCGCATTTTTCGTAAAACGGTATTGTAAGAGGACTGTCGCCTGTTCCAACCTGTAAAACGGAATAGCGCCTCTTGTATTTACGGACAATGAAGTCAATCAGCGCCCTGCCGTAGCCCGCTCTCTGATGCTCCGGCTGGACTGCGATATTTTGATTTCAAGGATTCCATCGCCTTCATCGGTTACGACACATTCCGCCTTCACACCGCAGTCGTCAAGCACATACATTGTGCCTTTTTCGAGATAGCGATCGACCATATCTTCCTGCTCGTCTGCCAATAGCAGAAGTGAGAGGAATTGCTTTTTATTTTCATTCACTTTTCGAATTTCCATCTCTAACTAATGCTCCGTCAACTTCCGATTTATCGCATATACGAGCCGCGCTACTTCTCTGTCTGTTCCAGATTCCACCCGTACAGGGGATATCGCTGCAGGCTGCCGAAGAGCTTCTGCTTCAGGTCGGGATACCGCTCCTCCAGCGAGGCGATCAGCTCCTTCACCTCCTGGCGGCGGCTGTGGCCGTCCATGGGGCAGGGGTTGTGGACGATGGGCAGGCTTTCCCGCAGGGCCACACGGCGGATATCGTCCTCGTGGCAGTACAGCAGCGGGCGGATCTGGGTCACACCGGTGCGGTCCAGAAATGTCACCGGCTGGAAGCAGCCGATGCGGCCCTCAAACAGCAGGTTCATCAGCAGGGTTTCCACCGCGTCGTCGTAGTGGTGACCCAGCGCGATCTTCCGGATGCCCTTCTCCGTCAGGGCGGTGTTCAGGCTGCCCCGCCGCAGCTTGGCGCACAGGGAGCAGGGGTTCTTCTCCTTCCGCTCCTCGAAGATGATCTGGTACACCGGCACCTGTATCCGGGTGTAGGGCACCTCCAGCGTTTCGCACAGCGCTGCTACGCCGGAGAAGTCCATGCCCGGCATGCCCATCTCCATGGTGATGGCCTCCACCGTGAAGGGGATGGGGTAGAATTTTTGCAGACGGGCCAGGGATACCAGCGTCAGCAGACTGTCCTTTCCGCCGCTGACGCCCACGGCGATACGGTCGCCCGGCTCGATCATGTGATAGTCCTCCACGCAACGGCGGACAAGTCCCAGAATATGCTGCATAGTCGGCACCTCCGAAAAGTGAAATTGCAAAGCTTGAAAACGGGAGATATCGCGAGAAAACGAGAGAAAACACAAGATGTTTTTATCGTAAATCAAATTTCTGTTGACATCTTCCGGCGGGTATGCTATAAATATCCTTGCGCGTTTGGCGCGTTTCCTTACGATTTTAGCAAGGGAACACGAAAAAGTAAAGCAAAATACATTATAATAAATTTGGAGGAAAACACCATGTCCACTTTTATGGCAAACAAGGCCAACATCGAGCGCAAGTGGTACGTCGTTGACGCCGCCGGCAAGCCTCTGGGCAAGACCGCTGTCGTCGTGGCCGACCTGCTGCGCGGCAAGGGCAAAGTCACCTATACCCCTCACGCTGACTGCGGCGATAACGTCATCGTTATCAACGCCGGCAAGGCTGTGCTGACCGGCAACAAGATGGAGCAGAAGTACTATCGCACCCACTCCGGCTGGATCGGCGGTCTGAAGGAGACCAAGTACCGCATCCTGATGCAGGACAAGCCCGAGCTGGCCATGCGCGTGGCCGTCCGCGGCATGATGCCCCGCAACACCGTTACCAAGGACTCCCTGAAGCGCCTGCACATCTATGCCGGCGACACCCACGAGCATCAGGCGCAGAAGCCCGAGCTGGTCAAGTAATTGAAGGAGGAAACGAAGAATGTATCAGTCCAAGAATCCCTACAAGTACGGCACCGGCCGCCGCAAGTCCTCCGTTGCCCGCGTGCATCTGTTTGAGAACGGTTCCGGCAATATCACCATCAATGGCCGCGACATCGACGAGTATTTCGGCCTGGAGACCCTGAAGATGGTCGTCCGTCAGCCCCTGTCCGCCACCGATACCCTGGGTAAGGTGGACATCGTTGCTACCGTGGAAGGCGGCGGCGTTTCCGGTCAGGCCGGCGCCCTGCGTCACGGCATCAGCCGCGCCCTGCTGCTGGTGAACCCCGAGTACCGCGCCATCCTGAAGAAGGCCGGCTTCCTGACCCGCGATCCTCGTATGAAGGAGCGTAAGAAGTACGGTCTGAAGGCTGCCCGTCGCGCGCCTCAGTTCTCCAAGCGCTGAGAGATCAGGATTTTACAACAAAATCGAACGGAAAACGCCAGAAACGAGAAGTTTCTGGCGTTTTCTTGTATAATTGCGATTTGAATGATTTTGGAAGGTTTGGCAAAATCTGGCTGAACCAGACCCATGTTAACCCATTTTATAGGGGCTAAAAATGGGTTAACAGAGCAAAATGGGTGAGCAAATGGGTTAACAAATGGGTTAACACGCGAGACGAATTTGTCACCTTTTCCGGCAGGTGCGAAGCGAGATTGCCGCGCGCTGAGCGGCAATAACTCCTCTGGCCGAATTTGCCTTAATATGATAAAATATGACTGTGGGAAAATGGTTATGAATCGTTTGTAAGGATGGTGCGCTGCTACCGGAAAACTGGTGATATCGAGTATGTGAGACATGGTATACGGCAGAGAAAAAGGAGTATAAAACTTTAGCTATAAGAAAAGCACCTCTTGTGAGATGCCTTCTTATACGATTTGAAGTTATTTAGATCAGATTGCTCGGAATAAAACAGTTATCCGCATCAATCGGTATCGGCTCCTCGCACATGCAGATAATACCGCCATTGCCACGCTTTAAGGAAGCCTTATCAATGATACTGTATTTTTTGACTTCACGGCGGTCGGGTGCAGCGCTCTTTTTGATTTCCAACGGATGGATGACATTGTTTTCCTCAACAAACACATCAATCTCTTTTGCGTTGGAGTCTCGGAAGTAGGTGATGTTCACCTTGGACTTTGCATAGGCGTAGTTCTTGACAAGCTCCATCACAACATAGTTCTCATAGTAATGACCGCTTGCGGCGCCGTTACGCAGCGTATCCGGCGTCAACCACATGGAAAGATACGCGCAAAGCCCCGTATCGCAGAAATACAGCTTCGGCGTTTTGCTGAGGCGCTTCAGTTCATTGTTGGAATAGGGGGCCAACAGATAAATGATGTGCAGTCCCACAAGAATTTTCAGCCACTCTTTTGCGGTACTCGGAGCGATGTCGGCAGATTCGGCCAGCGTTGTATAATTGACCTGCTCCGAAACAAGGGAGGCACAGCCCACAAGAAATTTGCGGAAACGGACGGCGTCAGTAATGCCGCCAGCCTCGGTAGCATCACGCATCAGGTAGGTGTCGATATAGGAATTGAAATACTCCTGTCTGAGTTCGTCATCCACCCCCTGTACCTGTGGCATACCGCCCTCCCAAATGTGATGGAATACCTGAACCACATCATTTTTCGGAAGCTTGCGTTGCCTTGCCTGTAAGGTAGCCAGCGAGAAATCTAAATCCGTATCGAACACAAGCCCTGCTTTTTCTCTTGCGGACAGACTATACAGCTCCAAAATGCCAATTCTTCCGGCAAGGGTCTCGCGTACTTTTTTCATCATATTGTACTGCTGCGAGCCGGTCAACCAAATAAGACCTTTTTCGTCGCTCTCGTCGCAAATGATTTTGATCTGCTCGAACAGCTCCGGCGCTTTCTGCACCTCATCTATGAGAATTGGCGGTTTATAGGTCTGAAAGAACAGCACAGGGTCAGACTGTGCAAGCTCTCTCGCCATGGTGTTGTCCATCGTGACGTAGGTCCTGTCACTCTCTGCTAAGTGTTTCAGCATGGTTGTTTTGCCAACCTGCCTTGCGCCGGTAACAAGGATAACCTTGAAAAAGTCATTGAGCTTCAAGAATTTTCGCTCAAGCTCCCGTGTAATATATGCCATACGCGCCTCCTCGATTTTAGGAAAATCTGTGGTCAATCGTATTTTATCGTAGTTTTCCTGCTTCGTCAAGAGAATATGCGCATGATGGATTTTGACGTGCCTGTAAATATTCGGGAGGTCTATAGTGGGCGGAGGTTTATCTCGGCAGCAGGCAAAATCCCTCATCAGAATTGAGATACCCCCTCACGAAGCCCTGCGGTGCTCTGGTGAGCCACACCGCAGAGTTGGACTATTGGAAAATGGTTATGAATCGTTTGTACCATCGATTGACAAGGGCAAACACGCCTGACAGTGCGTCTTTCCGGCGCTTTT
>SAMEA104315427__coassemble_737_pt1 | contig 23080 bp, 20 predicted proteins | sample SAMEA104315427__metabat2_low_PE_034 | metagenome-assembled genome bin SAMEA104315427 (sample SAMEA104315427) | gut metagenome | biome: Monkey gut; feature: monkey-associated habitat; material: faeces | place: China | collected 2013 | reverse complement strand
ATGTGGTGGGTGTAGCTCAGTTGGTTAGAGCACCGGATTGTGGTTCCGGGTGTCGAGGGTTCGAGTCCCTTTACCCACCCCACAGAAGATCAGGGATCGGGAAATATCCTGATCCCTGATCTCTTTTTTCCGCACAGGGGTGTCGCCAAGTGGTAAGGCAAGGGACTTTGACTCCCTCATCCGCTGGTTCGAGTCCAGCCATCCCTGCCAGATCGTGACCAGGCCGAGATGGCCTGTTTTCATAGCATATGCTCCGTTAGCTCAGTCGGTAGAGCACCTGCCTTTTAAGCAGGGTGTCCGGGGTTCGAATCCCCGACGGGGCACCAAAAAAGCCTTGTAGCCATGCGGGTTACAAGGCTTTTTTCTGTCCGCCGGGCCGCCCCATCCGGAGCGGCTTTCATTCGCTCAGCTCCAGCACCACAGGACAGTGGTCGCTGCCGGTGACCTCCGGCCAGATGTCGGCGTTCTTCATCCGGGGCAGCAGGCGCTGCGACACGATAAAGTAATCTATGCGCCACCCCGCGTTGTTCTGCCGGGCATGAAAGCGATAGCTCCACCAGGAATAGGCTCCGGTGCGGTCCGGGTACAATGTGCGGAAGGTATCGGCAAAGCCGCTGCTCAAAAGCCGGGTCATTTTCGCCCGCTCCTCATCGGAAAAGCCGGGGTTCATCCGGTTGGTTTTCGGGTTCTTCAGGTCGATCTCCTGATGGGCCACATTCAGGTCACCACAGTAGACCACGGGCTTCTTTTCATCCAGCTCCATGAGATATTCCCGGATGTCGTCCTCCCACTCCATGCGGTAGTCCAGCCGGGACAGCTGATCCTTGGAATTGGGGGTATAGCAGCACACCAGATAGAAATCCTCATATTCCGCCGTGATGACTCTCCCTTCGTGCCGGTGGATATCCGGGCCGAAGTCATAGGTAACGGACAGCGGCTGACGGCGGGTAAAGATGGCCGTTCCGGAATAGCCCGCCTTGTCAGCGCTGTTCCAGAACCGGTAGTAGCCGGGCAGCTCGAACGCCGCCTGCTCCGGACGCATCTTCGTCTCCTGTAAGCAGATCACGTCCGCGTCAGCAAAGGCGCAGAAATCCAGAAAGCCTTTCCCCAGGCAGGAGCGCAGGCCGTTCACATTCCATGAGATCAATCGCATTACAATATCCCTCTCTGTTTTTTCTTCAGCATATCATACTTTTCCTCTCTTGACAACCGGACTTGCACCGCTTATACTGTATAAAACTGTTCCAAATGGAACAAAAGGAGTCAACGATGGACGATCACAGAACGCTCCTGCAAAATCATTTTCTCTTTCGGGATACCGGCGCGCTGCTGAACGAGGCGCTGGCGCTGAACGCCAAAAGCTTCCCGCGGGGTGAGATCATCTGCGGTCCGGACACGGCGGAACGCGCGCTCGGCATCGTGCTGGAGGGCCGCGCCGAAGCGGTGTCCTCCGCGCGGGAACAGACGGTGCTGGCGGCCTTCGGCCCTGGCGGCACCTTCGGCGCGGCGGCGCTGTTCGGCGGCGACGGCTATGTATCCCGTGTCCGGGCGGTAACGGCCTGCACCGTGCTGCTGCTGCCGGAGGTACTGCTGGCAGACTGGTTTGCCCGCTGTCCCCGGATGGCGGTAAATTATATCGCCTTTCTCTCCGGTCGGGTGCGGTTCCTGAACGGAAAGATCGCCATTTTCACCCAGGACAGCGCCCAGCACCGTCTGTACCGCTGGCTGCGGGCCAACTGCGATGAAGCGGGCCGCCTGCCGGAGAAGCTCAGCATGACGAAGCTGGCGGGAACGCTGTCCATGGGCCGCACCAGTCTGTACCGGGCCATGGAGGAGCTGGAGCGCGCGGGACTGATCGTCCGTGACGAAAAAAGAATCGAGGTAATCCTATGAAGCACATCAAAGCGATCGTCAGCCTGCTGCTGGCGCTGACCATGGCCCTGAGCCTGACCGCCTGCGGCACGCAGGCCGCTGCCGAGCCGGAGCAGCCTGACGACACCCCCGCCCCGGCTGAGGTAAATCTGTACGTTCTGTCCGGCCCCACCGGTATCGGCACCATGAATCTGTGGGCCGCCGCCGACGCGGGCGAGACGGAGAATACCTATCACATCACCATGCCCGGCGCCAATGACGAGGTGGTGGCCGTCATCTCCAACGGCGACGCCGATATTGCCGCCGTGGCCACCAATCTGGCGGCGACCCTCTACAACAAGACCAGCGGCGGTGTGACGGTGCTGGCGGTGAACACCCTGGGTGTGCTGTCCCTGCTGGGCAGCGGGCAGGAGATCGCCAGCATTGCCGATCTGGCGGGCAAGACCATCTACACCCCCGGCCAGGGTGCCAACCCGGAGTATATCCTCCGCTATGTGCTGAGCGGTAACGGTCTTGACCCCGACAAGGATGTGACCATCCGGTTCGTGGGCGAGGGCAGCGAGCTGCTGACCGTGTGGCAGACCGACCCGGAGGCCGTCATCATGGCGCCCCAGCCGGTGGCCACCAGCATCCTGACGCAGAACGAGAACGCCAGGACGCTCTTTGACATGACCGACGAGTGGGACAAGGTGTCCGGCGGCGACAGCGCACTGATGATGGGCTGCGTCATCGTCCGCAACGCGTTTTTGCGGGAAAACCCCGGCGCGGTGGCGCTGTTCTTGCAGGAATACGCCGCTTCTATTGAGAAGGCCCAGTCCGACGCGGCAGGCACCGCCGCCCTGTGTGAGCAGTACGGTCTGATCCCCAAGGCGGCGCTGGCGGAAAAGGCCATCCCAGACTGCGGCCTGACCTTCGTCACCGGGGCAGAGATGAAGTCCGCTCTCAGCGGTTATTTGCAGGTGATGCTTGACGCCGATCCCAAGAGCGTGGGCGGCGCGCTGCCGGGCGACGATTTCTATTACGGTGCGTAAGGCGCTGAAAAACAGCGCGGCGATCCTCTTCTGGCTGGCGGTGTGGCAGCTGGCGGCCATGGCCGCCAACCGCTCGCTGCTGCTGCCCATCCCCACGCCGGCAGATACCGCCCGCGCCCTGTGCCGCATGGCGGCGGAGGGCGGCTTCTGGCTGACGTTGGGCGCGTCGCTGCTGCGGATCTGCGCGGGCTTCGCGCTGGCGCTTCTGGCGGGTATCGCCGGCGCGGCGGCATCGGTTCGCTGGCCCCTGTTCCGGCAGCTGGCCGCGCCGCTGGTGCAGCTGATCCGGACCATTCCGGTGGCAGTGTTCACCATTGTGGTGTTCCTGTGGGTCAGCCGTCCGTACATCCCAAGCACCATCGTGTTCCTGACGGTGCTACCCATCGTGTGGAGCAGTGTGGAAGCAGGGCTGGAAAACACTGACCGGCAGCTTGCGGAGATGGCGCGGGTGTTCGGCATGGACCGCCCGGCCATCCTGCGGCAGATCACACTGCCGGGGATCCGCCCCTATGTGACTGCCGCCGTTGCCACAGGACTGGGCTTCGCCTGGAAGTCCGGCATTGCCGCCGAGGTTATCTGCCGGACGCAGGGCTCGCTGGGCGACCTCCTCTGGAGCGGCAAGGCCGCCGTCAGCTATGACGAGGTGTTTGCGCTGACCGTGGTGATCGTGCTGTGCAGCAGTCTGCTGCAGGCGGCTGTCAGGCCGCGGCGGAAGGGGGGATCCTCTCATGATCCGGTTTGAAAATGTCAGCTTTGGCTACGGCCTGCAAAAGCAGGTGCTGCGGGATTTCTCGCTGACCATCCCTGACGGGGCGCGGATATGCCTGACAGGGCCTTCCGGCGTGGGAAAGACCACTGTGCTGCGGCTGCTGCTGGGGCTGGAAAGGCCCCGCAGAGGCGCCGTTTCGGCGCCGGAGGGCATCCGGTTCTCCGCTGTGTTTCAGGAGGATCGGCTGCTGCCGTGGAAAACGGTGCTGGAAAACGCGGCGCTGTTTGGCGACAGTGAAACGGCCCGCCGCATCCTGACTGCGCTGGGACTGGGAGACTGTCTCAACGCGCTGCCGGAGACACTCAGCGGCGGCATGAAGCGCCGCGCGGCGCTGGGCCGTGCGCTGGCCCATCCCTCTGACGTGCTGGTGCTGGACGAAGCCCTGACCGGGCTGGACAGCGGCACAAAGGCCCGCTGCTATGCCGCCATCGACGCGGCGGTGGGCGCCCGGACATTGGTAATGACCGCTCATGATACGGGAGACGCCCGGGCGCTGGGCGCTGAGATCGTGGCCATATAAAAAGCTATCCCGCGGGACGAAGGTCGTCCCGCGGGATAGCTTTATTCGTTTTCGTACTGCTCCTTGTACTCTGCCGCTTCCTCCCGATACATGGCGGCGCTGGCCCGATTGGAGGCGATCTCCGCGTCCGTGACCTCCCGCCGCACTCTGGCCGGCATACCGATCACCAGCGACCGGTCCGGGATCACCGCGTTCTGGGGTACCAGCGCGCCCGCGCCGATGATGCAGTCGCTGCCGATCACCGCGCCGTTGAGAACGATAGCGCCCATACCCACCAGCGTATTGTCTCCCACAGTGCAGCTGTGCAGAATGGCGTTGTGGCCCACCGTACAGCCGCTGCCCACACGCAGCGGCAGGCCCCGTTCAATGTGCAGCACGCAGTTGTCCTGAATGTTTGTCCCTTCGCCCACCACGATCTCGTCCCGCTCGGAACGGATCACCGCGCCGAAAAACACACTGCTGTGGGCGCCGATGCGGACATTGCCCGTCACCGTGGCGGTCGGGGCAACAAAGACAGTCTCATGGATCTCCGGTTTCTTCATCAGGATGACCTCCCTCTACCTCAGAACATGCCAAGCTGCTTGAACAGCGTGACCCAAAGGAACAGCGTAAAGAAGGACAGCACGGTGGACACTACCACAGCGCTGCCGGCCAGCTGGCTGTCGCCGCCCAGCTGCTGGGCCATATTAAAGGAATTGACCGCCGTGGGCGCGGCACACATAGCCAGCAGCGTAACAAACTCGATATCTCGTATACCCAGCAGCATGGCCGCCGTCAGGATCAGGCCGGGGAACACCACCAGCCGCAGCCCCACGCATATCGCCAGCTCCTTTTTGTAGCCGGACAGGTCCCGCAGCTGGAAGGACGCGCCCAACAGCAGCAGGATCAGCGGTGTGGCGGCGCTGTTCATCTTCCCGGCAAATGAGACCAGCACCTCCGGCAGCGCGATATGCAGCGCCTGGGCCAGCAGTCCCAGCAGCGAGGCGATGATCAGCGGATTCTTCGCCACCGCCAGCAGTACCTCTCCCACCTTCGGTCTGCCGCCCCGGAAATACTCCAGCACCACCACGGACATCATATTGTAAACAGGCACCACGATGGCAATCATCAGCGCCGTAACGCCGAAATTGCCGCCCGGCAGCAGCTCCATGGCGATCGGCAGCCCCAGCAGCACAAAATTGCTGCGGAATGCCGCCTGGATCATAACGCCCCGCCGCTGGGGCGTTTTCTCTGCCAGCACCGTGATCACAAAGGAAAGAAGCACCATGCCCAGCGCCGCACCCACCACAAACAGCACATAGGGCAGCCGCACCGCCTGAGAGAAATCAGAGGTGTAGATGTTATAAAAAAGCATCACCGGCATGAAGGTATAAAAGGTCACTTTGTTGAACCGCCGCACATCCTCCTGGCCGATCCAGCCCAACCGCTTGACCAGGTAACCCACGGCGATGATGAGGAACAGCGGCACAATGGCATGAAACGCAATGGACAATGCCTGCAAAAAAGCACCCTCTTTCCGACAAATTTCGTTGCTTCGCCATCATACCATGCCCCGTGATGGATTGCAATCGCTTTTTACCGGAAAAGGCCGGGAGATCCCCCGGCCTTTTTGGTTTATTACAGCTTAACGGTCCCGTGATAATCCACCGGAAGATCCCGTACCTGCCAGCGGTGCTCCAGCGGCGCCACAGCACGCTCCATCCGTCCGGCGAACTCCCGGTCCCGGGTGATGCACAGGATCGTGGGGCCCGCGCCGCTGATACATACGGCGCCGCAGCCGTTCTGTTCTGCCAGGGCTTCGATACGGTCGTATTCCGGGATCAGCCGGCGGCGATAGGGCTGGTGCAGCCGGTCCTGTAAGGACGCGGCGATCAGCGCCTCATCGCCCTGCTCGATAGCCCGCAGCAGCACGGCCAGGAAGCCCGCGTTGCGCACAGCGTCACTGTGGGCCACCATGGTCGGCAGCACCCGCCGCGCTTCGTGGGTGCTGAGCGGAAAATCCGGCGACAGCGCCACGAACCGCAGCTCCGGATGGGGGAGATAGTCCACCGAATATACCTGCCCGTCCAACACCATGGAGGCCGTCAGCCCGCCCAGCAGTGCCGGGGCCAGATTATCGGGGTGTCCCTCGATCTGCGTGGTCAGTGACAGGAGCTGCCGCTTGTCAAAGGGCTTCCCCGCCATGATATTGGCCGCTGAAGCGCCGGCGGCGATCAGCGCCGCCGAAGATCCAAGGCCGCGGCAGACGGGTATATCGGCCTGGATATGGATATGCACCGGCGGAACAGTGCCCCGGCGCAGCTCCTGCCAGACGCAGGAATAGGCCGCGTAGGCCAGATTCTGCTCGTTCTGATACTGAGGATCGCATCCGGAAAAGCTCAGCTCCTCCGCCGGGGTGAAAGACAGCGTATTGTAAAGCCCCAGTGCGCAGCCCAGCACATCAAAACCAGCCGCCAGATTGGCGGTGGTGGCCGGGACGCGGACAGTCACTCGCTCCATACAGCTTCACCTGCTTTCTCAAGAACATAGGACAGCATGTCCTCGCGATCGATCACATCATGGTGCAGCACCTTCCGCTGCCGCAGATCCGCCAGGTTGGCAGGAACGGGCACGCCGGTCAGGGCATGAAGCCGCTCCATCACGGCAAATTCATCCGCTTCCGGCTGCTCTCCCAGTCCCTCCAGCACGGCGGCGGGGAACTTATAGGGGGAGGCGGTGGACAGCACCACCACCGGATCATGGTCGGGGTTGGACGCCTTATAGTCCTGGGCTGCCTGCCATGCCACCGCCGTGTGGGTATCCGCCAGATAATGGTGCTCCCTCCACAGCTGGCCAATGGCCGCTTTTGTGGCATCATCGTCGCAGCAGCCGCTCCAGAAAACGCTCCGGATCTTCTCCAGCAAATCCTCCGGCACCTGATAAACGCCCGTTTCCTTCAGCTGTGTCATCAGCCGCGCCACCAGCACCGCGTCACCGCTGAGCAGGAACAGCAGCCGCTCCAGATTGCTGGACACCAGAATGTCCATGGAGGGAGAGACCGTCTTATAGAAGGGGCGGTTGCGGTCATACCGGCCGGTGCGCAGGAAGTCGGTCAGCACATTGTTGGCGTTGCTGGCGCAGATGAGCCGTCCCACAGGAAGTCCCAGCTCTCGGGCGAAATAGCCCGCCAGAATATCGCCGAAGTTGCCGGTAGGCACGGCGAAATCCACCTTGTCGCCAGCGTGGATACGCCCCATACGGCACAGGTCGGCGTAGGCGCGGAAGTAGTACACCACCTGCGGCGCCAGACGGCCGATATTGATGGAGTTGGCGGAGGACAGGCGCACACCCTGCCCATCCAGCAGCCGCTCCTTTTCCACGGCGGCAAAGATATCCTTCACGCCGGTCTGGGCGTCGTCAAAGTTGCCCCGGACCGCGCAGACGCAGACATTGCGGCCCTGCTGGGTCTCCATCTGCCGCTGCTGCACGGCGCTGACGCCGCCATAGGGATAGAACACAACGATCTTTGTACCCGGCACATCCTGAAAGCCTGCCATGGCGGCCTTGCCGGTATCGCCGCTGGTGGCGGTCAGGATCAGGATCTCATCCTTCACGCCGCACTTTTCCCGGGAGGCGGTCATCAGCCGGGGCAGCATGCTGAGTGCCACATCCTTAAAGGCGCTGGTGGGACCGCGGAACAGCTCCAGCACCGCGTCGTCGCCCACAAGGACGGTAGGGGTCAGCTCCGGGGTCTCAAACTTGCCGGCATAGGCGGCGTGAACCAGCGCGTCCATCTCCTCCTTATCAAAAGAGGGCAGCAGCGCCGTCAGGATCTCCCGCGCCATGGACAGGGTATCCATCTTCAGGAGCGCCCGCCAGTCCAGCCTGATCTCTGCCAGAGAGGGCATGGTATACAGGCCGCTATCCGGGGCCAGTCCCTGCAAAACCGCCTGCGCTGCCGAAGCGCGCAGCATCGTATCTCGTGTGCTTTGGTATTCCATACTGGGTATTCCTCCGGGTATTCTTCCCAAATTTTTTGTCGAAAAAAGCGAAATTTTCGCCTTGCATTTTTCTGTTGGATATGATATATTGTTCCTCACAAAAAGTCAAGTGTTTTTTATGCGCGTACAAAATGTAAGATTCTGTCTTTTTGTCCACAAGAGAAAGCACTTTGCACATCACGAAAGGACTGTTCTTATGTTAAAAGTAGCAAAATTCGGCGGCTCCTCTATGGCAGACGCCGTGCAATTTGCCAAAGTCAAGGCCATTGTGGAGAGTGATGATGCCCGCCGCGTGATCGTGGTGTCCGCCCCCGGCAAACGGTATAAGGACGATCACAAGGTCACGGATCTGCTGTATCTGTGCAGCGCCCACCTGAAATACGGTGTCAGCTGCGAAAAGATCTTCCATCTGATCCGCCAGCGGTATCAGGAGATCGCCGATGACTGCGGCCTGACCATCGACCTGAATCCAGAGTTTGACGCCCTGTGGAAGCGGATGTGCGCCGGTGAAGCGGATCAGGAATATCTGGCCTCCCGGGGCGAATACTTCGCCGCCCGGCTGATGGCGGACTATCTGGGCTATACCTTCCTGGACGCGGCGCTGTGGCTGCAATTCAAGTTTGACGGCACCGTGGATCAGGAGGCCAGCTATGAGGCCCTGCGGAAGGCGGCGGACGGCCAGCGGGTGGTGATCCCCGGCTTCTACGGCGCCATGCCCGACGGCCGGGTGGCGACCCTGACCCGGGGCGGCAGCGACATCACCGGCGCGCTGGCGGCGGCGGCGCTGGACGCCGACGTGTACGAGAACTGGACGGATGTGTCCGGCATCCTGATGGCCGATCCCCGTATTGTGGAGAACCCCGCGCCCATCCGCCGCGTGACCTACAGCGAGCTGCGTGAGCTGAGCTATCTGGGCGCGCAGGTGCTGCATGAGGGCACGGTGTTCCCCGTCCGGGAGAAGAACATCCCGCTGAACATCCGCAACACCAACGATCCCGCCCATGACGGCACCATGATCCTCAGCAGCATCGACGACGAGACGCAGGACGACAGCTTCATCACCGGCATCGCCGGGAAGAAAGGCTTCTCCATTATCACCGTGGCCAAAAGCGGCATGTCCTCCGAGGCAGGCTCTCTGCTGAAGCTGCTGTCCATTCTGGCCAAGCACCAGATCAACGTGGAGTACGCGCCCTCCGGCATCGACACCGTGTCGCTGGTGGTGGAGGCCGCCAAGGTGTCCTCCTGCCTGTACAGTATTCTGGGCGAGATCCAGCAGGAGGTACAGCCCGACGCCATCCGCCTGACGGAGCACATCGCCGTGGTGGCGGCGGTGGGCCGGAAGATGGCCTTCCGCCTGGGCGTATCCGGCAAGATCTTCAGCAAGCTGGGTGAGCATGGCGTCAACATCCGTATGATCACCCAGGGCCCCGAGGAGCTGAACATCATCGTGGGCGTGGAGGAAAAGGATTTTGAGCAGGCCATTCGTGTCCTGTATGACAGCTTTGTAAAGGAGGAAGTCGCGAAATGAAGCAGTTTAAGGTAGGTATTCTGGGCGCCACCGGCGCGGTGGGCCGTGAAATGATGAAGATCCTGGAGGAACGCAAATTCCCCGTGGCGGAGCTGCGTCCCATTGCCAGCCAGCGCAGCGCCGGTACGAAGCTGCCCTTCAACGGCGGCGAGGCCGAAGTCGCAGCCGCCTCTGACAGCGCCTTTGAGGGGCTGGATCTGGTGCTGGGCGCGGCGGAAAACGATATCGCCAGGCAGTACGCGCCCGCCATCGTCAAGGCCGGGGCCGTGTTTGTGGACAACTCCAGCGCCTTTCGGCTGGATCCCGATGTGCCGCTGGTGATCCCGGAGATCAACCCGGAGGATGTAAAATGGCACAAGGGCATCATCTCCAATCCCAACTGCACCACCATCGTGTCGCTGGTAGCCATCAACGCTCTGAACCAGCTCAGCCCCATTGAAAGCATCGTGGCCTCCAGCTATCAGGCGGTCAGCGGCGCGGGCGCGGGCGGCCCCATCGAGCTGATGGCCGAGGTGGACGCCCTCAGCAGGGGCGAGAGCTATCCGCCCAAGGTGTTCCAATATCAGATCGCCTATAACGTGATCCCCCAGATCGGCGGCGAAGCCTTTGAGGGCTATACCTCTGAGGAGATGAAGATGCAGAACGAGGGCCGCAAGATCCTGCACCTGCCGGATCTGAAGGTCAGCTGCACCTGCGTCCGCGTGCCGGTAGTCCGCAGCCACAGTGTGTCCCTCGTGGTGCGCACCAGGGAGAAGATCAGTGTGGCCGACGCCAGGGCTGCCATCGCCAAGGCGGCGGGCTGCCGTCTGGTGGACGACCTTGCCAACAAGCGCTACCCCATGCCGCTGGACACCTCCGATCAGGATATCGTGTTCGTGGGCCGCATCCGGGACGACCTTACCAGCGACAACGGTCTGAACGTCTGGTGCTGCGGCGACCAGGTGCGCAAGGGCGCCGCCACCAACACCGTCCAGATCGCGGAGCTGGCCATGGGCATCCGATGACCGGCAAAACGTATTCGTTTTCCCTTCCTATTCTTCATACACAAAAGCAGGAGGGCGTTCCCCGCTGGGGAGCGCTCTCCTGCTGTGTTTTTCTTACACCTCGCCGCGCCGGGTACGCTCCTGCTGGGGCGTCAGGGCCACGATCCTATTGAAATAGCGGTAAAAGGGCGTCAGCAGCTTGAAGCCCTCAATAATATCCTCTGCCAGCGCGGGCGAAAAAATACGCTCATCCAGCGGACCATCCCACCGAAGGGTGAGGGACTTCTTCTGATACCACGGCTCCAGCAGCGCGGAGGTCTGCCCCTTGCTGCGTGCATACGCCGGACCATCCAGTCTGAACACCGTCTGCCGGTTGAACTGCCGCACCAGCTTTTCCAGCGCCTCCGGATGATGGTCGATCTCTCTGCGATAGGTCTCCATCAGCGCGGCCGCGGGGGCCCAGAAGCCCAGTCCAAAGCTGTAATAATCCGGGCCAAGCTCAAACCAGAAGGTGGGGCGGCCGGTCCAATCCTTGTCTCCGGTGCGGATGCACCACCACAGATGATCCTTATAAGGTCCCCGGCCGAAGAGACGGCGGGCATCCCGGTAAATGCGGGACACCTTCAGGATCAGCGGCTCATCCGGCAGCAGCGCGCGGACCGCGTCGTAAACCTGCTCGCCCAGCTCCTTTGTGGGGGTGAGAAAGGTGTTGATATACTCGTCCTTGTGCTCCATGAACCAGCCCCGCTCGTTGTTGAAGCGGATGCCCCACATGAAGTCCACGGTTTGCTGCGTATAGCCCTGAAATGCCATGGCGGTACTCCTTATCCTTACTTTCTTGCCGTGATGATACCTGTTTCCGGCGCGGAAGACGCCGTTATAAAAGGGAAAGACCAACGGAAAGATCCATCGGCCTTTGTCTTGAAAAATAGGGGTGTATTTTACATTTTAGCACGGTGTTTTGCTGAACACAAGGAAAAATTTCCTCTTTTTTCAATTTCAGCGCAGAGTATGAAAAGGCGTACTTTTTCCCTGCGTATTTTGGAAAAATTGCGTCTTGACGGCGGAAAACGACACGATTACAATGTAGCATATTTTTGTGAGCGCCGGTTCTCCGGCTGGAAAACCGGCACGCGGAAGGGAACAGGGAACGCAGTATGAAGTATGTATTTGTCACCGGCGGCGTGGTGTCCGGACTGGGGAAGGGCATCTGCGCGGCATCGCTGGGCCGCCTTCTGAAGCAGCGGGGACTGCGGGTGCGGAACCAGAAATTTGACCCCTATCTGAACGTAGATCCCGGCACCATGAGCCCCTATCAGCACGGCGAGGTGTTCGTCACCGACGATGGCGCGGAGACCGATCTGGATCTGGGCCACTATGAGCGGTTCGTGGATGAGAGTCTGACGGGCCGATGCTCCGTATCCTCTGGCCGGGTATACTGGGATCTCCTCAACCGGGAGCGTCAGGGCGCGTTCCTGGGCGGCACGGTGCAGATCATCCCCCATGTCACCGACGAGATCAAAAGCCATGTCTATGCCATGGAGCAGGAGGACGTGGATGTACTGATCTGCGAGATCGGCGGCACGGTGGGCGATATCGAGAGTCAACCCTTTCTGGAGGCTATCCGGCAGGTGGCGGTGGAAAAGGGCCGGGAAAATGTGGTGTATATCCACGTCCCCCTGATCGTTCAGATCCCCGGCAGCGGCGAGCTGAAAAGCAAGCCCACCCAGCACTCCGTCAAGGAGCTGCTGAGTCTGGGGATCCAGCCGGATATCCTGGTGTGCCGCAGCGATGTGCCCATTCCGCGGGACATGCGGCAGAAGATCGCCCTGTTCTGCAATATTTCCGAGGACTGCGTGATCCAGAACACCACGGCGGACACACTGTATGAGGTGCCGCTGCTGCTGCAGAAGGAGGGGCTGGACGAGATCGTATGCCGCAAGCTGGGGCTGTCCTGCGGCGCGGCGGACATGTCCCACTGGGCCGCCATGGTCAGCGGCATCAAATCCGCCCGGAAAGAGGTCACGATCGCACTGGTGGGTAAGTATGTCCAGCTCCATGACGCCTATCTCAGCGTAGAGGAAGCCCTGTTCCACGCCGGCACCGCCTGCGGCGCGGTGGTCCACATCCGGTGGATCGACTCGGAGACTGTAACGGCGGACAATGCCGCGCAGGCACTGGCCGGCTGCGGCGGTATTCTGGTGCCCGGCGGCTTTGGTGACCGGGGCATCGAGGGCATGATCGCCGCCGCCCGGTACGCCCGGGAGAACGACATCCCCTATCTGGGCATCTGCCTTGGCATGCAGATCGCCGTCATTGAATTTGCCCGCCATGTGCTGGGCTGGGCCGATGCCCACTCCACCGAAATGGCGCCCCAGACCACCCATCCCGTCATCGACCTGATGCCCGAGCAGGTGGGCGTCAGCACGAAGGGCGGCACCATGCGCCTGGGCCAATATCCCTGCGTACTGGCACAGGACAGCCGCGCCCGCGCCCTGTACGGGCAGGGCGAGATCAGCGAGCGGCACCGCCACCGCTATGAGTTCAACAATGATTTCCGTGAGCGCATCACCGCCGCGGGGCTGGTGCCTACCGGGACTTCTCCCGATGGCCGGCTGGTGGAGATCGTGGAGGAGCCTGCCCATCGCTGGTTCGTGGGCGTGCAGTTCCATCCGGAGTTCAAGAGCCGTCCCGACCGGCCCCACCCCCTGTTCCGGGGCTTTGTGGCGGCAGCTTTGGAGAAATAAGGAAAGAGACCCGCTGCCCGGTGCAGTGGGTCTCTTTCCTTATAAAATTACAAAAACATTTTGTCCGCAAATGCCGCCAGCCGCTGGTCGATACCAGGCAGCTTCACCGCCGCGCCGGCGTCATTGGCGGTCTCCAGCATGCAGAAACGGGGCGGAAGGCGGAAGGCCTTGTTCATGCACAGCGCCGAGATCAACTGCTGCGCCACGATGTCGCCGCCGGAGTAGCCGGACACGATGATGGCGTACAGGTCCTTGTCATAGAAGGGCGTGGTGCGGAACAACGCTGTCAGCCGGTTGATGCAGGCCGTCAGGTTGGCGGCCAGCGCGTCGTTATAGTTGGGACACAGCCACAGCACGCCGTCGGCACGGCTGATGGCGGGATATACCTCGTCCACGATGACACCGCCGTAGAAGCAGCGCCCCTCCTCGCCGAAGTGAAGGCAGGCGCGGAACTCACAGCCGTTGCAGTCCGCCACCGTACCGTTCCGCAGGCTCACCACCCGGGCATCCACCCGGCCCTGAAGCCGGGGCGCCATCCGCTCCCACAGGGCGATGGTGTTGGAGGTCTTGCGGTTGGAGGCGTGCAGCACCATCAGCCGCGGATGCTCCCTTACCGGCGCGGTGTCCGCCAGCAGGCGGTCCACCAGCTCCCTGGCACAGGCGGTGTAGGCGCTGAGATAGTCCGTATGCCGCAGCATGGCCCGGATGTGGAAATTCTCCAGCGAGCCGGTGGCCTCCACCAGCGGCGCGCCCATAAAGGCGCAGCCCGCCTGATTGGCGGCAAACACCAGCTCCCGGGCAGCGGACTTGGTATAAAGCTCCCCGTCGCCGTCCACCAGCACTGCGCCGCGGCAGCCGTCGAAGAAATGGCTGTTCTGCCGGATGGCGGACAGCATGGCATACCCGCCCAGATTTACGCCGCCGTGGAGCAGCGAAATGGCAAACAGCACCCGCTGCCCCGCCATGGGACGCAGCTGGTCGGGGCGGGCGATCTTCACATGGGTCCGCCCCTCCAGCGCATGGGCCAGCACCGCCGACAGGCGAGGATTCTCCTCGATTTGCGGACAGATGACCTGCAATGGCTCCATCATACCCGCCCCCTTCTCAAATGATCTCTCGCAGGATATCCTGCGTCTCCGCCAACCGGGCAAACAGGGCGTCCGGCAGCGGAAGATCCTCCGTTTCCAACCCCTGCGGCGTGTAACGGTTCTTCACGCCCATGAAGATATCTCCCAGACACACGCTGCCGTAGTGCCATTCGCCCTGCAGGGTCAGCAGTACGCTCAGCGCTGCCGAGGACAGCGCCGGGGCCACATAGGGCTTGAAGCCCAGCTCCCGCATTTTCAGGTTGGCCGTCAGCGCCAGCTCTGTCAGCTGGCGGGACAGCGCGTCATCGTAGTGCTCGATGGAGTTGGCGATCACCAGTCCGCTGCCGTGGGGACCGAAAGCCCGTCCCTCCGTCAGGAAGGAGGTGAAGCGCTCATCCTGCCTGGCATAGTAGGCGGCGCGGGCGTTCATCACGCCCAGGCCATAGCCCTGCACCTGCTGGGGCAGCAGGCCCATGCCGTCATATACGCCGTTTTCATCCCGGTTGGAGGCCAGCAGCGCCGCTCTTGCCAGCGGATCCACCGGATCAGAGATCACGCAGAACAGCCCCCGGAACCGAGCGTCCCTGGCCTTGCGGGCGTACAGCTCCACCAGTCCCCGGTTCGCTTCAAACTGGGCCATGCGCACGTCTTTTACACCGCTGCCCACGGCGGGGATGCCCTTGGACGCCACGAACAGAAAGGCGTCGCAGTCAAAAAGCCGCTCCTGAGAAACGATCTCCACCGCGGGCATAGCGTCGTATTGCCAGGGCCACGTCACCTGATTCAGCTCAAACTCCCAGCGCTTGGCGGCAGACTCATTGATATCGCAGATACCGATGGCGGACACCGTATCACCGCCCAGCAGCTTCAGCCCCATGGCGATGGTGCTGCCCACATCACCGATGGCCAGAATGTGGACGCGCTTCCTGCCCGCCCTGGGCTGCCATGCCGCCATTTCACGCCAGCGGGGATGGTCATAATTCACTGCCCGCAGGCCCTGCGCCATCCACTCCGCCGCCTCGATGGGCGGCGCCTGGGTCAGCGGGATACGGCGGCTGTCCAGCCATGACACATCCTCCTTCGCCGCCGTCAGCTGGGAGAGCGACGCGGCGGAGAAAGCGGCCCGCCCCTCCTCCGCGCCGCGGCGGAACAGGAATACCGGCCTGCCGCAGACACCCTCCGCCGCCGTCAGCGGCAGGGGCTGGCAGGAGATAAAATACTGTCCATTTTCAAAATACTGGTACATATACATCCCTCTTTCAGCGGAACAGATTCTCCAGACGCCGCAGCGTCTCCAGATCGTCCCGCAGGTACTCGGAAACCGCACCGTCCAGCTGATACTTCATCTTTCCCTTGTCGGGGCACAGCGGCAGCACCACCGCCTCGCTGAGCCGCCGCAGCGTCAGATTGCGGGCATAGACCCGGCGATAGGCTGTTTCCAGCACTTCAATGATATACAGGGTATTTTCGATACAGGTACGGGAAAACGCATAGGCCGGTCCCGCGCCGCACTGACGCAGATGCTCCGGATACGCGTAAGGCAGGATCATATTTACCGACGGCTGCAGGCCGGAGCGCTCCATTACCGGATGCTCCACCGTATCGCCGCCAATAAAGGGATACATGGTGGACTCCACATACCATGCCCGCAGGTTGGGCACAAAATACACATAGTCCACATCCCGGCCCAGCTGCTGGGCCAGATCCCGGCCCTGACCGGACAGGATGCCCACCAGCACCTCCTTGATCTCCACCTGCTGCTCCCTGGCCAGCGGATCCAGTACGCCGATGCGCCGGCCTGTGTGGAGCTGATCGTCCACCAGGATCACCGGCCGGCGGAAGGACCGGACTACCCGCATCTGATCGGCCAGCGGCGCATAGCCGGGGAAGGCCTCGATCCGCTGTCTGCGCCGATCCGCGGCAAACACCTTGTCGGTATGGATGGTCTTGGTAACGGTATTGGGGATCGCCGCGCGGCGCAGAAGCTTGCCGAAGGGTACGCACATATACGGCCCCAGTACCCGGGGCTTTGTGGGCATCATGGGCACGCCGTTGAGAGCGGTGATCTTTTCCACCAGCCGGTGCAGCACCAGCTGTGAGGAGATGGTGAAAACCAAACGGCCCGGATACAGCGCCACCAGCCCAAGCTTGAACCGGCGGCGGGCCATATGGATCGCCGCCAGCACCGCGCCGTCACTGCTGAAGGGCGGCTTGATGGCTGTCTCCACATTTTGCAGGAACACCACCGGCGCGCTCATATCCGCCAGCAGCAGCGACACGTCGCCGGGTCGTACCGGCCGCAGGCCCTGCTGCCGCAGCAGATCCTCTGCCGCCGGCGCCGCCGGCGCGTCCAGCGCCGCGAACAGTGTCCACAGGCAGTCCTGCTCCATCGCGCGGGCAAACAGCTCTGTCAGCAGCAGCTGCATGGACTCCGTGTCGCCGCCGTACAGACCCGTCAGGCACAGCAGCCTGCCGGAGGCCGCGCTTCGCACGTCGTTGACCCGCGCCGGGTCCCCCAGCAGGGACAGCAGCTCACGGGTGCGCCGCTGGCTGAAGGAGGCGGCGCACAGCAGCGTTTCGCCGCTGCGCAGCGTCATGATCCGTTCGCCCCGGCGGCGGATGCCCTCGACGGCAGTCTCCGGCATGCCCAGCGTCCGCAGCTCGGTCAGCAGCGGCATCTCCGGCTCCGCCTCGTCAAAGCGCAGCGCGCCGGGAGACAGCAGCGGCTTATACTGCGGCTCCCGCAGATACAGGCCCTGCTGATAGATATATTCCTGTACCACCGGGTCGATCAGATGGGAGATATCCCGGTTCATGTCGATATTTTCCCGGATACGGGTGGAGCTGATGTCCTCCAGCTGGGAAGGCAGCTGCAGCTGCACCACCTTGCCGGTGATCATGCCCACATCGGCGTCAACGTCCTTTTCCTCACCGTGGAGGGCGGAAACGCGGCGAAACACGATATGATTCATACTGTGAACAGAGCCTTCGCTGGGCGGGGCCTTATAGGAGGATGCCCCGTGAATCACATCGGAGCCTACGATGAGATACAGCTCACGCCCCGCAAACATCTGCCGCAGCTGCCGCAGATCGCCGGGATTGGCAATGTTGATCGGGACGTTATAGGGGAACAGATGCACATGGAACTCGTCCGCCACCGACATGGAGGTGATCTTCCGGCGGATCAGGCTGGGCTGGGTCTTTTTGGACCAGGAAAACTCGTCCACCGCCAGATACACCTCATACCCCATGTCCCGGATGGTACAGGCCAGCGCTTTGTGGGACAGGGTAAAGGGATCGAAGGTTCCGGGAAAAAAGGCGACCTTTTCCCGCCGGGTAAACCGGAAGGGTCCATTGTCTGTCTCATACCGCACAATGAACCGATACATGCGGTACAGCGCCGCCGAGCAGTAGAGATCGTTCAGGCCGCCGCCCTGATCCTCCCGGAGCAGAAACAGCAGCTTATGGGCGCACAGGGTAAACAGCCACGCCTTTCGCTCATCCGGAAGCCGCGGGGAGGAAAACAGCGTATCGCCCATAACGTACATAGCCTCCTGCTGCACCGCCTCCCGATAGGACGCCATGCCCTTCAGCAGCAGACCGGCCAGACGACGCCGGCGGCGATCCCACACCGCTTCCTCCTCCGGAAAGCGCCGGGGATACAGACGATAGTTTTCCAGCGCGAAGCCCACCGTATCCAGCGCCGAGGCCACCACACTGTCGGCGGAATGGCTCAGCAGTTCCGCCAGATAATCAATGACCTCGTCCAGCTCCGCCGGCGGCAGCCACAGCATAAAGGCGCCCAGATACTGGGGGATATATTTGGAAAATTCATAGTGGCCCGCTTCCAGCGCCTTTGCCAATTCCACAGCCACCTCATTACGCTCCTCGCCGGTGAGCCGGGGGGCGATGCCCAGCAGGGCGCGGCCTGCCCGTTCACGGACCACCACCGCCTCGCTGACACGGATCAGATTGGCAAAGTGCGCGGCGATCTGCATGGCGCTGCCGCCGCCGCAGGCGGCATAACGGGACAAAAGCTCCACGTTGACCACCTTGATCATCCACGGGGTAGCGGTCTTCAGATTATCCAGCAGAATATCCGCCAGCTCCTCCGGCTGTAAGGCGCGCACCGCCTCCTCCGCCGCCGCGCCCCCCGCAAGGGCATACTGATACCGCAGCGAGGGCAGGGAAAATACGATCCGCTCCCCGCACAGCCTTTGCAGGCGGTCATTGAGGAAATGCTCATCCGGCAGCGTCTGCCGGGCACGGAAAAAGAATTGCAGCGCGGCGGCCTGCAGCGATGGATTGGCGCTGCGGCACTGCGCCAGGGCGAAATCTGCCACCCGCTCCATCTGCTCCGGCGTCAGCAGCTTCAGCGGCAGATAGCACAGGGTGTCCGTCAGGGCCAGAGCCGCGCCGTCGTCCTCCGTCTGCGAGACCTGATAATGGGCCAGCAGAGCGGAGAGAAATTGCGGCGTCTCCTGGGGCGCGCAGTTCTCCAGTGTGGCGGATACCACCAGCTTGGCGGTAAAGCGGATATGACTGATCTGCTGGGGCGTCAGCTTGCGGTCCGGATAGAACAGCAGATTCAGATACTGCGCCCACAGAGCAAACTGGGTCTGCTCTACCGCCGCCTGCGGCGCCGAGCAGGGCAGCTCCTTTTTATACCGCAGGCTGAACTTGGCCATGACCTGGCCCATCAGCGCTGCCGCCTGACGGCGGATGTCCCCTTCCGGATGCAGCAGCAGCTCATAGAGGAAGTACACCGTCTGGATCTTCTGGTTGGCGGACAGATAGGTAAAATAATCTTCCAGAACGCACAGATACGTCCGCACGCTGGTCCAGTCCTTCTCACTGCGGGCCTTCTCCAGCAGATCGGAGAACAGCCTCTCATGGCTGAGACGGCGCATCATATCCAGATTGTGCTCCACCGCCATGAGACAGAAGGCCCGGTAATAGGCATCCGGCGTCATCAGGGCAATATCCGTCCGCGGCCGGGGCGCGGTATCCTGCCCGCCAAGGGTCACATCCACACCGCGTTCACACAGATAGTCCTCAAAATCCCGCAGCTTGCGGTAGACATACTCATAGCGGCGTTTTTTTGCGGCATCCACGTTGTCCAGCTTACTGAGGATCACGTCAAAAGCGTCCTTGAGAGAATACAGTGCCGCCGTTTCCCGGCCATCCGGCTCCCGCCGCTGCTTGGAGCGGAAGTCCGCGTAGATCAGCAGCATGGACTCCACCGACAGATTGGCCAGCTCCAGATCCCAGGTGGAATGGTTGCCTGCCACCTGGCCCACCTGGGGAAGCCCGCAGCGGGTCAGCCACTCGTCCGTATAATAGTAGTGCAGGTACGGCACACGCTCACCGGGCATGCAGCCGAATTTTCCGATATCGTGGCCGGCTGCCGCCGCGGAGGTCAGCCCAAGATCCACCGCCGCGCCGCTGCGCCGCAGGGCGCGCCCGACCGTCATGGCAACATGGTGGACCATGGCGATATGCTGTAGGGTGCTGAAGGGTGTCAGCTCACTGCTGAGCCGCAGCAGCTCATAGACAAATTCCTGCCGCCACACCTGCAAAAAGCGGGCGTAAACGGGGTCGGACGCCGTTTCCATCTCGGTGCAGAAGGCTAGATCCATGGTCATGTCAAAGGGCAGCGCCTGCCGCTCCTCCGTCAGCAGCAGCTGCAGCGCCAGCAGGGCGCACAGGGCAAAATCCTCCTGCCGCTCTGTGGCCTCCCTGTGGTGCTGAGGATACAGCCGGGCGATGGCATTGCTGAGTACATAGTCGCTCCAGCCGCCCTCCGGTACGGGAATATCTTCCATGACCGCGGCTGCGGCTTCGATCACAGCGGCGCAGCACAGCCGCTGCCGCAGCGGCAGGAAGCCCTCGGCAAAGCGTTCCCGCTCCCAGCGTTCCGCCATGGCCGGATCGTGCAGACGCTGCCGGAAGGCGTCGTCCCGGAAGGCGTCGCTCCAATGCTGGCGGAATATGGCTTTATAGGTCATATGGTGTCCTCCTCTCCGCCTGTCCGGGCGGTGGAATTATACTATTGCAGTATAGCAACCCCGGTCCGCCCTGTCAAACAGGATCCCCGAAAATCACCGGTCTTTTCATCAGGACTGTTATCCCTCTATATTTTTCCGCACAAAGTCCAGAAACCGCCGCGCCGCAGGGGACATGGTCTCCGCCGGAGGCGTGGCGATGCCCACCTCCACATACTGGGGCGGGTCCAGCGGGCGGAACACCACATTGCCGTTCAGCGTACCGGCGATCAGGTCGTTCACCAGCGCCACGCCCAGTCCTGCCTCCACCATGACCATGGCGGAAAAATCGCCCTCCACCCCGGCGAAGCGGTTGCCGGGGCAGACGTTATGTTCCGCCAGAATACGGGAATTGTCCGTCTCCCGGCCGGGGTAGATATCAATATAGCTCTCCGTCTCCAGCAGCTGGATCGGCACAGAGCTTTCCTTCGCCAGCGGATGCTGCGGGGAGAGCATCACCATCAGCTGATCCTGCCGCAGGGGCAGCCATTGATGGGATCCCTCCCGGCGGCTGATGATGCACAGGTCGGCCCGGTGCTCCTGCAAAGCGGTGGCCAGCGTGGTGCTGGTGCCCTCGATGGTCTGGAAGGCGATGCCGGGGTGCTTCTCCCGGAAGCGGGCCATCAGGTGGGCCAGCTGACGGGCATAGAACCGGTAGTTGGCGCCTACCGTGACGCGGCCCTGCTCCAGGCCCCGCAGCGCCGCCGCCGTCTGGCGGCAGCTCTCTGCCTGATACACCATCTGCCGCAGGGCAGGCAGCAGCGCCTCACACTCCGCTGTGGCTGTCACGCCGCCCCGGCTCCGGTACAGCAGCGGAAAGCCTACATCCTCCTCCAGCGCGGCGACCATCCGGCTGATGCCGGAGGGCGTATAGCCCAGCTTGTCTGCCGCGCGGGCCAGCGTCCCTTCCTCCAGCGCGCACAGCAGCGCCGCGCATTTCTCCGTATCCATGGCTACCCTCCTTTGGTTGCGGTTTTGTCAATAAAATCGTGATATACTATCGCTTTACACAAGTATAAAGCCGTGCTATGATGAAGTCAACCTAAAGGAAACGAAAAAACAACAAAACGCCAAATTTAAAAAGGAGGACAAAGCCATGAAGAAGAATGTGAGAAACAACGTTTGCGTGACCGTCGCGCTGGCGTGTCTGGCGCTGGTGGTGCTATTCGCCTACTTCGGCTGCGTGGGAAGCAGCACGGCGCTGCTGATCCTGTCCATGGCGGCAGGCGCCGGATTTGTGGCGGCGGTCAACTGCCTGACCAACGGCCGCCCCGAGCGGACGGAGCTGAAAGCGGCATCCGCTGTCCAGTAATACGTTTTCTCTCCCCCATCCAGCCGTCAGGGGCAAGGCGCAAACCTTGCCCCGACGGCGCGTTTCGCGGGGGAGGGCAATGGATAAACGGGAGGGATATCAGATGAGTAAAAGAGCCGCCGAATGGCTGCTGGCCGCTGTGATCTTCGCCAGAAGCACATCGCTGCTGTTCGCCAAGGTGGGATTGGAGAGCATGTCGCCGCTGAATCTGCTGGCGGTGCGGTTCGGATTGGCCTTTGCGGTGCTGTGCGTCATCTTCTGGAAAAAGCTGCGCACCGTCACAAAAACCGACCTGCTGCACGGCATGATCCTGGGCGCGGTCTTTTTCGCCGTCATGACCTGCGAGACCTTTGCCCTGACCCGGACCCACGCTTCCACCGTCTCATTTCTGGTGAACACGGCCATCGTCATCGTGCCGCTGTTTGAGGCGGTGCTGCACCGGAAGGCCCCGGATCACCGGACGCTGCTGTGCGCGGCGGTAACGCTGGCAGGCGTGGGCTTCCTGACGCTGAAGAACGGTATCGCGGGATTCGGTTTTGGAGAGGGCCTGTGCATGCTGGAGGCATGCCTGTATGCCGGCGGGATCATTCTGACGGACAAATTCTCCCGCACCGGCGACGCCATCCTGCTGGGCATGTTCCAGATCGGCTTTCTGGGGCTGTTTGCCGCCATCGGCTCACTGCTGACCGAAACGCCCCATCTGCCTCAAAACGGGATCGAGTGGGGCGTGATCCTGGCCTTGGCGCTGGTATGCTCCTGCTTTGGCTTTACTTTCCAGCCGGTGGCCCAGCGGTATACCTCCGCGGACCGGGCCGCCCAGATGTGCGCCATCAACCCTCTGTCCACCGCGGTGCTGAGCGCCATATTCCTCCACGAGAACATGGGCGTGCAGGGCATCATCGGCGCGGCGCTGATCCTGCTGGGCATCGTGCTGCACAACTATCATAAGGCCGGCGCAAGCGCTGACGCTGCGGCGGAAAGCGGCGAAGCCTTCCGCGCGGCATAGGGCTGTTTTTCTTCCGGCGCAAGGTCGGCCTCCGATGGGCTATCGTCAGACATTGTAGGGGCCGATGACTCTGTCGGCCCTGATGATGGCCATACATTTTCCTGCGGGCGGACAGGGTCGTCCGCCCCTACATCCTTGCGCACCTCGCCGCGGGCAAAAGTCCCTCGTGACCGGAGCCGCGCCCAATAGCGAACACCCCC
>SAMEA104315427__coassemble_730_pt1 | contig 23191 bp, 23 predicted proteins | sample SAMEA104315427__metabat2_low_PE_034 | metagenome-assembled genome bin SAMEA104315427 (sample SAMEA104315427) | gut metagenome | biome: Monkey gut; feature: monkey-associated habitat; material: faeces | place: China | collected 2013 | reverse complement strand
CCCAGAGAGGATTTGAACCTCCGACCCCACGCTTAGGAGGCGTGTGCTCTATCCAACTGAGCTACTGAGACATTTATAGGTTTTATGCAATTTTCAAGGCTCGAAGGAATCGAACCATCTGCCGCTTAGGAGGCGGGCCCTCTATCCCGGTGAGGTACGGAGGCATATATGAAGATTGGTTTTTTACAGGTGAAATCAGCTCGGTTCTCTTAGGAGGCTCGCGCTCTATCCAACTGAGCTACAGACGCATATGTGATTTGTATTGTACTCATTTTTCGCCGGTTTGTCAACGAAATCCGGCGAAAAAGTCGGCGTAACCTCTTGCAATCAGGTTTACAAGGGCATATAATAGCAAGGTTAATGAAATTATACCCAAGAGAAGGGGGTCATTCCTTTGCAGAACGAAAAATTGAGAAATGTCGCCATTATCGCCCACGTCGACCACGGCAAGACCACGCTGGTGGATCAGATGCTGAAGCAGGGCGGCGTATACCGCGAGAATCAGGAGACGGTGGAACGCGTTATGGACTCCAACGATCTGGAGCGGGAGCGGGGCATCACCATTCTGGCCAAAAACACCGCCATCCAGTACGGCGATACCAAGATCAACATTGTGGACACCCCGGGCCACGCCGACTTCGGCGGCGAGGTGGAGCGTATCCTGAAGATGGTCAACGGCGTCATCCTGCTGGTGGACGCCGCGGAAGGCCCTATGCCCCAGACCCGCTTTGTGCTGAGCCGCGCGCTGGAGCTGGGCCATCGGGTCATCGTGGTCATCAACAAGATCGACCGGCCCGACCAGCGGATCCACGAGGTCATCGACGAGGTGCTGGAGCTGCTGCTGGATCTGGACGCCACGCCCGAGCAGCTGGACAGCCCCATGCTGTTCTGCTCCGCCCGCAACGGCACCGCCAGCTACTCTCCCGATGTGGCAGGCACCGATCTGAAGCCGCTGTTTGACACCATTCTGGACTATATCCCCGCGCCGGAGGCCGACCTGGATCAGCCCTTCCAGATGCTGGTATCCGCCATCGACTACAACGAGTTCGTGGGCCGCATCGCCATCGGCCGCATCGAGCGGGGCGTGCTGAAGCAGAATCAGGAGATCGCGGTGTGCAACTATCACGATCCTGACGCGCCTGCCAAGAAGGCCAAGGCCGTCAGCATGTACGAGTTCGCGGGGCTGGGCAAGGTGCCCATCACCGAGGCCACCGCCGGCAACATCATCGCCCTCAGCGGCATCGGCGACATCACCATCGGCGACACCATCTGCGCCCCCACCTGCGTGGAGCCGCTGCCCTTCGTGAAGATCAGCGCCCCCACGGTGGAGATGACCTTCTCCGTCAACGACAGTCCCTTCGCCGGACGGGAGGGCAAGTTCGTCACCAGCCGCCAGCTGCGGGACCGCCTGTGGCGCGAAACGCTGAAGGACGTATCCCTTCGGGTCAGCGAGATCGAGGGTGTGATGGATGCCTTCAATGTGGCGGGCCGCGGCGAGATGAGCCTGTCCATCCTGATCGAGACCATGCGCCGTGAAGGCTATGAGTTCCAGGTGTCTCCTCCCCGCGTGCTGTATCAGACCATCGGCGGCAAAAAGTGCGAACCTATCGAGCGTCTGGTGGTGGACGTCCCCAGCGAGAGCGTGGGCGCGGTCATCGAAAAGCTGGGCGCCCGCAAGGCCGACCTGACGGAAATGACCCCCATCGGCAACCGCATGAAGGTGGAGTTCCTGGTCCCCAGCCGCGGCCTGTTCGGCTATCGCAACGAGTTCCTGACCGACACCCGGGGCGAGGGCATCATGGCCAGCGTGTTCGACAGCTACGCCCCCTATAAGGGTGAGCTGACCCGCCGCAATACCGGCTCTCTGGTGGCCAGCGAGACCGGCGAGTCCATTACCTACGGCCTGTTCAACGCCCAGGAGCGGGGCGTGCTGTTCATCGGCGCCAACGTGGGCGTGTACGAGGGCATGGTGGTGGGCATCAGCCCCAAGCAGGAGGACATCGTGGTGAACGTCTGCAAGAAGAAGCAGCTGACCAACACCCGCGCCGCCGGCAGCGACGACGCCCTGCGTCTGGTGCCGCCCCGTAAGATGAGCCTGGAGCAGTGTCTGGAGTTCCTGGCAGATGATGAGCTGCTGGAGGTCACGCCCAAGAACCTGCGCATCCGCAAGACCATCCTGAACCACGAAAAGCGCATGAAAGCCACCCACGGCAAGAAGAGCTGATAAAAAAGACCACCCCGCCGGGTGGTCTTTTCTTTCGGCCGCGGGAAAGTCTCCCGCGCCTTATTCGATGGAGATGATATAGAAATACACGCTCTGACCGCCGGGAATGGCCGCCACCTCCGCATCGGGGCAGCACCGGGCGAACAGCTCCTCTGTTCTGACGCCATCCTCCGGGGACACGCCCTCGCCTGTGTAGATGTTGATGTATTCCGCACCGGCTTCGGCGGCGTGCTGGCTCAGCTTCTCCAGCAGCTCGTCCATACTGCGGCCGGTGCCGAACAGCTTCCCGTCCAGCAGCGCCAGATAGTCGCCCTCGTTGATGGCGAAGCCGTCAAAGTCGGAGTTGCGGGCGGCGTAGGTGATCTGGGCGGTGGACACCGTCTGGGCGGCGGCGGCCATGGCCTGGGCGATGGTCTGGGGATCGTTCTCGTCAGGGTCAAAGCTCATCATGGCGGTGATGCCCTGGGGCACGGTGGCGGTGGGGACCACGATGATCTCCTTCTCCGTCAGGCCCACGCACTGCTGGGCGGCCATGATGATATTCTTGTTATTGGGCAGGATGAACACCACCTCGCTGGGGGTGCGGTTGACCTCCTTGAGGATGGCCTCGGTGGAGGGGTTCATGGTCTGGCCGCCGGACACAATGGTGTCCACGCCCAGCGCCCGGAAGGTCTCTGCCAGTCCGTCACCCGCGCACACGGCCACAAAGCCGAACCGCTTCTCGGCAGGCGCCACGGCGTTCTCCTGCGCCTCCAGTTCCGCTTCCACGGCATCCAGATCGTCGGTGCTGTGGGCCTGACGGCCTGCCGCCAGATCGTCCCGCTGGGTGCGCATGTTCTCGATCTTGGCCAGTTCCAGCGTGCCGTATTTCTGGGCTTCCGTCAGGGCGTGGCCGGGGATATCGGTATGGACGTGTACCTTGAAGCACTCGTCGTCCTCGCCGATCACCAGACTGTCGCCGATGCTGTCCAGATAGGCCCGCAGCGGCTCCAGAGACTTTTCGCCCATGGTCTTGCGGACGATGAACACGGTATCGAAGGTGAAGGTGATCTCATCCTCCAGGGCGGCGAAATCGGCCTTTTCCTTGACCTCCGCCTCTTCCCTGACCTCGGGGATCTCCTCGCCCCGCAGGCAGCGCAGCATGCCGTCCAGAATGATCAGGTAGCCCTTGCCGCCGGCGTCGACCACGCCGGCCTTTTTCAGCACCGGATTCATTTCCACCGTCTCGGCCAGCGTCACCTCGCCGGCCCGGATGGCCTCCTCCAGCACAAATTCCACGCAGTTATTCTCCTGCGCGGCTTCGGCAGCCCGCTGGGCCGCCAGACGGGAAACGGTCAGCACCGTGCCCTCGGCCGGTTTCATCACCGCGCCGTAGGCGGTGGCGACGCCCTCCTGCATGGCGGCGGCCAGCGCCGCGCCGTCGGCCTCGGTCAGGCCCTTCAGGGACTTGGACATGCCCCGGAACAGCAGGGACAGGATCACGCCGGAGTTGCCCCGGGCGCCCCGCAGCAGGCCCCGGGCCGTCACCTTGGCGGCCTCGTCAACGGAGGCAGGCTCCGCCTTTTTCAGCTCGGCGCAGGCGGTCTGGATGGTCAGGTACATATTGGTGCCCGTGTCGCCGTCAGGCACCGGGAATACGTTCAGGTCATTGATGGCCTGCTTCTGGCCGGCGATGCAGGCCGCGCCGAACAGCACCATGTCCTTGAAGGCGGCGCCGTTGATCTTCTCTATCATCTTGCTGTGATCCTCCCTTAACTGTTACTGACGGAGTCCACGCAGACGTTTACGTCCCGTACCTCCACACCGGTGTTGCAGGTGACCACATACCGTACCTCGCTCATGATGGCGCGGCAGACCGTGGCGATATTCACCCCGGCGTCCACGATGATATGCAGCTCGATCGACACGGTATTGTCGTCATTGTAAGTGACCTTCACGCCCTTGCTCATGGTTTCGGGGCGCAGCAGATGGACAAGGCCGTCCGTCATGGAGCGGTATGCCATGCCCTTAACGCCGAAGCAGTTGGTGGCGGCGGCGCCGGTAATGGTGGTGAACACCGCGTTGGAGATACTGATATCCCCGTGCTCACTGTTGATCTTTATCATAGCAGCCTTCCTTTCTGTCGGAGGTGTGTGGGAATTACGCATAATAACGACATAATATCATGTATTATATACCATATGCCCGCAAATAACAAGGGGTATTTTGCCGCCGGGCCCCTTTTCCGCGCCGGGCCGCGGCCCCCGTCAGACGGAACGCCGCTTTCCCGCGGTCGCTTCTCCCCCGCCGGACAGGGAAAAGACAGCCGGAATGAGCGGGTGAAATGGGGGGCAAATGGGGCGGCATCTGTTTGACTTTCCTCCCCGCGCCTGCTATAATAAAAAATTGGTCGAATTTAATTATAATTAGGAGAGGGGGTTCCGGAATATGTCACGCTATCGTGGTCTGATCATCCTGGCGATGGATCTCGCGCTGATCTTCTGCTGCAATTTTGCCGTGTTCCTTCCGGAGCTGTCCTCCGGCGATATCTTCTTCTATAACCTGGTGATGCACATGGGGCTGCTGACCGTGTGCGTGCTGATCTTCCAGCTGGCGCTGCGCACCTATAACACCCTGTGGCGCTACGCCGAGAGCCGGGAGTATCTGACCCTGCTGGGCGGCATGGGGCTGGGCTTCACGCTGTACGCCGCCGTAAATCTGCTGATGGGCATGAGCGCCATCTGGATCAGCCGCGCCCTGACCGGTACGGCGGTGGCGCTGCTGGTGATGCTGGCCTACCGCTTTATCTACCGTATCTACCGGCGGCATGTGACCGGCATCGGCCAGACGCGGCAGACCTATGCCGCCATCGTGGGCGGCGGCTCCGCCGGGGCGGCCCTTCTCAGCGAGCTGAGCGACAATATCTACGGGCGCTTCAAGCCCTACTGCATCATTGACGATTCCCGCGAGAAGCGGGACAAGCGGATCCACGGCATCCCGGTGCTGGGACCCATCGGCCAGATTGGCGAGATCCTGGCCGACACGCCGGTGACGGACGTGATCATGGCCATTCAGAACCTGACGCCGGAGCGGCGGCGGGAGATCCTGGAGCTGTGCGCCGCCACAGGCCGCCGCGTCCATGTGCTGAGCGATCCCGTTACCGCCGTGGACGGCAGCCGCGCCCCCGTCGTGCGGGAGGTGGAGATCGAGGATCTGCTGGGCCGCCAGCCGGTGACGCTGGACAACCCCCGCATCGCCGCCTTTATCCGCGGCAAGGCCGTGCTGGTGACAGGCGGCGGCGGCTCCATCGGCTCTGAGCTGTGCCGCCAGATCGCCCAATACCAGCCCGCGCTGCTGGTGATCGTGGACATCGCGGAAAACACCACCTACGAATTGCAGAACGACCTGCTGTACCGCTACGGCGGCGCCCTGCCCATGCGGGTGGAGATCGCCTCCGTGCGGGACAAGAAGCGCCTGGAACAGATCTTCGTAGCCTACCGCCCCCAGGTGGTCTTTCACGCGGCGGCCCACAAGCATGTGCCCCTGATGGAGAGCAGTCCCGCCGAGGCGGTGAAGAACAACGTGTTCGGCACCTATAACGCCGCCCTGACCGCCCGGACATACGGCGCGGAGAAATTCGTGCTGATCTCCACCGATAAGGCGGTCAATCCCACCAACGTGATGGGCGCCACCAAGTACCTGTGCGAGCAGGTGCTGCAGGGCCTGCGGCAGGAGGGCGGCACCGAGTTCGCCGCTGTCCGGTTCGGCAACGTGCTTGGCTCCAGCGGCTCCGTGATCCCGCTGTTCAAAAAGCAGATCGCCCGCGGCGGCCCCGTGACCATTACCGACAAGCGCATCGTGCGCTACTTCATGACCATTTCCGAAGCGGTCCAGCTGGTGCTGGAGGCCGGCTCCTTCGCCCACAGCGGCGAGGTGTTCGTGCTGGATATGGGCGAGCCGGTCCGTATTCTGGAGCTGGCGGAGAAGATGATCCGTCTGTCCGGCTGCACGCCGTATACGGACATCGAGATCCGCGAGGTGGGCCTGCGGCCCGGTGAGAAGCTCTATGAAGAGCTGCTGATCTCCGCCGGGGACCTGCGGCGGACCGAGAACGCCAAGATCTTCGTGGAGGAACAGCCCATCGTGAACAGCAGCCAGCTATGCTGGCTGCTGGAGCAGCTGCGCGCAGCTGCCGAAAGCAACGATACACGGCGCGTGACCGCGTGTCTCCATGAGCTGGTGCCTGCCTACCGCACGCCGGAGGAGGTCAACAGCGCGGCCATCCGCGCCATGGCGCGCAAGGAGGTCGTATGATCGACCTGCATTGTCATATGCTGCCCGGCGTGGACGACGGCGCGGCGTCGCCGGAGGAAGCGCTGCTGATGGCGCGTCTGGCGGTGGAAAGCGGCGTCACCGCCGCGGCGCTGACGCCCCATTGCAGCGTACCCGGGCAATTCGACAACTACTATGACCGCCGGCTGGACGAGCGGTTCCGCCGGTTCGAGACGCTGCTGCGTCAGGCGGATATCCCCCTGACGGTATACCGGGGCATGGAGGTATTCGCCACGCCGGAGCTGCCCCGCCTGCTGGACGACGGCGCGCTGCTGACGCTGGGCGGCGGCCGCTGCCTGCTGGTGGAGTTCGCCTTCGGCGAGTCTCCGCGGTTCGCGGACGATATCCTGCGGCAGATCCGCCGCAGAGGTCTGATACCGGTGGTGGCCCATCCGGAACGGTACTACTTCATTCAGGACGATCCGCGCCATCTGCCGCGTTGGATCAGCGACGGCTATGTCCTTCAGCTGAACAAGGGCAGCTTCTTCGGCATGTTCGGGCGGCACGCCGCGCGGACCGCCCACTGGTGCCTGGACCGGGGCTGCCTGCATCTGATCGGCAGCGACGCCCACAGCCCCTACCGCCGGACGCCGCGGCTGGACGACATATACGAGCTGGTGGCGGACGCCGCTTCGCCGGAAACGGCGGAGCTGCTGCTGCGGGATAATCCCGCCGCCATCCTGAACGGCGGCGCGGTCTGTCCCGCGATGGCCAAAATCTGAGACCCTGAGGTGTTTTTTATGAAGCGACTGCGCATTCTGATCCTGGCGCTGCTGGCGCTGTCCCTGCTGCTGGGCGTTTCCGCCGGTGTGCGTCTGCTGACCCGGGACAATACGATCCCCGTGATCGCGTGTGCCCAGCAGGAGCTGCGGGTCAACGCCCGGGACGGCAAGGACGCGCTGCTGCAGGGCGTCACCGCCTATGACGAACGGGACGGCGACCTGACCGGCTCCATCGTGGTGGAACGGATCGCCGGCACCGGCACGCCGGGTACCGTGACCGTTACCTACGCGGTGGCCGACAGCAGCCACCATGTGGTCTCCTGCTCCCGCACGGCGGTCTACGAGGACTATGTATCCCCCCGGTTCACCCTCAGCGGCCCGCTGATCTATGACACGGGCGAGGCCCTGCAGGTCCGTGACCGGCTGGGCGCGGCGGACATGATCGACGGCTCCCTGACAGACCGGGTCAAGATCAGTGCCAGTACCACGTCCACCAACTATGCGGGGACCTTCCCCATTACCATGGAGGTCACCAACAGTCTGGGCGATACCGCCAGACTGACGCTGGACATGGTGGTGCGGGACAGCGAGCGGGGCGCGCCGGAGATCCGGCTGAAGGAGTATCTCGTCTATCTGGAGCAGGGCGCGGAGCTGGACACCGCTTCGTATGTTGACACGGTCGTTGGCGGTGATAATACCAATGTGACTGCCGCCCTGCCCGACGGCGGCCTGACCAGAGGCGTCAATCAGGTGACGTACTACTGTCCCGGCGAGACCGGGATCACCGGCACCACAACCCTGTATGTGATCGTGGAGTGAGGATACCGTATGGAAGAACAAACAACGCTCCGGTGGGCTGATCTCAGCCCCGCCTGCCTGCTCCGCCGTGTGCTGAGGGAGCTTCCCTCCATTCTGGCGGTGGGCCTTATCGCGGCGCTGCTGACCGCCGCCGCCGCGCAGTGCTTTTACAAGCCGCAATACACCGCCTCTGCCACAGTGGCGGTCAACGTGAAAAACGCCAGCTACTCCGCCCTGTACTCCAATCTGAGCACCACCGCCGAGATCGCCGGAACGCTGACCGGCCTGTTCGGCAGCGAGGTATTTCAGGAGCTGTCGGCGGACCGCCCCGGCAGCGGGCAGCTCTCCGGCCGGCTGGAGGCCTCCACCGTGCCGGAGACCAATATCCTGCGGCTGAGCGTCACGGCGGACGATCCCATTTCCGCCTTCCGCACGCTGCGCTTCTGGCTGGATAACTACGACGCCATATCCCAGCATGTGTTCCAGAACGTGGTGCTGCGGGAGCTGGACGCGCCTGTGGTCCCCCGCTCCCCCTCCAACCCGCTGCGTCCGGGCAGCGCCGTCAAGCGCGCCTTTCTGCTGGGTGCGGCGGGCATGGCGGCCGTGACGCTGGCCATGGCCGTCCTGTCGGACACCGTGCAGACCAGCGCGGCCATGGGCCACAGAGTGGACGCCCGGCTGTTTGCCGCCGTCCATCACGAGGAGAAGAACAAGACCCTGCGCTCCCGCCTGAAGCGCGGCAAGCGGGGCCTGCTGATCACGATGCCGGCCACCGGCTTCCACTTTACCGAGGAGATCGAAAAGCTGGCTTCCAAGGTGATCCACTCCGCCCAGCGTGACCAGAGCAAGGTACTGCTGGTCACCAGCGTGGCGGAAAACGAAGGCAAATCCACGATCGCCGCCAATCTGGCCCTGTCCCTGGCGCGGCAGGGCAAACAGGTGCTGCTGATCGACGCCGATCTCCACAAAGCCTCGCAGCACAAGCTGTTCGGGCGGGAGAACACGCCGGAGCTGGCCCGTATGCTGGCCGGCTCCCAGCCGGCGGAGACCATGTATCTGGAGCAGGAGCGGCTGCACGTCATCTTTTCCGTCCGCCCCTGCGCCGGGGCGTCCGAGCTGCTCTCGTCATCCCGGATGCGCCAGCTGCTGGCGGACCAGCGGCAGCGCATGGACTTCATCATTCTGGACACGCCGCCCATGGCCATGTTCTCCGACGCGGAGACGCTGGCGGACGCGGCGGATCTGTCGCTGCTGGTGGTCCGGCAGGACTGCGTCAGCGCCCAGCGGATCAACGACGCGGTGGACGCGCTGAACCAGTGCGCCGCCCGCTTCCTGGGCTGTGTGTTCAACGACGTGCGCCAGCTGTCCCTGCCCGCCGCCGGCCACGGCTATGGCGTTGGATACGGCTATGGCTATGGCTACGGCTACGGTTATGGCTGCGGCGGCTATGGCAGAGAGCGGAAGCATCATCACGAAACGGGGGAGGACACACATGGATCAGCAAAAGCTTGACCGTCATGACGAAAGCTACATCGATCTCTCCCGGCTGCTGCGGGAGTTCTGGTCGGTGCTGCGGCGGCTGTACTGGCTCCCGCTGGCGCTGATGCTGCTGGCGGGCGGTCTGTGGCTGCTGCGGAGCTGGCGGGCCTATACCCCCCTGTACGCCAGCGAGGTGACCTTTACCATCCAGGTGGACAGCGGCAGCGCGTCGGATATCGCCAGCAGCTCCAGCTATTACGATAAATCCACGGCGGAGCAGCTGGGCAAGACCTTCCCCTATCTGGTGCAGTCGGACTACTTCCGCACCCGGCTGCGGCAGGCGATGGGGGTGGACAGCATCAACGGCTCCATCTCCGCCGCCACCGTGCCCAGCACCAACCTGTTTACCCTGCGGGTGACCAGCAGCGATCCCAAGGACGCGCTGGCCATTCTGGAGGCCGTTATCGAGGTATATCCGCAGGCGGCGGACTATGTGGTGGGCAGCACCAACATGGCGCTGCTGACCCAGCCGGCGGAGGCCTCCGCCCCCTGCAACAGCTTCCGTCCGGCGCGCGCCGCCTGCAAGGGCGGCCTGCTGGGGCTGGGGCTGGGCCTGTTGCTGCTGCTGGCCATGGCGGCCGCGCGCCGCACGGTGCGCACCAGTGAGGATGTACGGCGGAAGCTGAACCAGGAATGTCTGGCCACGCTGCCGGTCGTTTCCTTCAAGCGGCGGAAAAACAGCGCCGCCGAGCTGCTGTCCATTCAGAATCCTCACGTTTCCAGCGCCTATCAGGAGGGCATCCGCGCCCTGCGGATCAAGCTGCTGCGGCTGCTGGCCGGCACGGACCGCAAGGTGATCCTGGTGACCAGCACCATGCCCGGCGAGGGCAAGACCACCGTGGCCGTGAACCTGGCCCAGTCTCTCAGCCGCAACGGCGCGAAGGTGGTACTGGTGGACGCGGATCTGCGCAAGCCCTCGGTCAAGCGGACGCTGGGCGTTACCCAGCCTACCGCGGGGCTGGACGACGCCCTGGCGCTGAACGTTCCCGCCGCTGTGACCGGCATGCTGCTGGAACAGGAGCCGGGGGCGCTGTGGCTGCTGGCCGGTGACAAGGCGCCCCAGAACGTCCGGCAGCCGGACGCCCATGCGCTGCGTCCCTGTCTGGAGGCGCTGCGGCAGACGGCGGACTATATCATCGTGGACACGCCCCCCTGCGGCCTGCTGGCGGACAGCGTGAACGCGGCCCGCGCCGCCGACTGCGTTCTCTATGTGCTGGGGGCGGGCGCCGTGCAGGTGCCCCAGGTGCTGGACAGCCTGCAATTTCTGGGCGAGGCCGGTACGCCGCTGCTGGGCTGCGTGCTCAACGGCGCGGGCGGCTCTCACAGCGGGTACGGCTATGGCTATGGCTATGGTTATGGCTACGGTTATGGCGGCTACGGCAGGAAGAAGCGCGCCGCGCAGGCGGACGAATAAAAAAGAAAACTGCCGGGGACACTCGGCAGTTTTTTCGTAAGGGAGGGAAGCAGATGGCGCCGCGCGTTGTGGATATCGACACATACATGCCCGTCGTGGAGGAGCTGCTGGCACAGGGCCAGCGCGTCAGTCTGACCGTCACCGGCGAAAGCATGTCCCCCTTCCTGCGGCACGGGCGGGATCAGATCCTGCTGGAGGCCGCCGGGACGCCCAGGCGGGGCGACATGGTGCTTTTCCGGCGGCGGAACGGCCAGTACATCATGCACCGGGTCCTGCGCCGCCTGCCGGACGGCTGCTACGCCATCGTGGGCGACGGCCAGCAGCAGGTGGAAGCCCCCATCGCGCCGGAGCAGATCTTCGCCGTGGTGACGCAGGTATGCCGCAAGGGCGTGTGGATCGGGCCGGAGAGCTTCTGGTGGCGCTTCTTCGCGGGGCCGTGGCTGACGCTGCTGCCGCTGCGCCCGTTCCTGCGGCGGCTGGCCTGCCGGATCCCCGGAAAGCTGAAGTAAGGAGCGTGCCATGAACAAGACAAAGCAAGGGAAAAAGGTGCTTGGCTCCGAGGCGCTGGGTATCCTGCTGGACCGCTGGCGGGACGGCACCTTCACCGACATTCTGGAGGACTGGAAATGGATCCTGACCTACACCCGCCGCTATCGCCGGGCCGTATGGGCCTATACGGTGCTGGGAGTGGTCAGCGCCACGCTGGGGCTGGTGTCGGCGGTGGCCAGCAAGTACACCATCGACATCATCACCGGGTACGACAGCGCGCGGCTGTGGTTCGTGATCCTGGTGATGCTGCTGTCGGCGCTGACCGGACTGCTGCTGCGCGGCGTCACCTCCCGCATCTCCACCCGCGTTGCCCTGTGGGTCAACAACGACATCCAGGCGGAGGTTTTTGACCGCCTGCTGAACGCCGACTGGCAGGCCCTGAACCAGTTCCCCAGCGGCGACCTGCTGAACCGCCTGACCGGCGACGCGGGAGCGGTGGCCAGCAACGCCATCCACTGGCTGCCGGATCTGATCGTGGCGGTCTATTCCTTCCTCGCTACGCTGGCGGTGATCCTGCACTACGACTGGATCATGGCGCTGCTGGCGCTGGCCAGCGCCCCCTTCCTGCTGCTGCCCTCCCGCCGTCTCATCGGCGGCATGCGCGCCCACCAGCAGACGCTGCGGCAGGTCAGCAGCGATCTGATGGCCTATGAAACGGAAACGCTCCATAACCTGGACGCCATCAAGGGCTTTGGCATTACAGACCGCTACAGCAGCGGGCTGCGGCAGCGGCAGGAGGACTTCCGCCGCGCGAGTCTTTCCTATAACCTGTTCAGCATCAAGGCGGAGGCGCTGCTGTCCCTTCTCGGCGCCGCCGTGCAGATGGCCGCCTTCTGCTATTGCCTGTACCTGCTGTGGTCCGGCAAGATCCTGTACGGCACCATGACGCTGTTCCTCTCGCAGGGCACGAAGCTGACCTCCGCCTTCAACGCGCTGGTGCGGACGGTGCCCAATTTCCTCAGCGCCTCCGTCTCCGCCCACCGTATCCGGGACCTGTTCGCCCTGCGTCCGGAGCGGGAGCAGCCGGCAGATGAAGCGCTGACACGGGCCGCCGCCAGCGGCTTCACCGTAGAGGTGGACAGCGCCGACTTTGCCTATGACCCCGCCCGGCCGGTGCTGCGTCACGTCTCCCTGACCGCCGCCCCCGGCGAGACCGTGGCGCTGGTAGGTCCCTCCGGCGGCGGCAAGACCACCATGATCCGCCTGCTGCTGGGCCTGATCCGCCCGACGGAGGGCCGGACGCTGCTGCGTACCGGCGACGGGCAGACGGTGGAGATGAACGCCGCCCTGCGCCGCTTCTTCTCCTATGTGCCCCAGGGCAATACCCTGCTGTCCGGCACCATTGCCGACAACCTGCGGATGGTCTGTCCGGAGGCGGACGACGCCGCGCTGGAGCAGGCCCTTCGGGCCGCCTGCGCCTGGGAGTTCGTCAGCCGGATGCCGGGGGGCATCCACGCCGCCGTGGGGGAGCATGGCCACGGCCTGTCGGAGGGGCAGGCACAGCGCGTCGCCATTGCCAGGGCGCTGCTGCGGGACGCCCCGGTGCTGCTGCTGGACGAGGCCACCTCCGCCCTGGACGTGGCCACCGAGCGGACCATCCTGCGGAATCTGGTGGAGCGCTACCCCCACAAGACATGTATTGTCACCACCCACCGGCCCACGGTCATCGGCCTGTGCCGCCGGGTCTATCAGGTGTCCGGCGGCACGCTGCGGCAGCTGACCGCCGAGGAGGCCCAGCGTCTGGCCATGGAGTTCTGACAAAACAGCCCGCAAAAGGAGCGAGGTCACCCCGCTCCTTTTTTGGCGGCTTCTTCCCTGATCCCCTATGCACCGGCGAAAAAATGTGCTATACTGGAGCATATCCATCTGAAGGAGGCCGCGCCATGCATTTCTATGACCACCTGCACACCATCAACACCCACCGCCGTCTGGTGCGGCACTACTGCCTGAAGCTGGGTCTTGTCTGGCAGGGCCTGACCCATGACCTGAGCAAGTACAGCCCCGTGGAGTTCTGGCGGGGCGTGAAGTATTTTCAGGGCTACCGCAGTCCCAACGACGCCGAGCGCGCCGCCAACGGCGTGAGCCTGTCGTGGCTGCACCACAAGGGCCGCAACCGCCATCACTTTGAATACTGGATCGACTACTGCCTGCGTGAGGACGGCAGCGTGTATATCGGCGGCTGCAAAATGCCGAAGCGGTATGTGGCGGAGATGTTCTGCGACCGGATCGCCGCCTGCCGGGTCTATCAGAAGGAGAACTACACCGACGCGTCCCCCTGGACCTACTATCAGCGCAGCAAGGATCTGAAGCACACCGACGCGGGCCGCTACCTGCACGCCGACACGGCGGCGCTGCTGGACCGGTGGCTGCTGCTGCTGAAGGAGCAGGGGGAGGCGGCTGCCTTTGCCCGGATCCGGCAGGAGCTGCGGGACCCAACCTATTAAAAACGCACAAAAACGGCGCCCGTTCCGTCCCCACAGGGGAGCGCGGAACGGACGCCGCTTCCTACGGCCGGACGCTTACGCTTCCGGATCCCGCAGGGCCACCGCCTCCTCGGTGAAGGGGGTATCCTGCAGATCCAGCAGCTTGGTGGTCAGCAGCCGGGAAAAATTGGTCATCACCGCCGTGGACAGCACGAAGCTGTTCACATCGGCGGCGTCTGCCGTTTCCGGCTCCAGCAGGCGGGCCGCCATCCCCTCCACCATGGTGACGAAGATGCGGGCCGAGCCGGTGTACTGGTCAATGAAGGTCTCATAGGTCCTGCGGACCTCCTCCTCCGTCAGTCCGTTGGGCAGGATCTTCTGGATCTCCGACATGGTCAGGCTCTGCTTCAGCGCGCAGATCATGATCAGGTACGCGATGTGGACGCGGCTGTATTTCTTCTTCTCCGGCGCGGGCATCAGCTTCATGCGCACATAGTTGTTGATGGCGCTGGTGGTGATGATCTGCTCCTCCTTCTCCTTTTTGGGCAGAAACGGCAGATAGCCGCTCAGCAGCGTCAGCACCTGATCCATATACAGGCCCAGCGTGGGGATCTGCTCCCATGTAGGCAGGCGGTAGCTTTGCAGATAATGGCTCCAGCGGCGCAGCTTTCCGGCCACCAGCCGGGAATCGTATTTTTCGTTCATGTTCCTTCTCTCCTGCGGGTGGGTATATTTGTTTTGCATTATAGCACATACTGTAAAAAATGACAAGCAAAACGCTGTTTCGCTATTGACACATTTCAAAAAGCATATATAATAATATCAATCATTAGATACAGACGAGGTATTTATTATGTCCTTTGTGATCTCTACCGATACGTCCGCCAATCTGCCCACCGCGGAGCTTCAGTGGCACCAGCTGCGCCTGCTGCCCTTTTCCTATATCGTCAACGATATCCAGCATCAGTGTCTGGACCTGTCCGCCTTTGACGGCGACGCCTATTATGAGACGCTGCGCCACACCCCCGCCAGCACCTCCATGATCTCCATGGAGCAGTACCGCCAGCTGTGGGAGCCGCTGCTGCGGGAGGGACAGGACGTGCTGCATGTGGGCATGTCCTCCGGCATCAGCGGCGCGTACCAGTCGGCAGTGATGGCCGCCCGTGAGCTGCGGGAGGAATATCCCCAGCGCCGTCTGGTGGTGTTCGATACCCGCGCCGCCTCGCTGGGCGAGGGCATTCAGGCGCTTCACGCCGCCACCTGCCGGGAGGCGGGCCTGTCGCTGGACGAGACCGTCCGCGAGCTGACGCAGCTGCGGCCCCGGATCCGACAGGTGTTCACCGTGGATGACCTGATGCACCTGAAGCGGGGCGGACGGGTCTCCGGCGTGGCCGCCGCCGTAGGCACGGCGCTGCGGATCAAGCCCATGCTGAAGGGCGACCCGGCAGGCCGCATCGTTGTATTCGGCAAGGTGCAGGGCCGCAAGCGCTCCATCCGCACGCTGGCGGAGCACTTTGCCGCCCATGGCGAGCTGCTGGGCCACTGGCCGGTGGGCATCGCCCACGCGGGCTGCCGCAAGGAGGCGCTGGAGCTGGCCGCCATGCTGAAGGAGCACGATCCCAAGGCCCGCATCATCGTGGTGGACTACGAGCCGGTCACTGGCTGCCATGTAGGCCCCGGCGCGCTGGCCCTGTTCTATGTGGCCCGGGAGGATGCCTGATCTTCGGCTATTTGCCGAAGATGGGCGGCGCTTTTCCCGCAGACTTTGTGTGTCCTGCCCATAGACACCGCGCCGGCAATACGCCTATAATAGCAGTAGACTTTTCAAGGAGAAAATTCCGTATGATGCTTCGCGCCTGTTGTGATAGCTGTCTGTCCATGTGCTGCATGGGCACGCTTCGCCGCGCGTATATGGGTCATACGTTTTCTGTCCGTGCCGCGTAAGCGGGCGCGGAAGCTGTGGTAATCACGCAGAGGGTGTATGGCACACATACACCCTCTGCTTTTTTGCACATACAATGAACCATATCGGGAAGAGGAAAGGACGATCATCATGGGTATCTATCATTCCGCGGCGCAGCTGGTGGGCGGAACGCCGCTGCTGGCCGTTGACAACTACGCGCGCGTCCGGGGCCTGGGGGCCGCGGTGCTGGCCAAGCTGGAGGGCTTCAACCCCGCCGGCAGCGCCAAGGACCGGGTGGCGCTGGAAATGCTGCGGCAGGCGGAGGCCTCCGGCGCGCTGAAGCCCGGCGGCACCGTGATCGAGCCGACCTCCGGCAACACCGGCATCGGGCTGGCCGCCATGGCCATTCCCCGGGGCTATCGCGTCATTCTGACCATGCCCGCTTCCATGAGCGCCGAGCGCCGCGCGCTGCTGAAGGCCTACGGCGCGGAGCTGGTGCTGGTGGAGGAGGGCGGCATGGCAGGCGCGGTGGCCAAAGCGGAGGAGCTTGCCGCCGCCATTCCCGGCAGCTTCATCCCCGGCCAGTTCGACAACCCCGCCAATCCCGCCGCCCACTACAAGACCACCGGTCCGGAGATCTGGCGGGACACGGAGGGCCATGTGGATATTTTTGTGGCAGGCGTCGGCACCGGCGGCACCATCAGCGGCACCGGCCGCTATCTGAAGGAGCGGGATCCGGCGATCCGCGTGGTGGCGGTGGAGCCTGCCGCCTCCCCCCTGCTGAGTCAGGGCCATGCCGGTCCCCACGGCTTGCAGGGCATCGGCGCCAACTTCGTTCCCGGAAACTATGACGCCGCGGTGGTGGATGAGATCCTCACCGTCACCGACCAGGAGGCCTATCGCACCGGCCGCCTGCTGGCCCGCACCGAGGGCATCATGGCGGGCATCACCTCCGGCGCGGCCCTGTGGGCCGCCGACGTGCTGGCCCGCCGCCCGGAAAACGCGGGCAAGACCATCGTGGCGCTGCTGCCGGACGACGGCAGCAGCTACCTGTCCACACCCCTTTGGTCGGAGGAATGAGCCATGTACGAAGATCATATCTGCACCGCGGCCAGGATCATGGCCGAGACCATGAAGAATGCCGATATCCCCATGTACGGCGCGCGGCTGCGCCTGCCGGACAGGAAGGCCATCATCGCCCTTCTGAAGGAGATCCGGCAGCTGCTGTTCCCCGCCTATTTCGGCGATCCGGCCCTGATGACGCTGGCGGCGGCGGACTATGCCGCATTGCTGCTGGAGCGCATCGAGACCGGTCTGGCACGGCAGATCGCCCTGGTGCTGCCGGTGGAGGACGAGTCCCGCGCGGCCCGGATCGCCCGGGAGGTGACTGACCAGCTGCCCCGCATCCAGCAGCTGCTGCTGACGGATGTTGACGCCATCTTCGACGGCGACCCCGCCGCCCAGAACCGGGAGGAGATCGTGCTGGCCTATCCCGGCCTGTTCGCCATCTTCGCCTACCGCATCAGCCACGAGCTGTATCTGCGGAACGTGCCCACCATCCCCCGCATGATGACGGAGTACGCCCACAGCCGCACCGGTATCGACATCCATCCCGGCGCGCAGATCGGCAGCTACTTCTTTATCGACCACGGCACCGGCATCGTGGTGGGCGAGACCACCGTCATCGGCGACCATGTGAAGCTCTATCAGGGCGTGACGCTGGGCGCGCTCAGTCCCCGGGGCGGCCGCGCCCACAGCAGCGGCAAGCGGCATCCCACCGTGGGCAACGGGGCCACCATCTACTCCGGCGCGTCCATCTTCGGCGGCGAGACCGTTATCGGTGAAAACGCCGTGGTGGGCGGCAACGCCTTTCTGACCGAGTCCGTGGCGGACAACGCCCGCGTGGTGATCCGCCCGCCGGAGACCATCATCCACAATCTGTAAGAAAAACGGGGGCTTTGCCCTCATTTTTCTTACCTCTGGAGAATAATCCGCCGCCTATCCCGGCACACTAGCCAATATTCACCGTGCAGGGCCGAAACATTTTTCCCCTCTGCCGCGTTATACGAATGTACGTTCCTGATACCATCGATTGACAGAAAGGACCGCATGGCGCAGCCTGACAAAGACCGCGCCATGCCCATCACACAGGAGAAGATCATTATGGCAGAATTACTCGTTGATACCGGGGCCATCCTGCGGAACTACCGCCACTACGCGGCGGCAGGGCAGGTGATCCCCGTGCTGAAAGCCAACGGCTACGGACTTGGCGCCGCGGAGCTGCGGGAGCTGCTGCGGGGCGAGGGCGTCACGCTGTTCGCCTGCGCCGCACCGGAGGAAGCGCTGGCGCTGGCCCATCCGGACAGCGACCTGCTGCTGCTGAGCTGCGTCCACGATCCGGCGCAGCTGCGGGCCTTATTGCAGCGCCGGGTCATCCTCGCGGTGGAAAGTCTGGCCCAGGCCCAGGCCATCGCCGCCCTGCGGATGGACGCCCGGGTACATCTGGCGGTGGACACCGGCTTTGGCCGCTTCGGCTTTCCCTGCGGCCAAACGGCGGAAATGCGCCGGGTCTTTGCCCTGGACGGCCTGCGGGTGTGCGGCATTTTTTCCCACTTCCGGGGCGCGTCGGCCGCGCCGTTCCAGTTCACCCGGTTCAGCCAGGTGCTGCTGGAGCTGGAGGACTGCCCCGTGGGGCTGCGGCATATCGCCGCCACCCATACGGCGGACGTGCCCCAGTACCGGCTGGACGCGGGGCGCGTCGGCTCCGGCCTGACCGGCTGCGGGTGTCAGGAACTGGAGCGGGCCGCCCAACTGCAGGCCAGTATCTGCGGCCTGCGGCGGCTCCGCAAGGGGGACCGGGTGGGCTACGGCGGCACGCTGCTGCGGCGGGATTCCGACGTGGCGGTGATCGACGCGGGCACCGCCCACGGGGCCTTCGTATACCGCTACCGGGGCCTGCGGGCCTTTCTGGGCCAGCGACGGCCCTATGTGACGGTGAACGGAGTAAACGCGCCGGTGCTGTGTCCGCCGGGGCTGACCCACACGCTGGTGGATGTGACGGGGCTTGCGTGCCAGCTGGGCGACACCGTGATCGTTCCCCACGATCTGGTGCTGACCGACAGCCGCGTGCCGCGCCGCTATACGGACGGCTGATAAAAGCGCCGCGGGCGTGTGCCCGCGGCGCTTTTGGTCCTGTATGGGTCCGGCGGCGCTTACAGCCCCCAGACAATGATCTCCCGTGCCAGCACCACCACTGCCACCAGGCAGAGGGCCGCGAACAGGAAGAACAATCCGCCCCCCAGCACCGGCTTGCTGGGCTTATTCTCCGTGATCCGCTCCGGATGCTGGGGGTCGTAGTAGCCCGGCACCTGCCGCCCCATGAGATGGCTGCCGCTAATGGACTGGCCGCTTTTATAGGTATAGGTCCTGCCGTTCACCGTGTACTCATAGGTGGGCAGATAGACCGTATAGGAAATACGCTCTCTGCTGCCGTCGTCCATCTCACGCCAATCCTCAAGCTCCTCCTCATCCAGCTTTATCACCGTCATGGTGGTAGAGGCGGTGTATTGCAGCTTGTCGCTTTCGTACTTCTCATACGCCTTCTTCCGGGTCCGGAAGCCCAGCCAGACCATCAGCGCGCCCACCAGCGCCGCGACCAGCAATCCAGTCAGATTCTCCATAGGTCTCCTCCATACACAAAAATAAGGGTTCCCTGTTCCTCAGTGTATCGTATAAAACCGCCCCGGTCAATCCTTTTCTGCCGGTTCCCGCAAAAAACGGGGGACTGCCGAAGCAGTCCCCCGCGGCTTTATTCCGTTGTCAAGGCGTCGAAGAAGGACATCATCTCCGCCGTGTGATCCTCCACATAGCTGGTGAAGGTGATCACGCACACATAGTCCTCCCGCTGCATGCACACCTGCACGGTGGTCACCGGCACGTCCTCATAGGCGGCGGTGGTGCGGATCCCCTCGTACATCTGGCCCATGAAAATGACCGGCTCCCGGACAGCCTCCACCTCGGTCATGCCCATGGTCTCATAGGTGCTCTGGACCTGTTCCCTGCCCAGATCGGCAAAGGCGGCCATGTCCACGGCGGCGCCCTTGGCGCTTACCTTCACCAGCATCACGTTGATGGTCCGCAGTCCGTCCGCCGTCATCAGGTACATGTCCTGCACCTGATCTCCGTTTTCCAGCCGCTCCCGCATCTGCTCCACCAGCGATGCGCTGTCCGCGGTGTCCGCCGCCATGTCGTTCAGCCGGGCGATCTCCTCGTCGTTCAGATATGTATACTCCGCCGGGGCGGTGCATGTCAGCTCCAGAAACTGGCTGGTATAGGTCTGTCCCTCCACCACGCCGCGTTCAAACTTTTTCTCCGCGCCGCAGGCTGTCAGGCACAGCGCCAGCAGCAGCGCCAGGGCGGCGGGCAGATATCTCCTTGGTTTCACGATCGTTCCTCCTTTTCGCGCGTCCGTGCCGGCCGGAGTGCCGGCATACATGGAAAATTATAGAGCAAAACGCCCCGTTCGTCAATACGCCAATCTTTTCCGGCTTCGACGGGCAGGGATCGTTCCCGCGCCGCGAAAAAAAGAGAGGGCCGCGCCCTCTCCTTTTCCTTATATGATCTTCGGCACAACGATCTCGCCGCTGCCGCCGCAGTATTTCTCCGTCTCCGCGATAAGCCTGCGGGCCGTGTCCCACAGCAGCTGGTCAGGGGTGGCCTTGTTGCCCTGGACGATGTAAAACACATTCTTCGCCGTCTCATCCACCGCCGTCTTGTTCACCTGCCGGATCTCCAGGCGGCACAGCACCTCGTTGCTGTCGTCGCAGTAGCAATACTCGTGGGGCGCCACCGGGACCGGCTCCGTCTGGCCCAGCGGCACGAACCGCTCGGTGCCGTCGGTGAACCGCAGGGTCACATTGCCGTCCACCCGGTCGATGTTGTGAGCGCCCAGCGCCAGCTTGCTCTCCAGCGACAGGAGGTTATACACATCCACCGCCTGATTGATATAGAACATCTCGCCCTGATTCTTTTTCAGCAGCTTGATAAGATTCTCGCTGGCGGGGATGTTCTTCCGGCGCTTTACGCCCGTCTCGTCGTGGAGGATGTTGAAGCCCTCCAGGATCGGGTCGGCATGCACGTCCAGCGCTTCATACTGCCCATACAGCTCCCGCAGCCGCTGGCCGCGGTACGCCTTCCAGTCATCCGACTCCACTGTGTTGTCCAGGCCCCGGATCACGGGGAACAGGATCTTCACGCCCGCGTCCAGCACCGCCTGCTGTACGAAAAATTCCATGCTGTCGTCTCCCTTCTCAATGGCTCAGCGCCTGATCCGGCCGCTGACAGCGGCACCTCCATAAAAATATGCTGTCAGGCAGCTTTGTTTTCTTGCCTGACAGCATATCACATTTCGGTAAAACAGGGAAATACCGCAAAGCTATGGCGGCCCATAAGCAAAAGCTTTACCCCTCCGTCCCGCGGAGCTGCCGGGTCAGGCAGTCCAGGAAGGCCTGCTCGATAGGCCGCAGCGCCCGGCCCCGGATGCCGATCCAGCCGATCTCCACCCGGTCGTCGGTGTCGATGGGCACGCAGGCCACCTCTCTGGCCAGCCGGGGCGAGATGACGCCTGTGCCGATGTCGTAGGCGCCGCAGCTGCGCATCAGCGCCGTGCTGACGTACAGGTCGCTGATATACACCACCTTGGTGGGGTAGAAATTGGGCAGCAGCATCTCCTCGGAGAAAAAGCCGGGAGAATCGGCGTGCTGCTCATAGACGATGCAGGGATAGTCCATCAGCTCCTCCGCGCCAGCGGGTGGGTCACGGAGAGGAAGGCGTGGGGCGCGGCGCTGGTCACGGCGTGAAACGCCAGATCGTTGTCCTCCAGCACCCGCAGCATATGGCGGCGGTTGGCGTCCGACAGGAAAATGATCCCCAGGTCGCTGTACTGCTTGCGCACATCCTCGATGACGGCGGCGGTATGGGTCTGGTTCAGGCCCAGCGTATAGCTGCCCGCGTCCAGCGCCGCCACAAACGTCTCGAAGGCGCTGACCACAAAATCGTAATGCTGGCTGCTGACAAACAGCGAGGGCCTGCGCTGACCGGCAGGCGCGTGAAAATACTCGTCGATGTAATCGGCGTCCCGCAGCAGCTTGTTGCCCAGCTTCAGCAGCTCCCGCCCCTCGTTGGTGATGGTCACGCCGGAGGAGGTGCGCTCGAAGATGGTGATGTGCAGCTCCTCCTCCAGCGCGTGGACCAGATTGCTGACGCTGGGCTGGGAGACAAACAGCTTCTGGGCAGCCTTGCTGAAGGAGCCGCACCGCGCCACCATGGATACATATTTCAGCTGCTGCAAGGTCATGGTCCCGTCTCCCCTTTCAGATCTGCAGATCCCGTCCGGCGGCCTCGGTATGGGTACGCATGGCGCTGCGGGCGGCACGGCTGTCCTGCTGCTCAATGGCTTTGAGAATGATGCTGTGGGTATTCAGGATACGGCGGCCCAGATCGATCCGCCCCTCCGGAGACAGGGTCAGCATTTTGCTGCGCAGGGTCTCCTTCTCCACGTTGCCCAGCACCTCGGTCACGATCACGGCCACCCGGTTGGCGCTGGCACGGGCCAGCAGGCTGTGGAAGCAGACGTCCAGCTCAATGAACCGCTGATAGTCCCCCAGCGCCTCCTCCGCCTGCGCCACGCACTGGCGCAGATCCTCCAGATCCCGCTGGGTGCGGCGCCTGGCGGCCCACGCGGCGATGGTGGAGTCGTTGCTCTGGCGGTATTCGTTCAGCTCGGAAAGGGATACCTGGCTCAGCTGGATCATATCCTTCAGCGGCTCCTCGGCGGCGTGGAGGCTCAGCTCCTGCACCACCGCGCCGGAGGCGCCCTGTGTGGAGGTGACGTAGCCTCCCTGCTCCAGCCGCTTCAGGGCCTCCCGGATGGTGGGGCGGCTGCGCTGCAGCTCCGCCATCATGGCCCGCTCGGAGGGCAGGCGGTCGCCGGGCTTCAGCGCGCCGGAGGTGATCAGAGCGCGGAGCTGTTCATAAATATCATCGCTGGCCCGCTTGGCGGGATCCAGCTGAATGTGCAGTTCGTGAGCTTCCATGTGTCTCCGCCTCCTTTGTTCAACAAGACAGAAGTATAGCAAAACCGGCCCGAAACGTCAAGAATTGACGGCCGATTCGGTGCGCAACGGGCTATTTTAGGGGTAAAAAACAGGCTGTTACGAAACGTGACAGCCTGTTTTTTCATGAGGGATGAACCTCTTATTTCGCAGCCTTGGCGGCCTTGATGGACTCGATCAGCTCGGGAACGACCTT
>SAMEA104315427__coassemble_719_pt1 | contig 23760 bp, 20 predicted proteins | sample SAMEA104315427__metabat2_low_PE_034 | metagenome-assembled genome bin SAMEA104315427 (sample SAMEA104315427) | gut metagenome | biome: Monkey gut; feature: monkey-associated habitat; material: faeces | place: China | collected 2013 | reverse complement strand
GCTTGAACAATTTTTTCTTTGATTTTTTGTCTAACTTTTTGGGGTCACTTCACTTGCGCACAGGTCTCTTTTTCTGTATCAGTCGATGGTTTCAATTTTCAAATCGCCGCTGGTGGTATCGACGGATATCTCACACCCTCCGTCGCCGCAGATAAGCTTTTCACCGCTCCGCTTGGCAGCGAAGTCACACTTCAGATCACCGGAAACCGTGTTATACGCCAGCGTAAATCCGGCGCTCCGGGGCAGCTCCACGTCTACGTCACCGCTGACCGCGGCAACGCTCAGCTTATCGGGGCAGGTACGCAGCGTCAGGTCGATCTCGCCGCTGGTGCTCTCGCCGTTCACCTGCCGGAAGCTTCCATCCAGCTGGATCTTGCCGGATACGGTGTTCACCTCTGCGTTTACATTCTCCGCCGTGATAAATTCCGCCTCCAGATCGCCGGAAACACTGCTGAACACGAACTCCTCCCGCACCGTCAGGGCATCCACCTTGTAATCAGCGGATACACTGACCAGGTTGACATCCGTCAGGTTTTTCACCACCGCGCGAGGCAAATGCACCGTCAGTTTCTTTTCCGCCAGGTCGATGGCGCTCATCCACGTCTCATCGGCATAGCGGATACGCAAGGTGCCGCTGTCGTCCGTCACCACCATAGGGTGGGCGTTATAGCCGTTGTAGCCGACCTCTTCCGCCACCGTAATGGCATCATCATCCGTCACCAGTATCTCTACCTCACCGGTGATCCAATCAATATCCAGTGCTGTAATGTCCGTTTCTGCCGGCAGCGCATAGTCGCTTCCAGTATACAGATCCTCCGTTGGCTCCCGCGAGTCAGCGACCTCCCACTGCCCCGTGGCAGGGTCAAGGTGCATATTCCGCAGTTCGCTGAGCTGTCCGCCCATGGCGAAGCCCGCCACGGACAGGCACAGCCCCAGTCCTACCAGCGCCGCCGCCACGATCAGCGTGATCTTTACCGATTTTTTCATACGTTCTCCTCCTTCCGGATGAACAGGCCTTTGATCTTATGGGCCAGCCACACGGTCAGCTGCCACAGCAGCTTGCACAGCTCCACCGCCATCATTCCGCCCAGCACGCACAGCCCCAGCAGCACCAGTCCCGCGCCCAGCAGTATAAGTCCCAGCGGCAGCGTCAGCACCGCGGCCCGGATGGCGATGATGGGGGCGGCCACTACCGCCACCGCCAGCGCCAGCACCACGGCCACCACCGCAAAGCCCAGCGCCCAGATGGACACGAACACCGCCAGCATAATGGCGACGCCCGCCAGCAGCAGCGGCACCCACACAGGACTGCCCACCACCGCCAGCACGATGGCCAGCGGCGTCCAGCCGCTCCTGGGCTTCATGCGGGTGGTGACCAGCTTGCCCAAAGGCATTTCCTGTAAAATGTTCTGGGCGATCTGATTGGGACTTCCCAGCCGGGCGGCAGCCTCTGCCTCGGTCATCCCCTCTTCCATCATGTCGTCCAGCAGCTCGCTGTAATACTCCAGATTCTTCCGGCGCTCCTCCTCAGAGAGCTGCATAAGCGCCCGCTCCAGCAATCGTAAAAAATCAGCCTTGGTCATTCCGCAGCCCTCCCCTGATAAATTCGTACATAGATTCCAGTTCCTTCCAATCCTCCACAGCGGCGGACAGCTGCTGCCGTCCCCTTTCTGTCAAATGATAAAATTTCCGCAATCGGCTGTTGTGCTCCACGCTGTATACCGTCAGCGCGCCGGCACCTTCCAACCGCCGCAGAATGGGATATAATGTGGATTCCGACACCTGCACACATACGGACAGATCCTTTACGATCTTATAACCATAGGAATCCTCGCGGGCCAGCGCCGACAGTACGCAGGCCTCCAGCAGTCCCCGCTTCATCTGTGGGTCAAGCATGTTCATGCCCCCTTTCGCGCTATACTATACAACACACAGTATTGTGTGTCAAGAGGGTAAAGCAAAAAATTTTTTCAGAGAAGCCACCCCTTGTAAAGCAAAGGGCGCAACGCAAAACTTTTCCGTCCCCTATTGACAAGCAACCCTATTCGCTGTAAAATGCGGCTAACTAATATTCGTTAGCCGCATTGTCGGATAGTTTGCGCTTATAGCAAGGTGTGCTGGATCAATTGTTACAGGCTTACCCGGGGAGGATGCTCTCAGGTGACGGTACAGGCACCCTGTATCGCACATAAAAGCCAGCGGCCGCAGGGGCCCGCGCCGCATATCCGGCGCTGTACCCTCCGCCGCTTTTTGTGTCCGGCTGTCGGCAGAAAATGGAGATGCTGAAATATGAAAACTACAACCGCGGCCATGCCGCTCACAAGGTCTGTCCGTACAGCGGCGCTGTTAATGCTGCTGTGCTTTCTTTTGCTGCTTAGCGGCTGTGGCGCAGGCGCGGCAAAAAACAAAAGCCCCGTTCAAGCGCTGCAATGTGCGCATCCCGTCTCACTTTCCGGCATATGCCCCGTTGGCAATACACGGGCGGCAGTATGCGGAGCGGATTACGAAAACAGTACTACCACATTGCAGATCATCGACGTCAGCGCGGACACCGTCTGCGAGGAGGTCACGCTGGACGGCACATGGGAGCTGCGGCCGCAGACCTTCTCCAGCGGCAGTCTGGCCCTCTGTGACCGCGAAACCAGCACATGGAAATTTTTGGATGCGTCACTGAAAGAGCTTGGCGTCTGGCAAACAGAAAACGCAGACGGCGTTCTCTCCTACGACGGAGACATCTACTACTATCTCAGTGACCATGTACTCTTCCAGCAGGACACCGACACCGGCGAAACGCATCGTGTGGCTCTGTCCCCCGATCTGCGGCTGCTGGATATTCTGGCGTACAACGCCGCCAGCGGGCAGATGGCAGTACAATTTTTCCTGTCCCCTTATGGCAGCGAGTGCGGCACCGCCATCCTGGATACAGCCACCGGACAGGTCACCATGCTGCGTAAAGACCGCTATCAGGCTGCCTTCACCGGAGACGGACTATGCCTTTTGTCCTTTGATACGGATTCCATGGGCTATTCCGCCCTGTATGGCAGCGGCGATACCTTCTGCTTCGCGGATGCCGGCATCTTTCTGGATACCGGCAGCGACCTGTATCCGCTGGCCGGTTCTCCCTATCTGATGAGCGTCGCGACGGGCAGCTCCACACTGTACGCCATGGGGCCGCAGATCAGTGCCTGCCCGTTAGAAAGCTGCGGCATCCCAGGGGAAATGTTTACGGCCTGCTTCCTGCCGGATGCGGCGCTGCTGGTGGGGCTGGTCTATCAAAACGGTACCTCCCAGCTCTACACCATGGATCCCGCTCAGCTCACCTTCACCGATGTCGCCAAGGCCGCGCCTGCCGCTTCTCCCCTCACGGTGGATGATTCGCTGGCGCAGGCCTACTGGAACGCGGCCAATGGCGCTCCTGTGGCCGAGACCTTGCAGGAAGCGCGGCAATACGCGGATACGCTGGAGGAAACATACGGCGTTCGCATCCTGCTGTCCTCGCAGTGCCGGGAGGCGGCGGCACTGTGCGACCGTACCATTACCCTGACAGATACGATAGACGCCGCCGAGGAGCTGAATGGCATCCGCACGGCACTGGATGCACTGGCACGGACCTTCACCCTGTATCCGGAAGGCTTTCTGTCCCAGTTTCGGAACGGTATGGGCGAGGGTGGGCTTCGCTTTCTGCTGGTCGAAAGCATCGAAAGCAACTATAGCGCCGTAGCCTGCACCTATGAAAACGGGGATTGGCAGAACATCGCGCTGGATATCCGCATGGCGGACGCCCTGGACGGTACGATCTGCCACGAGATCTGGCACGCCACAGAAAACCATATCCTTACGCGGGATTATGCGGCGCTGCCGCCGGAAACCTGGGACGCGCTGAACCCGGAAGGCTTTTCCTATTATGAAGACGCCACGCTGCAGGATCCCGCGCAGAAATGGACGCTATACAGCGGCAGTCTTGAGGAGATCCATTTTGTGGACAGCTACGCCTGTGTAGACGCGCGGGAAGACCGTGCCCGCATCATGGAGTTCTTCATGACCCACGAAGATGAGGCGGAGCTGTTGATCCAGTCCCCCTTCATCCGGCAGAAGCTCCAGCTGATGTGCGATGCCATCCGGAACAACTTCGACACCTCCGGTTGGCACAACGTCCGATGGGAACGGCTGATAGAATCTGTCCGCCGCCCGGATATGGGCTGAGACGCGGACGCTGGCCCCAATAACTCCGGCGCAAGAAGCAGCGAAAAATGGCGCGTATTTCTTTACAAGGTAAAAGCAGCAAGGAAATATGCGCCCCCTCCTTTTTAACTATTTCACAAATTTTTTCGTTTAAATATAGCTATTTTGACGAAAATAGCGCTTGACAACCGGAAAAATTTGCGCTAACGTAGTCCCAATATTTTGAAGGAGGTCGCAAGAATGATACATTATGATCTGTTGAAGCTCAAAGAGGGAGCGGATGTGACCAGCATTTATTTTCACTGCCGTAAAGTCTACGCAGAGCTAGCGTTGGATCTCCCCTTCCTGCATACAAAGGTAAGCCGCTGCGCCGACACCAAAAATCCCAGTGCGGATATTATGCTGGTGGTGCAGGTCGATGCCCCGGAGCAGCTGGGCGCGTGCTTTTCGCATCCCAAGTATGCGGCACTGTACCAGGCGGTCAAGGACTATGTGGCGGAGAAGATGTCCTTCGACGAAAAGGCAGGCTGCTGACGCGGAGCAGCCGGTCCTATAAATCAGACACAAACAGGCATAAAATGCGCCTATCCGAATCAGGCATTCACAAGTAAAATATAGCAGAAGGCTGCGGAAAGCCATGCTTTTCACGCCGAAGCGGGCCTGATCGCCCCTGATCTATTCGTCCGACGCCCTGAATGGCGGCGAAACATCCGCGAAACGAGGAATACACATGCCAATAAGATCAAGATATAATACTGCCCGGCACATTCTGCTTTTCTGGACGCTGTTTATCGGTCTGGGCGCGGTAGCAGGCGCCGCCATGATGCTTTATGATCCAAGCGGGCATGCCATGGGAATGGATACGATGCTCCCCTGTTTTCAGGTCCTCCCCTTTGCGGAGGTGCTGTTCCAGGACTTTGTCTTTTCGGGGATCTCACTGCTGATCGTCAACGGTCTGAGCAATCTGACGGCAGCCGTCCTGCTATTTCTGAAAAAACCTGCCGGAGCGGTGCTTGGCGGGATCTTCGGCGTAACGCTGATGCTGTGGATCTGTATCCAGTTCTATATATTTCCCTTTAATTTCATGTCCACCAGCTTTTTCATCTTTGGTCTCTGTCAGGCCATTACAGGCTACGCGGCGTGCGTCTTTCGGAAGCAGGAGGCATTTACCGTCAGCATGACTGACTACCCCCGCATCGGAACAGACCCTTCCCGGCTCGTGGTATTTTTCTCCCGTATGGGCTATGTAAGGAAGCAGGCTTATATGGCGGCTGAACGGACAGGAGCCGCAGTATACGAGATCAAAGCTGCTGAGCGCACTGCCGGCACGCTGGGCTTCTGGTGGTGCGGACGCTTTGGGATGCACAAATGGGCCATGCCTATCGAACCGGTAGGAATCGACCTTACCGCCTATGCGCATGTGACCATTTGCGCACCCATCTGGGTATTCTCGCTGGCCGCGCCGGTCCGCAGCTTCTGTCAGCAGGTCTCCGGGCAGATCAGAGAAGTGGATTACATATTGGTACACCATCAAAAGGACCGCTATGAAAACGCCGCCCGTGAGATGGACCGTCTCCTGGGGGTGACCCACACTGAATTGCGCAGCATTCAGTGTCGGACAGGGCGCTATAAAAGTGTATAACAGATGAGAGGAAGGCCATCGCCTTCCTCTCATTTGTTATACACGCGCGATACGCGTCGTTTGTCCTTATCGCTTCTTCAGCACGCCCAGCAAGCCGCGCTTGAGTATCTGTCCGCCTGCGGAGATCAGCTGGGATTCGATCTTTGCAGCCCGGCGTTCTGCCTTGCGTCTGGCTTCCGCCTCCGCCTTTTCCTGCTGGCGCTCCGCCTTGCGGCGTTCCTCGTCCGCCAGCTTCTGCTGGCGGCGGCGTGCTTCATCTTCCAGCTTCTGCTGGCGCTTACGCTCCTCATCCTCCAGCTTCTGCTGGCGCTTTCTGTCGGCCTCCTCTTCCTTCAGCCGCTGCTTCTCCGCTTCCGCCTCTGCCTTCTCCTGTGCCTTGCGGTCCGCCTCGGCCTGCTTGGCCGCTTCCGCCTTCTCGGCTTCCTCGGTCAGTACTTCATAAGCAGAAACATTATCCACATAGTCATCGTATTTTTCCATGCCGTCGTGCATCATCGCCTTGGCCCGTACCATAGGCTCCGGCGCGGCCATCAGACTCTGCGGGCAGATGATCTTGGTCCGCTGCACCATAGCGGGCACGCCCTTCTCATCCAGGAAGGAGGTCAACGCTTCGCCCACACCCAGCTCCATAATGGCATCCTCTGCCTGGAATGCCGGATTGGCCCGGAATGCCTGGGCCGCCACACGGACAGCTTTCAACTCGGCAGGGGTATAGGCGCGCAGCGCGTGCTGCACACGATTGCTGAGCTGTGCCAGCACACTATCAGGAATGTCACTGGGGCTTTGTGTCACAAAATACACGCCCACGCCCTTGGATCGGATGAGCTTGACAGTCTGCTCGATCTTTTGCAGCAGCACAGCGGGCGTATCGCGGAACAGCATATGGGCCTCGTCAAAAAAGAACACCAGCTTGGGCTTGTCCATGTCGCCTGCCTCCGGCAGGCTTTCAAACAGCTCCGACAGCATCCACAGCAGGAAGCTGGCGTACAGCGTGGGATTCTGCACCAGCTTGACGCAGTCCAGCACGTTGATCATGCCCCGGCCATCGGCGTCGGTGCGCATCCAGTCGTGGATATCCAGCGCAGGCTCGCCAAAGAACAGATCGCCGCCCTGCTGCTCCAGCGGCAGCAGCGCCCGCAAAATGGCCGCCACGGACTGGGGCGTGATATTGCCATAGGTCATCATGTACTCAGCGCGATGCTCATTTACATAGGTCAGCATGGCACGCAGGTCCTTCAGGTCGATCAGCATCAGCCCCTTATCATCCGCGATGCGAAACACGATATGCAGGATCCCCTCCTGCGCCGGGGTCAGGCCCAGGATACGGGACAGCAGCTCCGGCCCCATATCGCTTACGGTAGCGCGAACCGCGTGGCCGCCCTCCTGATAGATATCCCAGAAGGTGGTGGGATACGCCTTATAGGTAAAGCTCTCCCGGATGCCGAACTTGTCGATGCGCTTCTCCATGCCCTCGCTGCTCACGCCTGGGGCACAGATGCCCGCCACGTCGCCTTTCACATCGCACAGAAACACAGGCACGCCCGCGTCGGAAAAAGATTCCGCCATCACCTTCATGGTAATGGTCTTACCGGTGCCGCTGGCGCCGGCGATCAGCCCGTGACGGTTGCTCATATTGGGATACATTTCTACCCGCTGACCATCCGCCAGGCCCATATAGATCTTGCCGTTTTCGTACATAAAGCCATCCTCCATCGTTTGTTGCGCTTATCTGCTGTTATTATACGGCAGATGCAGCGTCTGCGCAAGAGCAAACATCCCCCGCGCCGACAGAAAAACTCCGATACCATATCAGGTACCGGAGTTTTGGACTTACAGCTCCACAATGACCGCCTCGTGGCCGGCAGCGGGCAGAAATTTTTCCAGCACGTCGCTGGTTTTCAGCTTCAGCGTACTGGTACAGACGCAGGGATGGCAGGAGATATACGGGGCGTCGTACACCTCGCGATCCATCAGCAGGCGCACCCGGTGCTCTGTATCGTTGGCAAGGCCCAGAAGGGTGGCAGAGCCGGGTTGGCAGCGCAGCAGCTCCCACAGCTCCTCCTCCGGCGCAAAGCTCAGCCGGGAGGAACCGATCTGGGCGCTGAGATCTTTGGTGTGAAAGGGCTTGTCCGGCGGCATGCACAGCAGATAGAAGCTGGTTTTCTGCCGGTTGCACAGGAAGAGATTCTTGCACACGGACACGCCCAGCGCATCGCTGACACTGGCGCACAGTTCCATATTAAAGGCGGCGTCATGACTGACCCTGTCATACTCGATACCCAATCTTTCCAGCAGATCGAAGGCTTCCGTTTCCTGCGGCGGCAGCGCTCCCTCCGGCCGGGTATTATGTGAAATAGGGGATATGATCATGGTCTACTCCTTTTCCGTCAGCATGTCGCTCACATGATAAATGTCACCTGCGCCTACCGTCAGGATCAGGTCACCGGGCCGCGCCAACCGGCGCAATGTCTCCGTCGTTTCCCGCAGCGTGGCGCAATAGACGCTGCCGGGGATCTCCGCGCACAGGTCGCGGGAGGATATTCCCACATCGTTGGTCTCGCGTGCGGCGTAGATCTCTGCCAGCACCGCCACGTCTACAGTGCGCAGCTCCCGGACGAAATCGTCAAACAGCGCCTTGGTTCGCGTGTAGGTATGGGGCTGAAACGCGCAGATCAGCCGCTTGTGGGGCAAACTGCGGGCCATGGCCAGCAGGGCGTGCAGCTCGTCGGGATGGTGGGCATAGTCGTCGTATACCCTGGCCCCGTTGAACTCTCCCTTGTACTGGAAGCGCCGTTCAGCCCCGCCAAAGGAGGCAAGTCCTTCCGCCACCGCATCGCCGTCGATGCCCAGCACATAGGCGGCGGCCGCCGCCGCCAGGGCGTTTGAAATATTGTGCTTACCGGGAACGTGCAGCTCTACATGGGCATAGGGCTTGCCCTCCGCCACCACGTCGAAGCAGGGGAAGCCGTCAAAGAACGCCACGTTATCCGCGTATACATCCGCATTCCGATCCTTTACGCTGAACCAGCATACTTTGCGGCCAAGATCCGCCAGCGCATCCCTTGCACCCTGATCGTCGCCATTCGCGATCACAAAACCGTTCTCCGGCGTCAGAGCGGCAAACTGGCGGAAGGAATGCTCGATATCCTTCAGATCCTTGAAAAAGTCCAGATGATCCGCCGCCACATTCAGGATCACCGCCACAGTGGGGAAGAAATTCAGGAACGAATTGCAGTATTCACAGCTTTCCAGGATGATGGTGTCGCCTTTCCCCACCCGGTAGCCCTTGCCCAGCAGGGGCAGCGTACCGCCGATCATCACTGTGGGATCCTTCCGGGCCGCCATGAAGATATGGGTCGCCATGGAGGTGGTGGTGGTTTTCCCATGCGTCCCGGATACGCACAGCGCGTTGCGGTACGCCTGCATGATGGCGCCCCACCCCTGCGCCCGTTCATAAACGGGGATGCCCCGGGCCACAGCTCCGGCGATCTCAGGATTGCCGTCATGGATGGCGGCGGTGCGGATCACCAGATCACAGTTTTGCAGATTCTCCGCGCTGTGCCCGATGGCTACCGGGATGCCAGCACTCCGCAGGTGCTTCACCGTATCGCTTTCGGTCATATCAGATCCCTGTACGCTCAGCCCCATGCCTTTAAGCACCTCGGCCAGCGCGCACATGGACACGCCGCCGATACCCGCCATATGAACACGGACACCGGGCCGCAAAAAATGCCGGATATCCTCAGTGGGATGCATCATATCGATTCCTCCAAAAGGGCGATCCTGGACCGCCGCTTGTATTATTCTTAAAAAAATATTATAATACATACATATAGAAAGTGCAACCGTCATTCTTTCTCAAATTCTGCGGAACTCCGGCGAAAGGACGTGAAAAAATGATCCCACAGGAAGTAAAAGACATGCTGCTGGCCCTGGAGCGTGCCGGGCACGAGGCCTATATGGTCGGCGGCTGCGTCCGGGATATCCTCATGGAAAAAACACCCCATGACTGGGATGTGACCACCTCGGCGCTGCCGGAGGAGACCATGGCACTTTTTGACCATTTCGCCATCCCCACCGGATTAAAGCACGGCACCGTCACCGTCCGCAGCGGAGCCTGCTCCTGTGAGGTCACCACCTTCCGCGCCGATGGGAGCTACCCGGATCACCGTCACCCCGCCGCCGTGATCTTCACCCATAGTCTCCGGGAAGATCTGGCCCGGCGGGATCTGACGGTCAACGCCATGGCCATGGACGTGCGGGGCACGCTTCACGATCCCTTTAACGGACAGCGGGATATCCAGCGCTGCCTTCTGCGGTGTGTTGGCGAACCGGAGCGGCGCTTTCAGGAGGACGCACTGCGGATCCTGCGGACGCTGCGGTTCTCCGCCACACTGGGCTTCACTGTTGAGGAGCGTACCCATCATGCCCTGCGCTTACAGCGCGGCGACCTGCGGTACATAGCGGCGGAACGGATACGGGAGGAGCTGACAAAGCTGCTGTGCGGCACCGACGCGCTGCGTGTTCTGCTGGAAGAGCCGCAGGTACTGGGCGTGGTGCTGCCGGAGATATTACCCTGTGTGGGGTTCGACCAACACAACCGGCACCACTGCTACGATGTGTGGGGTCATACGGCCCACGCGGTGGCCGCCGTTCCGCCCGATCCGGTGCTGCGGTGGACCATGCTGCTGCACGACCTGGGAAAGCCGCAGTGCTTCACGCTGGACGAACAGGGCGTTGGTCACTTCCACGGACATCATGGACCCAGCGCGGAGATGGCGGAGGATATCTGCTGCCGCCTGCGGTTCGATTCCGCCGCCGCGCGGCAGATCTGCACACTGGTGCGCTGCCATGACCGGCCCATTCCACTGACCGAAAAAGCCATCCGCCGGGCCATGAATCAACTGGGGACAGAAACGCTTCGGCAGTTATGTCAGGTCAAGCGGGCGGATAATCTGGCGCAGCATCCGGACTACCGGAGCCGTCAGCGGGAGATCGACCAGGGTGAAGCCATTATGGACGCGCTGCTGGCAAAGGATGCGTGCTTTACACTGCGGCAGCTGGCGGTAAACGGTAATGACATGATCGCCCTCGGCCTGCACGGCAAGGCGGTAGGCCAGATGCTGCAAACACTGCTGGACGCTGTGATCGACGGTGATGCCGCCAATGACCGCGGCACACTGCTGGCGCTGGCCCGTCAGATCGGGAAGACGTAAAAAATATGAGCGTACCGGCTTGGCAGTACGCTCATATTTTTTGCGTTTTCTGTTTATAGTATAGCTTATAAAGCCTTAACCGGCCATGATCTCAAACCGCAGCACACCCTCTGCCGCAGCCAGATGGGAGATCATTTCATCCATGGTTTCCGTCATATCGCTGGTCTCAGCGCTGACGGTAACGCCGGCACAGCCGTTGGTGGGGATGGTCTGGTTAATGGTGAGGATATTGGCGCCGGAAGCCGCAAAAATAGCCAGATAGTTGGACAGCACACCAGGGTTATCCCGCAACAGAGCATACAGTGTAATGATATGGCCGGCCTTCATATTCTGAAAAGGCTGCACCGCGTCCTTATATTTATAAAACGCGCTGCGGCTGATACCCACCATGGCCGCTGCCTGCCCTACCGTGCTGGCTTCGCCCACCTGCAGCATGCGCTTGGCCTCGGCCACTTTTACGAATACATCCGGCAGCGCGTCTGCCGAAACGATAAAGAATTTTTTCTTCTCCATAGCTCGTCCCTCCCACAGCGGCATCCCACTCGGTACACAGCATTTACATATCTGTATGGTAGCACATTTCACCCCTTTTTACAAGAAAAAATTGAGAGTCAGGTGATCATTTGCGGCAGGAAAAAGCATTTCTCATCAAGGCGGCCTATTGGGTCGCGGTACTGGCAGTCTGCTGGCTGCTCCTGCGTTATGCGCTGGTATGGCTGCTGCCGTTTTTGCTGGCGCTGGGCTTCGCGGCATTGATGGAACCGGTGATCACACTGGGCCGCCGCAAGCTGCGCCTGAAGCGCGGCTTTCTGGCCGCCGTGCTCACATTGTCACTTCTGGCGCTGGTGATCACGCTGGGCGCTGTTCTGGTGGGGCAGCTGATCCGGCAGGCTACCGATCTGTCAGAGCGCCTGCCCGCGATGCTGTCCGCCCTTCCCGTGCTGGCGGACCGGATCTCCGCGCGGCTGCACAGCTTCTGTGCCAGCTGTCCCGCCAGCTTACAGCAATGGGTCACGCAGCTGTTGGATGCCGGAGAGCAAACGCTCTCCGGTGCGCTGGGCAGTCTGTCCGCCGCCGCGCTGCGCCTGCTGACGGGTGTGGTCGGCGCGCTGCCGCAGGTCATGCTGTTCTGCGCTACCACCGCGCTGGCGCTGTTCTTCACCTCCGCCGCCTATCCTCAGCTGACAGCCTTCCTGCGGCGGCAGCTGCCGCCCTCATGGCTGGCCACCGCCCGTGGCGTGAAGGCAAGCCTGATCGCCACCATCGGAAAATGGGTCCGGGCGCAGTGTATCCTGATCCTTATCACCTTTTTTCAGCTGTTGGCGGGTCTGCTGCTGATCCGTCAGCCTTACGCCCTGCTGCTTTCGGCGGTCATCGCCTTCATCGACGCGCTGCCGGTATTCGGTACCGGCACAGTGCTGCTGCCGTGGGCGGTGCTGTGTTGTCTGGCAGGCAGCTTTCCCAAGGGTATTGCCCTGACGGCACTATACCTGGTCATCTGGCTGGTACGCAGCATCATGGAGCCAAAGCTGATGGCCAAAAGCGCGGGACTTCCGCCGCTTCCGGCGCTGCTGGCCATGTACGTAGGATTCTGCGCCATGGGAGTAGCAGGCATGATCCTGGGGCCGATCCTGCTGCTGCTCCTCAAGCAGCTGCATGACGGCGGATACCTCCATCTCTGGAAATGATTGCTTTTGGGCGATAATTGTGCTATACTTCCCCTTAAGATGTCGTAAAGGGGGCGTTTTGCATGTCAAAGCAGCGCAAAGCGGATCTCGCGCTGGTGCTGGTAACGCTGTTCTGGGGCGTCTCCTACTATCTGGCGGATCTGTGTCTGGAAGAATTACAACCCATGAATCTGAATGCCTTCCGCTTTTTGCTGGCGTTTCTGGTGTTGGCCCCCATCTTCTGGAAGAAACTGCGGCACATCAGCCGCGCCACGCTGAAATACAGCGTTATCATCGGCGGGCTGCTGGTAGGCGTCTATGCCGGAGCCACCTATGGCTTGGCCAACACCTCCATTTCCAACGCCGGGTTCATCTGCGCCCTGCCGGTGGTATTCACACCGCTGCTGGATTTCCTTTTTAACCGCCGCAGACCCGGAAAAAAGCTGGCCCTTTCGCTGGTGCTGTGTACGGTGGGACTGGCTCTGCTGACACTGAACGAGCAATTTCGCCCCGCCAGCGGCGATCTGATCTGTCTTATCTGCGCGGTGTGCTATGCCGCCGACATGCTGGTGACGGAAAAGGCCGTCAAATCACCCGAGGTAGATGCTATAACGCTGGGTGTGTGCCAGCTGGGCGCAGCAGGCATACTGATGCTGCTGGTTTCCGCGGCAGCAGAGCAGCCGCACCTGCCCCAGTCTCCCAAGATCTGGGGGGCCGCCATCTTTCTGGGACTGTTCTGCTCCGGCATCGCCTTTGTGATCCAGGCGGTGGCACAGCAGTACACCACCGCCAGCCATGTGGGCGTTATTTTCACACTGGAGCCGGTCTTTTCCGGTATTGTGGCGTTTACCGTTGCCGGTGAGACGCTGCTTCCCCGCGGCTATGTGGGCGCAGCGCTGATGCTGCTGAGTCTGCTCGTCATGGAAATAGACTGGCACAGCCTGCGGCGCAGAAAAGAGTAAGCTTCCATAAAAAAATCTCCTCCCCTGCGGGGAGGAGATTTTTTACGCACTTGTGATCGCTTACGCAAACAGATACCCGTACTTGTCGCGAAGGGTAACGATCAGCGTCTCCAGCTCAGCGGGCAGATCGTTCTTTCCGCTCAGATCGTAGTCCTTCGGCTTACCGAAGGTGCGGACGCGCACCTTGTCGCCGCCCAGGAACAGCACACCGGCGTTGTGGGAATCCGCCATGTCCTCCTCCGTCTGGAACAGGGTGAACTTGTCGTGGCACGGCTCGGAGGCATAGGGACAGAACTGGGTGCAGTTGCCGCACTCGTTGCACATCTTGTCCACATGGACGATCTGGTGGCTGCCGTCGGCCATGCGGATGGCCACATTGGCACGGTTGGGGCAGGAATCCACGCAGTTTTCGCACACGGTGGCGCATTGCAGGCAGCGCTCGCCCTCGTGGCAGACGCAGCCGCTCATGGCCAGTACGCCCTTCTTGGCGGCAGCGTCCGCCTTGGTGACATAGGCCTGCTCCGGAATGTCGTAGGTATGGGCCGCGCCGATCACAACCTCAGCGAAGGCGGCGGCGTCGGCGATGCCCTCCACCACGGTGGCGGGGCCGCGCTTGGCGTCACCAGCGGCATACACGCCCTCGATGTTGGTCTGGAACGCGGGACGGCCCTTCTTGTCCAGCTCGATGCCGTTGGCGGCCATCAGCGCATCGTCCACCTGCTCACCCACGGCGGAGATTACCAGATCGCAGGGGATGTCGAAGAACTCACCGTTGCCCACGGGACTGCGGCGGCCGGAAGCGTCAGCCTCGCCCAGCACCATCTTCTCGCAGGTAAGCTTGCCGTCGGCCTGCTTCACGGGAGCGGCCAGCTCGGCGAAGGTCACGCCGTCGGCCAGTGCCAGCGCCAACTCATGCTCATCGGCGGGCATGTACTTGCGGGTACGGCGGTACACCAGCGTCACATGCTCCGCGCCGCTGCGCTTGGCAAGGCGGGCCGCATCCATAGCGGTATTGCCGCCGCCGATAACGGCGATGTTGCCGGCCACAGAAATGTTGCCGGCCTTCACGCCCTTCATCCACTGGATGGCGCCGGCCACGTCGCCCGCGATGTCCAGCTTGCCGGGCTTCCAAGCGCCCACCGCCAGCAGGATATGGGTGCAGCCCAGCTTCTTCAGCTCCGCCACGGAGGGAGCGGGCGCACCGCACTTCACCTCCACGCCGTACTTCTCCATGAGGGCGATATCCTTCTCGATGGCTTCATTGGCAATGCGGAAGCTGGGGATCACATGGCGGGGCACGCCGCCCAGGCAGCTTTCCCGCTCGAAGATGGTGGTCTCGATACCGGCGCGGCCGCAGAAGTAGGCGGCTGCGATACCGGTGGGGCCGCCGCCGATGATGGCGACCTTCTTACCCGCCGCCTTCTCCGGCAGCTTGATGGAGGCCATCAGGGCGTTGTAGCCCTTCTGCGCCGCCAGCAGCTTGGTGTCGCGGATACGCACCGACTCATCATAGAAATTGCGGCTGCATTTGGTCTGGCAGCGGTGGGCGCAGATGGTGCCGGTAATGAACGGCAGGGGGTTTTTCTCGGTGATAAGCTTCAGCGCCGGGCCGTACAGGCCCTTATTGCACAGCTCCATATACTCGGGGATGTCCTGCGCGATGGGACAGCCGCCCTTGCAGGGTGCAGTGAAGCAGTCGATCCACGGCACGTTCTTCTCGCTCTTGCGGCTGGGCAGCGGCTTGATGGGCTTGACGTGGTGGACATCGGTGTGGCTGGCCGTGCTCATCTCGCAGATGGCCTGAGTATCCGTGCCGGAGAAGGGCCGGTAGGCCATGGGCTCCACCTTCTCCACCATCTGGAGCAGACGGTTGTAGCCGCCGGGCTTGAGGATCGTGGTGGCCACGGTGATGGGCCAGATACCGGCGGCAAACAGCTTGTCGCAGTTGAAATATTCCGCGCCGCCGGCGAAAGAGATGCGCATCTTACCCTTGAACTGGCGGGAGATGCGGTGGCACATCTCGATGGTCAGCGGGAACAGGCTGCGGCCGGACATATACATCTCGTTGTTGGGCAGCTCGCCCCGGGTGGTGTCCACAGGGAAGGTGTTGCTGAGCTTCAGACCGAACTCCAGACCGCAGCTGTCGGCCAGCGCCTGCAAACGTTCGAACATAGGCACGGCATCAGCCCACTGGAGATCCTCGTTGAAGTGATGCTCGTCGAACACGATGTAGTCGTAGCCCATGCTGTCCAGCGTGCGGCGGGCGGTCTCGTAGCCCAGAATGGTGGGGTTGCACTTGACAAAGGTGTGCAGGTGCTTCTCGGAGATCAGATAGCTGGCGATGCGCTCGATCTCGTCGGGAGGACAGCCATGGAGGGTGGACACGGTGACGCTGCGGCTGACCCGGGGATCGATGGCGTCGATAAAGGCGCTCTCCTCCGGGAACAGCTCCTTGAGGACGGCCTTGCACTCGCCGAAGATGGCGGTCTTGGTGGCGTCCTTCATGCCCTCGATATAGGTGTTGACCTTCTGGCCCTTGATGCCTTCCAGATCATAGCCCACGGACATGTTGAACACGAAGCCGTCGGGATCGCCCAGACCGTACACCTTGCTGAGCACCTTCAGGGCGCACCACGCCTTGATGTACTCGTCCATGGCCTGGGGCACCGTCAGCTCGGTGCTCCACTCCTGGTTGTAGCCCTCGTCGTTGGCGAGGATACAGGGACGGGGCACGCAGGCAGCCAGATCCGCGCCGTCCATCTTCTGTACGGTCTTGACCTCGAAGAACCGCGCACCGGCCATATAGGCGGCGATGATGTTCTGGGCCAGCTGGCTGTTGGGGCCGGCGGCAGGGCCGAAGGGCGTCTCGATGCGCTCGCCGAAAATAGGCAGACTCTTGCCGCTGGCGTGGTAGGCCTTGCGCACACCGAAGATCTCGCCGGACGCGGCGTATTCCTCCACCACCCAGTTCATCAGGGATTTAAAGGGAATGGGATACATTTTCTCGGACATGGGTATTCCTCCTTGTGATTAGGGTCGATAGTATTCATCCTCCGCCCAATGGGCGGGGTTTTCGTCAATATATTGCCAGATACGGAGATAGTCCGCCTCGGTGCGGATGACGTGGTCGTAGTAGGATGTTTGCCATATGGAATATCCAAGTTCTTTTGTGACCATCGTTTTAAGAGAACGGATGACCGTCAGAAGGTTCGTAGGGCGGGGTGACCACACCCCGCCGCCCGCGGCAGGTTCAATGGCAACGATCAAATGCACATGGTTGGGCATGATCACATATTTGTCCGTGATGACGTTTTGGTACGCGGCATTGATACCGTGGATATATTTTTCAACAACACATCCCGTGGCCGACAATTCCACGCACGGCGGGGTGTGGTCACCCCGCCCTACGCAAACGCGTCCAAGAATCCATTCCTTTCCAGCGGTGCATATGGTCACAAAATACCAACCGTGGCTGTAATCAAAGTCCTTTAGCCGTGGGTGTTTCCGCTCAGGCAGGCTATCCATTGCCGAATCAATAGGTACGGTGGTTCAGGTCGCCCCACAGCTTCTTGGCAGTCTCGAGGATATGGGCATTCTCCGCCTCCTCGTCGATGCCCACCAGCACGCGGTCCTGCATCAGCACCTTACCGGCGGCGATGGTGGTCTGGCACTGGCGGCCGGTCATGCCGAAGATCATGTGGCCGTCGATGTTCTCGTCGGAGAAGGGGGTGAACGGCTTGTAGTCCATGACGATGATATCCGCCGCCGCGCCGGCCTTCAGCACACCCAGCTCATCGGGGAAGTACCGCGCGCCGATTTTCGCGTTGTTCTTGAACAGCATATCGGTGACCTCGCACCAGCCCACGTTGGGCAGGCAGTTCTGGCTCCGCTGGGAGCACAGCGCCACCTTCAGGGACTCCAGCATGTCGTTGGTGTAGGCGTCGGTGCCCATACCCAGCAGGATGCCCCGCTTGTAGAGCTGGATCACCGGGCAGATGCCGATGGCATTGCCCATGTTGGATTCGGGGTTGTTCACCACCATGGTGCCCGTTTCCCTGATAATATCCATCTCAGCGGTGTTCACATGGATGCAGTGGCCCAGAATGGTCTTTTCGCCCAGAATACCGTGATCCTGCAAACGCTGCACGGGACGGCGGCCGTAATTCTGGAGGGAGTCGTACACATCGTTCATGCCCTCGGACACATGGATGTGATAGCCGGTGCGGCCATTATTGGCCTCTACCATCCGATCAAAGGTCTTGTCAGAGATGGTGAACAGGGCGTGGCCGCCGAACATGGCCGCCAGCATAGGATCTTTCCGCTGCTGGCACTCGGTAATGAAGTCGGCGTTCTCCTTGATGGCCTGCAGGCACTTCTCCTCGCCATCGCGGTCGGACACCTCATAGCACAGGCAGGAGCGCAGGCCCAGACGCTTGCTCTCCTCGGCGATGGTATGCAGGGTGCCGGGGATCTCGCCGTAGCTGGCGTGATGGTCAAATACGGTGGTGACGCCCTGCTTGATGCTGTCGATATACAGGGCCGTGGCGGAAGCGCGGGTGCCGTCCATCATCAGATGGCGGTCGATGGCCCACCATGTGCCGTCCAGCACCTCATAGAAGTTGGTGGGGTTGTTGCCCACAATGCTCAGGCCGCGGGCCAGTGCGGAATAGATGTGGGTGTGAGCGTTGATGAACGCGGGCATGATGACGCCGCCCTTGGCGTCAATGATGCGGGCGTCGGCGTACTTGGCCCGCAGCGCGGCCTCCTCGCCTACCTCCACGATCTTCGTGCCCTCAAAGGCCACCGCGCCGTGCTCGTAGTAGCCCTTCCCGTCTGCGTCGCGGGTAATGAGCCGTCCGTTGGTTACTAAAGTCATGGTCGTTTCCTCCTGTAAAAAAGTTCCAATAAACCATCACTGCCGCTAAATGCAAAAAATGTTCCAAACTCCGATCCCGGAATTTGAAACACTCAAGCCATGGCGCCGAGTGATAGTTGCAGCCCGTGCGCGAAGCACTTCCTTACAGCTACCAATCTTGGATTGTTGTTTTTATTTTACCTGAAACAGCGGTTATATGCAAGTCCCAATTGTGCCCTTTTCACGAAAATTCTCCGTTTTTTTCGCGATTCGCTTTCAAGTTGTATCTTGACTTACATTATCTTGTGTGCTATATTAGATGTAACGATAAGGAGGTGCTGCGCTGTGTGCGATGTGTATATCTACGGTGACTCTCTGCTGAAAGCTACCGTACCGGATGCGGACCTGAAATACCATTTCCATCTGCCTGAGATCATGGCCCGTTACCCCTCTGACCGGGTGCAGGTGACAAACCGGGCCAAGATGGGCGCTACGGTATCCAAGGGTCTGTCCCTGGTGGAGCATGATGCCCAGCGGGGTCTGCACGCCGACTATGCGCTGGTCTGTTACGGCGGCAACGACAGTGACTACGACTGGGCCGCCATTGCCGCCGACCCGGAGGGCGACCATCAGCCCCACACAAAAATGGCGGCATTCCGCCAGACGCTGAGCGATATGCTGAAGGTGCTGTATCAGCAGGGTGTACAGCCGGTGCTGATGAGTCTGCCGCCTATTGATCCCCGGCGGTATCTGCGCTTTATCTGCCGCAGCGGACTGGATCGGAACGCTATCATGCGCTGGCTGGGAGACGAGGATATGATCTACCGCCATCAGGAGCTTTACAGTGACACGGTAACAGAACTGGCCTATGCCAACAATGTTCCCCTGATCCATGTACGGCAGGCGTTCCTGGCAGACCACCATATGAATGACCTGCTGTCCGCCGACGGCATTCATCTTACCATGGAGGGCTACGGTAAGCTGTTCGACACCCTGGCCGGATGGCTGCGGAACAAATTGGACTGAAAACAAAATTCCCCGCCAAGCGGCGGGGAATTTTGTTTTGCTGTTCCGCGAAGGATCACGGAGCAGCAAAGAGGGCAAAGAAAAACGAAACGCTTGGAGAGCGGTTTTCGGCGTTTTACCCGGTGACGGTTTCGGCCCGTCCACGGCAGGAGAGATACGCCGCGGCGGGTACAGGCAAAAGACCGGGTTCAGTGCTCGGGATCCCACTTGGAAGAACCGGATCCCTTATCTGTCTCGGCTGCCTTTTGGGAGACCCGGGGAATATCTTCACCGGTAAGGTACTTCTTCAGCGGCTTATAGGCCACGGCAAAGACCACCAGCGTAATGGCAATATTGGGCAGCATGTAAGCCAGATTATACAGCAGAGAATAGAACCAGGGGGATCTCATGGTCAGGCCAAAAAACATGTCGGGCATGTACTCGGCCCAGATGGTGGCGCCCACTACATAGTGGACCAGGAATCGTGCGAAACCGGCAATCAGTGTACCGGTAAAAATGCCGCCCTTTTTACGGGCCACCAGACCGGCAAAGCCCAGCACGGTAAATGCCAGCAGATAGTCGCCGATGATGGACTCCCAGCCAATGGCAAAGCCGCCGTCAAACACAAATTGCAGCACACCGAACACAAAGCCGCTCAGCAGACCGGGCCCAAGGCCCCAGCGCACGGCGTACAGCACCAGCGGCACCATGGACAGCACCACGCTGCCGCCCCAGGGCATCTCCCACAGCTTGATAAAGCTGAGGATCTCCGCCACAGCCACCAGCACAGCACCCTCGCACAGGGCACGAAGCTTCATGTGATTCATTGTTGTTACCTCCTGAGAAAGCATCAAAGTCTGACCGTCACGGCGTTTCCGGGAAGTGCACCAAAAAGAAACACCGCATTGCGGCGATGCAATGCGGTGAAATAAAATCCTTCACTATGACCACATTCCTACGCCGGCATTATCCGGATCAGGTTCGAGGGATCACAGCGGCGATACGCTGTATCTCAGCCGGCTTGCACCAGCACCCCTTGTATTGTAGGGCTATCATAGCATGTGAGTCGGATTTTGTCAAGATGCTTTTCTGATTATTTTTACACCTGGTCCAGATGGCCAGTGGCCTCCAGCGTGGCAAAACGGTCCAGCGCGATATAGCCGGCCGCAAAGATCACATACAGACCCGCCAGCCCCAGCAGCGGTTTGAGCGCATTGGCCCAGCCCGGTTCACGGTACACTACTGTGCCGTCATCCGTCGTCACCCGCGCCGCCAGCATCTCATGCCGCAGGGTATACGCTGTGCCATCGGCGGCGATAAAGCTGTGGCGCTGTGGCTTCAGCTGCTTATATACCGCGCCGCCTTCATCGGTCTTGCTGTCAATGGCGTTTCCCTGCCGGTCCAGCGTGATCACCGTCTTACCGGTAGACAGTACCAGCTGGCCATCCCGCAGGGTAAAGACGAAGCTTTTATTTACGTCAGGCTTTATGGTCCCCACGTTCTGACCGGCTTCGTATACTTCGATCCTGCCGCCCTTGCCCAGATACAGCCGTCCCGCGTCATCAACGGCAACGCCGCTGTAGGACAGGGACATGGCCCCGGTGGCCATGGCGACGATGGCCAGCACAAAGATCAGCGCCGCGGGAATGGCCAACGCCCGCATCAGCTTGCGGTATTTCGGTTCCAGTATTTTCATAGGTCTACCTCGATCAGAGAAAAATCACATCCACATGGCAAACAGCCGCAGCAGCATACCCAGTGCCTTGCGATACCACGGGCGGCCCCTCCAGCGGGCCATGGTCACACGCTCACCGGATGCCATGATCCGGTCCATGTCCTCCTTCAGCGGCCCTGAGACCGCTGTGCCATACAGCAATGTGCCGCATTCAAAATGCAGCTGGAAGCTGCGGTAATCCATGTTCACTGAACCAACGAACGCTGCCCGCCCATCCGCCAGCACCGTCTTTCCGTGAAGCAGTCCCGGCGTAAAGGTATAGATCTCCACGCCATGACGCAGCAGCTCGCCCCAATAGCTTTCCGCCACCAGATAAGCGAATTTGTGGTCAGGGATCCCCGGCATCAGCAGCTGCGTTTTAACGCCGCTGTCCGCCGCCAGACACAAAGCCCGCATCATCGGCTCGTCAATGGCCAGATAAGGCGTTGTGATGGTCAGCGTCTCCCGCGCGCCGGAGATCAGCTGCAAAAAGGCGTCCTCGGCTGTATTGACGGGGTTATTATCCGGCCCATCCACAAAGGGCTGAACAAAGCCATCCCCCTCCGCGGCAAAGCGCGGCCGGTAATGATCATAGTCATGATCCAGCTCACCGCCCATGCGCTCCCACAGATAAAGAAACTCGCGGGTCAGTGTCCAGGCGCCCCGTCCGGTCAGCCGCACGCCGCAGTCCTTCCAATAGCCGAACCGCTCCATAAGATTGGCGTACTCATCCGCCAGATTGGCACCGCCGGTATAAGCCACTTCGCCGTCGATACAGGCGATCTTCCGGTGATCCCGATAGTTGAAGTACAAGCGGTTCACATACTGATGCACCGGATTGAATACCATGACCTCCACGCCGATGTCCCGCAGGGCCGCCATCTCCTCGCTGCCAAAACGCATCATGCTGCCGAAATCATCAAAGAGAAAGTGGATCTCCACGCCCTCCGCCCGTTTACGGCGGAATATCTCCAGCATCCGGTCAAAGATATCGCCTCTGGCTACGATATAGTATTCCAGAAAAATAAAGCGCCTGGCCTGCTCCATATGGGCCAGCAGATCGTTGAGATATGCCTCGCCGGTCGCCAGATAGATCGTCTCCGTGCCATCGTACACGGGAAACCCTCGTCTGGCCATATATTCCGCCAGACGGCTCCACTCCGGATCACGCTGCCGCAGCGCTGTCATGGCGGCGGCGCACTGCTCCGTCTGGACCGTGCTCTCTGCCGGAACAGGCACTTTTTTCAGTGAGAGACGTTTGGCGCTGCTTTCTCCGTTCCACAGCCAGTACAGGATCAGCCCCGCCACCGGAACCGCCAGGATCAACAGGATCCAGCCGATTTTATAGCTGCTGCTGCCGGGACGGGTATAGACCCGCACGGCGCTGAACAGTGCCACGATCTCCAGCAGGGTATAGGCCACAGCCATCCGCTGCTGGAGCAGCTTGGACAGGCCAATCACCAGCGCGATCTGCGCCAGCAGCAGCACCGCCACCAGCGCAAGCCGCAGGCCCGCGCCGATCCGGCGTTCTGTTTTCTGTTGTACCCGGTATTTCTTCATACGGCTCCTTTTCCGGAAATTCGCGCGGTCAATTGCGGTTCTTCCGCAGCAGCTCCTGCTGGATGTCCCACAGCTTCTGGCTCAGATCCACATAATAAGTCTGGGGGTTATCAAAGCGCTTGATCTCGTCCCACAGGGTATCCACCTGCTGCTTGCAGTAAGTCTGGATATCCTTCAGCGCCGGAGACTGATAGACCCTCTTCCCCTTCAGGAACACGGGCACCAGCAGCTCACGGGCCTGGAAATTGCAGACATTCTTGGTTTTCCAGGTGGCGTAGGGGTCGAACAGCATCAGCGGCTCGTTCTCGTCCACCACCTCGTCATGAACGGTCATGTAGTCGGCAATCGCCTTGCCGTTGTCCTTGTTGTACAAGCGGTAGACTTTCTTGAAATGAGGAATGGTGATCTTCTCCACATTCTCGCTGCACTTGATCTTGGGAACGATCTCGCCCTTTTCGTTTTCCACGGCGGTCAGCTTATACACGCCGCCGAACACCGGCTCGCTCTTGGCGGTGATCATCCGCTCGCCCACACCGAACATGTCGATCTGAGCGCCCTGCAAAAACAGGTTCTGGATCAGCCGCTCATCCAGCGAATTGGATACACTGATCTGGCACTCCGGCCAGCCGGCCTCGTCCAGCATCTTGCGGGCCTTCTGACTGAGATAAGCCATATCGCCGCTGTCCAGACGGATGCCGCACTTGCTGATGCCCATGGGGCGCAGCACCTCATTGAAGGCGCGGATGGCGTTGGGGACGCCGGATTTCAGCGTATTGTAGGTATCCACCAGCAGCGTGGCGTTGGTGGGATAGGTCTCGCAGTAGGTCTTGAAGGCCTCATACTCCGTGTCAAACATCTGCACCCAGGCATGGGCCATGGTGCCGCCGGCAGGCACGCCGTACAGCTGGTCGGAGATGGTACAGGCCGTACCGGCGCAGCCGCCGATATAGGCGGCCC
>SAMEA104315427__coassemble_699_pt1 | contig 24535 bp, 13 predicted proteins | sample SAMEA104315427__metabat2_low_PE_034 | metagenome-assembled genome bin SAMEA104315427 (sample SAMEA104315427) | gut metagenome | biome: Monkey gut; feature: monkey-associated habitat; material: faeces | place: China | collected 2013 | reverse complement strand
GCGCATTCACGCCAAGGTGGAGATTTTTATACGTTGTTAGATTTGACGGTTACTTTTTTCTTGATCGGAAAGCATGTGGAAGCACGCCTCCTGCACGCGCGCCGGAACCACCGGCACACATCTGCCGGGGCATCCGCCCATCTGCCCGCGGTCCGCGCGGGTCTCGCGGTCCGGTCCGCGGCAGCCGATCCGCCGGTTTGTGTTTTTCATCGTTACCGCTGCGGCGCTAATCCTTCCTGACCGCAAGGCAGTAATTGACGTGCTCAAAGGCTTTCAGCGCTGCCTCGGCCTTGTCGATAATACGCTTTTGAATCTCATCCGGCGTCAGCAGCTCGTAGATCAGAAAACCGTGCTTCTCCAGCAGCTTTTCAAGCGCTCCATAGGAAAATGCCGACTGCATCGGTTCGCCGCCCGCCTGCGCCATCATGATGGTGTTCTGCACACGCTTTTCGTGGGCGGCAAAGAAGTTCTCGTCCGGATAATCGAACACCAGCGTGCTGCCGTCCGCGCAAAGCGGCGAAAGCTCGGCAAGCGTTTTGCCGATGGCCTCCGCCGAAAGGTAGTAGGTCACGCCCAGCCATGAGAAGAAGGACTTCACGGACGGATCAAAGCCAGCGGCGATCAGGCGCTCCGTCAGGCTGTCCTTTGTAAAATCCACAGGGACAAAGTTGAGAGCGTCGGGAACTGTCCAACCGGCGCGGGCGATCCGCTCCCGCTTATCCTTCTGCGTCAGGGGATGATCCACCTCAAAAACCCGGTGCTTCGATAGAAACTCCGGTTCCCGGAAAGCAAAGGTGTCCAGCCCCGCGCCGAGGATGACATATTGCTTTGTGCCGGTCAGGACGGCGGTTTTCAGCGCCTGTTCCGTGTAGGCCCCGCGGCACAGCGGCGACGGCGCAATATGCGTATTTACAAGCTTCCGCGCCAGCGCGTTCGGCTCCTGCTGGGCTGGGTCGACCTCCGGCTCAAAGAACCGCGCTCCGCCGAGGATATACCCCTGAACGGCGGCATATTCTTCCGCTGTCATCAGCTCTTTGGCGAGATGGTCTGCGAAAACCGGATGTTCTTCATTTTCCGCGTGAAACGCCCGTCCGAAGGAACTCATCAGGGCGGTAATACTGGCTTTTTGATTCATTCTTTCTCCTTCTGCTTCCGTAAGTCCGGTGCTGCCGCGTGATGTGCGCGGTGATGTATGCGGTGATGATCGTACAGCCGCGAAGCGCAGCCCGTTTTTTCATACAGCTTTTTCATAATAGCTTCCTCCAGATCGTGTCCAGCTCAAAGCTTCACCTCCAGAATAGAATTGATGATCTGCTTGAATCCATATTCGTAGAAGTCATTTTCTGAAATGCCGAATTGCTGATAGATGAACGGCCCCTTTGTTTGCGCGAGCGTGATCAACGAGGTCATACTCGACCACAATATGTACACGGTCATCAGCGGCAGGACATCCTGGCGGATCATTCCTTTTCTTTTTCCCGCTTCCACAAACGCCGCAAGAAGATCATTGATTTCTGTACCTAAAGCCAATATGTGCTTTGCCGTGTCAGAAAGATTTTCAAAATTCATGGCTGCGGTGCTTGCTTTTCTTACATGATCCAAAGAGCAGGGGCATTCCGTTTGATATTTGACCATAGCCAGGCAAATTGCCCTGTACTGCAAAATAAAATCGCCGTCTTTCTGTATCGCGCGATCGATTTCATCTTTTAATAAAAGCAGACCTTTTTCTATGATATGATGCAAAATATCGTCTTTGCTCTCGTAATAGGCATAAATCGTGCGGCGGCTATACGCCGATGCCTTTGAGATATCTTCGATCGTGGTTGCTTCAAAACCTTTTTCGGAAAAGAGGGTTTCAGCAGCCCCCATTATTTTCTCCCGATGTAATGCCGCGACAGCGTCTTTTTTATTCTCCCGTCCCACTTCGAAACTCCAATTCTATTTAGTATACCGAAAGTATACCATCCGCGGGGCGCGTTGTCAATATCGTTCAAAGAAAAGTTACAAATTCAGGCGCGCGGTAGCGATCTTGCGGTGGTAAAAGATTGTCGGGTGCATTTTTTAAGGATTCCTCTGTGCCGCCGCGCGCCTTCACAGAAAGTCTGCTCAAAAGAAGGGGCGGCTTTGTTTCTCAAAGCCGCCCCTTCAAAAAGCCGCACTGCGCTATCTTTCCAACACAGTCTCCCCGTGGAACGTCAACCGGCTGATGCGCTCCGGCTCGACAGGTTCGCTAAACCGCGTCCAGATCATGCAGCTATCGTCGGTTTGATCTGCGATAAAGCTCCACCGGCACGGGATAGTATCGCCGTTTGCATCAAATACCTGGAACGCGCCGAGAATGCCGGTGGTAGAATCAACATAGTCGGCGAAATATACCGCCATGGACAGTTTGGAACATTCAATCTTCTGCGCCGTAAGCGCCTTGCCACCGTAGGTGAGGGGGACATTCTCTGCCAGCACCTCGCTCTTGATACTGACGGGCGTTTCCTCCAGCGTGACCCGCCACTGCCCCGGCAGCACGGTGGTGAAAATGTCCTTTCCGCCCCAATGCAGTTCGAGGTAGGGGAGCGACTCCTTGTCAACAAACACAAATCTCCAGATATATTGCCAATCGGTATCTGTTACATCAGGATCAAATTCCTCTGGCTGGCTAAAATGCACTCCTGAATCTGGATAGATGACCGTATCTGTCCTTGTGTCGAGGAAATACCAGTTCTCTCCCCGCGACCATTCGTTAGAGTTCACCGACTCTCTCATAACCATCTGCAGGACGCCGTTCTCCCAGCCAGCATTGCAGATGGATGCGTTGCCGGGCAGCTTTACATCCGCATCCCCTGGCTGCCATAGATGCTCAGGCGAATAGGCGGTTTGCAGTTTGGACAACTTGGCATTTTCACCTGCGTTTTCCACCATTTCCGCCACATTGAAATCCACCTTTACATCGTCAAACCACCTTTTCTCCTGCCAGTTGGAGAGGTTCATCACAAGGCCGTTGGCGCTGTCACCCGGCTGCCAGTTGGCGTATACGACACCTTCCAATTCGTTCTCGGGTACACCCTCTTTACGTTCCAGAAATTGTGACACATATGCACCAGACATCATCTTGCCGGGAAAGTACAACTCAAAGCCGGCAAATTTGCCCGTTTGGTCAAGGATGGCGCCGTCATTCGCCTTTACGGAATAGAGAAGATATAGAGTTCGTTCGTCGGAGATCACCTTCTCTATCTTGATCTGCATTTCCTCCGTAGGCACGGTCTGCTGCTCCGGCTGCTGTTGGGAGACCACCGGAACCTCGTCATCGTCACCGATGACGGTCTGGCTGGGGGAAAAGATATCGCGCCACGACAGCGGGATTCGGCTGACGGCGAAGGCGGTGACGGATACGCCCAGCAGGATCAGTACCGCCGCACACGCGGCAGATAATTTGGGAAAACGGTGAATCCTCTTGCAGCTTACTTTGCTGTTGCCATAGTCAAGGGCTTCTTCCAGATATGCCGTATCAATGTCTCCGATAGCTGAAATCAGCTTATCGGTTTTGTGATCCATCATATGGTTACCTCCTTACGTTCTAGGTATTGACATAGTTTCCCGCGTATTCTGCAAAGCCGGACAGACACGTTGTTCTCGGTGATATGAAATGCGTCCGCGATCTCGGATAATGATTCCGAGAACCAGTAGCGCTTCACAAACATGACCCTGTCGTCCTTGGGCAAAGCAGCGAGAAATGCGTCGATCTGCGCAGACAGTTCGCTTATAGAGAGCTGCTCATCCAGAGAGTTGTCCGGGATACAGTCCTCCAGCTCGGATAGTGAGACCTCAAATTGGCTGCCCCGCTTCAGCGCGGAATTGGCACGGAGCTTCTTCAAAGCATGGTTGCGAACGATGCGGCAGAGATAGGCTCTCAGCGGGTCGGGGGATTGAGGAGGAATACTGTTCCACGCGCCAAGGTAGGCGTCGTTGACACATTCCTCCGCGTCCTGACGATCGTTCAGAATGTTGTCAGCGATCCGGAAGCATAGCGCTCCATATTTCCGGGACAGTTCGGTGATCGCCTGCTCTGAGCGCTCGAAAAACAGGCGTATGATCTGTTTGTCATCCATATGGCGGCCTCCTCCTTTTCCCCTTTATCTATTAACTACCTTTTTCGGCGCCAATATTACATATTTTTCAAAAATTATTTTTAATTTTATCAGGAAAAGCGCGCCGGGTAAAGGAGCGCGGTGGCGATGAAAAGCGCGGCATAGCCGCCCGCGTCGACAGCAGCGCCGGCGGAGGCATCCACTTTTTGATCGAAAGCATGAGGAAGCGTCATGCAAAAGCCCCGTAACGCGTGTGCTGACAGCGGATTGGGGCGGCGGAGAGCCGGAGACGGGCCGCGGACGGCGGAGAAAGCGGCGGAAGATCGTCAGAAAAATGACAATTTTGCGGCGGCGGCTATTGACAACGATCGACGCCTGATTTATACTGAATGCTGGTTGAAGGATATGCACCCGCGGCCGTGATATTTCACGGCAATACAGGTGACGCGGGCACTTCCGGACAGCCTGAACTGCATAGTGAAACTGAGTTCTGTGACGTCGTGTGGCTGTTCACCGTAAAGACCGGGATCCCGGTCAGGTGGCAGTTTTGAAAGAATTGGGCAAGACCCTCTGCGGACGGCACTGTGAACGCAAGGAAGTGACCAAAGCGGCGGAAACGCCGTTGGTGAACAGCCGCCATTGGGACGGAAGTCCTGAGAAGGTAGGTCATGTACGGGAAGCGAAAGCTTCGGGGCGTTAGGGCAGGAGAATTGCACGGATGAGAACTATTGCACAGCGGCGCTTCTTCGTTGTGGTATAAGGATCTGGAAGTGCGCGCTGACGTTTCCCATAGGGGAAGCGGTCAGCGCTTTTTCTTACTTGCGTGCCGCTGGTTTTCCCCATAGGGGAGACCGGCGATTTTTTATGCGCGCGGTGAACGCGGCACATTCCCACACTAAGTCGAGGCGGCATGAGCCGCAGCTTTCCCATAGGGCGGGAGGGGTTTGCCGGCCCCTCCCGCCGACCTCTAAAACCGGCACTTCAACAAGGAGAAAGAGAAACGTGAGATACAGAGAAGCGCGAAAGCATTGGACAGCATTTCTTTTGGCCCTGGTCATGGCGGTCAGCCTGATCGTGCCGGCGGCAGCGGCCGGCGGCAGCCAGACGGCGGAGCTGATCGCGGCCTTTGACCGGGCCTCTTATGCCGCCGGAGAGACCGTGACCGTGACGTTTACCCTGTACGGCGCGGATTTCGACGCGGCGGGCTTTTATATTGAATATGGCCAGAGCGGTCTGACGTATCAGGATGTACAGATCGGCTCTGGCTTCAGCGCGCCTGTATGCAGGGCGCAGGGCGGCGCGCTGGAGCTGCTGGTGCGGAGCGGCAGCGCGCAAAGCCCCGGCAGCGGCGGCATCGTGCTGGCCACGGCGACTTTTACCGCCGACACTGCCGGCGCGAAGACGCTGCGCTTTCAGAATGGCAGCGCCGCCTATCTGGAGCGCAGGTGCGCCGTGGCCTACAACGGCTATCAGGCGCTGGATGTGACGGCCAGTGTGGTGGAGGATCTCGCGGCGTACAACGCGCTGGTGAAGGCGAAAGCGGACGCCGTGCAGGAGCTGGAGACCTATGTCGAGGCGGCTATGGCGAATGCTACGGTGGCCGGACAGGATATGCTGCGGACAGCCCTGCGGAACGGCACGGATAACATCAACAACGTCAAGACCACGGCGAAGGTGCAGAAGGCGCTGGAAAGCGCGAAAAAGAACGTTGACAAGGTGGTTGGATACGGCGCGGTCAATTACCCGAAGATGCTGGCGCTGTATGAGGGAGACGTATGGGACATGTCGGATCCCGGCGACGATATGTATCCTGTGTTTGACCCGGAAACAACGGTATACTTCTTCAGCCAGAGCCGTCCGCCCAAGTGGACGCCCAGGACGATCACCTGTGTGGTGGATGAAAACGTGGATGTCAGCGTGGACGAAAACAGCAAGCTCAACCGCCCGCGGGACGAAAGCACGTTTTCCGTAACGCTGAACTACGCGCTGAAAAACAACCATCACTGGATCAAGCTGACGGATCGGGTGACGGGGCTTTCCACCACCTATACCTTCTATACCTTCAATTCCGGCGTCTCGGAGACCTTCACGAATATCAGCGTGTACAAGGCGCAGGGGCAGGAGACTGTGCCCCTTGCCAACATGCTCCAGAGCGGCCAGATGTACCGTGCCAGTACGGATGTACCGGATGTGAAGATCGGCTTCAAGGCCGGGATCAGCGCCAATACGGAGTTCAAGGCCGAGCTGCTGGACGAAAACGGAACGGTGCTCCAGACCTTTTCGGCGGCGGCAGGCGACGACGGGACGCGCCGTGAGTTCCTGTCAGACACGATCCATCTCAGCTCCGGAACGAACTGGGTGATGCTGCGGACAACGGGCCAGAACCAGCCGCTGGGCGAGGACTACGCCGTCCGGGTGATCGTGCTTCGGTACATTTCGCCGGAGGACTACGAGAACGACCCGTCGCTGAAGGATACCACATTGGAGACCGTATCCCTGTATTATGCCGACGGAGACAGCAGCAAGGGCGAGACGGGCACCTTGGAGACACCCATCGACTTTACATTTGATCCGGAGATGAGAAAGAGCAGCGTGACCCTGTCCATGGACGATTTCGACACGGAAAAGTCGGTGCAGGAGATCCGCATGCGCATTACCCCTCGCAGCGGACAGCGGGTGACGGTATACGGCGGCAACGGCATCCCCCAGAGCAGAATCCTTCTGGATGCCGGATACTACCATCTGGCGGACTATCACAACACCAAAATGATGGCAAAGGAGCAGTTCAGCATCCTCATCACGGTTACGGCAGCGGACGGCATCCATCAGGATGTCTATGAGATCACGGTGATCAAGCCCGGCAGACCGGGGATCGTGCTGCCCAAGGTCTATCAGGTGCGAGAGGCCGTCATCACCGCGTCAAAGCCCGTCCGGGACTGGAATCTGGTGTTCAACTCCGCAGGCATAACGGACGAGGACGGCAATCTGATCAACACGGGGCGCGCCGCCAAGGAGGGACATCTGTGGATCGAAATCTCAGATCCCACCGTTGTTTTCTGGGACGGTAAGTCCCAGTCCGGCGGCGGCACGTTCAATGTGGATCTTCTCAAGCAGGGCATGACGGAGATCACGCTGGTATATGACGACGGAGCGGGAAGCCATCTCGAGGCCAAGACCGCCTTCTACCTCAACTACGCCGCCGATATGATACGCGAGACGCTGAAGGATGCGGACCGGATCATCTCCGACGAGGAGCTGGGGGTGCGGGAGTATGAGCCGGGCGCCACAGCAGATCTGAAAAAGGTGATGACCGACAGCAGAAGCACCTATTCCCTGTACGTCAACCGGCGCCGCGATGATATGACGCAGAAGGAGTTTGACGAGATCAACGCGGCGGTGAACAACCTGCTGGAGGCCATTCAGGAGTGCCGGTGGAGAGAGCTGGGCATCAAGATCGCCGCCTTTGATCCGCTGCCGGGGGATGAGATCCCTCAGGAGGTGGAGCACGATGCGCCGCCGGACACCATCGGCCCCAAGTCGCTGGGCGCTACCACCGCTGACGGCGAGCATATCACCCTCTACGGGGTGACCTGGACCTATACGCCGGACTTTACCACGCCGATGTACGAAAGCAAGGTACACGTATTTACCGCCCGGCTGCCCAGCGGATACGCGCTGGCGAAAGGCGTGAAGCTGCCCACCTTTACCGTGCTGAGAAAATCAACGCCGTGGATGGTATACCTTCCCAAAAATCAGGTGCGGTTCCCGGAGGCGTGTACGGATTTTAACAGGACCAAGACCACAGCCACGCTGAAGGTGTATCCGGGCACAACGCTGGAGGAGATCTTCAACCAGCAGAACCGCAACGGCCAGATCGGTACGCCGGGACTGGGACTCCAGACCTTCTCAAGAGCGCCGTATCTGACGAGCCTGCCCACGGATTGGCTGGAGGTGCCCAACAACTTCAGCAGCGCCGTCGTGGGCCGGAGCTTCACCTTCCGCTTCACCCTGCAGGAGGGCGGCAGCAGCGTGGGCATCAACTATAAGTGGAACGAGAGCGTGCCGGAGGAGCAGAAGATCTATACCATGACGGTGAAGATCGTTCCGGCGCCCACGGTGACGGTAAAGGGTCTGGACGGCGTCGATATCGACGCGATCACCGTCTCCGGCACAAAGACTGATACGGTATTTGGCGAGACGAAGAAGAGCGGCCTTGTGCCCTTTACCATCCGGAAATCGGAGGGCTGGACGTATAAGCTGACGGATCGCGGCGAGAAGCTGGTCCCCCTGAAGTATGATTTCGAGCCGCAGGAGATCGAGGGCTATGAGGCCAGGGTGGAGAAGACCAACAGCGGAGATTATGTGATCTCCTATGTGGAGCGCCAGCCGGATAACATCCATCTGGATCCCAGCGTGCTGACGCTGAACATCGGGGACGAGACCAAGGTCTCCCTCAGAGAGATCCTGCCGGACGGCGCGAGTTACAAGTGGAGCTCCAGTAATGAAAGCGTTGTTTCCGTGACGCCTGTGGACATGCAGAAGAGCGGCAAGCTCGTCGCGCGGGACGCCGGAACGGCGATCATTACGCTGGAGGTCACGCTGAACGGAAAAACGCTGACCGCGTATTGTACGGTCACCGTCCTGTCCGGCAGCGGCGGTGATGAACCCGGCGGAGACGAACCCGGCGGCGACGATCCGGGCGGTGAACCGGGCGGTGAACCGGGCGGTGAACCCGGCGGTGATCCGGGCAGCAGCGACAACACCCCCAACGGCGAAACGGGCAGGCTGAACGGCCAGACCACCACAAGCGGCAGCGATTACAAGGATCTGCTGACCTCGCCGCCGCAGCAGAATACCAACAACACAGAAACCGCGGCCAAACCGGCCGCAGCACCCGCAAAGCCCAGCACAGCCGCCGGCTCTCAGGGTACCCGGAAACCGGAGACCGACACGGCGCAGGCGGAAACGGACATTGCGGAAAGCGGCGATGGCGGCGGTACCGGCGGGGGCGGCACAGTGAGCCGCGTGGTCTCGGTGGCCAAGAGCGACGGCGATTCCACGCCCGCCTCCAAAAAGGATATCGCGATGATCTTGGCCATGTGCGGCGTATTGCTGGCGGCGGGTGTGTTCCGGGGCAAAAAGAGAGGGGAGGATTGAGTGCCATATGAATATCGGTAAGCGAGTGAGCGCTCTTCTCCTGACGCTGCTGCTGGCGGTGATGACCGTGTGCGGCACGACGGCCCGGGCCTACGCGGCGGACGAGCCGGAGGGCTATATCATCATGTCCATCGAAAAGCTGACCCTTGGTCAGGGCTTTATTCTGGAGCCCCAGCGCGTCCCCTACTACAAGGGGGAGAATCTGGCCCAGGTGCTGGTCCGCGCCCTGGGGGAACAGGGCAGAGACTATGAGATGACCGGCACACTGACCAGCGGCTTTTATCTGGCCTCGGTGCAGGATCCGGATCGGCCCTCCGTGGAGAATACGATGCCCGATTACATCAAGGAGATGCATGAGAAGCTGGCGGCGTCGGCCGACGGCACGCCGCCGCTCTCCTACACGGACACGTCGGACCCGGACTATCTGGGGGAGTTTGATTACAGCTCCCAGTCCGGCTGGATGTATACCGTGGGCGGCGCGACCCCGCCTGTGGGCGCGGCGGATATCACCGCCTCCGACGGGCAGGTGGTCCGCTGGCAGTTCACCGTCGTCGGCTACGGCGGCGACCTGGGCGCTTCGGCCACCACGCCGGCCGGCAGCCACGAGGTGATGAACCGCGGCGAGCTGTATACCGTGCTGGCGGCCGTGAGAGCGGACAAGAACCTGATGGCGGACAAGCCCACAAGGGAAGCCTATGACACGGCTATGGCCCTCTGCGCCGACATTACGCTGGAGAAGGAGACGGTGCAGCCCTATCTGGACACGCTGAAAAGGGCGCTGGGCGGCAACCAGATCTCGGAGCTTTCCCTGCCCAGCACGGAGAGCGGCACGCGCACCTGCGCCTACGGGACCGAAATGGAAGCGCTTCAAAGCGGTATGCCTGAGTATCTGCTGTCCACCATCGACGACGCGCGCCGGATCATCACCGGCGTGACATGGACAACGGATTCCAGATTCGGCGTACCGGGCACCTATCAGTTCCGGCCGGTCCTGCCGGAGAAGTACAACAGCTTTACGCTGACGACGGCGCTGCCCACGATCTCCGTGACCGTGCTGCCCCCTGACGGCGACGTAACGGGCGACGCGCTGCGGGATGTCCGCGACGTTTCCCGCATGGTCTCCAGCGCCGGTAAGACGGACAGCGCCCTGTGCGATCTGGACGGCAGCGGCACGGTCAGCTGGAATGACTTCCGCCTGCTGCTGGAGCAGCTGGGAGCAGACGCGCTGAACACCACAGATGCGCCGGATACCGCGCTGGCTGTGGTCTTTGACAAGACCGGCTACACGGCGGGCGAGACCGCTACCGCCGCCATACGGGTGACGGACGCCGTGTTTGACGCCTACAGCGTCCGGCTGGCATACGACACGCAGACGCTGCAATTTCAGTCCGTGCGGCTGGAGGAGTCGTTTATGGAGACGTCCGTCGTGGAAACAGAGGACGGCCTGCGCTTCGGCGGCGCGACGCTGGAGGGCGCGAAGCAGCGCTCTGCCGTGGCGGCAGTGACCTTTACGGTGCTGTCCGACGGTCCCGCGGAGGCGGCGGTCGTGCCGGAGGACACGGCGCTGCTGGCCGGCGGCAGCTACCTGATGGTGTCGGCGGATATGGCGCTTTTTGCCATGCCGGAGGAGCGGCTCCCGTGGGGCGACATGAACGGCGACGGACAGCTGGGTGAGGACGATATCAACCTGGTCATCGACTATTACAGGGGCGCGGCCCAGCTGACGGATCAGCAGCTGCTGCTGTCCGACGTGGATGGCGACGGCGAGACCGGCTTCTATGATATCGTGCTGATGATCCGGTATTATAACGGTTTGATCGACAGTTTTCCTGTTGAAATAGATGGTCAAAAATATGTGTTAGGAGGAGAATAAATGAAGAAGCTTGTGTCCCTGCTTCTCGCGCTTGTCATGACGCTGAGCCTGTGCGTCCCGGCTTACGCGGGCAGCACTGCCGGGACGGTCGCGCTTCGCCTGACAGGCAGCGCGGCGGACCAGGTAGCAAACCTGAAAAGCGGACAGCGCGTCGCCACAGACAACGATGTGGTGGTCCGGCTGAACGTGCAGAGTGACCCGGCCGCGGCGGAATACGCCGTGGCGCTGAACGGGGAAGCGGTGGCGGCAGACCACAGCACGTCTCAGTACCACTTCTATTACCTGCCCGCGGCACAGCTGTCGGCCGGTACGGCCACGCTGAGCGTGGAGGCGGCGGATGCGCTGACGGGCAGCGGTACGGCAGATGACCCGTACCAGATCTACACGGCGGCGCAGCTGGCCGCGTTCCGGGACAAGGTGAACACGTCCGGGGAGACCGGCGCGTGGGCGACGCTGAAGAACAACATCAGCATTTCCGGGTACTGGACGCCCATCGGCACTGCCGACAAGCCGTACACCGGCACCTTTGACGGCGATGGCCGCACCATCAGCGGCCTGAACGTGAATGTCGCGAGCAACAGCGATGGCGACAGCGCGGGCCTGTTCGGCGTTGCCGGTGCAGGCGCCGCGATCAAGAATCTGACCATCAGCAGCGGCACCATCACCATCAACAAGGCCGGTACCGCCGGCGCGCTGATCGGCCGGACCAAGGGCGCGGTGACGCTGACCAACTGCCGCACCGCCGCCGGGACGGTTCAGGCCGCTGCGGCCACCGCCAGCTCTGTGGGCGGTCTGGTGGGCTATAGCGAAGGCGGCCTGCTTACCATGACGGCGTGCTCCAATGCCGCCGCCGTGACCGGCGGCGCGGCCTCTGCCAACAAGGGCACCGGCGGCCTGGTGGGTCAGGCGGCAGCGGCCTTCTCGATCCAGCGGAGCTTCAACGCGGGCAGCGTTTCCAGCGCTGCTGACAGCAACGTGGGCGGCCTGGTGGGCTATGCCAGCGGCACGGTGGCTGCCGCGTCCGCCCTGACGGACGTGTACAGCGCGGGCGCCGTGTCCGGTACCGCCAACAGCAGCGTGGGCGGCTTCATCGGCAAGGTGGATGGCGGCTTCGTCTTTGACGGCGTGACCAACGCCTATATCCGCGCCGAAGTAACGGCAGGCGAGGAGACCGGCGCGGCTATCGCGGGCAGCGCCGACAAGGATATCCCGCTGAAGAACGTCTACAAGCTGAACGAGGACCAGGAGGATGTCGGCGGCTATGTCAATAGCAACGACGCAGGCGTTAAGACAGAAAATGAACTGAAAGCGCTGGCCGGTACGCTGGGCGAGAACTGGACAGACGATACGGAAGCGGCGCTGAACGATGGCTTCCCCATCCTGAAATGGCAGACGGACGGCTCCGGCGAGAAGCCTGTGGCGCTGGAGGGCAGCGGCACGGCGAAGGATCCCTATCGCATTCCCGACGCCGCGGCGCTGGGTCTGTTTCGCGATATGGTGAATGAGAGCAAGGGCGAGAGCGCCCTCTACGGCAAGCTGACGGGCGACGTTACGCTGAGCGGCACGTGGGAACCCATGGAGGTGTTCAACGGCGAGCTGGACGGCCAGAACCACACCATCAGCGGCATTGCAATCGATGCGTCCGGGACGAACGGGTTCGATCAGGGTCTTATCAGAATCACCAAGGGCAATACCGTCATCAAGAATCTGACCATCGCCGACAGCTCCATTGCCACCACCCAGACCCGGGCCGGCGCGTTTGTGGGCAAGGCGGATGATGACAACGGCGTTTTGAAGCTGGAGAACTGCCACACCGCCGCAGACGTGACGGTCTCCGCCGACACCGGCATCGCCGGAGGTCTGGTGGGCCAGACAGCCGGCAGCGTGACCATCACCAACTGCTCCAATGCCGCCGCCGTGACCAGCAGCGGAACGCTCAATGGCATCGGCGGTCTGGTGGGCCACGCCTACAACGGCAGCGGCAAGACGCTGACCGTCAGCCAGAGCTTTAACGCCGGTGCTGTCACCGGCGGCAAGTATACCGGCGGCCTGGTGGGCCAGACCAGCAACGGAGCCTGCACCCTGACCATGACCGACGTGTATAACGTGGGCACGGTCAGCACCAGTGCCAGCGGCGGCGCGGCAGGCAGCCTGATCGGCTATCTGTCCAGCGCCTTCGGAAACGGCGCGACCACCATCACCAACGCTTACAGCGCCAGCGCCAACGCCCTGCTGGGCAAGCTGGACGCGGACAAGCCCACGACGCTGACCAACGTCTATGTGCTGTCCGGTCAGACCGCTGTCGGTACGCTGGCGGAGGGCGCTTCCCTGACCGGCGAAGCCACGGGCAAGACTGCCGATGAGATGAAAGAGAACACCTTCGGCAAGAAGGCGCTGGGCGTCAGCTTTACCCGCGACTTCCAGACTCCCCAGATCAACAACGGCTACCCCGTCCTGAAATGGCAGAACGGCGACATGCAGGAGCCGGTGACCCTGAAGGGAACGGGCATGCAGAACGACCCCTATCGGCTGTATGACGCCAGCGATCTGGCGGCCTTCCGGGACATCGTGAACAGCAGACAGGCAGGCGCGTGCGCCATCCTGATGGAGGATATCGACTTGCAGACCGAGAACTTCACCAGGACCTGGACGCCCATTGGCACGCTGGACAAGGCATACAGCGGCGTCTTTGACGGCAACGGCCATACCATCAGCGGTATTCAGATCAATACAAATACCGATTCATATTCCGGTCTGTTCGGATGGACAGTACAGACAACCTCTAAGCCTGTTATCAAAAATCTGACCGTTGCAAACAGCACCATTATCAATGCCAACGTAAACGGTTATGCGGCGGCCATTATTGCCTTTGGCGGCGGCATCATGGAAAACTGCCACACCGCCGCTGACGTCACGATAAAGGGAAGCAATGTGGTGGGCGGCCTTGTGGGTACCTTCAAAGCCTATTCTGCGAACGAGCGGCCCACTATGACCAACTGCTCCAACCGCGCAGCGGTCATGCAGACCGGATCCGTCGGCATCAATGGCTGCAAGGTCGGCGGCCTGATCGGTTATCCCTATTCTGTTGTGATGACCGGCTGCTTCAACGCCGGCACGGTATCCGCTGGAGCCGACAGCGAAACAAATATACGCCTGGGCGGCCTGATCGGCTATACGGATCAGGGTGACAGCACACTGACCGACGTTTACAATGTGGGCAAGATCACCGCGCTCAACTCCGCGACAACGTCCATCGGCGGTCTGGTGGGCCATGCCCGAAAGGGTCTCGACATTAGGAACGCCTATCAGTGCGGTACGGTGGCCAACAAGGACGGCAAGGGCGGAATCGTGGGTCGCTTCTACAGCGGCTCCAACGTGCCCATGATGCTGCTGAACGTGTATAAGACTGACGGGCTGCCCGATCTTCTGGAAAAGGAGCCCGGCGCGAAGGTCTCGGATAATAAGGGCATCGACGTCACCGTGGAGCAGCTGAAGAGCTTCACCTCCGAGCTGGGCATGAGCTTCGTTGCCGACCTGACCGGCGACAAGCAGCTGAATAACGGCCTGCCCATTCTGGAGTGGCAGGATCCCGCGGCCACCGACAGCGATTTCCTGTTCATCGCCGTGAAGAACGTGGAGCGGAAGGTGCGGCTGAGCAGCAACGGCAACACCGATCCTGAAAGCCCCACGCTGTGCCAGATCAACATCGACAACAGCCAGCTCAGCACAAATCTGGCCGACACGATTCTACTGGCCGCAGACAACAGCAATAACAACGGTACCATCGTGGTGGGTACCGGCCTGAGCAAGGACGGCACTATCACCGGGCAGATGACGGCAAACAACGACGGCGTTCTGACGGCGGACGGCCTGTACTTCGCCAAGCACCCCGCCCAGCAGACCCGCACGGTCTATGTGGCCTATACGCAGGGTGAGGAGACCCGCTACTATCAGGTCGACATCATCCGCTCCGCCAGAAGCGGCGTGGCCTATGGCGCCAACCTTACCGACCCGGCCACCAGCGAGGACAAGCCTTACACCGCTTCCGCCTATGACGAGACGACCGGCTATCTGACCGGCGCGGTGGACGCGGGCTATCAGCAGTTCACCAACGGCGAGCTCAGCAATGAGAATACCTTTGGCATCAGCATTGCCGGTAACATGGCCGGGACCGGCGTCGAAGTCAGCGTCAAGGGCGAGGACGGCACGCAGAACGTGGCCTTCGCCCGTCCCGGCCGCTACTGGGTGACCTCCGGCAGCGCGAAAACCACCTATGACACGGTGCCGCTGGCGGCATGGTGGGGCAGCGAAGCCGTGGCGCAGAAGTATCTGGACAAGGCAAAGGCCCTCGAGGCGGACGCGTCCTACGCCAAGCTGCCTGACGAGCTGAAAACGGACTTTGAAGCGACGATCGCCGAGATCGACGAAAGCAAGGGCAGCATCGCCGAGCCCCTTTCCGGCCGCGACGCGCTGGGCGCGCCCATGACGAAAGAGTATACGCTGGAGCTGGCCGAGAACCATCTGCTGAACCTGATGGATATTATCGGGGAGACGGACGTCAGTGTGGCCGCGGACAAGTACACCGCCCTGACCCGGCTGGAAGAGAAGCTGGAGATCCGCTCCGTGCTGGAGATCACGGACGAAGCCGGTCTTACCGCCTATAACACCAACCGGCGCTACATCCGGACGATGATGCAGGCCGCTGACCGCGACGGCATCAACGCGGTGCTGAAGAGTGCAAAGTGCGAGATCATCACGGGCGGCGCGTATGAGGAGCCTGTGACAGAGGTGACGCTGTGGATCGGCGACGCCCAGCAGGCGCTGGCCATCAGCGGCGATGGCAGCACCGATCCCGCCAACCCCACCCCGATCGCCATCGACACTGAGATCCCGGAGGATGGCCGCATGGAGCGCGTCTCCTTCACCCTGCCGGACAGCGTGAAGGCCGGTAAGAACCTGAATACGACCAACGGCGCGCTGAGCAGCGCACTGGTGCAGGTGGACGGCAAGTACACGGAGGATAGCCTGTACTTCTATGATCAGGCGGCGGCAAAGAGCCTTACGGCCTATCTGGTCTATGCCGAGGGTGACACGAATCACTATTACAAGGTGACGGTGTCCCGCCCCGCCAAGACCGGGCTGAACTTTGAAGGCGGCATAATGGGGATGGGTTCTCCGACAAATCCTTACGGCATAACGTCGGGTACGCTGAGCAGCGCAAAGAGCTGGGCGGCCGTGTATGTGTATAACGGAGCGGTGCAGCAGACCAGTATCGGTTTGGTTTCTCCTGATTGGAGCGCGGATTCCAACGCGCTGGTCTACGCGGATAATAGCAACGTCTATGTCAAGCGCCATGGCTGGTACTGGATGCCTGTCAGCCACGAGACTGCCAGCGGCTATCTGACCATGGAGGCGCGGATGGACAATCCTACTGCCAGCAAGTACATCGCCGCGGCCAAAGCGCTGGCAGACAGCGACTGGTACAATGACATCCCCACCGAAGCCAGGAACATGATGACGGACGCCATCACGACGATGCAGGCGCAGATCGAGGTCAATCCGTTGGCTGATGTATGGAACTATGCTGGCACCAGCGTTGCCCATCGCAACTACTTCGGCGGCCTGCTCCACGGCACCGATCAGGTGGAGCAGGAGGCCAACACCATCCTCGACCTGACGGCGATCTTCACCACGTGGGGCACCGACCCTGAACTGGCGGACTATCAGTGGCAGGCTTATCAGCAGATCATGGCCATGCCCGACGCGATCCACAAGGCGCTGGATATCAAGAGCGCCGCGGACCGCGACAGCTATCAGGCGCTGCGGCAGGCCAAGTGGGATCTGCTGCAAACCGCCGATCTGGAGGGCGTGAACGCGGTTCTGACCCGGCTGGGTCTGGAAACCATCGCGACCGCCGAGCCGGAGTACACGCTGGGCGATGTCAATAATGACGGCAAGATTTCTGACTTCGATGATATCATTGCTGCCATTCAATTCTTCCAAAAACTGCAAAAACCCACGGAGACGGAATTGAAGGCGGCGGATATTGACGGTGATGGCAAGGTTGGTTTCAGTGATATTATAGAGATGATTCGCTATTTCAACAGAGACATCACAGAATTTAACACGCAACAGTAATGAAAGGAGTAAATGCGGGAATGAAACGAGTAATAGCAATCGTTCTGGCATTGGCGATGCTGCTGTCTTTGACAGCAGTCGCCTTTGCCAACGGTCTTACGCTCTCCGCCGATAAAACGGAGATCAAGGCGGGCGAGACCCTTGAGGTAACGTACACGGTCAAGGATACGACCAGCACGGTTTTGGGCATCGACACCAAACTTGGATTCAATGCAGACTACTTTGAATATGACAGAGAAGCATCAATAGCAGCCACAGAGGAGGTGGCCAAGTCTGGGGCAACGGTAACGTTCAACAAAGACGTAGTCGGTACAGGTGCGGATGCGTCTGTTCAGGTATCCCTGTTTTTCATCAGCAATGCGAAGGCCCTCAATGCAGGAGATACCTTTGCGAAGCTGGTCGTCAAGGCCAAGCAGGATATCACAGCGGAGCAAATGACTGAGTTCAAGGCCACTGTGTCGAGCGTAAAGAACAAAGACGGTAGCGATAGTGCTGGCGAATTTGCCGAGAACACCACTCTCACCGTCACCGTGAAGCCTGCCGTGTCGATCGAGGGCTACACCGTGGCGGCCAGCGGCACCGCATCTGTCAAGCTGAACGAGACCGCGCAGGTGACCCTGACCATCGGCAATAAGGACAACGAAAAATACAACGCCTATGACATGACGGTCACCTATAATACCACCGTGCTGACGTACACCGATGCCGAGAAGGTAAACGGCGAGACCCCCACTGTCGTTGATGACGGGAACGGTACCCTGCGCGTTACCGGTTACGGTGAGGACAAGACCTGCGGCACGGACAATATCGTGCTGAACTTCACGGCCAAGGCCACCGGCAGCGGCAACGTCACCGTGACCGCCGCCAAGGTGGACGAAAAGAGCAACGCCATCAGCAGCAACGCGCCTGATGCCGCCATCACCACCGCCACCGCCACCATCACCGTAGGCGGCTATACCGTCGGCCTGACGGATGACTTTACCGGCGAATCCACGACCACCGGCGCGGAAGATTACACGTTCACCCCCAAGGATACCGACAACTATGACTACACGGATGTTACCGTGACCATCGGCGACAAGACCTATACGCTCACCCAGAACGCCGACGGCAGCTACACCATCCCCGCAAACCTGATCAACGGCAACATCACCGTGACCGGCACCAAGACCGGCAAGACCCGCAGCGTGACCATCACCGGCGAGGACACCACCGGCGATGCCAATGCAACGTATGGCGAGGACTACACCTTCACCGTGGACAAGAAGGACGGCTATAACTATGAAGTCGCCGTGAAGGTGGGCGATAAGGACATCACCGCTCAGGTCACCGAGAGCAACGGCACCTACACCATTAAGGGCGCAGACCTCACCGGCGACGTGACCATCACCGTCACCAAGACCTCGGCAGGCGTGGTCAAGATCAAGCTGACCGGTAACGCATGGAATCTGCAATTCGTAAACAAGATGTGGACAGATACGGAAGTAGCGCCCGGTACCGAGCTGCGCTTTACGGTAATGCCGATGGGCAATGTAAATGTTGCCAACTTCACGATGAAGGTCAACGGAACAACGTATCCAGTTAATATGGGCCTGAATACCATCCCCACCAGTGAGGTGACCGGTTCTGAGATCGAGATCTACCTGAACTATGCCGAGCCCGCTACCACCACGACCATCAACTTCACCGGCGACGGTGCTGCTGACGTTAAGGGCGGCACTTCCCAGACGGCCACCAACGGTCAGGACTTCACCTTCTCCCTCAACGAAGCGGCGGGCTACACCTATGTGGTGAAGCTGGGCGACACCGTGCTGACCGCCGTAAACGGCACCTACACCATCCCCAGCGACCAGATCACCGGCACGGATCTGACCATTACCATCACCAAGACCGCGAATCCCGCCGCGAAGTATGACGTAACAGTCAGCGAGTATGTGAAGCTGAGCGGCAGCAAGAGCGTATTCCTGATCAAGGCCACCGCCACCGGCGTGGCCGATGGCAATGTGCTGACCTATGACGGAAACCAGATGTACTGGTCCGCGAAGTACAACGCCTATGCCTGGCTGGTGATCTCTGACCAGAGTCTGGCCGAGGTGCAGACGGCGGCAAATGGCCTGATGGGCAATGTCCCCGGGACCAAGGATGCGATCAAGTACGATGGCGACGTGAACCAGACCGACGCCATCGACATCAACGACGCCCAGCTGGTCTGGAATATGTATAACGCCCAGTACGGGGACTTCGAAACCGTCAACGTCCGCAAGTTCCTGGAGGCCGATATGAACGGCGATAGCGAGCTGAATACGCTTGACGCCGCCGCTGTCGTGGCGATCGTCAACCACACCGCCAGCGTTTCCGGCAGCTAAATTTCATACCGCGCGCGTCAGCGCGCGTTCCCCCGCGACCACCGGACTGTCCCCCTGCCCCTTTCTGGGGCAGGGGACGGCCCGGATTTGGAGGTTTTAAGGATGAAGCGATTTTTCTGCGGCCTGCTGGCCGCGCTGATGCTGGCCGCCCTGCTGGCGGTTCCGGCCTTTGCTGTGGATAACAGCCAGAAATTTGAGTTTGCCCTGTCTGTGGACGGGAGTACAGAGAAAAAAGCCGCCGCGGGTGATATCATCACCGTGACGTTTGCCCTTCGGCGTACCGACGCCGACGAGGCCTATACCATGTATGCCATGCAGAATGAGATCCTGTATGACAGCACCTTTTTCGAGCTGGTGCCGGACAGCGCCATGACTGCCGACAAGATCCAGACCAACGACATCGCCCTGCGGAACGATGACCGGGCCTTTTACATGAACACCGTGTCGCTGACCGGCGGCCAGACATGGAAGGCCGATACCGTGGTGGGCACCTTCCAGCTGAAGGTCATCGGCGCCGCCGGGTCCTCCATGATCCGCAGCAGCGGCTATCAGGTGTCCACCCGGGACGGCAAGGATCATTTCACCGCCACGGCCCAGGACGTGACCGTCATCGTGTCCGACGGCTGCCTGATCCGCTTTGAGTCCAACGGCGGCACGCCGGTGCCGGATCAGGTGGTGACGCTGGGCGGCAAGATCAAGCGTCCGGACGATCCCACCAGGGAGGGACTGTATCTGGAGGGCTGGTACAGCGACATGGATCTGCAGCACAAGTGGGACTTCCGGAAGGACACCGTCAGCGGCAACATGACCCTGTACGCCAAGTGGACCGAGGAAGCGCCCGCCGCGCAGTTCAGCCTGTGGTGGCTGCTGGTGCTGATCCTGGTGCTGCTGCTCCTGCTGCTGATCCTGTGGGGCAGAAGGAATGCCCGCCGCCGCGGCGAGGATGCGGAGAATGGGCCGGAGCGCGGCGCTGACGGCGCTTCCGGCGGCGATGTGAAGAAGGAAGAAAGAGACGAATGACAGAGATACTACATGCTATCGGTCAGGGGCTGCGCGTCCCCTGCTATATCGTGCTGCTGCTGCTGATGGCGGTGGCCGTGATCGAGATCGGCTTTGTGATCTATGAAGCCGCCCAGCGGGCCGGCAGCGATAAGGTCAACACCGTGGAGCTGCTGCATGCCATGCGGGGCAAGACGCCGGAGACGATCCGGGCCATGCTGGACGAGGAGCCGTTCCTGAACCGGCAGAAGCTGGTGTTCTCCAAGCTGCTGAACACCGCCGACCTGCCGGAGGAGACCCGCCTTGCCGCCGCCAAGCGGATGCTGGAGGCGGAGGAGGACTATTACAGCCGTGTGATCCGCATTACCGACACGGTGGCCAAGCTTGGCCCCATGTTCGGCCTGCTGGGTACGCTGATCCCCCTCGGCCCCGGCGTGGTGGCGCTGGGCCAGGGCGACACCGCCACGCTGTCCCAGTCCATGAGCATCGCCTTCGATACCACCATCGCCGGCATCATCACCGCGGCGGTCTGCGCCCTGATCTCCACCATCCGCAGACGGTGGTATGACGCCGCCATGGCGGATGTGGAGGCCATCATGGAGGGCTGCCTTCAGGAGCTGAAGGAGGCGGAGCGATGATCCGGGGAAGCGGCCTGCGGGGCAGCCTGCGGGCGGAAGAGGACGTGCAGCCCATGCAGTATGTGGCCAACCTGACGGACGTGATGCTGGTGCTGGCCTGCGGGCTGATGGCGGCGGTCATCACCTTCTGGCAGGTGGACCTGAAGCAGACCACCATCGACCGGAACAAGATGCAGCGCATCGAAGCGTCCGACGTGATCCAGCAGGAGTCCGACAGCGTGTCCACCGACGGGCTGGTCAATCAGGGTATGGTGTATAAGGATCCGGAGACCGGGACCTTGTATATCTTTGAGAATTAACAGGGAGGAAGAGACCGCATGAATACGACAACGGGCAGACGCCTGCTTTCGCTGGTGCTGGCGTTGGTGCTGGCGCTGAGCCTGTGCGTCCCGGCCTTCGCGGATGGCGAGACCGCCGATCCCGCCGGTCCCGGTACGGTGACCGAGGATACGTCCGGCGCCGCGGAGAATACGGATAAGGATACGGACAAGGACGCCGATAAGGATACCGGCAAGGACGATGAGACAAAAAAGGGCGACGCCCAGATCGAGAAGATCATTCAGGATACGCTGAAGGGCGTGCGCGAAAAGCTGCCGGATCCGGGGTATGGCTATGAATGGTATATCATTGACATGGCGCGCAGCGGCTATCTGGAAAAGGGCGACCCATATTTCTATGTGTACTATCAGGATCTTTGCCGGAAAAACGGCAGCTTTGCCAAGGCGCTTGAAAAGGCGCAGAAGAACGGCAGCCCCGCGGGCACGCTCCACAGCAACAAGAGCACGGAAAATTCCAGAGTCATTCTGGCGCTGACCGCCATTGGCCGGGATCCCGGCGATGTGGGCGGCGTGGATCTGCTGAAGCCCTATACCAGCGAGAATTTCTCCTGGATCACGGGGCAGGGGCTGAATGCCGCGATCTGGGCGCTGCTGGCGCTGGACAGCAATGACTATCCCACAAAGGACGATTTCCGTCAGCGGTGCGTGAGCTTCATCCTGCAGGACGGTTTCCGGACGGCGGACGGCGGCTGGGATCTTGCCGCTGCCAGCAAGGACGGCGGCAAGAAGGAAAAGGGCGATCCGGACGTAACGGCCATGGCGCTGCAGGCGCTGGCGCGGTACAAGGAGCAGCCCGCCGTTGCGGCGGCCATTGAAGAGGGGCTTCAGGTGCTGTCCGCGCTCCAGATGACGGACGGCGGCTACGCCTCCTACGGCTACGCCAACTCCGAGAGCATTTCGCAGGTCATCACGGCCTGCTCCATCCTGGGCGTGGACGTCAGGACCGACAAGCGCTTCGTGAAGGACGGCGGCAAGACCCCCATCGACGCGCTGCTGACCTACTACGACAGCGATGAAAAGATCTTCCGCCATACCAACGAGAAGGATGTGCAGGCGGACGCGGATATGCCCATCCAGCAGGCGGTCTACGCCCTGGCCGCCTATCAGCGGCTGCTGAGCGGGAAGTCGTCCCTCTACGATATGCGTGATGTGTCGGCGGACTGCGCGGACGGTCAGCATACCTTCGGGGAATGGAAGGAAACGGCCGCCACCTGCACCGAGGCGGGCTTCAAGTCCCGCGTCTGTGAGGCGTGCGGACGCAGCGAGGTGGTGGAGACTGCCGCCGCGCTGGGCCACAAGATGGGGACCGGCTATGAGATGAGCGATACGGCCCACTGGTTCCCCTGCACCGTCTGCGGCGCCCAGCTGGAGGAAACGAACCACCGCTACGGCGGCGACCAGTGCACCGTCTGCGGCTACCACAAGCAGGGCGGCCGGATCGATATTACAACGCTGACCGCCGTTCCCGACGCGCTGAAGGGCGTGTCCGGACTGGGCAGCGTGGACAAGCTGAAGGCGAAGCTGCTGGAGAGCGCGCAGAAGGTGGATAAAAACATCAAGGCGGAGAATACCCGGCTGCTGGATGTGACGCTGATGATCCCCAGCGTGGAGAACGGCAAGACCGTCTGGTCTCCCGCCGCGAAGAGCGCCTTCCCCGATGACGGCAGGATCACCGTGCTGCTGCCCTATCCCACGGGAACAGCCATGACCGGGTATGAGTTCGTGGTGGTCCACATGTTCACCACCGGCGATTTCGGCAAGCAGGCGGGCGGTATGGAAAGTCCCAAGGTGACCAAGACGGCGGATGGCCTGCTGGTGACCACCACCGGACTGTCCCCCGTCCTGATCGGCTGGAAGACCGGCACGGATACGGTGCTGGATAAGGTCGTCAAGTCTGTCCGCACCGGCGACAGCAGCCCGCTGGCGCTGTGGGCCTGCGGCGTGGCTGTTCCGGCCGCCGCCCTTGCGGTACTGGCGCGGAAGAGAAAGCGCGGCGCAGAGTAAGACACGGAAAGAGGTCCCGCTATGGAAAGAACTTGGAAAAAAACGCTGGCGGCAGGCATCGCGGCAGTCGTCCTTGTGGCGGCGCTGGTGCTGGCCGGCGGCAAGCTGTCCGGAAACGGCAGCGTACCGGAGACGCCGGATGCCGCGCAGACGACGCAGCAGCAGGAGCCGGACGGCCAACAGCAGACCCGGACCGATGCCGCGGAGCTTCCGGATCCCAACGATCCGGCGGTGGTCGGCCCCAAACAGACCGATGACCGCAGGGTCACCGGCGGCACCACGGGAACGACGGGGACAACGGGCGGAAAGGATCAGTATCAGACCGATCCGGTCCCGGAGGGCAGACCCGCGCCGGTGGAGCCGGACGATGTGACGGTGGATACCGGCAGCAGCCTGACGTGCACGATCTCCATTTCCTGCGCCACGATCCTGGACAATATGGAGCTGTGCGCGGAGAACAAGCGGGCGCTGGTGCCTTCGGACGGCGTGATCCTGCCCGCGGCCACCGTGACCTTCTCCCAGGGGGAAAGCGTGTTCGACGTGCTGCAGCGTGTGTGCCGGGATAACAGCATCCACATGGAGTCCACCTTTACCCCCATGTATAACAGCGCCTATATCGAAGGCATCGGCAATCTGTATGAGTTCGACGTGGGCGATCAGTCCGGCTGGATGTATAAGGTCAACGGCTGGTTTCCCAACTACGGCTGCTCCCGCTATCAGGTGCAGAGCGGCGATACGATCTGCTTTGTCTACACCTGCGACCTGGGCGCTGATGTGGGAGATAATTCCATGGCCGGCTGAGACGGCGGCGTAAGGAGGAACGTGCATATGAGAAAAATACTGGCATTGCTTCTGGCGCTGACCACGGCGCTGTGCCTGTGCGTCCCGGCGCTGGCGGTCTCCGCGGATACGGAGCCGGCGGGCGGCGGTACGGCTGCCGATC